>ERZ1370068.10228-contig-8945_pt1 | contig 46492 bp, 68 predicted proteins | sample MGYA00561227_ERZ1370068 | MGnify/ENA primary metagenome ERZ1370068 (study PRJEB38410, sample SAMEA6850437) | metagenome | study: Metagenomic assessment of the ecological functions of the soil: analysis of the soil microbiota associated with the... | reverse complement strand
TGCTTCGTTCAGTTACGTATTGCTCGTGATCGAGGCAAAACGAGATTGCGCACGTTCCTCAATCGACTTCCACCGTTTTCCACTTTCACGGCGGCTCGAGGTGGTGCTTAACGGGTCGCAGCCCGTACAGCGGGCGGTTTCGTTTTGAGCGTCCACACGACGAACAGATCGCGCTGGCGGCGCATGGCCGCGCTGGACGCCGCACACCTCGGCAGCGTCCGCATTGCAGGATTGTCAGGCGGCGAGCGCCAACTGGTTACTGTTGCCCGCGCATTGGCGCAGGAGCCGGAGAAGGTGATGTTGTTGAGATGAGAGCCGGCGAGGCGCGCGTTGATTTGAGCTTATCGGGCGCAACTCGCCCGGGCGTTGCGCCGGTTGCGAGATGAGCGGGGCATGACTGGCACTTATGATTACACTCACGACTTGATGCTGCTCGATTCTGCTGCCGATCTTTATCTTCGCGATGAAGTGTGGACGCGTCGTCGCGATGTGGGTGCGCCGAGGCGGTGCTTACCGACACCGTTCTTGAGTGAAGTCTATGATTCGCCCGTGCGGACGCATGCGCAGCGACGGGCCGCACCTTTGTGTGGTCGGAATTGCAGCTGATGTCTTCAAGCCCAGGCAACGTAGGGGATTGAGCGAAGCGGAACTGACAAAGTCACGAACCACGAGTCGACACCCCGCGCGCAACAGAACCGCGCACGCGTCGGCGTCCGGCTGCGTATTGCGCTTCCCCTCTTGATTCTTGGGTTCTTGTCGTCGCGTTCTTGATAGAGGGCTCTATGTGGGCTACCAGCCGCTCGATCTGGCAGCACTCGAGAGTGATCCGATCGCACGTGCCGTCTTCTTTCGCCTTCGGCTGCCTTGCGTGTTAATCTGGCGGGCCTTATAGGCGCGTCGCTGGCGATGGTGGGAGCCGCACTGCAGGCGCTCTTTCGCAATCCGCTCGCAGATCCTTTTACGCTCGGCGTATCCGGCGGGGCATCTTTAGGGTGCCAAGCATCGCGATTGCCTTCGGTCTCGGATTGAACCTGGTCAGGCGTGCCTATTCATTTTTATCGCGGCCTTTGTTGGCGCGATCTGTATCCGTCCTGTTTGTCTATCGACTTGCGCGATCAGGAGGTGGGACTATTCGCCGGGGCTCTGTTGCTGGCAGGTGTGGTTGCTGAACCTCAGCGCCTCAGCTGGAGTACTCGTAATTCAGTATCTCGCTGTCGTATGGGACGCGCTTTGCAGATTCTGCGTTGGTTAATCGGGCAGTCTTGATGTCGTCGGGTTTGATCTGATTTGGAAGATGCTGGTCTTTTCCTTATGCCAGGCTGGATAGTTTTTGATTGCGCACGCTACGAGATCTTCACCTGTTGGCAACTGGTGAGGAGGAATCCGGCGGCGAGCCTTGGTGTCGACGTTGGACGAACCGAGCGAACGGTCTTTCTGGCGAGCTCCTTGATTGTCGCGGTGACTGTATTCGGTCGGTGGGGCGATTGGTTTTGTAGGTTTGATTGTGCCGCACGCGGCGCGACTTGTTTTTGGGCAGGATGTGCGGATGTTGCTGCCCGCTTCGTTTCTACCTGGGCGCAGCGTTTTTGATACTCGCAGACACTCTGGCCCGGGTAGCGATTTCGCCGGGAGAACTTCCGGTGGGCGCAATCACGGCGTTGATGGGTGGTCCGGTGTTCTTGCTGTTGCTGAAGAGGCAGCAACGGTATTCGGCGATGTGAGGAAGCATGTCCGATAAGCTTTAGCTTGTCGTTTGGGGGGAATGCAGGAAGTAGCGCTCAATAAAACAAACGACAAGCCGAAGCATATCGGACATCGAAGTACAAGCGCGACGTATGGCAGCAAAGGCGTTAATGGTCTTGGGTACAGCTTCTGATGCGGGCAAATCGCTTACCGTCGGAGCGTTGTGTCGCATCCTGCGTCAGGATGGTTTCGACGTCGCGCCTTTCAAGGCCCAAGAACATGGCCTGAACTCTTTCGCCACGCGCGAAGGTCACGAGATAGGACGTGCGCAGGCAATGCAAGCGGAGGCTGCACGAGTCGAGCCGCACGTCGATATGAATCCCATCTTGCTCAAACCAACGTCTGATGTTGGCGCACAGGTGATACTCAATGGAACGGTGTTTGGTAACTATTGACGGTGTGGATTACTACAGACTCAAACCACAGCTGCTCGATACCGTCAGCTTTTGCATATCAACGTCTGGCAGAAGCGACACGATGTTGTAGTGCTGGAAGGCGCTGGCTCACCCGTTGAAATGAATCTCAAAGACCGCGACGTAGTTAACATGCAGATGGCAGAAATCGCAGATGCCGCGTGCCTCCTGGTGACCGACATTGATCGCGGTGGTGTGTTCGCTTCGCTTGTTGGTACCTATGCTTTGCTTGAACCACGAGAGCGCAGTCGCTTCTTCGGTTTTCTTATTAATAAGTTTCGGGGCGACGCGAGTCTCTTCACTCCCGGTATTAGATTATCTTGAGGACGACTGTCGCAGCCATGCCTCGGAGTCATTCCATATTTCCACAACCACGGCATCGACGATGAAGATAGTGTTTCGCTTGAACGCCGAGCAGTGCGCCCTCCGTTCAATCGCAAAGACTGCCTAACAGTTTGCGTTGTCGGACTTCCTTATCTTTCTAACTTCACAGATTTTACCGCGCTGGAGAATGTGCCTGGTGTGGTTGTCTATTACACGCGCCGACCCGAAGAAGCGCGCGCCGCTGATGTGCTAATTCTACCTGGAAGCAAGAACACGATTCCTGATCTGCTTTGGCTCAGGAAGAACGACTGGGAGCCGGTGATCGAATCGCACGCAGCAGCCGGCAAGCCGCTCGTGGGAATCATGCGGAGGCTTCCAGATGTCTGGGAAGTGAGATACGCGATCCACATCATACGGAGAGCGACATTGAATTTGTACGGGGCTTGAACCTCTTGGATTTCACCACTGTGCTTGGAGCGCGAGAAGGTCACGCGCGCAAGCTACGGCGCGGTTCGCTCAAACCGTATTGTCTTGGCCCTGGCGACGGCAATCATGCCGACCCTCTATTCAGCGGCTACGAGATTCATTTGGGCGACACAATCTTGGGAAATAGAACTCAAGCGCTCTCTTTCAACTACAGCACGGTTGGGTGAGGAAGAGTGTCATCTGGATGGAGCGATTAGCACCGATGCTCGGATGCTTGGCACCTACCTGCATGGCCTGTTCGACTCGGCCGAAGGCCTGCAGCTGCTCCTGAGTCACTGGCGGAAGATTTGCGGCAAGGAGAACTCGACCGTCGGGCGTCACTGATCCGTTGGCTGAACGCGAGCGACGCTACGATGCGCTAGCGGAACATTTCCGGCGCAATCTGAAAATGGACGTTATTTACCAGTGCCCTCGATCAGCAAAGATGATCAGCAAAGATGATCTCTCCCGCATCGTTCGCGCTGGCTTACGCGTGTGGATTGGTTGATCGGCGACCCGACGTGGCTGCCACATCCAGTGCGATGGATGGGGCGGACGATACAGCAGCGGGGAGTCGCTCCTGCGGAGATTCACTCGCACGCCAGGGAGCGAGTTCATCGCCGAGCTGGTGTTAAGCTGTGTTCGTGATCGCGATGTTTGGAATTGGCAGTTGGATCGTATTGCTTTGGTTACAAGGTGTGAATCCAGCGCTGGCATTCGTTGTATCGGTTTACCTCGCGGCATCGACGCTCGCTACGCGTTCGTTGCTTGACGAAGCTCGAACGGTCAGACGCTTTCTTGTAAACGGCGATCTGCTTTCAGCGCGGCAGCAAGTTCGCGCATCGTCGGGCGCGACACGCAGAATCTGGACGAACCGGAAGTAACTCGGGCGGTGATTGAAACCCTTGCGGAGAGCGCGTCGGATGGCATTGTGGCTCCAATGTTCTACCTGGCAATCGGTGGCGTGCCAGTAGCGCTAGCTTACAAAGCAATAAACACACTCGATTCGATGATCGGACATCGAGACAAACATTATGAGTTCTTTGGGAAGTGCGCTGCACGACTTAGATGATGTTGCGAGTTTCATCCCGGCGCGGGTAACCGCTGCTGCTGTTAGGTGTGCGCAGCCTGGACGCTACATCTGGATTGGCGCGGGCTTGGCGATTGTGCGGCGCGATGGCGGGAAGCATAGGAGCCCTAACGCGGGGCGACCCGAAGCGGCGATGGCTGGCGCGCTCGGCGCACGAGTCGGCGGCACTAACTTCACGATGGTCAAAGCACATGACGGTCAATACTTGGGTGACGTGCATAGTCCTCTGGACGATCAAGCTTTGCAGAAACGCTTTGCGACTGACGGGCTGCGTTTCACTATTGATGTTTGCGCTGTGTCTTTCAGTGCGATTGCTGGTTAGCTGGTTAGCAGTGTAAAGTGGTTTCGCCTGAATCTATGGAAGCGCGTGCTACGTCGAGGCATGCCAAGGAAGGTTTCTAACCGCTAAATGAGTCATGCACGGAATGAAGAAGGATCAAGCAGGGTGCAGCCGATTCACGTCGCGCACGGCGGAAGAGTGTACGAAGCGGCCCGGCGGTGGGGAATCGAACCCAACCAGGTTCTGGATTTCAGCGCGAACATCAATCCACTTGGTCCGCCGCAGGAGTTCTCTCCGCAATCGCAAGATGCGCTCAGGCCGATTAGCCTTCGGGTCTATCCGGACGCCCACGCTTTTGTCAGTGTAATAGCGAGACAAACACCGGCTAATGCCGGACGAGATAGTCGTTGGTAGCGGCGCGGCATCTCTGATTTTCGCGGTCATGCATGCCCTCTCTCCCAGAAGGGTGCTCATGCTCGAGCCTGCCTTCGTTGAATACTCGCGAGCCTGCACAGCAGTGAACGCACAAATAACAATTGCACTGCTTGACCGAGACGAGCTTCACTCCCGATTTTGCGCGCCTTGTGCGCACTATCAAGAACGGCAATTCGATTTAGTGATCTTGAACTCACCCCACAATCCCACAGGCGCTTGTATCCGGAGAGATGCGCTCCACTCTCGTTAATTAACGCAGCGAAAGAGACACAACACTGCGGTATTGCTTGATGAAGCGTTCATCGACTATGCGCCGGAAGGGAGCTTGGTTTCCTTAGCCGCAACGGAATCTCTGCCTGATCGTGTTGCGCTCACTCACAAAGTTCTATGCGATGCCTGGATTCGCATTGGCTATGCGATGTGAGCAATGCGAAGCTAGCTGCAAGGATCAGAAGGCAAATCGATCCATGGTCGGTCTCAACATTTGGGCTTGAAGCTGGATGCGCTGCGTTAGCGAAGATGAGTTCGGAGCGGAATCTTGTCGTATCAGTGCCATCGTCCGTGAAGAATTCCGCGGGCATGTTAAGCGATGTATCGGCTTCAGAGGTTTTACCTTCAGCCGCTAACTTCCCTATTGGCCGAACTGCCTCGCGGTTCAGGCGGAGATTTACAAGAGCTGGCTGGAATCAGGACGGATTCTAGATCAGAAGGTGCGATTCATTTCACGGACTGCTCAGATGAATTCATACGCCATGGCTGTACGTTTCGGCTCCGACAACGAGGCGACTCGTTTCTCTGATTGAAAAGTGGCTCAAAAGATGAAACTACTTAAGCAAATCGGACTTAGGTTGCCTGTGTTTGCGAAAGTCCCAGGCGTGTGAAGCATGCGGTGAGACATTCGCCTGCGAGATTTCGTTAGGTAGGGGCTGCTGGTGTGGCCGAAATCAAGTTGAAGTGATGAAAGCAGGGAGAATTGCGCGCGAAGTACAGAAACTGCTTGTGCCGCGCATGTCTGGAGAAAGCAGCAGCCGCAAACTCCTCATCGGAGGCCCGAAGCGAACGCGCATGATTGACACATTTATTTCGCACCGCGACGCGCATCATCTGTATCACCGAAGAGACCACCAGCAGACGCTATATCTGCTCGGCGAGCAGTGACTTATGTCCCAGAACCTAAACACAAATGGTCGGATGATTCTGCTTCTCGGTGGGGCGCGAGCCGGTAAGAGCGCCTACGCTATGCGACTGGCGCAGGAAGGCGAACGCGCTTCAGGTCATGAGGTCTGTTTCATCGCTACCGCCCAGGGTTTGGACGACGATATGACTGCGCGGATTGCAAGGCATCGATCCGAAAGGCCGACCCAATGGCGCACCATTGAAGAGCCATATCAGATCGATGAAGCACTTCGCTATGCCAGTAGTGCTGGAATCGTAATCGTCGATTGCCTAACATTGTTTCGTTTCTAACTGGTTGCGTGCACGAAGACGAACATATTTGCTGAGCAGATACTAGGCCACGTTGCTGGCGAGTTTCTGAGCCTTGCAAAAACTCAAAAGCAAACGGTCATATGTGTCTCCAACGAAGTGGGACTGGGCATAGTTCCGGACACTCGGATGGGCCGAGTTTTTCGTGACTTGCTTGGAAGGTAAATCAAGGTTTTGCCGCACCGGCGGATGAGGGTCTATCTACTAGTTGCCGGTTTGCGCTTTGCAATTAAAACCGACTGCCTGAGGTTTTTGACTCCGATCAAACAATGAACAACCCATCTCCCTTATAACGCAGAGTCTGTCGAGATATCGAACCGGTCGATCAGTCGTGGTTGACAGCAGCTCAAGAGCGACAACTAACACTAACTAAGCCGCCCGGAAGCCTGGGACGTCTCGAAGAGATCGCCAATCGCCTTGCTGCAATTCAGCGGGCGTTACACCGGTCGTCACGAACAAACGCATCTACGTGGTTGCTGGGGATCACGGCATAACTGCGGAAGGTATTGGCGCGTATCCGCGCGAAGTCACACCGCAAATGGTTGACAACTTTTGCGCGGCAGCGCCGCCATCAATGTGTTTGTGCCGTGCTGGAGGGATCGAGGTTAGAGTCGTTGATGCCGGCGTCGATGCGGATCTCAGCGATCGTGCAGAGTTGATTCACGCAAAGGTAATGCGTGGCACGGCCAACTTCGCCGTTGGACCAGCAATGAGCCGCGCACAAGCTGAGTTGTGTCTTACCACAGGTATCGGATTAGCGCAGGCGGCCGTGGAGGAGGATTGAACCTGCTCGGCATCGGTGAAATGGGAATTGGAAATACAACAGCTGCTAGCGCCATCACCTCGGTTCTACTGAAATGTGATCAGAAGCAGTAACCGGTCTGCAGAACCGGTGTAGACGACGTTGGGTTGGCGCACCAAGATCGTTGTGATTCGTCGAGCCATCGAATTGAATAAGCCTGACGCCGACGATGCGACTGACGTACTCGCGAGGTTGGTGGGGCTGAAATTGGCGTGATGGCAGGGATCGTACTCGGTGCAGCGGCGAATCATCTGCCCATCATCGTTGATGGTTTCATTAGTGCGGCCGCGGCGGCGCTCAGCTTTGCCTTACAACCGAACGTGCGTGACTACTTGTTTAGCGTGGACATCGATCGGCGGAACGTGGACATAGCGTTTTGATTGATTTCATCGGCGAGCAACCGCTGCTCGATCTCTCGATGAGGTTGGGTGAAGGCACCGGCGCGGCATTGGCGATGAACCGTTATGAAGGCGCGGCTAAACTGCTTTGCGAGATGGCCACTTTTGCTGATGCGGGAGTAAGCAACAAGGGAGCGAATGGCTGGACTTCAATGATTCGTTCGCTTCTAATCGCGATTCAATTCCTGACTCGTCTGCCTGTACCGAGATCTCACAACAGCTCCGAGATAGAGATATTGGTAAGGCGACGCTGCCTTCTTTCCGTTGGTTGGTGTGATCGTAGGTGGCGGAGCCGCTCGTCAGTCTTTCGGGTTGCAAAGGATACTGCCGCTATCGGCCTCGGTGCCTCCTTGGCCATCATCTTCACTGCGTTCGTAACTAACGGCTTTCATGAAGACGAGACTCGCGGACTCGTTTGACGGCTTTGGAGGTGGTTGGACCAGGGATCAAGCGTGCTGGAAATCATGCGCGACAGCCGCATCGGAACCTACGGTACGCTGGCATTGATCTTTCTGATACTCGGCAAGTTCACCTTTCTGCTCGTCGCTGCCGTCAAGCCAGATCTGGCGCTGGCTGATCGTGGCGCATACAGCGGCAAGATGGACCACTCTTCCGCTATGCGCGTGGTTGCCATATGCCCGAGCAGAAGGTCAGGGAAATTGGTGGCAAAGCAAGTCGGCGTTGTGTGCAAAATTGTAGCTGGGCACTCTCACCCTGCTACTGGTCTGCCTACTGCTTCCTTGGCAGGCGACATTCGTTGCCTTGACAGTGACCTTGCTTGCTGACTTTGTTTATGCCGATTATGCTTTCGCACTCGTCTCCAAGGCATGACCGACGATTGTCTGGGCGCAACTAATCAACTCACCGAAGTAGCCTTGTACTTAACTCCGCCTTGATTCTCCTGCGATTCAGTTTTATTCGATGAATGCAATAGGCAAAAGAACGACTGCGCCTATACCTGATTCGGCATGGCGAAGTAGCAGCGGCTGAAGGAATGCTGCTCGGACGGGAACGGATCGGCCACTGTCCGAGCGCGGAATCTCGCAAGCACATCATCTCGCTGACGAATTATCGGGGTGCAACTTACGGCGGTTTATTCCAGCGAGCTTGCAGCGAGCGACTATGACTGCTAGAGTCAATCGCAGCACGCTCACAACTTGCATAGAACGGCATTCCACCTGGCGCGAGATAGGATATGGGTGATTGGGAAGGACGTAGCCTTGCGTGTTCTATACCAGGAGTCTCCCGTAATGGTCCGGCTCAGGTTTTTGATGATCCAGCTTCGTTCCAATATCCGAGCGGTGAGTCTTTTTCGGGTTTCATCACGCGGTACAAGCGGCATTGGAACGTCTACTTCAGACTCATCAGAGTGGCGACATTGCGCTTGTCGCACATGGTGGTGTCTGTCGTGCGATTATCGGTAGCGCGTTGGGGATACCGGTAGGGTTCGGTTGAGCCTGGCTCAGGATTATGGTTGTGTGATGTAATTGAGATGCAGTGCGAAGGCCGCCGTTTTTGGTCTCACTGAACTGTGACTCTTCCGCCAAACACCAGAAGAGGCGCACCCTTGCCGGTAATGTCAACAACTTAAGAAGAAACAAAATTTGGACCGTTTAGCACTCAATCAGGATGTTGAGATCGTAGTCAAGCCTCGTGAAAGCCCTTTGATCTCAGCGTTGCGCGATTTGCTTTGACGCATCTTTCACGCATCGGAAGCCGACGTGGTTGCTCGCCAGAACTAACTTCGCCCTTGCCACGGTGCCGACCATATATCGAGTGCAGTACTGGTCAGTGCAGAGAAACGAACCGCGCCGCGCTGTACGCGCTTTGGTTCCTTGGTTCGGCGGGATCAAAACTGCTTGATGGTCCTTGCGGATTACGCGTGACTCCAGCCTGGTCTGCTAATGTTTGATAGTAGTCTGCACGGTACCAATCGTTGGTCCACTCCCCGACGTTGCCCGCAAGCGTCAAACAGATCCGTAGCCGTTGAGGTCGAAACTGGGCCACCGGCGCCAGACCTTGAATCCATCTCCTCGCCTGCGTCACCACCTTTAACTGGAAACTTGCCCTGGCAATGTTCGCCGCCCAGTGTCCCCCCTGGCTTCAACTCATCGCCCCAGGCATAAGGTTTTCCCGTTAGACCACCGCGCGCAGCAAACTCAAACTCTGCTTCCGTTGTTAAGCGCTTCCCCGCCACTTCGCATAACCGACTGCATCCTCGTAGGCAATCTGTACGACTGGATATTTCTCTGCGGCCCTCAAATCGCTCGTTGGTCAGTCTGGATGGCGCCGAGTTAGCACACCGGCACACAGCTCCACCACCCGATAATGATTATCAAGCGGAACCGAAACAGGGGCGGAGAAAACACGGCTGAGCCGGCGATCAGGTTTTCCCCCCTGGGTGCATTGGGGAACTCTTCCTGTGTCGGGGTGCGCTCGGCGATAGTCATAACCAGTTGCTTTCACGAACTGTTCAAATTGTTCATTAGTAACTTCGGTTTGCGTCCATCAAGAAATGGATCGACGTAGACGCGATGAAGTGGACGCGCGTCGTCCATTGGTTGGTCACCACCGCAAACCATTTCAGTTGGGTCAAGCGAGCCCATGGAAAACTCGCCGCCGGGAATGTAGACCATTCCATCTGGTAACGAACTCGGCTGAAGTTAGTGTTGACAATGGTGGCCTCAAAGTTTGGTTGAGCGTTTGGCCGAGGAAGTCACACTTCTTGACGAGGGTCCGGTCCGGTCGAGTTGAGACTGCGCAGCAACAACCAACCGATACCAACACAAACTGTCACCACTGTACTCTACAGAGCAACATGCGGATGTTGAGTATTGTGTTTGGGCGTTTCGAGCTTCGTTGATTTCAAGGTGGACATGTTACATCTGCTTTCCTTTTGAAACCACGTTCTTTCTCCTAGTTAGTAAGCCTCATAATGATTCGGAATAGTTCGTTTCGGTGGGAGATCGTTATCCGTTAGTCTGGCTTAAAGCAATCGCGGATGTAACTGTCAAAAGTGACGGAAGGATGTTCTCAGGCCCTTCAACCACCGTAACGTAAGCGCAAACTCGGCATCAATCGACCTCAACACGGCAGTCGCGCCCGCTTGCTCGTCATCTGGCCACATTTGGTCAGTTATGCCACACTCAATCTGGCTAGAAGTTAGAGACCAACCCCTAACACTCTCGATCTATCCCTTCCGTTTTGAACAATTTATCTAATCCAGCAATAAGCGGGAGCTGTGGCAGAGGTTCTTGTAACTATCTCTGGCATCTTCTCGCGTGAGGTTGTTATCCAGAAGGATTGACAGAAGGAGTTTGGAAATGAAAAGGCTTATGTAGATCGAATTCCTGGAATTCTGCTGCTGAGTGGTCTCTTTGCAACAACTGCACTGGCGCAACCCAGCGCTCAGGAAATCGCCGCTAATTTACGTCTGCAGTTGAGCGAAGTAGAGGTCAGGCAGGCGGAAATGCAGGCGCGCGACGAACAACTCGAAGAGGATCTGAAGCCAGAAAATATTGAGCGGAGCCTGGCTGGTATAGGCAGTACGCATCCGGAGAGTTTACGAGAACAGCGGCGGCGACAACTGGAGATTGCAAGGGCCCGAGTACAGTGTCCAGCTGGATGAACTGGATCTTATCCACCACGTTTGGAAACGGCCATCGCTGAAGCGGACGCCGCAGCTTACTGGCAGAGTGCCGGCATAGTCATTGTTACCACGCAAAGGCCGAATAACTTGCCGTAACAACTCATTGCATGAGCTGTTAGCGTCATGGAATCAGCCGTAAGAATCATAAAGGAGATAATAACGAAACTTCTCGACTGAGTTCCGGGCCGATGAAGATGAGAGGTGTAATCTGCTCTACTCAGAGTTGCCGTGTTTCTAACACGGAAAGTGGTACGAGTCAACTATCCATCAGAGGTACCTGAAGAGACTCCGAGTTGCGCGATCCGAGGTTCTTTGATTCATGGACAATGAAGCTTGGAGAGAGACCCCTAGCGAAATAACACGAACTGAGATCTACAGGGTCGTGAGGTCATCTATCTTAGAACGCACTTTTTCCCGTTTGGCAATGAGCGCTCCAAAACAAACCGGCAGTCGACGGTACAGGCAGAGCCGGCGGGCCTTGATTTAGAGTTCGACGAGCAGGCCGCGCAATCGTTCCTTCTCGCTCAAAGGCGAACGCTGGAAATGATTGCGACTGAGTTGACCTTATCGAAATCCTTGAGGAGCTGTGCCGCGCATAGACGCTCAACGACCTGAAGTTATCTCTACCGTTCTGTTAGCCGATGAGGATGGTAAACAGCCTGGCCCGCGGCTGGACCAAGAGTACCGGTAGACTGGACAAAGAAGATTACTCCGTTACCACTGGAGCGAACGCGGGTTCTTGCGGGGCAGCAGCTTTTCTAAGCTGAGACAGTTATCGTCTCAGACATCAGCACTGATCCTCTTTCGACGTTGATGGTTATTTCGAACTCAGCCTTGCGTTGTGGGCCTGCGTGCTGGGTGGTCCCAGCCACTCATTTCAAAAGAACAGGCTACTTGGCACCTTCCGCTTGGATGACAACGAGCCTCCACTCCGACTGAGACCGATTTGGCAACGCATCGAGGAGGCAAGTCTGATTGCCCGCATCGCCATCGGAGGAGCGCGCCCGCTCACGATCAGCACTACAAACCGCTCTGGAAGGAATCAAGAAACTCGAAGCGCAGCTTCAACAGATAGTCGATGTCATACCACAAACGCATCACGATCCTCGCGCGCCGGATGGGTACTATCATTTATGCCAAATCAGGCAGTGCTCGATTACACGGGCTTTTCCATTGATGATGATGTGATGAAGTCTGACTTTTCGCGATCGCGTCTTTCATCCGCCAAGATGTCGAGCGATTGCGCATCGAACGACAGCAAGCGCTGGTGCGAGGCGAGCCGTTTGAAAATGAGCAAAGGGCGCGAGGGAAAGACGGGACGTACCGATGGTTTCTCATTCGTTATAAACCCTTGCGAGACGGGAGCGGTCGTCCGGTCCGTTGGTACGCGAGCGGAACCGATATCGATGACCTTAAACGCGCTGAAGCCAGCGTCTGCGACATGATGAGCGAGAGCTAAGACAGTTAGTCGATTCTCCCTCAGCATGTTCTGCGGTACTCGACGCTAAAGGCTCCACGTCACTTCAGGTGAACCAGATGATGCTCGATTATCTGGGCCGCGCATCTTGAAGGAAATGAAAAGCCCAGGGACTGATGATCGAATCAAAAGAGATCTTCATCCGGACGATGCGGAAAGAGTTCAAACCCGAGCGGAGCGGCGGCTTATCTCGGGAGTTCCATTCGAAGGATTGAAAAGCGGTCGCTTGGGAAAGACGGACAATTTCGCTGGTTCTTATTTCGGTATAAGCCTATTGCGTTGATGAGAAGGGTCATATCGCTCTATGGTTCGTGACCGCCACCGACATTGAGGATCGCAAGCAGGCTGGAAGAGCGAATCCGAAACGAGACGTTCGCTCTGCGTGAGGAGATCGATCGGACCTCGATGTCCGAGGAGATTGTTGGATCATCTCGTCTGCTGCATCGAGTGCTGGCGCAGGTTGGACAAGGTGGCGCCAACAGATTCGACCGTGCTTATTTTTGGTGAAACCGGCACTGGGAAAAAGAACCAATTGCGCGTTCGATTCACAAGCGGTCCAAACGCGCGGAGCGAGCCTTTATCGCGGTGAATTGCGCCGCCATTCCGACGTCGCTGATCGCTTCAGAATTGTTTCGGTCACGAAAAGGGTGCTTCACTGGCGCGCACATAGACGGCTCGGTCGTTTTGAAGCCGCCGATGGGGCACGATCTCTTTGGATGAAGTGGGCGAACTGCCACTTGAAACTCAGATCGCTCTCCTGCGAGTGCTTCAAGCAAAGACGATCGAGCGCAGTGGGAAGCCAGCCAATCCATTTCCGCTCGATATACGCGTATTGGCGGCGACCAATCGTGATCTGAGCGCTGCCATTAGCTGCGTGGAACCGTTCCGCCAGGATCTCTTTTATCGTTTGAACGTCGTTCCGATTGTGATTCCTTCGTTGCGCCAGCGAAAGGATGATATTTCCCTGTTAGTGGAATACCTCATCGACCGTTACCACAAAGAAGACCGGAAAAAGATCAGGAAGATGGAACGAAAGACATTGGACCTGTCTTGAGGCTTACTGACTGGCCCGGCAACGTCCGTGAGCTACAGAACGTTGTCGAGCGTGCGGTGGATCCTAAGCGACGGTGAAGCCTTTGTAGTTGACGACTCTTGGTTTGGTAAAAGGATCGAAAGCGGCCAACTGGTTCAACGATCTCGTTTGCGGATGAAGTGGTTCAACATGAGAGAGGAATTGATTGAAGCTGCGTTGAAAGAATCGAAGGCCCGAATATCAGGTCCATCCGGCGCAGCCGCCAAACTGGGAATCCCGCGGCAGACACTCGACTCACGGATTAAGGCATTGGGTATTGATAAGTATCATTTCAGAAATCAGTAGCCCTTGCATGGTTGGGCTATGCGCGTTAAAGAGCTCCCTTGTGATTCGATCATTTCGATAGCGTCGCTCAGAAGCGTCCGCCGCTTGGCGCGGAATTACAAGCTCGCTCTTAATCTGATTCCGGCGCATACCTGGTACGCGGTCCCGTCCGGCGCACTCACTTTCCTGAATGAACGAGGTTCGGATTACCTTGGTCTACCGCAAGGACCATCCTCTTCGGCTCGGAATCGACACTGGCGCAGCATGGGATTCCCATATTCCCCTTTTACATCCGGACGACCATCGAAGAGACACGCAGAGTTTGGTCAACCTGTCTACGCACGGGCTGCGCCGGTCAGGTGAGTTTTCGGGTTCGTAACGCTGAAGGAGGATACCGCTGGTTTCTCAGTCGCGCGGAACGCCGTGCAGCGCGAGCGATGGAACTCTACTGTATTGGATCGGGATCAATCTCGACATTGAAGATCGGAAACAAGCAGAGTTCTACCTCGGGGAGGGACAGCGCCTTGCGCATATGGGTAGCTGGGCCTTCAACGCTGCTGGGTTCGACTACTGGTCTCCAGAGTTGTTCCGGATTCATGGGCTTGATGCGAACCGGCAAGGCGCCAACAGTAGACGAGTATTTGGCGCTCGTACACCGGAAGATCGGGAGTTCGTCGCGCAAGCAATTCAGAAGATGTTGGCAGACCATCGCGGCTTCGACTTCACGAAACGGATCGTGCGGCCAGATGGAGAGATTCGTCGTGTGCGTTGCGTGGGTATTGCGGCAGACTCGACGGCGGGACGTTTCGAAGGGTTTGTCGGCACAGGGATGGATGTCACCGAGCAAGAGCAATTAACAGAGGAACTGCGCCGGAGCGAGCATGATCTCCGGGAAAGAGAGAGGGAACTCCGGCAGATTCTAGACCTCACACCAGCAGCACCTCGGTGTACTTGGACCCGATGCGAAGTCCACTCTACGCCAATCGCGTAGCGCTCGATTACTTCGGTGTCAACATCGACCAATGGCGAGCCAGAGTCTCGAACTTGATCTCGTTCATCCAGATGATCGTGAACACTTCTCGGCGAACGAAAGACGCGATTTCTCGAGGGGGCGCGCCCATGAGTTTGAAGCTCGGATGCTGAGGCACGACGGGAGCATTTCGCTGGTTTCTGTTCCGGTTAAATCCTCTTAAAGACGAGCGTGGACAGATAACACGTTGGTATGGCACAGCTACCGACATTGAAGATCGCAAGCAGGGTGAAGACAGACTTCAGCAGGAAAACGCGGCTCTCCGTGAAGAAATCGACGAAACCTCCATGTTTGAGGAAATCGTCGGAACCTCCCCGGCTTTGCAAATCTGTGCTGTCGCGCATCTCCAAAGTTGCGCCAAGTGATTCTACGGTTCTCATCACCGGTGAAACGGGAACAGGCAAAGAGCTTGTTGCACGAGCCATCCACCGACGATCAAGTCGCGCCTCGCGCGCATTCGTTAGCGTGAACTGTGCCGCAATCCCGCGTGACCTGATCCCGTCGGAGTTGTTCGGACATGAGAAGGGCGCCTTCACGGGAGCCACACAAAGACGGCTCAGGCGGCTTCGAACTTGCCGACGGCGGAACGATTTTCCTGGACGAGGTGGGCGAACTCTTGCCCGACACTCAGGTCGCGTTGCTGAGGGTGTTGCAGGAACGAGAATTCGAGCGAGTCGGCGGAAGGCAATCGATCCACGTTGATGTTCGCGTCATCGCCGCCACAAATCGCGATCTGAAGGCCGCCGTGGCTAATGGGACCTTCCGCCAGGATCTGTTTTATCGGCTGAATGTATTTCCCATCGAAGTGCCACCGCTGCGAGAACGGAAACACGACATTTTGATGCTGGTCGAGTATTTCGTGCAACGCTACGCCGAAGCGGGCGGGCAAGAACATCCGGTCGATCGACAAGAAGACGCTGGCTCTGTTGCAGTCTTACGACTGGCCCGGGAAACATCCGTGAGTTACAGAACATCATCGAGAGGTCCGTGATTCTAAGTTCCGGCGAGAGTTTCTCAGTTGACGAATCGTGGCTTTCCAAACGAAACGTTCCCACCAGCATCTCAGGATTGAGGCATCGGAACAACTCTGAGAGTGCCGTTGGAGCCCTGTGGCGAAGCGCGAGATCATAGAGGCGTGTGCTGGAATGAGCCGAGACCGGGCGCGCTCCTGGGGACCGTCCGGCGCTGCCGCTAAGCTGGGGAATGCCACCGTCAACGCTCGGACCATAGGATCAAGGCCCTGGGGATCGATAAAAAGTAGTTCAAGTTGATCAGAACACGAAAAGCTGATCAAAACCAGTCCAGAACCACTAAACCCACCACACTTCACCAAATCCACCTCTTTTTCGCCGGTTCACAGCTCCAGCCGAACTTCGTCATACCCCTTCGTATTTGCGGTCCATTACTGTAGAGGCAGGAAAGTTTGCGATAGAGCTTCCCTTCTCGAACGCCAGATGGCTCCAAATGCGCCGGTGACGGTCGGCCTGCTGACGCGATCGGTTTGGCTCCGTGGTCACGCTTTGTGGCTAGCGTTATTGGAGTTCATTCGCCCGTCGCGCCGCACCGGCAATCGTCACTCGTAGAGACTGTTCGAGGTCGCGCTGGAGACGTCGCGCCGTGATCAGGCGCACGGTCTCACTGAGGCTGGACCGTTAGTCGTATTTGGAAAAGGAGTATTCACCATATGACCACAAACGAGGCAGCAATTCGGAAGGCGTACCAGGTCGCCGAGAGACAAAGACGTTGACGGCTGGGTGAACTGTTTCGCACCAAAGACGGAACCTTCACGGATGAGTCGATAGGGGTCACGTATCGCGGGCCAAGCGAGCTCGGTCGTACTGGCCGAGATTTACGCGACCGCGTTTCCCCGACATGCATCGCGAACTGTACTCTTTACGTCGTCGGAGATACGGTCATCGTAGAACCTGCGTTGCAGGGCACCCACAAGGGGCCGTCGGCATTGGGCTCTCAGGGAACCAAAAGCGCCGCCGACAGGAAAGCGGATGGATGTACCGTGTTGTGACGTGTTTCGCCTGAAAGATGGCAAGATTCAATCCTTCAACTGCTATCCGTCAGGGACTGTGATGTTGGCGTCGCAACTTGGCATCCCTGCTTAAATTCCCAGAAGCCGCCGTGACCCAACAAGAACGGCATGTTCTGGAATTCTGGGGCGGCGCCCGTGCGCGTGGCGCCTGTTGAGATTTAAGGAGAGGTCGCATGAAAGCTGTCAGATTGTTGGAATACGGTGGGCAGTTGGTGTTCAACGATGTACCGACGCCGACGATCGCACGCGACGAGATCCTGGTGAAGATCAAGAGTACCGCCGTCAATCATCTGGATCTTGTTGAGGCCTCCGGAACGGCAAGACAGATACTCCCGATCGACCTGCCGTGGATACCTGGTCATGAGTTTTCAGGGGTCGTCGAACAGATTGGCAGTGACGTTGCGGCATGTGCGCCAGGTGATGCCGTGTTCGGTACCACCACCGGAATGGGCGCGTACGCGGAGTATCTGGCTGTCAAGCCGGCGGCCATCGCAAGGAAACCATCCAACCTCTCCTTTGAGGAGGCGGCATCAGTGCCGGTGGCCTCCCAAACTGCGTGGCAGGGAATCTTCACCCACGGTCACCTGGAAAAGGGACAAACGATCCTGATCCATGGTGGTGCCGGCGCTGTGGGCGCCTATGCGGTGCAATTGGCATCGCATGCCGGTGCCACCGTCATTGCCACGGCAAGCGGCGACGATGAGGCGTACCTCAAGCTCCATCGGAGCCAGCCGGGTTATCGATTATCGAGAGGCGCAGTTCGAGAAGGTTCTGCGAGAGAAGGTCGATGTGGTCTTCGACTTGATCGGTGGCGATACACAGAAGCGGTCGTTCCTCGTCTTGAAGGAAGGCGGCCATCTCGTCTCTGCCACCCAGCCCGTATCGCAGGAAGAGACCGCGAGGCACCGTGTGTCGGGCGCGATGATGAGGCTCGCGCCGTCAGCGGACGTGCTCGGCAGAATCGCGCGACTGCTGGAAGAGGGGACGATACGACCAGACGTCGCGACCGTGTACGCGCTCCAGGATGCGGCCCAGGCCTGGAAGGACATCGCCGGGAACCTGCCAGGGGTTCATGGGATGTCGCCCAGTGGGCCGGGAGCGGCAAGACGCAGGTCACACGGCAAGATCGTGCTTCGTGTCTTAGACATTTTCAAAAGGAGTCGTGAACATGGCATCGAAAGCGAAAACAATCGGTGACTGAGCCGCAAGCTGAAACAGCAGTTAAAGAAACAGAGGGGTTACTGGACTCAACGCTTGAGCAAGAGATAAGAGATCGCGCGTACCAAATTTATCTGAAGCGCGGGGACAACTCAAGGATCAAGTGGAGGATTGGCCAGGCTGAACGTGAGCTCACTTCGTAATCGAGGAGCGGCCTTAGTCAAAAACCTGCGCGGGAGAATCAATTCGAATGGGACGCAAAGTGCGTTCTACCTGATGATGACAGGTTTGCTGGCCGAATGCCGCGATTGGGCTTGAATGATTGAAGATGAGAAGGGAGTACCAAGGTGTTATCCAACAATAAAAACTGATCGCCGTGATCGGTGCAACGGGACAGCAGGGAGGCGGAGTCGTACGTGCCCTGCAAGCCCGCGGACAATTCAAGGTGCGAGCACTGACTCGCAATCCAGACAAGCATCGCGAACTCGCAGAGGAAGTCGTCGAGGCAGATTTAGACAAACCGGAGACACTCAAAGCTGCATTTGAAGGGGCACACGGAGTTTTCCTGGTCACCAATTTTGTACGGAGGCACCGACGAGCTTAAGCAGGCGACGGCGGCCATACGCGCCGCCAAAGATGCCGGGGTCAAACACTTTATCTGGTCAACCCTGCCTGATGTGAAGCGATCAGCGGCGGCAAGTTCAACGTTCCCCACTTTACCGGCAAGGCCAAAATCGATCGGGTAGTGAAGGATGGCGGGTTTGAGAATCACACCTTCGTCATCGCCCTTTCTACTACCAAAATCTTGCGGGCGCCCTTGCTCCGCACAAGCAGGCGGACGGGTCCATGGGCTGGGCTCTTCCTCTTGATCCGACTCTGCGGGTCATTCACATGGGCGACATCAACGAACTCGGGAACATCGTGGCCGGCGCATTCGCACACCCGGATGAGGCAGGCAATGGTCAGTATCTGCCACTCGTCGGTGATTTCATGAGCTTTAATGAAATCGTTGAGACCCTAAATCGACAAGGGCATAACTTTTCATACAAGCAGGTCCCAAAGGAAAGCTTCGCTGGTTCCTTTCCTGGAGCAACCGAAATTGCCGAGATGTTCAGTTACTGGGAAGCCCATACCTATCTGGGTTCGGATTCGTCCGATCAAATTGCTCTCGCAAACAAAGTAGCAGGCCGGGAACCGACCCGGTTTTCGGACCTGGGCTTGGGAGAATTTTCCCAAACAGCTCAACGCCACTGACGGCGCATTACGCTGAAATTGGTAAGGTTTTTGAAACTATCGAAAGGAAACGCGAAATGAAAATCGTGGTCTTGATCGCGCGGCTTTTACTTGGGACTGATCTCTGTAGTGTTTGGCCTCAATGGCTTTTTGAATTTTCTCAGCATGGGGCCTACTGCCTACGGGACTGGCCGGACAGTTTCTCGGCGCGCTGGCTTCGTTTCTCACTACTATTGGGTTGATTGCGGCGCTGCAAGTCGTAGGCGGCGCGCTATTGCTCGTGAACCGGTTCGTGCCGCTCGCGCTGGTGTTGCTTGGGCCGGTAATCGTGAACATTATTTGTTATCACGTGTTCCTGAATCCGAGCGGAGCAGAACCAGCGGCGGTAGTAACAGTCCTGTGGTTGATTGTTTTCTATCGGAACCGCCAACACTTCTCCAGGAATATTTGTGCAGCGGGTGTGATAACAAATTGTCGTGCACGATGTTTAAGGAGGATCCATTTATGAAGGCAACTTCCTCTGAACTGCTTATGCGCAACTTCAATGAGATTTTTATAGAGCTCGATCCCTCAAGCGTGCGGCATTGCTCGCGGAGTCTTACACCGAAGATTGCCTTTGGATTCATCCCGGCGGTCGCATCGTGGGCCGCGAGGGTATCAATGAAGCGGCTACAGAGATTCGCAAACACTTCCCAGAATACCGCTACACGGTCACGGGTGAGATCCAGATCATGCACAATGTAGCGACTTGCCGGTGGGGAAGCGGGATGCCAGGTCAACCGTTCCACTACACGGGAACAGACTTCCTCGAAGAGCGTGATGGTCGCGTGTCAAGGCTGTACACGTTCATTGACCAGAAGCTATTTCAGTCCTGAATGAGGCCTTTGGCGAAGATCTTTGCCATGGTGGAATTCGGCTTTTAGACATCGGGAGATCCAACAATGATCGACACATCGAATAAAGAAATCCAGAGTCACTACGACTTCATCGTGGTGGGAGCAGGCGCGGCCGGTTCGGTTCTTGCCGCGGAATTGTCCGCGTCCGGCGCGCAAGTCCTCGTCATCGAGTCGGGAGGACCCGACGACGCACCGACCATCGCGAACCCGAGCATCTGGTTTTACAACGTCGGCGGCCCGCTCGACTACCACTTGCCCATCGTCCCGTCGCCGCGATTGAACAATCGCAAATTCAATATGGCCCTCGGCCACGTACTTGGTGGCGGCACCAGCATCAATGCCATGGTGTGGATGCGCGGCATGCAACGGGACTACGACGGGTGGGCGAAGAACGGAGCCAAGGGTTGGGCCTTCGCCGACGTGCTTCCGGTCTTCAAAAGTCAGGAGGATTGGGAAGGCGGCGCGAATGAATGGCGCGGAGCCGGTGGCCCCATCCACATCCGCCGGCCAAAAGATCCTCATCCCACAGCGCCAGCCTTCATTGAACGCCGCTCGAGAGATGGGCATGCCCATTCTGGATGACGTGAACGGACCGATGCGCCCTGGCGCCGGCTACATCAACATGAACATCGCCGCGGATGGGACTCGCGTGAGCGCCGTTCGCGCCTTCCTGCGCCCGGCACTGTCGAGGCCGAACCTCACTCTGCTGCTCAACACCAACGTGGTGAAACTGAACTTTAAAGGTACTCGTTGCGTGGGCGTCAAGCTAATCGACAGACGGCGCCGTAAAGGATATCGCGGCCGACAAGGAAGTGATCCTTGCCGCAGGCGCCATCAATAGTCCCAAGCTTCTGATGCTCTCAGGCGTCGGGAAGCGAAGGCGCTTCGCAGCTTTGGAATCGACGTCGTCGAGAACCTGCCTGGCGTTGGCGAGAATCTGCAGGACCATGTGCTCGTCTCCGGCGTCGTGTTCAAGTACAAAGGCAAGATGCCGGATCGGCCGACCGACAGCAACGCCGTCGAGGCAGAGGCTTACTTGTCGAGCGGTCCTTCGGGTGACACAGACATTAGTCTTGTGCTTCATCAACTACCAGTGGTTACGCCCGAGGTAGCCTCGCGCTTTGGAACTCCTCCACCGGACGCGTTCACAATCGCGCCAGCCCTTGTGCAGCCCACCAGCAGAGGTTCCGTCCGCCTGGCCAGCGACAACTTTCAGGATGCCGCCGTGATCGATGGCAACTATCTCGGCACGGATCACGATTTTGCGGCCATCGTGCGCGCCATCGAAGCCGCGCGTGAACTCGGGAGTCAGCATGCCTTCGACAGCTTGCGCGAGAGCGAACTCATTCCAGGGCCCAAGGCGAGCGCCGAGGAGATCCGAGAACTTGCCAGACTTGCCTCGGCGAGTTTTGGGCACGCAGTTGGTACGTGCAAAATGGGCGTGGACAAGCTCGCTGTTGTCGACCCAGAGCTTCGCGTGCACGGCATTTTGGGTTTACGCGTGGCGGACGCCTCCGTGATGCCACGGATCATTACGGGGCCGGGGACAAACGCGTCGACCCACATGATCGCAGGCCGCGCCGCCAGAGCTGATTCTCGGCTGACAACGAGAGGACCGCATGACTGCGCAAGTCAGTTACCTTGTTGACCATCAGGCTGGAATTCTCATAGCGACTGTTATGTTGTCGGATAAAACGCTATGGCAGACCAAAGCACAGAGGAGACAAGCCATGTCCTTTAGTATATCGACCTTGCTGACCCGCAATCTTCACGACGTCTTCGGTGAAAACGACCCCGCGCGTCGGCGCGCGGCCATCGACGAGATCTTCACCGAAGATTGCGTGTTCTACGAACCCGGCGGGGGCGTCTACCGTGGGCGCGACGAGATCGATCGCATCGCGGGCGTGATCAGGGCTACTCACACTGACTTTCGATATCAGCCAATTGCCGAGCCCGAGGAATTGGGCAATGCCGGGCGGGTCAAATGGGTAGCGGGCCGCCCTGGTGAAGCGCCAGCTGTCGCCGGGACTGATTTCATCATTGCCCGGGACGGCCGCATTGCCGCAGTTTATCTCTTTTTCGACAAGCTACCCTGAGTTGGACTCTACCGTGCGAGCGAGCGACCTTCTCGAAGCTCCATAGATAGGCGATTGAGGCGAACCGCAAAAGCTGTATGACTGTTGGTAGCTTGCCCAAGCTCAGGTCGGGGGCACGCAATGACCTGTAAAATTGATCGAGTTCTTTACTCCGGATGGCTTTATCGTCTTGCGCGTGAGTGGACGCATTGACCGTGCATACGTCGAGGTGTTGCGGGAATTGACAGAGAACGAGAAGACAGCAAACGGCAGACTTGGTGTTAGATCTCTACAGAGAGGTTACGCCGTGGTGAGCCTTGAAGTCGTAAGGGCGCTTACCGTTGCGGGAGGTCAACGGAATCGAACTTCGAAACTGCCCGGCCTACGTACGCGAATGGATTTGCCGAGTAAGAGAACGCGGACTGCCCACTAGAACAAGGTGGCGCCGACGATCGCATGTGGCACAAACTTCCTGGCTAATCCAGATTTGCCGGAACGATTTACGCGCAACGTGCCGCTGATCATGAGCCGGATTCGACAACGTTCTATGTTCCTGGGAGCATGGCTATACCGATTATCCAGTACTGGAAGAACTAGCGGAGACAAACTAAAGGCTCACTCAATTGATCAGGTATGTTGTCCTCGCTTCCCGTTTACCCCACTCAATATTCGAACCACTGCTTAACTCGGCGTTTTTCTACCTCTTCCGATCGTTGGATTAACTTCCAGCTGCTGAGTGACCATCGACGTGGTCCATTGTCAGAACTATGCGAAAGCGCGCTTTGCCAGACATCATCCTTCGCGTAGGCAGCCGGAGCATCCTCCAAGTGGTGCGGTCTCGATCATGGCGAACACGCCGCTCAGTGCACTAAAATCGAAGTGTTGCGTCGCCAGTCGCAGGATTCCGCAGTTAAAGCGCCTTCGAGATTACGGCTTCCGAATATCAGATCCATGCTTGAGGCCTCGATCGGCTCTGGTCCAGCGCCGGAAGGACGATCGAGACGCCGCCCGGACGCAGACCCTTGAACGTCTCTGAAACTGTCTTGCCTCGGAAGCGAGTTATTAAAATGACCTTAGCACCGCCTAAGGATTGCAGAGCCACGGCCGGATCGGTGACGGCGCTGTCGATGTGGTGATGGGCGCCGAGTTTCTTCACCAGTTCCGCTTTGTCGGCGCCGCGAGCAATAGCGACGACTTCGAACCCCATATGTCTGGCATACTGCACAGCAAGATGGCCCGCCGCCGATGCCGAGCACAGCGACAAGGTCACCCGCCTTCGCCGGCGAGTTTCGTAGGGCGCTGAACGTCGTGAGTCCAGCACATAGCAGCGGTGCCGAATCGACCGACGCCAAATCCTCGGAATCGACATAAGCCCGCTCGCTCTTTGCGATCATCACTTCCGGCGTATCCACCGTCGTTATGAATGCCAGTGAATCCCTGGTTCGGCAGCTCACGAGGTCGCCATTGCGGCAGAACTCGCAATAGCCGCACGACCCGCCGAGAAACCCAACGCCCACTCGCTGACCAACTGTCCAGCCATGGACACTGGAACCAAGGGCATCGATCCGCCCAACGACTTCATGGCCCGGAACGCGTGGCCAATCAATTGAAAGAGTCCTTCAACCGTCACGGAATCCGGAGTGGCGGACTCCACATGCCTCAACACGAATGCGCACCTGATCTGGGCCGGGCTCCAAGAGCGGTTTTCTTACTCCGAGAACTTTCCCGGTTTCGTGATCTCGATCAGCTTTGTATGTTTCTGTTCATATTTACCCCCAAATGCTTGACTGCTAATTCATATTTCGCTGTGCATCGCCACACACGCTGACGTCCTGAGGGAGCGTGCCGAGTATCTCTGGCCACCGTTTCTCGAACTCTCCATCGCGTTGGAGTCCGCGCTTTAACAGAGCTTGAATTCGCTGCTGCGTTTCAGGCCACGTCAGCGCGGTCTGTAAAGGAGTTGAGGGCGTCGAGGAGCCGGTCGGCGGATGGCAACGAGACTTGGTTGATGAGATTCTTCGCCGCCGCGATGGCACGCCGGTCGAAGGAGGCGATCCGGCGCGCGAGCGCGTCGACGAAGCCGTCCAGCTCCGCGTCCGGAAGTGCCCGGTTGACGTATCCGTATCGTTCCGCGGTGTCCCCGTCGAAGTCGTTCGCGCCGAGAACGATTTCGAGCGCGCGGCCGCGGCCGACCAGATGTGGGAGGCGTTCCGTGCCGCCGCCGCCGGGATGCAGTCCCACCCCGACTTCGGGTTGGCCCAGTCGCGTGTTCTCGCGCGACGCGAAGCGCATGTCGCAGGCGAGGACGAACTCGCTGCTCACGCCCCGGACGCAGCCTCGGATCTTCGCGATGCTGACCACCGGGGACTTGGTGAGACGGACGAACGTATCCATCAGGATCGGGAGGCCGGAAGCGCCCGACAGCTGTCGTGATGTTCCCCGTCTTGCCGGTCAAATCAAAGTGGGCAAGGTAGAACTCAGGATTCGCGCTCTCGAATACCACGACACGTAGGCTCGGGCTGGCGTCCATTCGAGCGAGCAGATCCTGGAGGCCTTCGAATATGGTGGCGTCTACAATGTTGAAAGGCGGATAATCGAACACAACCCTCCAGTACGCAGACGTTTCCTCAATGACCCGCACCGGCACCGTCGATTTAGATTCAGTCATGGTTCAGCGCTCCTTCAGATCTCGAATGAGCGGGACGGCGAGGTGATCTTCTCTCTCCTCATAGGAACGCATCCGCGCGCAGTCCAGCGTTCAGAGATGCACAATTTCAGAAGAGGTTTCGTTCGAGCGCTAGTCCCTGCGCGAGAGGCGTCTCGGTGGCGTTGCGGACGAGACGCTTGATGTAAGCAAGCTGATTCCGGCGTATGCGACGACAAGCGCCATGCGATCTCCATGGCGCGATCGAGGGCTTTGCCGCTGACGGTTTCGTGCACCAAGCCCCTTCCTTTCGGCTTCACGCGGACTGAGTGCCTTACACCATGAGAATGCATGAGCGCGGCTGACATTCCGATGGTGCGCGGCAGCCTTTGCGGTGCCGCCGGCGCCGGAAGGAGATCCAGGCTCTGCTCCGGCAATCCGATCAGGTATTCGCCATCCTCAGCGATACGAAGATCGCAAGCTGAGCGCGAACTCGAAAGCACCGGCCAGGGCCGTGCCGGAAATGGCGGCGATTACTGGTTTTGGCATGCTCTCGCACAGCGCCATGGCCTTGTCGAAGAATCCTCCGATTGTAGGTCGCGTTCTCGGCCACTGGCGGCCGGAAGCGCGCAGGGACTCGGCGATCTCGATTAAGCGCAGGGATACTAAAATGACGATTGAAATAACCGGGCGCGCCTCCGGTAATCGACGACGACGCGAACGTTAGCGTCGCCCGCGAATCTGTCCAGCGTTTCGGTGAGCGCGTCGCCCATCTCCGCATCGAAATAGATGCGCTTTGGGCTGCCTAGCGTAACGACCGCAATTCCATTGGCCACTCCTGCCGTCAGAACATCGGCGTTCATCATGTCCTCCCCTGATTGCTGACGCGTTTACGCAGACTGTGGCTCGCGCTTGAACCGCTTGTGCGGCTGTACGGATATACATCGATTACCCGTTCCGGTTGGGAGAGCATCGGCACGTGACTGCTGTCAAGCTCATAGGTTGTCGCGCCCATCCGCTTGGCTAAAGAACGCTTCGAGTTCGGGATGGACGGTGCGGTCGTTATTGGCCACGATGTACCAGCTTGGCGTCGATTTCCAGGCAGTTCCTCCGACTTTCGCGTTGAACAGGTCGGGCAGCCGGCGACGCACTGTGGTCGCCCAGACCAGCTTCTGCTCCTGCTCCGAAAGGTCTCCGCAGAAATACTTGACGCCTTCGGGACTGCAGCCAGATGCGATCCGTCCGGCGACTTCGATGTATGAGAAGACGTCCGTCTTCGGGAAGTTAGACTGCTGTGTCTGAGATGTTTCGTCGGCGTCCGGAGCGAGCGCGGCAGATGTAGACCAGCCCCGACAACGCGGTCGTCGGTTCCGGCGCCGGTGATGCACGCTTCCGCCGTAAGAGTGGCCGACGAGGATCAGCGGGGCTGCTGACCCGGCCCAGCGCTGCTTTCACGTTGGCGACGTCCGTCCGCGGTGGTGTTGAGGCCGTACTGGGCGGCTATCACCTGGTGACCCTCTGCTTGAAGCGCGAGGATCAGCCTTGCTGAAGCAGGAGCCGTCCGCCCAGAGCCCGTGGCAGAAACGATGCCTAGTTTAGTTTGCGTTGATTTCATCTTGTTCTCCTTATTTAGCTGCTCGCCTGTTGCTCGGACGCGATCTCGCAACATCCATTCCCTGATGTAAGTCGAACAGAAAGCACTGGAGTTCATGCTCAATTCCATGGAATTCGAACTTCACCCAAAGGGTGAAACAAGCTTACTGGCAAAGAATGCTCGCTGAGAACTGGGCATTTTCTGAATTTTCGTCATCCCCCAAACCGCGAAGCCTCACTCCTGTTACCCATTTGATTGGCCCTCGATGTTGCGACAATTCGAATCACGCTAATCGCATGTTTAAGATCGAGAAACTCGCTCAAGGAAACACAACTCGTCTCTGCGACTTGTGGGACGGATTAATGCGGAGCATCTTGACCAATTGAACAAGCTGATCGTTGATGCTGAACCCGAAGTGGTCAAATTTGATCTGAGTGAGGTGACATCTGGTAGATCTCGACGTGGTTCGCTTCCTCGGAGTACCTAGGAACGGCAGGGTGTAGAACTTGGTAAGCGTTCGCGCTACGTGAGGGAATGGATTCAAAGGGAGAAACTGCGAACCTCGCTTCGAAGCGAGAAGACGATCCCGAGATCTGAAGAAAGACAATGACATGGGAACGAAGCAAATAACTATCGAAAGATTCAGCGTCATTTCCGCGAAACCATTTACGAAGTGGTGCGAGCTGATTGAGGCACAAGTTGGTCATCCCGATATGAAAGCTATTCTATAAGGCCATTCAAGAAGCAGAAGACGATCGAGAATTGCAAGCGAGTGGTCAATCTCGCTATCGGCCCAAGTGGTCTGATGGAGTTTATCAGCCTCGATCATGGTGCCGTCACTCGTCGTGAGCTTGGCCCAGGCGCGCCAAACGTAATGCGCCTGCTAATCGGAAACCCGCTCATCATGAGGAAAATGGTGAAGTATGTATCGGATGCTGGCTCATATGCGCCGGTGACAATTCTCGATCGACGAACGAGCCGACGGAGTACATCTCTCCTACGATCGAATGGCGAGCTACGATCGCACCATATGAAAGTGCGGAGGCCTTGGAAGTGGCTAAGGACTTGGACATAAGTTGAACGTCTCCTGGTGGAAGCCGCACATGGACTCACATTAGAGGAGGAGAAGCGATGGGCAAGCTCGAGAGGAAAAATCGCACTGGTCACTGGTGGCAGCAGCGGCACTGATCTGGCGACGGCAAAACAGTTCGTGAACGAAGGCGCGTATGTTTTCATCACCGGACGACGAGGAGCAGGAACTGGAGGCGGCAGGAACCGAGATCGGGAAGAATGTAAGGCGCAGTGACGAGCGACGCTTCAAAGCTCTCCGATTTGGATGATCTGTTCGCATCAAACAAGACCGAAAAGCGGAAGACTGGACGTTTTGTTTGCGGATGCTGGAATCGCGTAAGCACGCGAAACTCGGCGAGATATCCGGAGGAACTGTTCGATTCCATCTTCGATATCAACGTGAAGGGTCCTGTTCACGGTGCAAAGGTGTTACCGTTGATGCCGGATGGCTCTCTGATCATTCTCAACTCATCGATTGTAGGCAGTAAAGGTTTATCGTCGAACAGCGTTTGCATGCGCTACGAAAGCAGCGGATCCGATCGTCCGCGCGCACGTGGACCACGGATTTGAAAAAGAGCGTCGAATTCGCGTCAACGCAATTAGCCCTGGCACGATCGATACCCGGATTGAGCAATCTTCTGCTTCCAGGCGACGCCGAGAGAACGGATCAAAATGATTCAGGCCAGTATTCCACTTGGCAGGTTTGGGACTCCTGACGAAATCGCGAAGACCGTAGTGTCTCTTGCCTCCGATGACGCCAGTTACATAACGGGAGCGAACTATTTGCTTCGATGGTGGCTTCGCGCAAATATAAATCGAAGCAGTGTGAGCCTAAAGAAAGCGTGCATTTGTTTATGACAAAGATGCTTGACGCAACTCAAGCAATAATCCGAGGCGAAGCGCCACCGCCTCCCGTGGCGAAGCTAATTGGGTTTGATGTGGGTTTCCGTCCAGCCGGGCGAATCGGTAGTCGAATTTCAGGCCACCGAAGTTCATCGAAATCCGATGGGCACATTGCACGGCGGAATTCTCTGGCGACATCGCAGATGCCGCGATGGGCATCGCCTAGCATCCAATCTCAATGAAGGTGAATCGCTTCACCACGCTCAGAACTGAAGATTAACTTCTCTCAAGCCCTATTTGGAATGCGCGTCTGCGTGAGCGGCCGGTCGCGTCGTCAAACAAGGCCGCACGGATCGGAATGGCTGAATGCAGGTGATGACTGATGAGAAAGGGCAGATCTCCTGTCGCCCAGTGCGACGAGATGGCTGCGCATGACGCTTCGCGGAGCTGAGGCCAGGGAAGATGGCGACCCGGCAGGTTTTTCCGGTTCGCGCCGATCTGATCGTGGGGTGATTCAACGCAGGAGGTTCAGACAACAAATTGCTTGGTGTCAGCGCCAGGAATGGTTGGGTGTTGGCGACTCTCGCAAGACGCGACAGCCGCGCGGCCACGGCGATGAATGCAGCATTTGCATCGATGGTCGGCTCATTTGTGGCCCACGATCCCTCGTCATCCGCATAGCGTTTTGAAAAAGGTACGTTTGCTTTAAACATAGATCTGAGTACCGGATCACCTCCAACCGACATCGCGTTTGGTCCTTCAGTGACTGCGCCGGGTACAGCTTCTCCTCTCACTATGCTCAGCACATGATGTGGTGACCGCACCGGATTTCCGCCGACACCGGTGATGAATGATTTGTTGAGTGAGTTGACACCAAGCACCCAGCTCAATTGTGATGCGGCTCCATTCACGAATTGAGGCTGTGGCAACGTATTCGTTTGCCAGTAAGAGATAGGTGGCGTAGTTGAGGGCCAAACATGTCGAGCCCCATTGATAACCGAACGGTGGTTGGTTTCCCTTGAGCGCAACTCGATAACCCGCTGCCCTCAATCGTTCTAACGATGGATCGACTCTGTTTCCAGACTACCTCTTTAATGAGTTGTTTCAACGACGGATCACCACGGGTGTGTTCAGATAGGCAAACATTCCAAATGCGTAACCATCGGACCATGACAAACCATAAATCTCGCTGGTCTGATCACGTTTGGTCCAAAGCCGCGAGAATTCATTTCCATACACGTCGTTACCTGTAGCATGGAATAAGCAACCGGCTGCCCAGAGTTGCAACGGCAGTTTCATCGCCACTGATGGTGTAGTCTCCACCGTTTTCATCGTCAGGATTCTTGAATCCACCGAGCGGGTACTTGCCAGGATTCTGTTGTACCCACTGCCAGGCGCGCTCAGCTGCATTGAGCAGTCGATCTGCAAAAGGCGGATCGTACCTGCGATAGACGATACTCGCTTCTGAAACGGCGCCGGCAAACTGAGCTGTTGCCTGTGAACTCACATCGAAAAGATAGATCGTTTGACTATCTTCCGAGGGACCCTTCTCTGAGTAGTCGCGTGTCGCTGTCTTGTGATGGACCGCCCCATCACTTCGCTGCATCTTCAACAGCCAATCCAACTCCCAACGCATTTCGTCGAGCAGATCCGGTACTCCATTACCACTCTCGGGGATGTGAAGAGAGCCGTCTGCGAACAACCGGGGATTAAAGTGATAGGCGTAGAGCAACGACATAATGGTGCTGGTCGCAGACGGTACGTAACGACCGTAATCGCCGGCGTCCCACCATCCGCCGCTGGTGTCGACACGATGATGGAGTGAACACCGCGAGCGTCGCGCAACAACGCAAGCGACTTGTGGTCCTCTCGATGCTTAACACCGGTGATTGATCAACAACTTCAATTCCTGAGCGTTGCAGGTACAACCACCGACTGGCTATCACAGTAAGTCGCTGGTTGGCGTTTCTGCTGATTGTGAAGGGAAAGAAAACCCGCGGTCACCAACCTTGACGCGGTAAAGACCGAGAAGGCGAAAGGTAGTGAAGTCTCCTCGCCAGAGTTCCTCTTGACTATCAGCGTCGAAACCGAAGTGTTCGAGAGGTGCGGAGAAGACCGTGCGATCGTTTTCATTGACGATCTCGAAGGTTGCTGCTTTGAGGTCTCCCGAAACGACAACACTCTTAAACTGATCTGGCTGGAGTCCTGACTGATTAACATGAATACGATCGTCAACTGGAAACAACTCAACGTCAGAAAGTTTTCTGATCCATCGTGTCCGGCGACTCGATGACGACGGAGTATTTAGCTGAGAAGCGTGAAGTGTTTGAGCGGCAACCTTCGTGCGTAAAAACATGGAAGGCACTAAGAGTGTGAACACTACTACGAAGCCAGAAACAAATCTTCTTTTCAGCATTTGGTATTACAGCGAACTTCTACGAGCATTACTTGGTGTAGGGCAAATCGTGGGCAGCTTGATGGGCGCAAACAACAGTGTGCCTACGATAAGTGGGTTATTCAGTATGAATCAAGCTTAGAGGCACTAATTGTCAGCGCAGAGGCACTTAATCGGTAGGAGTGGTTGCAGTCATATTCGCGAGTCTTGTCGGTCGAGCACGGCGTCATAGTTGAACTCGGCCAGGTGAAAAGCTTAATCGCGGCAGTGGGCAAGCCAAAAACAAAAAGGACCGATCATAATTGCTACTAAATATAAGCCTGCCTCCGCGAATTTGTCGGGCTTGAGGTTGTTTCTCCTTATTGTTGGTTCTTCAGCGTTCCTTCTCTGAGCCTTGAAGACGCGCACGCCGGTGTGCCTCTGCGAACAAGGCCTCGTCGTCGATAGACTCGAGTAAGGGCTTATTCTCTGCAAGCACCTCCACCGGTTTCTTTTGTTGCTCTTGGCCTTTGGCTTCCGACTCCTCAGGCCCTCTTTGAAAGACCGTTTGCTTTGGCCCAGCGCGCTTTGCTAACTGCGGACAACTTGCTGCCGCCGAAGAGGAGAAAAGATCACGCCGACAATAGGATCCAAATCATTGGATTCTCTGGAGAAATAGTATGAACATAAGGACCACCCATTCTCTAAGAAAAATGATACTCGACTGTGAAACTTACAAATGCAGCCATGACACGAGATCGTGAACGCTTGTTGATGGTTCGAGTGTCGTTAGAATTCCCAACTTGCCCCCAGCCGGAATGTCCTTGGCGCCTGGATAGCTAATGGTATCCGCTTTGCAAGATTCGGACTCGTAAGATCGGATTCCAAAGTGTTGTTACTCAAGTTGAGAAGGTTGAAGACGTCGATAGTGAGGGAGACCTTGCTCCCCTTTGGTATCGAAGGTCCGCGCGACATTCAGATCCAGAGTCGAATTGAACTCCGTCCGAAAGGCTCCAAAATCTCCTCGCGGCGTGGCCCGCACGAAGAATGGGCCCTGCTCGAATCCATTGACGAGACAGCATCCGGCCAAAGACCAGTCCCGTCATAATATACGCCACAACTCCCAGCCGTGCATGCCGTACGGCGCTTCGCTAATACGCGACTCAGGTCTTCCAGTGAAGCCGCTGATCGTAATAGGTCCTTCCCGTCGCAAATAGGGCGTGTTCGGATCGGCGTTGAAGCGGCAAACACCGACTGGTCCGTAATAATGAAACCTGATCGTTTTGAAAGACGCCATTGCCGGGGTTTGTCGGGAGAAGTGCTGGCATCGCCGCAAAGTTAACTCAGTCGCCAATGGCGAGCGAAAGGCCTGAGCATTTCGATCTCGAAGCCTTTATCGCTGCCGCGATAGCCCCGTTGGGTTTGTAGGCACGCAAAGAAGTCCTCACCCCAGGGCCGCAGGCTTCCGATCAAAGAGCGTCAGTGATTGGTCGCTCCGTAGTTCCGGGCACTCCGTCGTTGCCGGGGGTCGATCACCAGGGTCGGAACATAGCTTGAAAAAGGAACACCCGAATTGACGATAGCCCACCAGGTGGCGATCGTCGCGGCGGAAAACCGGACGCGAGTAACGAAGCGGTCGCCAAACTGCTTTGTCAGTTCCACTGTAATTTCGTCGCTAACGAGGTCTACGAACATTTTGAGCGACCGCTGAATATGGACCGCCGCAAAGACTCGCAGTAACCGGTCTATCTCCTGGCGGGCTGGGCCTGTCGATCCCCGCTAGCGTCCTGCCATTGAAGCACTTGTCCGCCAAGCGCAAATGCGTTTCCGAAATCAAGATAGTTTCCCTGCAACACATGACCGTAGCGCGCGAACCCGCCTCGTAAAACAAATCCAGTGACAGGCAGCCGTATTACAAAGCCCGATCCCGCGGCTCGAGCGTGGTCCAATTGATTCGATTACTTGCCGAGGCGCTCTGACCCGGAAGAGTTTTCAAGGCGCACCCAAAGGGAATGGCCAGCCACTCAACAGGTCGCCACGCGTCTCGCACGAAAACCGCAAATTGTGTCACGCGTGCTGACGAGCTTGCGCGGGCGCATTCCACTGCACTACTTCGGCGCCCACACCGTCGACCAGGATCTGCTCGATGCCTCCCAGCGCACTCCAGCGATTCGTGATATTGCTTCGATCCAAATGCAGCGCCTAAGACCACGCTGTGACTGCCGAATGTCCCATTATGGGACCACCCGAAGCTGAGCATTCGACTGGTAGCGATGTGCGTGTGCCGGCAACGAGAATGGCGCTGCTCCTGTCTCAGTCAGCGGGGCAAATCTATCGTGCTGATTGTTTGATGTACTCCGGCTTTGCAGTCCCGATGAAAGGCGAGCGTGAGCAGCACTCCAGGCCAAGCTCCAATGTAAGAGGACGCACTTGGCAGACTGGACCAGCGCACCTGGAACTGTTGGTAGTAGTCGTCGATTGCCTCGGCGAGTGGCGCTTGGCGCAACGCGCGGATCAGCGCCTTCCCTGGATTGAAAACGTGTTGGCCTGCGCCGTACAGATTCAATTGCTTGCTGCTCTCGCGAGAATTGCCGTATTGAATCGGGTCAGCAAGTGATAGACATGAGCACCAATCGGAGCAGCAGAGTCCACCGAGCGTTTGGGACAATTGTTGGGTGGAGAGCCGAAATGAAAAATGGCGCATCGCTCAGCGGTAGTTTCCTCGCCGAGTTGGTTACATTACAGACCGCCAGATAACGCAAGCGCTCCGGACCCGAAAATCCAAGTCGGACCAGACCCGCGTCCGCGTTATCGCTCTGCAATGCGTGATTGGGAATAGAACGCACGGGCGGTTCCCGTGTAGAGCCTGGCGGGGTCTGGAGCGTAGTCAGGAGCAGGTCTGACCCAGAGCCCGAAAACGAGGCAGGCTTAGCGGATTCTGACAACGGTGACGAATATCAGCAAGAGCACGTCAAAATCAGGATCAGTCATAGGGACGGCCCGAGTAGGGTACGCGGATCTGTCGCCATCAAAACCATTCATGCTGTACCCGTTCTCTGTCCATAGAGAACGCCACGAGCGCCAAAAGTGACAGCCTGCCCGTCTGCAGACCGCCTGTATCGAGCGGGTCCGTCACGGTTGATGTTTCCGGACTCCTCGATGAGCGGTCCATATTCGTCGCGTGGTAGGAAGACTTGTGCATCGAGACTTGTCCCAACCTCGCCTCCCAACCAGGACATCTCGATCGACCACCTGAGGCGACTGAAATTGTTTGCTGCCTGGAGGACGGCGGAGTTGGCGAGAAGCGCAGTCGTATCGACATCCAAGCTGCGTGTGTCGCCTCAATAATCAAATGCGATAAGTGCTGGAACCTGCCAGCTCTGGGACGTTCTAGGTTGTAGTGAGTACACACCCGGAGACGGCCCTACAAATTTAAAGCGCCCATTCGTGTCAGTCACAACGTGAGAAACTGGCTTGCGAGGCATCAACGCGAGAAAGTTGAACGTCTGCTCCGGTTATCGTTTTATTCTGCGGGTCGTGAACCAAACCGACGTGCCGGAGTTCCAGTTGGTGTTTGAGTAAATGTTTCCAGAGGGCCAGCAACGCTATCGCAACCGCTACGATCGGAGTTCGGCTGATACCTTCGCATAAGCAAGAGGGCGTCTAAAACTCGTGATCGCGCTCCCGGTTGTCCCTCCCCTGTGTTTCCAGCGTGGTGAACTAAATGCATTGGGAATCGAGAGGCATGGCTAAAGCCTGGCGCCGGCCTGATAGCTAATTGCTACCCAAAGAGATGCCCAGGCAAAGGCGCTGATCAGAGTTTAGCGGGCTGTACTTACGTGGTGACATTCCGACGGTAGCGCAAACGAGCGGGATGGTTATGCGTGCAGACCAGCGGCGAACCTTGATAACAAGACCGCGAACGTGCCATGCCTGAGCACAAACTTCTGCACCTTTGGGTACCAATGTTTCAAGCGGCTGGATTTTTGGATCAGGCGTGCTGGCCCGATCATGCGCCGCATAGAAATAGATCTGGTCTCCCGCCGCTCCGCCTATGGCGCCAGCCAGAATTGTAATTCGCCAATCAAGATAGCCTCGCTCCGCACAACGCACCAGCGGCTATCAAGGTCGCTTCTCCTTCCCAGAATGCGGCCAGAAGCACTGCGACATATCCATACTTTGGCAACAAACGCATCACGAGCGTCGGTTCGCTTAATAAACAAAGCACGGCTGTCCAAGCGTTAAAGATTGATGTGACAAGTATATTCACTAGAGTGGTTATTGTAGACCTTGCTACACGGCCGCCGCGGTTCTTCTCGAGACTTCCGGCTCAGGTTCCACAAAAGGAGCGAGGTCACGGGTAACCTCACGCATTACGTGCAACACTCGCTCGACGTCTGATAGAACGTAGCCTTGAGTACGCCGAAGTTGCGCTGCCCTGGTTTCTTCTGCTCCCGGACAGACAGCGGCAAAAGCCTTGAACAGCGGCAAACCTGAGCACACGTCCACGTGCATAGTTTCAAGATCAACTCCCGCCGTATTGCCCGGCAGACTGGTACGTCCAGGGTCCGAAGTGTAAATGCAGTATTGGTAATAGACGTGCTCCACACCGGGCAGGGTTGTTGGCGTCTGAATGGAGCGGCAATCACTCAAAGCCGCTTGCGTATCGCAGAGCGTGCTCGCGAGAAGCGCGCATTGTATTCGTCGAGCTTCGCTAATCCCCGAATACCAATTACAGCCTGCGCGTTGGAGTAACGCCGTGATATATGTGCGAGGAAAAGTGTCGAGCGGCCGGATCTTCTCCCACATATACTTTGAAAGATCGACGTCGCTAAACATTGAAGCCAGGGCTTGAATAGGATAGCCCCAAAAAGTGAACACTTTCGGGCTGATGCCGACACGCGCGGCGTACCCTTGGAGAAGTCGCACAGCTACATCATTTGTGCTCGGCAGTGCGGTTCCGCTGCTGCGAAGTACTGTACGCGCGCAGCTAATTCAGGATTGTTCGTCAGGGCCATTCCTCCACCATACGTGTTGACTCCTTTGAGCATTTGAAAGCTAAAGAAAGACGCCGTACCAAACGTACCAACTAAACGGCCTTGATAGCGTGCACCGGCGGCCTGTGCGCAATCCTCCACGACGATCAGGTTGTGCTTTTTCTGCTATTCGCAAGATCTCTTTCATTGCACAGGGTTGGCCGTAGAGGTGAGTTGGCACTATCACGCGCGTATGCTCAGTGATCGCCGTCGCGATGTGCTTTGGTTCCAGATTGAAGGTAAATGGATCAACGTCCACGAAGACAGGCTTGAAGCCTGCCTCGCCTGGCGATCTCCGGCACAACCCAAAAGTAAGTGCGGGAAAAATTATTTCGCTCCCCGCAGGTAAATTGAGAGCGCGCAGAATGTAATAGAAGGCCATTCGACCACAGGAGGCCGCGATTGCATGGTCCATGTAGTGGTATGCCGCAAATCGTTCCTCAAACTCCGATATGGCAGGGCTCCTCGACCGCTTCGCCGCGGCGAAATGCGGCAACGATCTCTTTTTCTTCGCCTGGCACTGAACGCACGCCGTAACGTGCAATCGTGCGCAAGTTCATGCCGTTACCTTTCTTTCGGAAATCCATGTGCGATCAAGATAGTTCTGCTTGTCCCAGGACCACGCATCGGCCCTTTGCAGCAAAGCATGGTGCGAATATCTTATGCAGCCCGGAGCCAGTTAAATAGCTGGCTCGGGCGGCCAATAAAGCGAGAGTATGCCATCCCGAGCATAAGTCGGGCGCGCCTCGGTGTTAAGGTTGGATGATTGAAGGTGAGCGTGTAGCCGTCGAACTTTTCCCAATCTGTTTCGAACACGAGATGCTTAAGTTGATTGAATTGAGGAGTACCCGGATACGGTGTCAGGATCTTGAAATTGGCATAGGTGGTGTCAAGATCACACGCAAAGCGGATCAACTCCTCAATACTCTCTTCGGTGTCCTGTAAAACCCAATCACGTAAAACGCCGTGGTCTTGAGTCCCAGATCCCAGCAGAGTTTCACCATCGTACGCATGTGTTCGTGAGGTATATAACGACGCCCGACTCGCTTGAGCACTAAGCGGATCGGGTGACTCCACGCCGAATGAGATTTCGCGGAGACCGGCGGCATGCAAAACTCGGATAAGCCTTTCATCCAGGATCATCCATCCTCGTCTCTGGCATTCAAACGAGAACTTTAAGGCCGCGCACTCGAATCGCCTCGGCGATATGAAAGCAACGATCGCGATCGAACGTAAAAAGAGGATCTCGGATCTTAATGTGCGTGCATGCATGATAACGGCCACACAACTCCTCCAGTTCAGCGATGACATTCTCTACACTGCGCTGCCGAAAGCTGGCCGTAATACGGTGGGGACAATAGGTGCAATGCTCAGGACAGCTACGACTGGTCAGCATCGGGACAGCCCGAGTCAATCCTATGCGACGGTGGTTCGTGTAACCGAATCGTTTGCTTTTCACCAGATCCCAACTCGGGAAAGGCAACGAGTCGAGGTCGTCGATGGCGGGGCTTTTTCACCAAGCCCCCCAACTCTTCTCCGGCTGCGAGCTTAATCGCTGCTGCCTCTGGTTCACCCGAGATCACAAAGTCGCCGGCGTCCGTGAAGAGTTCTGGAAGATGGGCAGCAGGGGTCCCAAAAACCAACTCTTAGGCCGCGGATCGGGCAGCTTTGGCCCAGAGCGATCTCCTGCCGGTAGTCGACAAGCGAGGTCAGCACCAGGGCAAGGTCGGCAGCAATCGGCTTTATGATCGTGGGTTACGACCGACCTTGTGACCGGCGCGGGAAAAGATGGTCGCAAAGATAGCCAACATGAATGCTTGGCAGGTTCAAGAACACTCGCCGGACATTCTGGCAAAGCGTGGTAATGGAATCGCCGGGAAACCGCGAGCCGTAACCTCCGGCTACCGTGTCCTTATTTACCGATCCACCCCTTGCGCTCAAATCGGCGAGCACGACAAGAGACATAATCTACTCGGTCCAGGCTAGACGAGCGCCGTTAGACCCACCTCAAGCTTCAAAAATGAACTGTGGAGGCCGGATCTAGGCGTACTACCTGAAGATGAACAGAAGATAAATGGGGAAAAGGAGAAACTGCGTGTGGTTTATTGGTTGCCGTTCGCTGGGAGTGAGGCGACGAAAGTAAGCTGCCCCTTGGTGTCCGAGCGCTGCAGTTCAAGGCGGCCAAGGTGAGCCTCAGCAGTCCATTTGGCAATGGACAGACCCAAACCTGCTCCGCCGCCGACTGCGCTCGCCCCGGCGCGTGAACGGGCCTTATCCACTGGTAAAAGCGTTCAAAATATGCGCTTAGCCTCCGGCGGTATGCCTGTTCCTGTGTCTGAAACAACAATTGCATATATTGCTGACTGCCGCTCAAGAGCAATTCTAACGACTCACCAGGCAGAGTGTGTTTGATGGCATTGTCGAGGAGATTATGACCATCTGTCTTAGCGCCTCGTCGCCGCGATAATGGACCTCCGGAATTCGCCGACCTCAATCGTTATACCTTTGCGAGCTGCGAGCACTTCGGCGGCCCGGGCGGTTTCGCAAAGCAATTTGTCAAGGTAGAACTCACTCAGCTGCAGGACTCGTTGTCCGCCGTCTGCGCGCGCAAGCATGAACATCTCCTCAACGACGTGCGTGAGTCGTCGGGCCTGCCCATCGATGATGCTTGAGAGCTTCACGATACTCGCTGTCGCTTCGTGCCTGCTGCTCGAGCGTAACGCCAGTGGCCGTACGCACGACGGGAAAGAGGAGTACGTAATTCGTGTGAAGTGTCTGCCATAAAGCGGTGCTGTTCGGAAGGCATCATCCAGGACGCATCAGTAGTTCGCTGAAGCGTGGCCGCGAGCCGGCCCAGTTCATCATGTGGATTTGAAACGGGCAGTCGCCGGTCCAAATTCTCGGCACTGATACGGCGTGCGCGTTCCGTCATCTGCACCACTGGAGCCAGGCTCCGTCGGGCCAGGAACCATCCGCCGAATCCGGTCAGAGCAAGAGTGGCTCAGTACCACAAAAATTAGGATCAGCCGGAGCAGACGAAGCTCTCTCCGCACCTACGTCGAAAGGCTGGCTAACAACAAGGATGTAAGTCTTCCTTGCGTGTGAATACGCTCCACAGCAATCCGGCGCTGATCGACCCTGTATTGTTGCGTGCGGTTGGCAGTGTAGGCTAGTTCTGGGCGCCAGTCGGCCGGCACGAGATCAAATCGAAGGCAGGGAGGCGCGAGTGATGCCATCTGCGGTCTCTTCCGCCACTAAGTTTCCATTCGCATCAAAAATGGCTGCGGCTTGTCGAGGGGCGATATGTTCGTCCAGGACACTGGTAGCTGCGGCTCTTTCTTCCTCCTTGTCAGCATCGATCTCATGCACGAGCGACAGGTTCGTCTCGTCCATTGTCGCACGCAGCTCTGTGTCAAGGCTGTCGTAAAGGATCGCAGTCACAGCCACATATACGCCGATGCTGAACGCCACCAGCACTAACGCGAGAACCCCAACGTACCAAAGGGTCAATCGCGCTCTAACGGAATCAAACATGCGGGCTCTCATCGCTAAGCGCGTATCCTTCGCCACGCCTCGTGTGGAAACACGCTTTATCGGGTGCCCGTCATCAATTTTTCTTCGCAGGCGCTGGACATAAACCTCATCAGATTTGAAAAGATGTCGAAGTTCTTATCCCAAACGTGCTCGGCAATATCAGCTCGACCGAGCACGCGGTCGGCATTACGCGCGAAATATTCGACGAGTGCGTATTCTTTAGCCGACAGCTGAATTCTGGTTTTGCCTCTCTTGACCCTCCTCGTGCGCGTATTGATCTCCAGGTCGGCAACCCTGAGTATCTCTGATTGCAGAGTCTCACCGCGGCGCAACAGTGCGCGGGTGCGTGCCAACAGTTCGCCGAAATCGAATGGTTTGATCAGGTAATCATCAGCACCGGCGTCGAGCCCGGCGATCCGATCGTCTACGGCGTCACGTGCGGTGAGCATGAGCACCGGAGTGGATAGACCCAGCCCACGCATTTCACGGGATACCTGCAGTCCATCTTTATGAGGGAAGCATCACGTCAAGGATGACCAGGTCATAATCGTAGACGCTGAGTTGGTAGAGGGCGGCTTCCCCGTCTGCGGCAATATCGACGGCGTATGATTGCTCGCGCAAGCCCTTCGCCAACATCCGGGCTGCACTCGGCTCGTCTTCCACCAGGAGAATGCGCATGTTTACGTGATCCGTTGGCTCGTGATTATATCAAGGGGATTGCCTACAGGGTTAGGAGCGGCAGCTGACACGAAACTTCGGCGGAATCAAACAGAGAGGGAAACCATGAATATAGGAATCGTTGGTTCAGGAAACATCGGCGGTACTGCGGCGCGGCTCTTCGTGCGGGCAGGTCACGAGGTCGCTCTTAGTAACTCGCGAGGTGGTGAGGGTCTCGAAGAACTCGTTAAGGAACTTGGCGATAAAGCGCATGCGACAACGATTGAGAACGCGGCGAAGTTTGGCGACGTCGTGCTGGTCGCAATACCGTTTCGCAACTTCAGCGAACTACCTGCAGATGCTTTCAAGGGCAAGGTTGTTATCGACACCGGGAATTACTACCCGGAGCGTGATGGAAAGTTCCCGCCACTCGACCAGGACAAGACCACTTCCAGCGAACTAATGTCTTCGCACTTGAAGGAGGCGCGACTCGTCAAAGGGTTTAACACGATCTATTTCAAACATTTGGCGAGTCTGGGCGACACCAGTTTGCCGCTGGAGGATCGTCGAGCGATCTTCATTGCCGGGGATGACTCCCAAGCGAAAGAGATCGTCGCGCGGTTAATTGAAGAGATCGGTTTTGCGGCTGTTGACACGGGGTTCCTGCACGAAGGAGGTCGCAGTCAACAGCCAGGGACGGCCCCTCTATAACAGGGAGGTAACGGCAAGAGAGGCTGCTGCCCTATTACCGAGTGATTGAATTTCTCATAACAAGCCAAAGGAAGGTGAACGCAAAGCTCGTCGCGGCAGATCTCGACTGCTAGTCTGTTTGACAAGCAAGGTTCACCGCTCTTTGGCGATCCAGTTGTTTATATAGCGAGAGCAATGGACGAGGGAGATGCCTTCTGTTTGACATGTTGCGAGGAAGCGAATGACATCCAAGTCGACTAGACTGACTTCGTTCAAGTCGAGCGTGACGCTCGTCCCTCCGGCCTTTATTTGCGCTTTCAATTCTTCGATGTGCTCCCGCTGCATCGCGGCCAATCAGTCGTATCGTCGTCCGCTGTCCATTCGAATCTTTCTCGATCCTTAAGGTCATATTCGTTTTTCTCAAGTGCCCAAGCTTGAACGGGTGCACGCTGAGTGCCGCTTGAAATTCCGCTTGAATCAGAGGTGTTTTCGGTTCTAGGCAGCGGGCCGCTTTTTCGGCGTTTGCTGAAACCTCAGCCTGGAGGCATCGCGTGCGTCGCACTTTGAAGAGGAGAACGCGCGTAATGCCTTAGCTTGAAACAGGGTCATGGAGATGCGAGAAGCTATGAGCAAGACGGAATATTAGGAAAGTCATGAAGGCTACGGAAGTCTCATCACAAGATCAATCTTGACGCCCGATGCAGAGAAGAGCGATGAGTCTGAACAAGCTCGGTAGTCATGCCTCGGAGAGAAACAGAATGGCGATGTTTCCAGGCAGGACCTCCAGCGAGCGCTACAAGAATCGAGGGAGTCGAGGCGCGGCTCCGAAAGATTATCGACACGATTCCAACGCTGGCGTGGTGCAACTTGTCGGATGGCTCCAACGACTTTGTTAACCAGCGATGGTCTGACTACACGGGTCTCTCTCAAGAAGAAGTGAAGCGCGTGGGGTGTAAAGTCGCAATTCACCCTGAAGACCTGCCGAGGTGGCTGGACCAGTGGCGGGCGCTGCTAGCTTCCGGAGCAGGAGGCGAGATCGAAGCGCGCCTTCGCCGTCACGACGGAGCCTACCGCTGGTTCCTCATCCGAGTAGAACCTTTGCAGGAAGAGTCCGGCGAGATTCTCCGATGGTATGGAACCAACACCGACATCGAGGACCGAAAGCGGACGGAAGAGAAGCTACGCGAAGACGAGCGCGAGATTCGCAGGATTACCGACGCCATCCCGCAGACAATCGTGGTCTAAAATCCAAGCGGCGTGCCGATCTATGCGAACCAGGCGATCCTCGACTACACCGGGCTCACCATAGACGACGTGATCTCTTCAGACTTTCGTGCGCGCATCTTCCATCCCGAAGATCTCGAGCGGCTGCAAGCCGAGCGGGAAGCGGCGCTGTTACGCGGCCTGCCGTTTGAACTCGAACAGCGGGCGCTGAGGAAGGATGGTCAGTATCGTTGGTTTCTTATCCAAGTGCAACCCGCTGCGGGATGAACACGGAGAAATCATCCGCTGGTATGCAACCGGCACCGACATTGACGACCGCAAACGCAATGAGGAACGGACACAAAATGAAAATCTCGTGTTGCGCGAAGAAATCGACCGTTCTTCGATGTTCGAAGAGATCGTTGGATCTTCCGAGCCGCTTCGCCGCGTGTTGTCGCAAGTGGCAAAGGTGGCGCCAACCGATTCTACTGTCCTCATATTGGGCGAAACCGGAACTGGAAAGGAACTCATCGCCCGCGCCATACATAAGCGCTCCAATCGCTCGGGCCGCGCTTTTATTCGGGTAAATTGTGCCGCCATTCCGCCTTCGCTGATCGCTTCCGAACTGTTTGGGCACGAGAAAGGAGCGTTCACCGGCGCCATGCAACGGCGAGTGGGACGCTTTGAATCGGCCGATAGCGGAACGATATTCCTGGACGAGGTGGGTGACCTTCCGCCCGAGACCCAGATTGCTTTGCTGCGGGTTCTCCAGGAGCGGGAATTCGAACGAGTTGGTGGCAGTCAAACAGTTCCCGTAGACGTACGAGTACTCGCGGCTACAAATGCGGACTTGAGTGCAGCTGTAGCTGAAGGCACCTTCCGACAGGATTTGTTCTACCGCCTCAATGTTTTCCCGATTCGAATACCCGCGCTGCGCGAGCGCGTCGACGACATTCCCTTGTTGGTCGAATACCTGATCGATCGTTACGCGCAAGCGGCTGGTAAGAAAATCAAAAACATCAATAAGGGAACCTTGGATCTGTTCCAGAATTACGACTGGCCGGGCAACGTTCGCGAATTGCAGAATGTAATCGAGCGCGCCGTGATACTGAGTGATGGGGAAACCTTTATCGTAGATGAAACATGGCTGACGCCGGTTACTCCCAAGGCGGCCACGACCACTGTCTCCGCTGGTCGCGAACCTTATGGACCATGAAAAGAAATGATCGAAAACGCGCTCCGCGAGGCTGAGGGGCTGATCTCCGGCCCGACCGGCGCCGCCACCAAGCTCGGCATTCCCAGACAGACGCTCGAATCAAAGATCAGGAAACTCGGTATTAACCGACACCGCTTCAAGACCTCATAAAGAAGAAACAGCTCAACGACGATTGACGCAGTCAGTACCGGGTAGCGGTACCGGCTGTCCAACCTTAAACCACTATCGAGTTTGTCCGGAAAAATGACCCGGTCGCTACCGCTCCCGGTACCGACCTCATCACTCACCTCGCACCTCTTCCCTCACAAACCGTTTAGCTCCAGTTGAATGCGACCAGCCGTCGGCACTGGAGCCGAAGTTTCAGCAAACGCCGAAAAAGCGGCCCCGAGTCGAAGCGTTAAAGGCAGTTGGTTAAAGCAAATCGCAGAATGGCACTCCGTGCGCAATCGCTCAGGTGACGAAGCTTGGTACAAAATCGAAAACGGCTATGAGGATCGGGAGGTAGGTCTTATGAAGAACAAGGTGGTCTTGATCACCGGCGCGCTTACGGGTATTGGCCGTGCCACCGCGTTGTGCCTTCGCGCAAGAAGGCGCACGCATTGTTATCTCCGGGCGACACGATGAAGAGGGCGAGAAGCTAGTTGGCGAGCTCCGCAAACTCGGCGCGGAAGCCGAATTTGTGCGGTCCGATGTGCGCCACGAAGAAGATGTGCGCAGCCTGGTAGATAAGACAGTCGCGCGGTTTGGTCGCTTGGATGTGGCCGTCAATACCGCCGGCACCGAAGGCAAGCCTGGCCCGGTAACGGAGCAGTCCGCCGAAAGCTACGCTGCCACCTTCGACACCAATGTCCTCGGCACACTGCTGAGCATGAAGCATGAGCTTCGCGTGATGTTGGCCCAGGGATCTGGCAGCATCATCAACGTGTCGTCTACCTTCGGCCAGACCGGCGGAGCTGGGGCGTCAGTTTACGTGGCCAGCAAGCACGCGGTGGAGGGCCTAACGAAGTCGGCAGCGCTGGAGGCTTCCGGCTCCGGTGTCCGAGTCAACGCGGTTGCCCCTGGTCCGATCGACACTGGCATGCTGACCAGGTTTACCGGCAGTGACGAAAGGAAGGCTGGCTTGATCGCGGGAGTGCCGCTCAAACGCGTCGGTAGGCCCGGAAGAGATCGCCGAGTCAATCGTGTTTCTCTCATCCGACAGGGCGTCCTTCATCACGGGTGCGACGATCGCAGTCGACGGTGGCAAAACGGCTCTATGATCGCGTAGGCCGGCCGGAAAGTATTTTGGAGGAAACCGGAGGATAGAAATGAATCAGACGATCGAATCGAAAAACAAAGCGCTTGTCCTTGAAGCTTTTGACACGCTGTTCAATAAGCGTGACTACATAGCGGCCGAGCGCTATTGGTCGCCTGACTACATCCAGCACAGCGCTCACATTGAACCAGGCAGAGAAGGGCTCTTCAATCTCATCAAGAGTCTTCCATCCACGCTACGGTACGAACCGGGAACGATTGTCGCCGAGGGTGACTTCGTGATTGTTCACGGGCGATTTAGTGGCTTCGGTGCTCCTGTGAATTGGATTGCCGCAGATATTCTGCGCATTCAAGACGGAATGCTTGTCGAGCATTGGGATGTCATTCAGGATGAAGCGACCGAAGAACAGTCAAAGAGTAAAGCCCCGATGTTCGGAAACAAGCTTTCCGAAACCGGTAACGCGGCAACAGCAACAGTAGAGACAAGTAGAAAGAGGGGAAACATGAACAACAAAAATGAAAGAGAACTGACAGGCAAGGTCGCGCTCGTCACGGGCGGATCGCGCGGCATCGGTGCCGCAATCGCCAAAGCGTCTGGCTGCGGACGGAGCGGATGTGGCCATCACATACGCGAAAGGTATAGATGCGGCCGCATCGGTCCTCAAGGATATTAAACGCGCGGGCCGAAAGGCGATCGCAATTCAGGCGGACGCCACTGATGCCGCCGCGGTCGCAGCCGCGGTCGAAGAGACCGTCGCGACATTCGGCCGGCTTGATATCCTTGTGAATAATGCCGGCACGGCCATTCCGAAAACGTTCGAAGAGACCACGCTGGAAGAGATGGATCGCGTGATCGACATCAACGTCCGCGGCACACTCGTCGCGACGCAGGCGGCGCTGAAGCACATGAAGAGCGGCGGCCGCATCATCATCGATCGGGTCGTCCGTGGGCGAGCGTGTCCTGGTGCCCGGGCTTGTGCCCTACTCGGCCACGAAGGGAGCCGTGAAGATATTTACTCAGGCGCTGTCCAGAGAGGTCGGGAGCCGGGGCATCACGGTCAACAACGTGCAGCCGGGTCCGATCGACACGGATTTGAATCCCGCCGCGGGCGATTGGGCGGTGCCGCAGAAGGCCGCCACAGCACTCGACCGCTACGGGCGCGTTGATGAGGTCGCTGCGCTTGGTGGCGTTCGTCGCCGGTCCGGAGTCCTCGTACATTACCGGGGCGAATCTTACCGTGGATGGCGGAATGAATGCCTGAGAAGCCGATGTATGAATTGCTATGTATGATCTGATCATAATTGGCGCTGGCCCAGGCGGAATTGCACTTGCAGCCGAAGCCAGCGCATCGGGTATTAATGGATCGCAGATACTAGTGCTCGAAAAGGGTATCACTCACAACTCTGCAATCCGTCAGCTTTATCCTGACCAGAAACTCACTACCGCGAACTACAAGGGATTCGCTGCTCGGTGCGAAGGACTCTTATGCGTCACCGATATGACCAAGCCGGAGACCATCGAGTTTTTCGACAAAGTCGATCGCAGACTACCAAATCAATATTCAATTTAACGCAGAGGTCTTCGCTATGCGCGCGGTCGATCAGGAGGGAGGCAGCCCGTTTCCGAGTGGAGTCTTCAAATGGAACTTACGAGAGTAAGGTTCTCGCTGTCGCCATCGGCATATTTGGCCGCCCGAATAAACCGAAGGATTATCGACTGCTGCCGTCGCTTAAAGAGAGACTGTTGTTCGACATGACATCGCAGGCAATTCAAAACGAGGATGTACTTGTTGTTGGTGGTGGCGATACAGCATCGGAATATGTCCAGTACCTGCGCGGACAAACTAACCGCGTTACTCTTTCATATCGTCAGCCGCAGTTCTCACGTTTGAGTAAACAGAATCACGACGCACTTTTCGCAATGGAAGAACGTAACGAAGTTGAGATACTGCGTGCCTCTAATATCAAACAGGTTGAGGACGAGGGAGGACGGCCTCGAGTTGTATTAGCAATACGTAACCT
>ERZ1370068.6565-contig-5539_pt1 | contig 46494 bp, 74 predicted proteins | sample MGYA00561227_ERZ1370068 | MGnify/ENA primary metagenome ERZ1370068 (study PRJEB38410, sample SAMEA6850437) | metagenome | study: Metagenomic assessment of the ecological functions of the soil: analysis of the soil microbiota associated with the... | reverse complement strand
ACCACGGGCGCGCGAGCTCTTCTTCTCCGATAGCCATTGGTCTACTCCCTCGGCTGAATTGAAGAAGCGATCTTAGCTGAGCCGGCAACCTGCCGCACTGGCGGTACCAGACGAGTGGGAGCAAGCCCGCCTTCTGACCCCGAGCTGAACGACATGAGCGACTCAATTCCAGATTGCAAGGCTTTCAAGCTTCGGAGTCACCGAGCAAATGGGTAGTCTCGCAGGTTGGGAAGGGGGTACGCCCCCGCTCTTTCTATTGTTCAGCGGGTCGCGTAAGTGTTACCCGCTCGGCCGATGGTAAACACCTTGACGCAGCACCAGGCCGGCGACAAAGCCGCCGATGTGCGCGGCGTAAGCCACCCGCCCAACGCCGACCCTCCGCCTAAGATCCCAAGCCGCTGATTAGTTGGAAAGCGAACCAAATGCCGATCGCAACCCAGGCTGGAATGTCAGTGAGAAACCGAAATACGATTGCCGTCACGCGACGGCGGGGATGGAGCACGAGATAGCCGGCGAGCACGCCCGAGATTGCCCCCGAAGCACCGAGGCTCGGGATCAACATACTGGCGGCGTCGGTGGCAAACATTGCCGTCGCAAACACATGGGCGAGCGACGCGAGCACGCCACACACCAGATAAAAGATCAGGTAGCGCAGATGGCCCATGCGGTCCTCGACGTTGTCGCCAAAAATCCAAAGGAAGAGCATGTTGCCGGCGATGTGCGCGATGCCGCCATGCATGAACATTGAAATGATCAGGGTGAGATAAACGGAACCCGGCGTGGGCTGCAGACCCGGAAGCAGGAGCTGCTGACCGGTCACGGGGTGTTCCAGCACGCGATCGGGAGTCTTGATGTCACGGCCGCTAACAATCTCCTGCGGCACCGTCGAGAACGCCTGCGTAAATTTCTCGTTCGTCCCGAGTTGCTGTAGGAAAACAAAGACGAGGATGTTGATCGCGATCAGGACGTAGTTAACTATCGGCGTCGTTTGCCGATCGCTATTGTCATCGTAAAGTGGAAAAACCATTTGTTACCCCCTGGACTAGTAAATCGTGAATCGTCAGCTCAGATGACAGCGTTCAGTGAACTTAGTGTTCTTTGGTCGAGCTTTGCGCCTTCGAACCATGCTTTGAGCTGGTCCTACCGCATGGTCGAGAACAGCGAACGTACGTAACGTCTGCAAACGATCAACGTACAAAGTCTGACATCCGGCGCTCGTCTGATTCACGATTCTACGATTCACGATTCACTACGTCCCATCGCATGCACGATTGCCGGCTCGTGCGGCTTCAGCAACTCATAACCTTCCGAGCGCGCCACGTAAGTTGCCGCGGTCAGATCGCCGACCACATTCAGCGTCGTGCGGCACATATCGAGTATTCGATCCACGCCAAGGATGATCGCTATCAGCGCCGGATTCACGCCGATGGTCACCAGCACTCCGATGATGAAGGGAATCGAGCCCGAAGGCACGCCGGCCGTTCCGATACCGCCCAGGATCGCGAGGTAAACAACCATCAGCTGCTGGCCGAGCGAAAGATCAACGCCGGCCAGTTGCGCCAGAAACAGCACGGTCACGCCTTCGTACAACGCTGTTCCATTCTGGTTTGCCGTCGCCCCGACCGTCAGCACGAAGCTGTTAATCTCCTGGGGCACGCCCAGATTTTCTTCCGATACTTTCAGAGCCGTCGGCAGCGTGGCGTTCGACGACGAGGTGGAAAACGCTGTCAGTATCACCGTCTTGATGCGCCGGAAGAAGTCGATTGGGCGAAAGTCGCGACAGGAAATAAACCGAGAGCGAGTAAACGCCAAACATGTGCAGCGAGAGACCGAGCAACACTGTGACCACATACCAGCCGAGCGCTTGCAGCAGGTCGAGCCCAAAGCGCGCGGTGTTATTGAAGAGCAGGCACGCCACCGCGTAAGGCGCGAACTTCATAATCATCTCGATGATCTTTGCCGTGATCTCGTAAAGCGCTTCGAGGCCGCGCAGCAGCGGCGCGGTGACGGTCACCGGAATCAGTGTGATGGCAATGCCGATCACTAAAGCGAAGAACATCAGGTGAAGCATGTTCGGGTTTTCACCAGCAACCGCGAACACAGGATTCTTCGGCACGATCGTTTCCACGACGGCCATCAAGGGCTTTGGTGTTGCGGTGCTGGCTTTCTTCGCGTCCTCGACGTCCTTAGTCGCCTCAGTCGCATAACGTTGCTTGCAGCGCCGCGGAAGTTGCCGGGTCGATTCGCTTGCCGGGCTTGATGGTGTTTGCGAGTGTCAATCCGATCACCACCGAGATTCCGGAGATGACCAGAGCAGTAGCCAAAACTTTTCAGGCCGACGCGGCCGAGCTTGCGAATGTCGCCGATGCCCGCGATGCCAACCACGAGCGAAGAGAAAACCAGAGGCACCACAATCATCAGCAGTAATCGGAGGAACAGTTGTCCAACTGGCTGCGTGATGTTGTCGACGATCCACGCAACGCGCGGGTGATCGCCGCCGAAGGCTTTATTCACCGCGACGCCCGCAATCACGCCCACGGCCAGCCCAATCAGAGATCCGCGTGTGAAGCGCCATGCCTTTCGGCTTGTCCGGCGTCTCTTCGTCGAGATCTGTCGTCACTTCCCGTTCAAAGGCGTCGGCGTCAATCGTGGTGTTGTTGGTCTCGTCTTTTTGTTTTCAGTCATGACTTCTTCGTTTCGTGTTCCGAGTTTCGTGTTCCGAGTTCCCTAAATCAAGTTTCGGGTTCCCCAAATCAAGTTTCGGGCCTCCAATTAAGTTTTGGGTACCTCCAATCAAGTTTTGGGTACTCCAATCGAGTTCGGGTTCCCAAATCGCTTCGGGTGCCTGTTTTAGCCGAAAAGCGCCATTAATTGCGATCTGACTCAACTCGAAACTCGAACCCGAAACTCGAAACTCGAAACTGTATTTACCGCCCCCAGCGCAGCTTGTCACGCAGTACGTCAAAATAGTTTCTGTTCGTCGGCTGCACCAGATTGAAAATGGTCTTGCTCTTGCGAATCGCAATGCGGTCGTCAGCCTGCAATGGAAAGCCAACCTGGCCGTCGAGCGTCAAAGCAACGTCTTCCTGACTCGGTCTTCAAGATCAGCTCAATCGCGGCGTCATCGGGTACGACGATGGGTCGATTGGAAAGAGTGAAAGGGCAAATCGGCGTGATGACTACCGCGTTCATCGAGGGAAAGATTACGGGCCCGCCGGCCGAGAGATTGTAGGCAGTGGAACCGGTGGGGGTGGACAACGATTAGCCCGTCAGCGCGGAATGAATTCACAAACTGCTGGTTGAGAAACGCTTCTATTTCGATGATTCGCGCCAGCGCCGACTTGTTGATGACCACGTCGTTAAGCACGCGATTGCGCGTCACTTCCACTTCACCGCGCAGCAGTTCGACATCAAGCATCACGCGTCTATCCAGACGATAGTTGTCCGGCCAGAATCGCTTCCAGCGCTTCGTATAGCTCTTCAATGCGAAACTCGGCGAGATAGCCGAGGCCTCCGTAGTTGACCCCGAGGACGGGCACTTCGGTATCGCCCATCAAACGCGCGGTCGCGATCATCGTCCCGTCACCACCGAGCACGAGAAGCAGATCGACACTTGGCCGCCAGCTGCTCAGTCGTGATTTCTTCGACCGCGCAGCCGGTTTGTTCTTCAATGCTCGCCCGTTCGATTTCCGGGCCACCGACCGGAGTGATGCCGCGCTGGGCCAGCCAGGCGGTCAGCTCACACATCGTCTTCAACGCGTCAGGCTGGTGTGGCTTGAGAACTATACCGATACGCTTTATGGACGAGCTCGTCATCGCGTTTCGCAGGGGACTGACAGATACGATCTTGGGATTGGAGAAATCGTTCGCATGGTAACCGCAAGCGCGACTGAGGAGCAACGGGAAGCTGTAGTTAACACTTTTCATAGAGCGCGAGGTATTCAACGTTGCCATCCGCGCCCTGAATCGGCGACTCAATCACACTGCGTGTTCGCAAACCGAGTAATTCAGCCGCGCGATTGACCTCTTCGATCACGCGCGCGCGTTTCTCAGCATCGCGCACGATGCCGCCCTTGCCCACTTCACCACGGCCGACTTCAAACTGAGGTTTGACGAGTGTGATCAGGCAAGCGGCGTCCTTCAGTAGCGGCACGACCGCCGGCATGATCTTGGTAGCGGAAATGAAGGAGACGTCCATCACCGCGAGATCAAACTTGGCGGCAAAGTCGACTGGTTGGAGGTAACGCGCATTGACGCCTTCTCTAACTTCCACCCGTGCGTCTGTGCGCAGGCGCCAGTCGATTTGATTGTGACCAACGTCAACCGGCGACGACTCGCTGCGCCCCATTTTGCAGGAGGCAATCCGTAAAGCCCCCGGTTGAAGCACCCACATCGAGACAAATCAAATCCCGCCACGTTGATGGCAAACTCGTGCAGCGCTTTTTCCAGTTTCAGGCCGCCGCGCCCAACGTAGCGCGAAGTCGGATCGTCTCCGCCCTTGATACGAATCTCGGCGCCAGGCGCCACCATGGTTGAAGGTTTATCAACGCGTTGATTGTTAACCAGCACCACGCCGGCCATGACGAGGGCTTGCGCTTTCGCCCGTGACTCGAGCCAGATCGCGCTCAACCAGCAACTTATCGATTCTTTCAGAGCGAAGAGGTCGATCGTCGTGCTTCATCTGCGACTTACTTTACCGCAGATTTCGCCGCCGCGAGACACGGAAGCACCCGAGGAGACGCAAAGAAAGTTGGTTGGAGATGTCCGCTTAATAAAACCGCGCGAGCCTCGAGAAGTTGTTTACCTTAATCGGTCTCCTGAGTCTTAGGCTTGCCGTCTTGCAGCTTGGGTGATAGCGCGGGGCGTGTCGCCGAGCTGAAGCTCCGCGGCACAATCAGTGCACAGCCACACGAGAATGTGTGGCGCATCAGCCCAGAAGAACGAGCTAATCTTCCCGGCTACCTGCAAGGCCCGATCTACGGGTAGCTGTTGAAGCGCCTGCACGTAGAAAGCCCCGTTGTAGAACTCGCCGTCCGCGCCTTCGTCTCTATGAATACACTCCCGCTCGCGAAACACTTGCTTCATAGAACCTGCCCTACTTTCTCGCGCCGCATCGCGAAAAATAATGGTCAATAAAGAACGTCGGGCTCGGTCGGGGTGAGAATTCTTATCGGGGCTCGGGGCATGCAAACGAGTAATGGCCGGTAACCCTCAATCGCTTTTGGAAGATGATGCCACTCGTTTGAGAAACAGTCAACAATCTTCAACTATTGCCAACGCTGAAAACGCCTTTGGCCTCGGCGGACCTTCGAATATTTCGCGAATTCTCAACAAATCGTCGGAACGCTGGGCTCGGCGACTGCGGACTTCGCCCCAAGCCTCGCGTTGCGCCTCTCGTCTCAGTCGTCGGGCCTCCTGCCGTTCGGCTCGACGCGCCGCCATTTCTTCGGCCAGACGGTCGGCTTTCATCCGGTGCCTCGTTTCGCGCTTGTCTCAACCCATCCGGCGCTTTGGGCGGCCGCTCCGGCAGGCTTTCGCGGGCGCGTGGCAGCGCTCTCGTGCGGCTTGACGGTCGTTACGCTTGCCGAGGCTGAAAGCGGAGGCACGTCAGCAGGACCTCCCCAGCCTCCGTTCCAGTCGAGACTGCCGGAGCCTCATCGGCGTTGGGCATAGCCGTCTCTGCGGTAACCGGCGCCTGGTCGCGCTGCCTGTAAATCAGCGTTGCACCGATTGCACCGACTACGAGCGCCATAAGGAGCGCCAAGCCGAAAGTGAGCCGCCTGGCCGGCCGCTCCGCAGTTTTGATCTCATGCAGCGGCACGACCGGACGTGCGGAAAGCAAAGTTGCTTCCTCGTCGAAATGCGGTGTCGAAAGTAAACCGCCTGAGTGTCCCTGGTGAGTAATATTCGATTCCATAAGCTTCAATTCCAAGGTGACGCTATTCTCCCCAATTCAAATCGGCTCAACCTTGTCTGCAAGATGGAGGCCAAAGGCGACGAGCGAAGAGCATTCGGTTTTACTAAAGGAAGAAAAGAGTTGATGAGAATTTCAGGATGGACTCAAGCGAGACGGGGGTGACGATATCGTGCATTAAAGCAACGCGCCCGTCTGGCAGGGCAGCGCGGGCGCGGAAACTAGTTCGATTTGCGAATTGCTTAACGCCGGACCTTTTGCGGCTTTGCCCGGCGATTGTCCAACACGTCGATGGCCTCTTTCACGCGCGTGTAAATGCCGTCAGCATCGAGACCATACTTGGCCAGCAGGAGTTTCGCATCGCCGTGTGTCACCAACCGATCCGGAATACCCATTCTGACCACGCGAACCTTGTCCTGCAGACCGTTCTCTTCCAGCAGCTCAAGCAGGGCGGAACCGAAACCGCCGGCCAGGTAGGCTTCTTCGACGGTCACAATCAGCCGTTTAGTTTGCGCCAGAGCGAGCAGCAGTTGGGCATCGAGCGGCTTTACGAATCGGGCGTTCACCACCGTCGTTTCGATTTTTCCTTTGCCAGATTCTCGGCGGCTTGCAACGCGGGATGAACCATCGAGCCGTAAGCGACGATCGCCACTTCGCCGCCGTCGCGCAGGATTTCACCTTTGCCGATCTCGAGCAACTGGGGCTCGCGACCGATGTCCGCGCCCACGCCGTTGCCGCGCGGATAACGCATCGCCGCCGGTCCGACGTGTTCGACCATCGTCAGCAGCATGTCACGCATCTCGCCTTCATCCTTCGGCGCCATCACTGCGATGTTGGGCACGGCGCGGAGGTAGGCGATATCGAGCAAGCCATGGTGTGTTGGTCCATCACCGCCGGCGACGCCGCCGCGGTCCAGACAAAACTTCACGTTCAGATTCTGAATGCAGACGTCGTGAATTAACTGATCAAAGCCGCGTTGGAGGAAAGTCGAGTAGATTGCGCAGACGGGCTTCAAGCCCTCGACAGACATGCCAGCGGCAAAAGTCACGCAATGCTGTTCGGCGATGCCGACGTCGAAAGATCGTTCGGGAAATTTTTCGAGCGCGGTACATACGCCGGTGCCGTCAGGCATGGCCGCAGTCAGCGCGATAATCTTCTCGTCGTGCGCCATCAACTCCGCGAGCGTGTTACCAAAAACGGCTGTGTAGGTCGGAGCGCTGGCTTTGGACTTGATCGCGGCACCGGTCTTCAAGTCGAAAGGCCCGGTAGCGTGCCAACGATAATAGTCTTTCTCCGCCTGCGGATGCCCCTTGCCCTTCGTTGTCAGCGCATGAACGAGCACGGGTCCGTCCTTAATCTGCTGAGCTTCGCGCAAGGCAGCTACCAGCGCCCGCGGATTGTGGCCATCGACGTAGCCGATGTATTTGAAGCCAAGTTCGTTGATGAGCGCGCCCGGCAGCACCGCTGCGGCAATCGCATCCTTCATTGTCTTGGCGGCTTGATGGAGTCGCCCGCCAACTGAAGGAATCGAGAGCAGTTTCTCCTCAACCTCATCCTTGAAGCGATGATAACTGCCGCGCGCCGCGGATGCGGTTCAGATAACCCGTTAAGGCCCCAACCGCCGGCGCAATGGACATTTCGTTGTCGTTGAGGACTACGATCAGACGACTCTTCAGATGGCCGGCCTGGTTGATCGCTTCCATGGCCATGCCGCCCGCAAACGACGCGTCACCAATCAAGGCAACCACGTGATGATCCTCGCCGTTCTTGTCGCGAGCGATCGCCATGCCGAGCGCTGCGGAAAGCGAGGTCGAAGCATGCCCGGCGCCAAAGGTGTCATACTCCGATTCGTCGCGCCGCAAGAAACCGCTAATGCCGCCATACTGTTTAATCGTCGGCAGTAATTCCCGGCGTCCCGTCAAAATCTTGTGGGCATAGGCCTGGTGGCCCAACGTCCCAAACGCAGACGATCGCGCGGCGTGTCGAAAGCGTAATGCAGCGCTACTGCCAGCTCAATCGCCCCAAGCGAGGCACCGGTGTGGCCGCCAATGCGCGACATCGTTTCTAAAATGTATTGCCGAATTTCATCGGCGACGGGCTGCAACTGCTCCGGAGACAGTCGCCGCAGGTCAGCAGGGGAGCTTATATTGTCGAGAAGATCCATTGCGCGGTATTGTAACGTGGCGGTTCAGATTTTTACTACTGACAACAACTTTCGCGTTTTGCCGACGACTGGAGCGCAATCAGCCGATCCAGTTCGTCTTTGCGACATAAAGTACTCTGTCTTACAGCAAAAGTCAATGGGCTCAATGGGCCGTTCTTTCCAAACTAATCCACGGCCGGCGGCGTCTAAAGCCCGGACACGAGAAAGCCCATCACAATCTACATCGACAAGCACAGCAAAACACCAGGAGGAGTTGGTTAAGAATATGCATCTACGAAAATTTGTATTTAGCGTGCTGGGAACTATCTTGCTCGGCGGCTCGGTTGCTCTCGCTCAAGAGCCGCAAACGACCGCGCCTGATCAGGCACTCCGCCAGGGAGAAGCGAAACGAGCGCAGCGCCATCGCGAGCGCCTGGAGCGTCGTGAAAGGTCTCGAGGGCCAGCGGGCAATGGGGCGCCACCGCGGCATGGGTCACATGACGCGCGAGTTGAAATCTCACCGAGGAGCAGCGTCAGCAAGGTCGGGCGATCATTCAACGCCGGCTGCAAAGCACGACATCTCAGCGCGAAGAATTGTTCAAGCTGCGCGAGAAGAGAATTGCGGGCACCTTCACTGCCGAGGACGAAGCGCGCGCCCAAGCTCTGCATCAGGAAATCCGCAACTCGATGGTTGGCGTTCGTGAAGAAATGGCGAACGTGCTGACCGCCGAGCAAAAAGCCAGGCTTGAGCAGTTAAAGCAGGAGCGAAAAGAAAGAATGGAACGGCGGATGAAGGAGCGACAGGAACGTTTGAACCAGAAGCCGCTGTAGTTCGTTGGCCTATTCGTTACGAGGGGCCTGGCATTTGCAACGCCAGGCCTTTTCATTTTGTAACCCACCGAAACGCGCTTCCTCTAACGCGAGATCGTAACCGGCATGATCGGTTGCGGCGCTTCACTAACGCAGCACAGGTCGCTCGCTGGCAGATTGTCTTCCAACACCACGAAGGCTTCCCACTCGTTACCATCCGGATCCTGGATCCAGGTCTTGTCCTGAACCGCGTAGCAGCAATTTGTCTGCATCTCATCGCGAACGTTGAGCCCGGCGTCCAGCCATTTTTGACGCATCGCCAGGACATCGTCGGTTGAGCTCACCTGAATTCCCAGGTGCGACAGCGCCCCACGCTCGCCAAAGGCATTTTGGTTCAGCGTTAAGTTTAGCGGCGGATTCTGTACGTCAAACTTAGCGTAGCCGCGCCGCACCTTGCTGGGCTCGATTCCCAACATCGTCCGATAAAACTCAATGCTCCGCTCGACGTCGCGAACATTGAGAGCCAGGTGCGCCTTGAGTGCCCGCACGGAATTCTCTGACTTGCCTTCCATGTTCGTCCTCCTCTAGTATTTCATATTCGCCCAAGCGAATATGTGGTACGTTACGCTTAAGAGATAAGTTCTGTCAAATCGATCGTGAGGTGGTCAGCTTTGTCGGAACCTGCTGTTCAGATTCAGATTAGGCCGCTTGCTCCCGAAGATTGGGAGGCTGTTCTGCGCCATCTACCTCGCCGGCATCGCCGGTGGCCACGCGACTTTTGAAACGGGTGCGCCGACGTGGGAAGGATGGAACCGTGCCCACTTGCAGTCACCGCGGCTGGTCGCCGTTGACGGCGATACGGTCATCGGTTGGGCAGCTTTGAGCGCAGTCTCGGCCCGCTCGGTGTACGCCGGAGTTGCCGAAGTCAGCGTCTACGTCATGCCGCCGCGCCATGGTCAGAGGATTGGCCACCGCTTTGCTGGAGACGCTGGTGCGCGAATCGGAGCAAAACGGCATTTGGACGTTGCAGGCGAGCATCTTTCCGGAAAATTCGGCCAGCATTTCGCTGCACAAAGCGTGCGGTTTTCGTGTAGTAGGAATCCGGGAAGGCATCGGCAAGCTAAAGGGTGTCTGGCGCGACACGGTGCTCCTTGAAAGACGCAGCCAGACGGTCGGAAACGATTGAATTACGATGACGAAAATCGTCAGTTTAAGCACAAGATTTGGATAGAAAAACGGGGAGTTCAAACGCAAAATTGATCTCTGAAAAAGGAACTATGGAGCGGTCAAAATCGTAAAGCTTGAGGTCGCTAATCAGTCCACAGATTCGTCATGAGAAACAGAGGAATACAGCATCGCTCTTCTGTTCAAAGCGCTCGCCGATCGTACCCGATTGCGGCTGATCAATCTGATTGGCGAACACGAAGTCTGCGTCTGTTTTCTGGTTGAAGTGCTGAAGCTGAACCAGCCAAAGATTTCGCGGCATCTTGCCTACCTGCGGCGTGCGGGCGTGGTTGCAGCGCGCCGCGAAGGCAAGTGGATTCACTATCGCATTGTCGAGCCGCCGGATTCGCACGCAGCCAACATCTTTCATGAAGTACGCGTCTGGTTGGCCAGTGAACCAACAATGAAAACCGATCGCGCGCGGCTGGAAAAAATCTGCTGCGCACCGACGCTCCCATTCCACTTCAGAAAGCACCGCTTCCCACCAGCCTGGTCGCCTAGAGGAACCTGCAAACAAGGAAGGAATTCGAACAATGGTTACCGCTATCGAACCACTACTGCGCGAACAGCTAATCGATCGTCGTCATAAACTGGAAGATGCCACGAGCGCGTTTCACCGGCCCGCGGAACTGACGCGCCTCCTCGAGGAGGTTGACGCCGCTTTGCGTCGGATGGATCTCGGCACTTATGGCTTATGCGAAGTTTGTCATGAGCCTGTCGAGACAGAGCGCCTGATCGCCGATCCCCTGACGCGGTTTTGTTTGGGCGATCTGACACCACGCGAACAGCGCGCGCTTGAGGAAGACCTCGCGCTGGCAGCGCAAATTCAGTCCGGCCTGTTGCCTCCACTCTCGCAGAAAGTTGATGGTTGGGAAGTCTGTTATCACTACCAGCCTGCCGGTGCGGTCAGTGGGGACTATTGCGACCTGATCAAAGGCGAAGACCAGGCGTTACACTTCGTGCTCGGTGACGTTTCCGGCAAAGGCGTGGCGGCATCGATGCTGATGGCCCACCTCAATGCGATGTTTCGCACCTTTGATTTCAGTCAACCTGCCGCTCGACAAAATGGTGGAACGCGCCAGCCGCGTTTTTTGCGAGAGCACCTTGCCGACTCAATACGCAACGCTGGTTTGCGGCCGGGCGACCTCTGACGGCGAAGTCGAGCTCTGCAACGCCGGCCACCTGCCGCCGCTGCTGGTCCAGGACGGCAAAGTAACCAGCATCGCTGCGACCGGATTGCCGATGGGTGTTTTTGTAGCGAGAGTTTTTCGGTCAGTCGGGTGAAGCTAAACAAGGGCGACACGTTGTTCCTCTACACTGATGGCTTTTCGGAGAGTTTGGATGGAGACGGGAACGAGTATGGTGCTGAACGGCTGTCGCTGCTTTTGAACGCCAACCACGATCTCGCGCCCGACGCGATCGTCTCGCTCTGCCGACATGAGCTGCATACCTTCGCCAACGGAAATGCGCCGAAAGACGATCTGACGCTGATGGCGATCCGTCGCACGCACTAATTGGCAGGACACTACCTAATTGGCGCCTTCTCTTGACAATCCGTCGCCGGGCATTAGAATGATTTTTCGCCTTGAAGGCTCATGGGGAGATGTGGCCGAGTGGCTGAAGGCGGCGGTTTGCTAAACCGTTAAGGGTCAAAAGCCCTTCACAGGTTCGAATCCTGTCATCTCCGCCAGTTTCCAGTGGTCAGTGGTCAGTAGTCAGTGGTCAGTAGAAAACGATTCCTGCTGAATACTCGACTACAGTCTGCTGACTATTTTTATGCCGTCGGCCGATAAACGGTGTGGCGACTGACCACTCGCATGCACTGACCACTGACAATGACTCGCGTTCGTTTCGCACCATCACCAACCGGCTACCTGCACATCGGCGCCGCGCGCTCGGCGCTCTTCAACTGGCTCTACGCGCGAAAGACCGGCGGCAAGTTTCTGCTCCGCATTGAAGACACCGATCTGCAGCGCTCGACGGACGAATCAACCCGCTCGATAATCGAAGGCATGCAATGGCTCGGTTTGGCTTACGACGAAGAGATCGTTTTTCAGTCGGCCAACGCCGACAAGCATCGCGCCGCTGCCAACAAACTCGTCGCCGCCGGCAAGGCTTATCGTGACTTCACGCCCAAAGCTGAGCGTGATGATGCAACTGTAAAGCAGGGCATCGCCGACCGCGCGCGGGCGCATTCCGTCGAAGGGGTGGACCTGCGGAACAATCCCTACCGCGACCTGCCGCAAGCAGAGTCAGAGCAGCGGGCGGCGGCGGGCGAGCCGTTTGCTGTACGCCTGAAAATTCCGCGCGACGGCAAGACTCATTTCGCAGACATCGTCTACGGCCCGCAGGAACGCGACTATTCAGAGATAGAGGATCTGGTGCTGCTGCGCTCCGACGGCCATCCGCTGTACAACCTCTCGGTTGTGATCGACGACATCGAGATGGGCATCACGCACGTGATACGCGGCCAGGATCACCTGACGAACACGCACAAGCAGGTGCTGCTGTACCAGGCGCTCGGCGCCGAAGTGCCGCTGTTTGCACATCTGCCGCTAATACTTGCGCCGAACAAAGGAAAACTTTCCAAACGAAAACACGGCGAAGTGGTTTCGCTGACAACTTATCGCGACCGTGGTTTTGTACCGGCGGCCTTTCGCAATTTCCTGGCGCTGTTGGGCTGGGCGCCAGCTGACGGCAAAGAGATTCTTTCCGTTAGCGAGCTCGTCGAGAAGTTTTCGTTGGAACACATCCATCGCTCTCCCGCCGTTTTCAATTTTCAGGAAAACGATGCGCGCCATTGGACCGACGAAAAGGCGCTGTGGATGAACGCCGAGTACATTCGCACGATGCCGCTTGAAGAGTTGCTGCCGATGGTCAAGGCCGAGTTGCGCGCCAACAAACTCTGGCGGGATGAATACGACGACGACGACCGCGATTGGTTGCTGAAAAGCTTTGGACCTGATTCGCCAGCGTTTCTTCACTCTCAAAGATTTCTCGGGACAGGGACGCGCTTATTTTTCCGATGACTTTGATTTCGAGCCGGCGGCCGTAGCCAAGAACCTGCAAAAAGATCCGCGTCTCAAGGACCTTCTGCCCGCGCTGGCCGACAGCCTCGAACAAGTTAGATCCGTTTTCGCTGGAAAACGTTGAGGCGGCGCTGCGGAAGTTTGCCGACGAAGCCGCGGTGAAGGCTGGTCTGCTAATTAACGGCTCGCGCACGATGCTGACGGGACAGGCGGTCGGTCCCTCGATGTTTGAAGTCTTCGAAATCCTCGGACAAAAACGTTCTGTCGAAAGACTGCGTAGTGGGGTACCATGGTTCGCAGCCGCGAATGCGCTCGGTGATGTATAAGTTTTCCCGAGAACTTCCAATGTCGAAACGAAAACTAAGAGGAACAGATAATGATCAAAAGACTACTTGTCAGCATCGTCATGGTTTTCGCTGCCGTCAGCTCTGGAACTCTGGCTCAAAACTCTAACTCCTCAACGACCGTGCGCCCGCGCACCACCGCCCCAGGAAATACAAACAAAGCAACTGACCCGCAGAAGAGCACTGACGTACAGCAGCCGAAGACCACCCAGCCGACGGCGCGCAAGACGGCAGCCAAACCAAAAGTCACGACGGAAGCCCCAGGTTCACAGAGTGTGGCGGACGCCTTTAACTCGCTCATCAACGGCATTCGGCACTCGGACGTGAACGCCGTCACCAGCGTGTATCTAAACTCGCCGCGCCTGATACTCTTCAACAGCAACGGCACCGTCACGCGCGGTTGGGACCAGCTGCGCAAGAATCGCGAGAGCTCTTATCGCGACGCGAAAGACGTGAAGCTGGACGTGCGCGACCTTTCGATCACCATGCTCGGTCGCGACGGCGCGGTGGTGAGTTGCCTTTGGACGCAATCGCAAACCTACAAGGGCGCGCCCGAAACCGCCTCCGGCCGCATGACGCTCGTCTTCAAACGCGTCGGAAAAGATTGGAAGGCGATTCACCTTCACACGTCCCCGGATCGGCCCGATCCGTCACGCGTATTGCCTCGGAGCAGACTCCAACCGCGACTCCGACGCCGGCGCAGGACTAACTACGTCGCAGTCTGGCGGCGCCTTGGCAGGAACCCAGCCCAGACGCACCACCGCAATTCCGCCAAGAATCGACAGGAACGGAAAGAGCTCAACCAGGTAGCGCGGCTCGGGATTCTCCATGGTTGAGAAGAAGCCAACCCTCAGAAAGATCAGCAGCGCAGCCAGCAGTAGCCACTGTCGCGGATGAATTGGCGCGTGCGCCACAAAACCCAACCGCCCGCGATGCCGAGCAGCGTGTAGACGAGCGTCAAGCCGGCGAATAACGGCAGCCAGTATTGTTGATGAATGTCGTAGTCGAGATCCGCGAGCGGCAGGAGCTCGCCCTGAAATGGGTAGTAGTCTGAGTGCGTATCAAACCAAAGTGTGCGGGCTCGCTTGAGCGGCAACACGACGTAATAACGGAAGGGATTGCGCTTGATGCGCGCCTGCGCGATTTGCGCAAAGGCGGCATCGATCTCCGGCGTCATCTCTACCGGTTGAGCCTCTGTTTCGTCCGCGCGCAGCATCCTCGTCGCCTTCACTCTCATCGTCCCCTTCAGCGCTCTCGTCATCGCCATCGGTCTTGTCGTCCTGGTCCGCCTTTCCGCAGCGCCTCGCGTCGGTCGCCGGCTTAGCCTCACCACCTTCATCACCCGCGGGCGATTGATCCGGCGAAGCGGACTCACTCTCCTGATTCGCCTCAGCCGGTGTGGCTGGCTTCGGTGCCGTTTGTGAATTCGGCTCAACAAAGAGGCCCGGCTCTTCGGTCGGGTGGTTATACTTTCCAGCAAGGCGCCGACTCGCTGCTTTTCGTCGGCGGAATCGAAAGCGCGATCGGGGAGGCTCGTCAACTTGATGGGGATGGCATCCAGCGACCAAATTGCCGGTCCGATGTAGCGGTCGTCGTCAATCCAGGTGCGCACCCAGGTGAGATAGCCGCGTGGCACAAATTCACCCGGCATCTCCGCGTGGGCTGGCGACAGTGGTTGAAAAAATGAAACACGCGATAGTTGCGAATGGCCCAAGGTACCAGCACCAGGCAAAACGCCAACGAAAACACGGCGCCGAGGTAAGCAGTCCGCGCGGTTCGATACAACAATGCGTCACTCTTACGGGCCAACTTCACATCGCTCGCGCGTGAAAGCATGGCGACGACGAGCGTGAGGCCGATGGCCAGGGCGAACAATCCACTGTCAGGTCGGAAAAGAACGGCAGTTCCGGCAAGTAGCCCGGTTGCGACCCACCACCACAGGATTTTTCGCTGGGGGTTTGCCGTAAGCGCCAGCGTCGCGGTCAAACACATCGCTACCGCAAAGAACATGGTCGGCGTTTCACTGAGAATCGTCGCCACGTAGATCGTTGTGAAAGGACAAAAGGCCGCCAGCGTCAGCGCAGCGATCGCGGTGCGACGTTTCCGTTTTTCATCCGGCTCCCAGAAAAAGGCGACCAGCGCAATCAGGCCACAGGTCGCAGTGTCGACCAGAGCCTGGACGATCCGAGCGGCAGTTTTGCCGTGAGGACCAGATACTGAATAGACTGCGGCGAGCGCGAGCGGATAACCCGGCATGCGTATCAGGGAAGGAGCGTAAGGCGCTTCGCTTTCGTGCGAGTAGACGTGTCGCTCAAGCACGTTACGGGCAATCTGATCATAAACGCGCCCATCATCCGGCGCATCGTTCGGGAGCAGCCGCGCGACGCCCAGGCGAAAAGAAAACGCTGCCATCAATAGCAGCGCAATTGTTGACAATTTGTTCGGCCGACCGGCCTGCTTGCTTTTCCGCTTGTTAGTCATTAATGATTCGTGAACACAGAAGACAGAATACAGGAATCAGAAGTCTGAGGCGCTCTTCTGACTCCTGAATTCTGTCTCCTGTCTCCTGTTTTTCTCACTGCGCTTCTGCCGTCGCCTTCCGTTCCAGCTTACCCCAGCCGACCGCCCGGCCGCGTGCAGCCACGGCCACGCTCTTGATCATGACGTAGTACATTACCTGGCGATAACAGAAGCGCTGGAGAAAAGCCACCAGAGCAGGCGCCAATGCTCCTTCTTCTCGAGCAGGAACGCGAACGAAGCCGCCACCCAGTCAATCGCGAGGAACAGCGCGTAGTAAAACAGGACCTGGCGCAGCGCCGTTGACGAATAACCGCTCGGTTGTTGCAGCCAATCCAGCGCGGAGATGAGCAACGTGTAACCGAGCATCAGATCCATCACCGGAGAAATAAGGGGAAAGAGTATCTGGAAAATCCAAACATTGGGCAGAGCGATGAACCCGAGCGCGCCGTAGCGCGGACGAAACAGCGCGTCGATGTGCTTGCGCATGCACTGCAAGGTTCCAAAGGCCCAGCGGAAGCGTTGCCCGGCGAGCGTGTGCAACCGATCCGGCGCTTCGGTCCAGGCGACCGCATTTTCTTCGTAACCGATGTTGTGGCCCATGCGACGGATGCTGAGCGTCAGGTCCTGGTCCTCGGCCAGCGTGTCTGACTGAAAGCCGCCGGCCTGCTCGATCAGTTCGCGACGCCACGCGCCGACCGCGCCGGGCACCACCGTGATGCAGTTCAAACTGGCAAACGCGCGCCGATCCATATTTTGCGAGGTAATGTATTCGAGCGCCTGCCAGCGCGTCACGATGTTTATGCGATTGCCGACTTTGGCGTTGCCGGCGACAGCGCCCATCAGCGGGTCGGAAAAACGGTGAGCGAGCGCGGCCACCGTTTGGGGCGCAAACAAGGTGTCAGCGTCGAGCGCGATCACAATTTCGCCATTGGCGTGTCTGAGTCCGGTGTTGAGCGCCGCTGCTTTCCCGGCGTTACCTTCCGAGAAGAGCCTGACCCGTTTTTCTTTCGCGAAGCACTCGCGAACTACCTCGCTCGTCTTGTCCGTCGACCCGTCATCAACCACTACTATCTCGTAGTTTTCATAGTCAGACGCCAGCAGGCTGATGATGGTGCTCTTGATCACCGGCTCTTCATTGTAGGCCGGTACGATCACGGAAACGAATGGCGCATAACTTTCGCCCGCATGAGTGCGTTGTCGACGCCGCGAGCGAACCCATTGGGCCAACGCCAGCGCGCCGATGAAGATCAGCCGGCCCAGGCCGAGCGCAATGCCAATCACGAAAATCCATTGCAGGACCCAGCCCGTGGTGTAGAGAAAAAGAAGGCGACGGCGTTGGATCTGGTGAAGACCCGCTCGCTCGGCGGAATCGGCGGCATTACTTGATCTCGGGACAGCCCGTTCAGCTCTGAGACGGGCACGAAGCGAAATCCCGCGCGCGCAACTGATGGATCAACTCGGGCAGGGCGGCTACGGTGGCCGCGCGATCGCCACCCGAATCGTGAAGCAGGACAATTTGCCCGCGCGTCTCAGGATTCTCGTCCAGCGCCCGTTCGACTGTTCGATCCACAATTTGCCTGGCGCTCACCGGTAGTTGCCAGTCGCTGGGATCGATGCGCACGCCAACCAGCAGGTAGCCGAGTTGTTGGGCGCGAAAAGCGGGCTCCACTTCCTGCGGCTTGTCTGCTTCCGCGTCGCCAAAGTACGGCGGCCGAAAGAGGACGGTTGATCTTCCTGTTTCCGATTCAATCAGTCGCTGGGTGGCGTTGAGTTCAAGATCGGTAAGCGAGACGGAATTTCCCCGAGATTCGGATGCGTGTAAGTGTGATTGCCAATCTCGTGACCCTCGTTAACCAGCCGCCGCATCAGGTCCGGATAGGCTTGTCCATTTTTCCCGATGATAAAAAAGTCGCCGGCACATTCTCCTGTTTCAGAATATCGAGGATCGCGGGCGTCCACCGGGGTCTGGACCATCGTCGAAGGTCAGCGCGATCATTCCCGGGTGATCACCGCCGCGCTGGATTACGTATGACGAAGGGATGCTGACAAACTGTTCATCTTTGATGTAGCCGGTGGCGCCGTCCGTGTCCAGATTGCGCCAACCATCCTGCGGGCGGGAGACAACTTTCAGGATTTCGCCGGTGCCTTCGAAATCAACCTGGTAACCGTAAACGATCCTTCGCAACACGTCGGCTGAAGTTGCTCGGCCGGAAGGTTCAGATGGTTCGCCCAACAGCGACCAGACTGAAGGGTCTTCCGAACCCAAACGCCAAATGGCAAAGCCGGCCGGCCGGTAGCCGCTGGCCGCGCGCATTTGGTTGAAGGCGGTAACGGCGTCGAGAAACCAAACGCTGTGGTACGTTTCGTTTTCGTCGTCGTACTCGAAATTCGGATTACGCGAATCGGGGTCGAAGATGATTTTCGCCTCCGAGTCGCGCGCCGAGATTACCGCCTCCTGGAAAGTTACTTCCTGCGCTTCCTGTTTGCCTTCGGTCCAATCGTAGCCGTAATTTCCCAGCGCCACGATGGTCCGCGAGGGATCGAGATCGCCCATTCGTTTGACCAGATTTCCTTCAAACCAATCCTGAGCGGCGACCGACCCGGGTTTGCTGACCGCCCAGTGCTCGTCGTAGGCCATCAGCATCAGGTAGTCGGTGGCGGCCGCGTATTGCTTGTAATTCCAGTCGGGATCGTCAAAAGGCGCGGCCTGAACCACCAGCAATCCTTTCGGTGCGAAAGCGGCGTGCAACTCCTGAATGAAGCTCAGCAGTGCGGGCTGCGTGGCCGGAGTTGGCTCTTCAAAGTCGACGCAGAGCCCGGCGAACTTGTTGGTCTCGACAAAGGTTGTCAGCGCGGCGATCAAACGTTGCCGGCTCGCTTCGTCGCCAACAGCCCGCGTCAAAAGTGCCGGGTTCCATTGTTCGTTGACGAGGTTTTGGACCATCGGCAGCACGCGCACTTGCGGCCGGGTTTGCCTGATGAAGTTTAGCGCCGGCACATCAACTTCCGTCGCCAGCGAAAAGCCGCCGCCACCGTCATCCTGCAGGTGCGACCACTCAGCCACTACCCAGTCGAGATGATCGAGATTTCTTTCCAGCGAGGCCAGACTCGACTCGTCCCAGTTGATATAGAAACCGATCGAGAGCGGGCGCGAAGACGGAACCGCGGGAGTTGGAATCACAGGGGCCGGCACGGGCGTCGTTTCTGAGGCTCGCTTGCCCGGCACCACTCGCTTGGTGGTCGCCAGCGCATGCTGCAATTCAGCGCGGGCCCTTCCTGCTTTTTGTTGAATGGGATTCGCGGGAACGTTCAGCGCCCGCGGCTTGATGTCGGCCGTGTGCGGCAAACTCGCTACCGCGCGAACGTTAAAACTGGGCAGCGCCGGATTCACCAAAACGCTGGCAATGAAAACTGCCGCCAGGCTGGTGACAACCACGGCGAGCGCAAACCAGGTGCGACGCACGCGCCGCCAGCGGCGGCCGGCAGGATCGTAGAACACGGGAGAATCAGAGGACGACAACGAAATTTCTCCTGGCGGTGATGCGACTGTAATCTCTCACCGCTCCTCTTGTAACGCAAGCCTCTGGAGTGCGGCGACCTGTCGCCGCTTTTCGTCCGCGGCGGCTTGACGCCGCGACCTACAAATTGCCTCAAGCAAACCAGGGCCGCGCCAAGTCGCGGCCGACCAAATTGCTGACAGGTCAGCGCACTCCAAAATAGTGAAGCCGCCCACGCTATGAACGCGAGCGGCTTCCGGTGAACTGTTGGGATTGGCCTGAGGCTGACTGTATGCCTTCCTGAAAAGGAGCGGCAGTGAGCAGTAAGACGACTGAACCCAAATCCTAACGGTTACAAAGGTTCAGAGGTCAGGCCGCAGCCACCTCACTGTGATAACTACTCATAAATTTAGAATCACCTCCTTTCCAGTGTTGCCGCGATAATAAAACGGAAGTGATCGAGCGTCAATGATTATTCTTCGCTGTGTATTCTGCGGTTCTCGGTGTTGAAAAGAGTCTCGACCATATTCACCACACAGAGGATCACAAGAAGGAATCAAGAACGTGCGAACGCGCTTCGGCCACCGACATAAACCTGCCACGGATGTTCAATTCCAAAAAGTAGGCGAGGTCGCGGTAGTCGTCAGTGTCGTGGATCACGAAGTCGGCCAGCTTGCCCGGTTCGAGTGAGCCTATCTGGTCGCCGCGATTGAGCGTGTACGCCGCATTTATCGTTGCGGCGGTGATTGATTCCGCCGGCGTCATCTCAGGTGCGTCGAGGCGAGCGAGAGAATCATTGGCATCGATGGCGTCGGCGAAGAGCCGGGATTGAAGTCGGTTGCCAGCACTACGGCCAGTCCGCCATCAATCATCGCTCGTGCCGCCGGGTAGCGATTCGAGCCGAGAGCATAAACCGAGCCCGGCAACAGCACAGGCTGCACGCCCGCGGACTTCAAGGCAGCGATACCCTCCGCGTCCGTGTGCTCCGAGGTGATCCGCGGTCGTGGCGCCGAGTTCGGCAGCCAGCTTCGCCCCGCCGGAAAGCGAAAGTTGATCCGCATGCATTCGCAAGCCGAGTCCATGAGCAACGCGCCGCCGACAGAATCTTCCACGACTCGTCGGTAGTGAAAACCTTTCCTCGCAGAAGACATCGCAGTACTCCGCCAGTTTCTCTTTCGCCACCCGCGGCAACATTTCATCCACCAACAACGAAACATAATGCTCGCGCCGCGACTTGTATTCAGGCGGAATGTCGTGAGCTCCTAAGAAGGTTGGAACGTACCTAAGCGGGTTTTCGGAATTTAGCAGCTTGATGGCCCTGAGAATCTTCAGCTCGTCTTCGAGCGTCAGGCCGTAACCGGATTTGGCCTCGACAGTCGTGGTGCCGGTGCGCAAAAACCAATCAGCGTAACGGCTACCGGTCGTGACCAGTTCAGCGGGCGTCGCCGAGCGGGTTGCTCGCACCGTCGACTGAATGCCGCCGCCGCGCGCGGCGATCTCCTGATACGTCGCTGCCGCCCGACTCGTTCTTCAAATTCGCCCACGCGCGTGCCTGCAAACACCGGATGCGTGTGTGCATCGACAAAACCCGGCAAGACTGTGCGACCGCCGGCGTCAACAACTTCGCAGTCTGCCCCGGCCGATTGAATTAGCGGTTCGACGTCCGCGCGCGCGCCGAGCGTCACGATACGTTCGCCCTCGACGAACATTGCGCCGTCGGCGATGATCGAGAGTTCACGCAACTCAGGGCCGACGCGCGGACGGGCCGGTCCGGCAAGCGTGACGAGTTGTGAGCAATTAATAACGGCTAGCGACGTAACCAAATCCGATCCTTGCCAACCCTGGGCGGAACCGTAGTGTCGGCACGACTTCACGCCTCTTTGTATAAGTAGGCACCGGCCACGGCCGCTAGGGCATACTCAACCAGTCCAAAAGCGACGACCACGGCCATCGTGGCCGGCGGGATGCCGAAAAGCAGTCCGTTGATGATTCCCGTGTACAAATAGACGCCAAACCACCCGAAGAGTCCGGCGATGACGGCTGTCTTGGGGCCCGGGCCGAGGCGCGTTCTGATGCACGCATAGCCCAGCACCAGTACGACGCCCATAACAAAGGTCAACCCTACTGCAGCGACAATAAAGTGGGTTCCCGGCTCGGCAAAATTGTGGGCAGCGAAAAGCTCTTCATCTGAGCTCCGAGTATGAAGTCATTCAACACAAACTCGCCGACATTCAACACAAGCCCGGCAACCAGGCCGCCAAGTATCACCCGTCCGAAGTTGATGTTATCCATTTTCCGTCTCCTATTTTGGGGGCATTAAGGACACAATCACATTTGCGCCGGAGGATTTATCACAGGATTCATTTGAAGGCTAGTGTTATTGTCACGAACTAACCGCCAAGGCGCCAAGAACGCCACGTGAGAAAGAGCAAAGTCGAACTTTGTTCGTCCTGACTTTGCGTTCTTCGCGTCTTGGCGGTTGTTAGGCCCCCGAGCGCTTGCGAAGCTTGTAAAGTGCCGCTCCCGCAGCGTTGGCTAAAACCACCACGACTAATATCTTTCCCGCAAACAGCAAACCATTCTCAACCGGAGTAATTGGGATCAGACTAAAGACACAACCGAGCACGGATACCAGCAAGCCGGAAACAGAGGCAACCTTTAGCCAAAGCGGCGCCTTGACGCCAAACTTTTTATCGCGACCAGAGGAATTGCAAAGAGCACGATATAGATCAAGCCATAGAAAGTTGTGGCCGCATTATCCTGTATTTGAAACGCTTCCTGTTCCTCAACGCCGATCAGGCTCGCGAGGCTGAAAGCGAGAGTGATCAGACCGACAAACAGGATCGAATTCACTGGCGTTCGATGGCGTTCGTGCAAACGCGCAAACCAGGCAGGAAGCAGGTTGTCCCAACCCGCCACCATCGGCAAACGAGTGTTGCCCGCAAAGTAAATACTCATCAGAGCGATCTGCCGCGCAGCGATGCCGAAGATCGTTAGCGAGACCAGGAGTGATACCCAGCCGAACGAATTAAAAGCAAGACTGAGCGCTTGCGGGATTGGAGCGATGAGTTCGTATTGGTTAGGAGGGACAATCGCGATATACGAAGCTGTGCCCAGGATGAACATCACTGCGATGATGGGCGCAGAGATCATTACCGATCGACTTATGTTGCGGGCCGGCGCCCGACACTCTCCGGCGAGGATGGCGATGTATTCAAAACCCGATAGCGCGCCCACCGCAAGTTTACTGAAGACGTTAAGTTTGTAAGTTGAGAACTCCGGAAAGGTGGTCGTAAACGGATGATAGTTGGCAAGCCTGCCGGTGAGGAATGGGAGCAGGATCAGCGTCGCAAACGTCACCAGCAGAAACGCGCCGCCGAAATTCTGGACCCACTTGCCGAGCATCAAGCCTCGCCGCGACGCAGCGATCATCATCACCATCAAGAGCGTGCAGATCAGGGTGGTTACCAGGCGATTCTCGCTCATCCAAGCGGCCCGTGGTCCGACAGCGTAGATGATGGTCCGCTTGATGATCAGGCCGATGCCGGACATCACCAGGATGCCAAAGACCCAAAGGTTCCAGGCGAGCATGAAAGCAACGAAGTCGTTGAAAGCCAGCTTGGCCCATTGATAAACGCCGCCTTCCAGCGGCATCAACCGGTTCAGAAAGATCACAACTGCGGCCAACGGCAGATAAAAGTCACTATCGCCAGCAGCCAAACCGCCATTTGGCTGTCGCCGCCGAGTTTCGCCGCCCAGCCGACCCAGATCGTGCCGACGACGAAGACGATCTGAGTCAGAACGAGATCGAAGAGACCGAATTCCTTCTTCAGCACACCACTGCGTGCTTCGACGTCTTGTTCAAGTCGAGCGAGTTGCCGGGGCGGCGCTGTTTCTTTGTCGGGCATTAAGATTCGGTTTGGACGCGGAAAGAGTTGTCACGCGCTAGACGTGTGGTCGTGGACAATCCGCCAGCCCTGTTTGGTCTTCCTGAAGATCAACGTGAATCGTCCATGCGGCTCGTCGTTGGCACGGCGCAGTTTCCAACCGCCCAGCACGACAGCTGTCCGGGTTCCGATTGGTAATTTCGAGATCCGCAAAAGTCAGCGTGCCCATCTTCTCGCGCGAGTCGTAATTCTTCTTGTAACGGTCGAGGACGGTTTGCCAGCCGCGCGTGACGCTGTCGCCGCAAACGAAACACGGTATTGGGCGACCGCGTCGTAGCCGGCCATGTAGCCTTCGACGTCGCCGCGATTCCAGGCATCTCGCTGCGCATCGATCACTGCTCGCACGGCGGCAACTGTCCGGGTCGATTGGTTTGGCTTGACTGAGCCCTGGGCGAAGACCGGCAACGAAAAATCGCAACAGTCAGGAGCCCGGTCAGCAGCGAGTTACGCGACATGCGTTTTCCGTGGAATCGGTGGTTGGAAGTTTGATAGCGGCGACGACTATAAGTCAGTCATGGTTTGGGTACAAGCAATTCCGCTCGGCGATGAGTCAACGCTGAGACCGCCCCCGGGGCAGTAGCCCGACCGTCGGGAGGGCGTACGCGATCACCACGCCCTCCCTGACGGTCGGGCTACTGCCCTCGGCTTTGGACTGAGCTTTAAAAGTAACGATAGTGACCGATAATTTTCCACGACAGCAACCCATCTTCAACCCTTACGCCCCCGCCTATGTTATGCACGATCAGGTAGTGCTTGTCCGGTTGCGACGATAGATTGGTAACGATGCCGATGTGTTCGACACCCTCGCTGAGTTGCCACGCGCACAACGTCACCGGGTTTGTAATCGGCGCGATCGTCCGTTAATGGCTGCGACTTCCCTGGCGCTCGAAATACTTCATCAGGTTCAGGACGCGGCGGTGATCAATGTTGGTGTCGGTTCCGCGCGCTCCCCACCGGCGCGGATACTCGGCCCACGCGCGCTGCATGTCTTCGTGAACTTCCTTTGCAGATCGACGCCCACGTTGCGAAAAGCGCGCACCACCACGTCGGAGCAAACGCCCGTGTCGCTCGACACATCGCCGTTGGGATAGTCGATCTTGACGTACGAAGGATCGTAGCCGGTCGTGATTTCGCTTTGGGCGACGGCGCTCTCGAGAAACTGTTTGAGTTGCGGCGCAGCGTCGGCGGGCAAAGGCCGCACTACCGGCGGCGTGGGCGTAGGGGTGGACACGGCTAATATCGCCGCACGCCTATGATCCGAGCGTTCGCAACCAGCGAACGCAATCAGCAGCAAACAAGCTGCCAGGGCCGTCAACCGGCTCAGCTTCGTCCCCAAGTTGTAACTTCTTATTACTTTTCACTCTTCACTTTTCACCGGTCTCCCGCATGTTCGCTCAACCAGGTTCGCAAATCTTCCCGCATCGTCGGCGTCATTTCATGAGCAGCGTCGTAACTCTTGCACTTAACGTCCGAAGCGCGCAGTCGCAGGCGCTCCTCATAATCGGCAACTCGCAACGGCGGATAATACTCATCAAGCGCACCACTAAGATGAAACACCGCCGCTTTGGTTGGCTGGTAATTCTCGCCGGTTTCCCAGTCGCCCGGCAGGCCGCCACAGGATTCCAATCACGCCGCGCAGACGATCGGCGTGCGTGAAGGCGAAACGATAATTGAGCGCGCAGGTTTGCGAGAAGCCGAGCAAAAACACGCGCGCCGGGTCAGCCACGCCTTCGTTCGTGAGCGTCTGTATCAAATCCAGCAACGCCTGATGATGAATTGCCACCGAATCCTGGGATGGAAGTTAGGTGAGCCAGCCGAAGCCGAAACGCAACGGCCCGCCGGGTTCTTTGGCTCTTTCAGGTGCTGATGAAAACCTTGCAACGACGCAACGGCGAAACCTGCGGGAATAAGCGCCAGCGCTTCGCGCATCATTTGTCGCTTGTTGGCGCCGTAGCCGTGCAGAGCGAGCAGTAGCGGCGCCGGGGAGCTGTCGGGCAAGTGCAGGTCGTAATGAAGTTTGACCTCGGCTGTTAGACTGCGTTCGACTGCGGGAGCTTGACGAGATTCGGCGACGCTCATTTGCGGAACTTATAACAGATACCGAGCCGCGAACGGTAGAATGGATGCGCGGCTGGTGTCTCAATTTTCTGGTTTCTCTGCGGGACTCCGCTGAGCGCAGCGGACGCGTGGGGATTTCAAACTAAGACACTACCTCGACGCTCGAGAGAGCCTTGATTCGGTTTTCCCCGGCGTAATCGCGGGGGACGCGAAGAGAACGTCAAACCAGACACTAACCTTCATTGCATTCGCTCGTAATGAAAGTTACGATGCTTGGAAAAGTAAGCGACTAGCAAAACTGGACAGCGGAGAGAGGTGCGCGATGAAGTTTCCGGGCGGATTCAACATTCAGCAGGATGATGAAGCAGGCGCAACGTGATGCAGGAGAAGATGGCACAAGCGAGATGGAAGAACTGCGCACTCGAAGCTTCTGCCGGCGGCGGTGTGGTGACCGTCGAGATGAAAGGCAACCACGAAATCGTTTCGTTGAAGATCGATCCGGAAGCAGTCAAGGAAGGCGACGTCGAGATGCTTCAGGACATGATCCTCGCGGCCATCAACGAAGCCAACCGCAAAGTCGATGAAGCGATGAAGGGTAAACTTGGCGGCATGCTGCCACCGGGACTGGGCGGTCTGCTCGGATAACGCGTGGTTCTGATTGCTGGTTCGCTTTTTGGCTCTTAGGACTCTTGGCCTTGGGTCTTTGGATCCTGAAGCCCAACCAAAACGAACGTTCTAAGATCAAAGTCCTAAGACCCAAGCACACATATCCAGATGTTAGAATACGCCTGAGCCCGTCACCAAGCTGATCGATGAACTGAAACGCCTGCCGAGCATCGGCCACAAGTCGGCGCAGCGGCTGGCGTTTCACATTATGCGCACGCCCGACAACGAGCTTGAGCGCCTCGTCAGCCGCCATTCGCGAAGTCAAACGAACGCATCGTGCTTTGCTCGGTTTGCAACAACCTTACTGATGTTGAGCCTTTGCCGCATCTGCGCTTCAACTACGCGCGACCACTCTGTAATCTGTGTCGTCGAAGAGCCGCACAGTTTGGTGGCGGTGGAAAAACGCGCAGCTTCAAAGGCGTCTACCACGTGCTGCACGGCAGTCTTTCGCCCGTTCGTCACATTGGGCCCAACGAACTGCACGTCTGGCGAATCTGCTGACCGCGTCTGGAAGCCGGAGAACAATGAAGGCGTAGCAGTGAGCGAAGTGATTCTCGGCAACCAATCCCACCACCGAAGGGGAAGCGACCGCGAACTACATCGGCCGGCTGCTGAGGCCGCTTGGCTCTGCGCGTTACGTATCGCCATGGGAATGCCGGTCGGCAGCGACCTGGAATACGTCGATGAAGTGACGATGGATAAGGCACTCCCGCCAATCGGCACGAAATCTGAGGTCGTCGATGCCAAGTCACTGAATTGAGATAGTAGAAAACCATGTGGCCTGAGGAACTTCAAAACGCCCCGTGTCCGAGTTGCGAGAAGTGGAAGCGGGAGGCGACCACCTGGCAGCGACGGCAGAAACCTGGCAACGGGCGGCGGAGGATTGGCAACAAGCAGCCAACAGGTTTCCAGAAGTCGCTGAGCAAAATCGACAAACTGCGGAAACGTGGGAACAGACTGCCCAGACGTGGCAGCGGACCGCAGAGGAGTGGGAGCGGAAGGCCAATGGGTAACGAGAAGAGGGAATTTGGAAACAACTGCCGACAACCTTCGTGACGAGTGCGGCGTCTTCGGCATCTATGGCCACGCTGACGCTGCCCGCCTGACGTATCTTGGACTGTATGCGCTTGCAGCATCGCGGCCAGGAGTCGTGCGGCATTGTTTCCGCCAACGGATCCGAGTTGCGGCAGGAGCGCGCGATGGGTCACGTCGCCGAGGCGTTTGATCAATCTGCACTCGATCGCCTGACTGGCGCCAGTGCTATCGGCCACGTTCGCTATTCCACCGCCGGCGAAGTTTCGATTCGCGAGGCGCAGCCGTTTCTGGTCACCTGCCAGCACGGCCAGATTGCCGTTTGCCATAACGGCAACTTGCCGTTCGCGCGCGAGGAGCGACGCAAGCTCGAGCAGCGAAGGCGCGATTTTCTCCGCCACTTCGGACACGGAAGTGATTCTCCACGGTGTGGCGCGATCGCGGGCCGGATCGTTTCGTGAAGCAATACCGGAAGTCCTGCGAAAGACTGAAGGCGCGTTCTCGATGCTCTTTCTGACGCCCACGGAGTTGATCGCGATTCGCGACCCGCGAGGCTTTCGTCCGCTGGCGCTTGGGGCGACTGGGAGACGCCTGGGTAGTCGCGTCAGAAACCTGCGCATTTGATCTCATCGATGCTCAGTATGTTCGCGATGTGGAACCGGGCGAGATGCTGGTTATGATCAACGACGGTTTGCGTTCGTCCCACCCGCTCGCCGGAACAAAAGCCTTCGATGTGTTTGTTCGAGCACGTCTATTTTGCGCGACCGGATTCGCTAATCTACGGTCATTCGGTAAACGAATCGCGCCACAAGATGGGCAAGCGGCTGGCCATCGAGCAGCCCGCCGACGCGGACCTCGTGGTGCCCGTGCCTGATTCGGGCACCGTCGCCGCGATCGGCTATTCGGCGCAAAGCAAGCATCAGTTTTCGCTTTGGGCTGGTGCGCAATCACTACGTGGGTCGCACCTTCATCGAGCCGCGGCAGTCGATTCGCTCGTTTCGGCGTGCGCATCAAACTGAATCCGGTGCGTCATTTGATCGAGGGCAAGCGCGTGGTGCTGATCGACGACTCGATTGTGCGCGGCACGACTTCGAAAAAATTGTGCAGCATGGTGCGCGAAGCGGGCGCGAAAGAGATCCACTTGCGCATCAGTTGCCCGCCGACGATCAGTCCCTGCTACTACGGAATCGACACGCCCAACAAAGCCGACTTGATCGCCGCGCAAATGTCGATCGACGAAATTTGCAAGTTTATCGAAGCCGATTCGCTGGGCTACCTTTCGCTCGGCGGGAATGATCGAGGCGATTGGCATCAGTCCCGAAGCTTCATGTGTGGCCTGCTGGAACGCAGAAGTATCCGACGCGCATTACGAATGCAGCGGAGACGATGTGGGAACGCGATCACGAAGCTGTAAACTTTGAGGCTTAGTCTGAATGGCAGCGATCGACGTTGAAAGGTTGCGGATGCGCGATTGCTGTTTTGGTGGTTGTGCTTGGCGCGGCGGGACTGTTGCGGGTGGAAATATGTTTGGCCTCGCTGGAAGCTGCGACCGCCGCCGGCCCTCGGGTGGCGAGCTGCAAGTTCACGTGCTTGATGTGGGAGCCGGTTGAGGGCGATTCGATTTTGATCATCGCGCCCGGCGGCAAGACGGTTCTGATTGATGCCGGCGACACCGGCAAAGGAAAAGTGATCCTTGAAGCGCTGAAACGCTACAACGTGCAGCAACTCGACTATTTCGTCGCCACGCATCCGCATCCCGATCACATTGGCGGCGCCGACGAAGTTTTCAAAGTCACGAAAGTTTTGAACGTAATCGATAACGGCCTGCCGCCGGACTTGCCGGAGTCGCTAATCCCCAAAAGCAAACCTGCAAACCCAACCGGAAAGAAGTCGGAACAAAAAACCTGCGGCGACCAGCAAAGGGCGGTAAGTCAGTTACGAAGTTTTACGACGAATACCAGGAGGCCGTCGCAAAAGTGGCGCGCACTACGAAAGGCCCTGCCCGGCGCAAAGCTTGATCTCGGCGACGGCGCGCGTCTGACGGTGCTGGCCCCTTCCGAGCCCTTCTTCACGAAAGATCAGATGAAGGCGGGCGGGAATGTTACGAACGCCAACTCACGTCGCGCTGCGGCTTGACTACGGCGAGTTTTCGATGCTGCTGCCCGGCGACGCCGAAGAGCAAACGGAGCACCGGCATGCTGCAGCCAAGGATCTGAATCTCGAAGGTAGATGTCCTCAAGTTGGCCCATCACGGGTCGAAGTATGCAACGTCCCAGGACGCGGTGGACCGCATCAAGCCGCAGGTGGCTCTGGTTTCGTGCGGCGAGTGGAATCGCTATGGCCATCCGGCGCAAGTCGTGCTGGATCGCCTGAAGGCTGCTAACGTGAAACTCTTTCGCACCGACTTGCAGGGCGAGATCACAATTACCACGCGCGGCAAGGAAAACGATTTCGTAGTCAAGACTGCGAAGGAGGCGAAAAGCGATCTGTGGGAAGGCCGACTCGCCCAGAAGGACGACTCGTCGCGTTCCGGCTTCATCGCGTACGGCGATTTCGGACCGCCACCGAAAGAAGAGCAGTAAATAGTGAATCGTAAATCGTAAATCGTACATAGGAGAAGCACAGTAAATCGCAAATCGTGAATAGAGGGCGGCCAACCACAGTCATCAGCTTTCGTCTGCTCGGCTTTGCTCTATTTACGATTTACGATTCACGATTCACTTAACGCAATGACTAAACCCATAACCTACAGCGACGCCGGAGTCGATATCGACGCGGCCACGCGCGCGACCGATAAAATCAAGGAACTCGCGCGGACGCACGTTCAACCAACGAACGCTATCCGACATCGGCAGCTTCGGCGGCATGTTTGACGGCGCGTTTCCCGAAGTTGCAGCAGCCGGTGCTGGTGGCTTCAGCGGATGGCGTCGGCACCAAGTTGAAGGTTGCCTTTAGCACCGGTGTGCACAACACCGTCGGCCGCGATCTCGTCAACCACTGCGTCAACGACATCCTGGTCCAGGGCGCGCGTCCACTTTTCTTTCTCGACTACATCGCCACCGGCAAACTTCTGCCAGAAGTTGTCGAGCGTATTGTCGCTGGCGTCGCCAACGGCTGTCGCGAAAACGGTTGCGTGTTGCTCGGCGGCGAGACCGCGGAGATGCCGGATTTTATGCCGGCGGGCGAATACGACATCGCCGGTTTCATCGTCGGCGTGGTTGACCGCGAAAAGATAATCGACGGTAAAGGGATCGTGGCGGGCGACGTACTGCTCGCTTTGCCTTCGGTGGGTCTGCACACGAACGGCTACTCGCTGGCGCGCAAGTTGTTTTTCGAAGTGGCCGGCTACGAAGTTGATACGCGTCTCGATGAACTCGGAACGACGGCCGGCGAGGCACTGCTGCAACCACACCTTAGTTATCTCCAGCCACTGGATGGGCTGCTCGATTCGGGCTTGATTAAAGGGCTCGCGCACATTACCGGCGGTGGACTAACAGACAATCTGCCGCGGATTCTGCCCGAAGGTTGTGCGGTGGAGATCGATAAAGGCAGTTGGCCGGTGCTTCCGTATTTTCGAACTCATGCAGCAGATCGGGAACGTTTCCGAGTTGGAGATGTTTCGCACGTTCAATATGGGAGTCGGAATGGTGGTGGTCACTGCGCCGCAAAGCCGCCGCGCGATCGAGTCTCACCTGCAACAGCAAGGAACGTCCGTTTACGAAATCGGACGAGTCGCCAACGGCAATAAGGAAGTCTCAATCCAGTAGTGACCACTCGTATCGGCATTCTAATTTCCGGACGCGGCTCAAATATGCTGGCGCTGGCTGAGGCCGTTAAGTGAAGGCCGCATACGCGGGGTTGAGATCGCTGTTAGTGTTGAGTGATCACGCGGACGCCGCAGGGTTGCAGCGTGCCAGCGAGCGCGGCCTGCCGGTTTTAGCGATCGAGCGCGCGAGCCGTTCACGTGAAGACCACGAGCGTGCATTGGTCGCGGCGCTCCAGGCTCATGGCGTCGAAATCGTTTGCCTCGCCGGCTACATGCGGATGCTCTCCGATTACTTCATCGAAACCTATCGCCACCGCATTCTGAATATTCATCCGAGTCTTTTGCCGGCGTTTCCCGGACTTGACGTGCATGCGCGCGTGCTGGAACACGGCGTGAAGTGGAGCGGCTGCACGGTTCACTTCGTCGATGAAACACTTGACGGTGGGCCAATCATCGCGCAGCGAGATTGTTCCCGTCCGCGATGACGACACCGAGGAGACTCTGGCGGCGCGCGTGCTCGAACAGGAACACCAGCTCTACGCTGAAGCGCTGGCTCTGATTGTTAGCGGAAGTTATGAAATCGTGGGACGTCGGGTAATACGAAGGATGAAGGATGAAGGATGAAGGATGAAGGGATGAAGCAGGATGACGGCTAGAAGTGCCTTCGTTCATCCCTTCCGCCTTCATCCTTCATCCTTTTTCTCCGCCCAGCGCCTCCGCGCGTTGATACGCTGCCCAGACGGCTTTTGAGAGCACGGTGCGCAGGCTGCCCTTTTCCATCTGGTAGATTGCGTCGGCCGAAGTCCCGCCCGGAGAGGTAACCATGTTGCGCAGTTCCGCCGGATGCTTGTGCGACTCCATCGCAAAGAGCACCGAGCCGAGCATCATCTGTTGCACCAGGTCCTGGGCCACGTGGCGCGAGAAACCCAGGTGCACCCCAGCGTCAATCAAAGCTTCCATCACCAGAAAGACATAAGTAGGGCCGGTCGCGCTTAGCGCCGTTGCCATATCGATCTGCCGTTCGTTCTCCACGCGCATCGCTTTGCCGAGCGCTGCGAAGAGCGCGCCAACTTCACGTTCCTGCGCGTCGCTCACCTCTGCCGTGGCGGTCCAGGCCGTCATCCCTTGCCCGATTTGCGCCGGCGTGTTTGGCATCGCGCGCACGACGGCCGGATGCAGCAACTTTCCGGCGATAGTTTCCGCACGTGCGCCCGCGACGATCGAAACGACTACTTGGTCCGGATGAATCGAGCCCTTCAGTTCGTGCAACACTTTGTTGAGTCGCTGCGGTTTGATCGCCAGGATCACCAGCGATCCGGTGTGCGCCGCCTGGTCCGAATCTTCAGATCCGTGAGCCGCCAGCACCGCCTCGCGATTGTTTTCAAAGATGTGCGTCGCATACTTCGTGTAGAGTTCCTCGCGTCGCGCCGCTCGCGGATGGCTGCCGACGATTTGCTCGGCGGTGACGAGTTCTTGTCGCAAGAGTCCAGCGATCATTGCTTCGGCCATTGCCCCGCAACCGATAAACGCCACGCGAGCGCCGGCGAGCGGATTGGTTCGGCTCGTTTGGTTTCTCTGCGACAGTCTCTGGCATACTCACCTCACTTCGGGGCGCGAACGCAAGCGAAAACAGTTTGCGTTGTCAGGCCCGGGCGCTGAAAGGCGCAAGATTTCTTCGTCTAAGACTTTGTTGGGAGCATAGCGCAGCGTAATCGAGATGCGCTACTCTCTCGGCTGCCATCGTAATCGTAGCTGGTCAACAGCAAAATGACTCGTCCATTTACGATTTACGATTCACCATTTACCATAACGCGATGACCATCGACGAACAACTCGCCTACCTGCGCAAGGGCACGACCGAAATCATCCGCGAGGATGACTTACGCGCCAAGCTGCAAAAGTCTGCGAAAACCGGCAAGCCGTTGCGCGTGAAGCTGGGCGCTGATCCGACCGCGCCTGACATTCATCTTGGTCACACCGTTGTCATCCGCAAGCTGCGGGCGTTTCAGGAGCTGGGCCACACGGTGATTTTTCTGATTGGCGACTTTACCGGATTGATCGGCGATCCGTCGGGGAAGTCAGCGACGCGGCCGCAACTCACGCGCGAACAGATCAATACCAATGCTGAAACCTACAAGAGTCAAATATTCAAGCTGCTCGATCCTGATAAGACTGAGATCCGTTTCAACTCTGAATGGATGGACAAGCTTGGCTCGGACGGTTTCATCCGGCTTGCTTCGCACGTCACCGTCAAGCAGATTCTCGAGCGCGATGATTTTGCCAAGCGCCTCGGCGGAAGAAAAACCGATCGCGCTGCACGAACTGCTGTATCCGTTGACGCAGGCCTACGACTCGGTTGCGCTCGAAGCAGACGTCGAACTCGGCGGCACGGATCAAAAGTTTAATTTGCTGATGGGACGCAACCTGCAACGCGAGTATGGGCAGGAGGCGCAGGTCGCCGTGATTACGCCGCTGCTGGAAGGAACTGACGGCGTGCAGAAGATGTCGAAAAGTCTCGGGAATTACATCGGCATCGACGAACCGGCGTCGGAGATCTTTGGCAAGGTGATGTCGATCTCTGACGAACTAATGTGGCGTTATTACGAACTGCTGACGGATCTAACAATTGAACAGATTGCGGCGCTGCGCGCTGTAGCCGGCAACGGCGAACGCAACCCTCGCGACGTTAAAGCAGATTTGGCGAAGCGGATCATTGCAGACTTTCATTCGCCCGCCGACGCTGACGAAGCCGAGCAAGAATTCGTTCGCAGGTTCCGCAACAAAGAAACGCCGGACGAAGTGGAGGAGCGGGTTGTTCCTGCCAATCAACCAGGGGTTGGGACCTGGCCCATTTGCTGGTTACGGTTGGGCTGGCGGAGTCGAAGGCCGAGGCCAGGAGACTCGTCCAACAAGGTGGCGTGTCCATTGATGGAGAACGGCAGGCAGTTACGAATGTCGCCGCGGCGACGCTTTGGAAACCCGGGATGACAGCGTTGCTGAAAGTGGGCAAAAGGCGATTTGTTCGAGTCCGATTCGAGGAATAGAGTCACTGCCGATGTCTGCAACCCTAGCCACTGAAGACATTCTCGTAATCGAAACGCCGGAGCGCGTGCCGCTTCACTTTGCGCTCGCGTCAATCGGCAATCGCTTCCTTGCCTGCGCCATCGATCATGCTTTGCAGGTGCTCGCAATTCTGCTGATGGTGATTGCGTTTACGATCATTGCCAACTACTCGGACGTGGCTGAGCAACTTTCCAATGCGCCAAAATGGGTCAAGGCCGTTTTGATTGTGATCGTGTTTCTGATCTTCTCCGGCTATTTTGCTTTCTTCGAATGGATCTGGAACGGACAGACTCCGGGCAAGCGCTGGCTCAAGCTACGCGTGATCCGTGAAGACGGTCGCCCGGTTACATTTTGGGAAGCGGCAGTCAGGAATCTGCTGCGGACGGCCGACATGATGCCCGCGCCGTTTTACTCGATCGGCCTGATCTCGGTTTTTGTGAGTTTGTCCGATCAGCGCGTCGGCGACATGGTGGCCGGAACCGTGGTCGTGCGCGAACGTGAGGCCGAGGCGCCCGCGTTTGCCCAGGTGTTTGCTTCACCCGTGAGTGATCCGGCAATGCGTCGTTCGTTCAAGCCGGTCGACTTCGTCGCTGAGTTAAGCGTTTTGACGGAATCTGAAATCGCCGTGGTGGAAACCTTCCTGCGGCGCCGCTGGGATTTGGCTGAGATGGCGCGGCAGTGGATGGCCTGGCGCGTGGCCTTACCGCTGCTGTACAAGCTTCGCCCCACCTACGATCTGCCGACGTTTACCTACGAAGGATTTCTGGAGGAACTACTCCATCGTTATCGCGCGCGTCATCGCTTCGTCGAGTGACTGAACTCCTTTGTGAGCCGGATTAATACTTTATCCATTCAATTGGAAAGAACGTACCCGCCTTTTCGGAGGTTAGCTCGACACCTACCAGCGCGGCCGCCCGAGCTAATACCGGATCACGTTTTGCCGTGAGGTCGGCAGCTGAAGGCAGCAACAATTCATCCGGCGCGACGCCCACGTGCTCCAGGCTCTTTCCGTCGCTCATGATAGAGTCCGCGTCTGTAACGCTGACTCCATAATATGTGATCGTCCCCACTCCGATTGTGTAGGAGTAACCCTTCGATCTCATGACCGCCCCGGCGCTAAGGTCGCCAATTACGGTTCCGCGTTTTCAAGTTGCACAACGCGCGCCAACAGCTCAGCAGCAGAACCAGAGCGGCTGTCGATAAGAACCACAAGTTGACCTTTAAACGCATCGCCACCGCGGGTTTTCGCGACCACCGGTTTTGTTTCCTTACGTCTCTTGATGTCTGCAATTTTGACATCGCGGTCAAAGGAGACTGCCGAGCATATGCTGTAGCGCCTTTTCTGCGCCTCCACCATTGCCACGTAGATCAGGATCAATACCTTATGTTTGCTCGCTTTATTAACCAGGTCGTCGACTTTGTCGTCTTCCAGTCGGAAGTTTGGCATGTTCCAAATTAAGGCGTCGCCCATTTCCACGTAGCGATGGCGATTCACACGATCCTCCTTATCGCTGTCGCGGAGAATCTGTTCGATGTCTTCAACTCCGGTATCACCGGTGAAGTCAAAGGCGATACTTGCGTTGAATTATTTTCGCTTTCAGGGCCAACTCACGCGGCTCTTCGCCAACGGCCTGAGCAACGACTTGAATGCCGGGTTGCGGCCGTAGGACGAAGTAGCGATATTGCATCTTCAAAGGTTGTCGCGCGTAGGTGCAAAGCCGTCGACTTTCAGTATCCGGTCACCCGGTTTCAAGCCCTGAGCTTCGGCGTCGCTGCCGGGCTTGACCCCGATGACATAGCATTCGTTCCCAATCATTTGCATCTGCCAACCATAGTCTGCACGAGCGGGCCGTGGTGGTGGAAAGAAAAAGAGATGCGAGTCGTTGAACTCGCTCAAGGCCTGAGCGATCACGCCGTAAGCCTGCCCCAGGGAATCGACCGCCTTTATTTTCTCGTCGGCCGCCTTGAATCGTGCCTCGAGGTCTATGCCGTGAAAGGATGGGTCGTAGTAGTTGTTTTTAATCTCATCTTTAACAACGTCCAGCATTCGCCTCACTCTATCTCGGTCCTGGCCACTCGAAGGATTGACCCTCCACAATCCTTACTGCGCCCATGACGAATAGAACGCATACGCAAACCTTAAATATCTGCTGAAAAGCATCGTGATGGAATGTTTTGGATCCCAATTTCCCGCCTCCTGATAGATGATGGATTTGAATTGAGGAGAGTTTGTGCTCTCGAGAAAGCAGTGGCAGCTTCATCGAAATTGCTGCCCGCGTAAGCCCACGTAAGAACGAGCGGCAGTCTACCATCCATGGACTTTCATGGGCAAGATTGAGAATAAAAGTTGGGATAGAGCTTCGTACTCAGCGAAAAACAACACACTTGCGCGATCGTTGCGGCTCAAATTGACGAGGTATTTGCTGATTGTTACTCTTCTTGGTTTTAGGTAGGAGCGAAGTCTCTACCGTAGAAGGAGGAGTTCAGTTCATGTCGAAGGAAGTTTTCATTTTGGGTGGTAAGCGGACGCCGATGGGTGAGTACGTCGGCGCCTTGAAAGATATTTCTGCAATTGACCTGGGGGCCATCGCGGCGAAGGGAGCTTTGGACGCAACCGGCGTTGCGCCCGAGGAAATCGATCATACGGTCATCGGCAACGCGCTACAGACTTCCGGCGATGCGATTTACGGCGCGCGTCACGTCGCGCTGAAAGCGGGCGTGCCATTTGATCGCCCGGCCCTGACCGTCAATCGCCTTTGTGGCAGCGGCATTCAGTCAATCGTCTCCGGCGCGCAGATGATCCAGCTTGGCGAGGCCGAGACTGTTCTGGTTGGCGGGATGGAATCCATGTCGCAGGCGCCTCACGTTGTCAGGGGCGCGCGCTCGGGCTTTCCGCTCGGCGGCGGCAAACTTGAAGACAGCTTGATGGTGGCGTTGCTCGACACCTACTGCAATACACCAATGGCCGGAACGGCCGAAAATCTGGCGCGCAAGTTTGAGATCTCGCGCGAGGAACAGGACCAGTACGCATTGCGCTCGCAGCAGGAAGCAAAGCGAGCTGCGGATGTTGGAGTCTTTGCCGAGGAGATCGTGCCGGTAGAAGTTAAGTCGCGCAGATCCACGACGCTCTTTGAGGCCGACGATCATCTACGACCGGAGACTACGCTGGAAGGTCTGGCAAAGTTAAGACCGGCTTTCGCGAAAGACGGTTTTGTGACTGCCGGAAATGCTTCGGGAATCGTGGACGGCGCCGCCGCTCTAATCATCGCTGGCGAAGACTACGTCGAAGCGACGCGAAGCCAAACCACTGGGTCGGATTGTCAGTTGGGCTTATGCCGGCGTCGAGCCGAGATCATGGGAATTGGACCAGTGCCGGCGACGCGTCAAGCGCTGGCAAAGGCCGGGCTCAAGCTCTCAGATATTGATTTGGTCGAAGTCAATGAAGCGTTCGCCGCGCAGTATCTTGCCGTTGAAAAAGAGTTGGGCCTTGATCGCTCGCGCACCAACGTCAACGGCGGTGCAATTGCGCTGGGACATCCGCTGGGTGCGACCGGTACGCGCCTCGTCATCACTTTAGCTTGGTGAGTTGCATCGCAGGGGCGGACGTTATGGGTTGGCTACCGCCTGCATCGGCGGCGGACAGGGCATTGCGATTATCGTTGAGCGAGTGTGAAGTTGTGGTTACAAGCACGCCAACGCCGGACCCGCGAAGGCTAACTGCGATTTCCTGATTTTCCGATTTTATCCAAATTCTTGGCTAAAAGTTGCGGCTCGCTAAGGCTGGACCAAACGGTAACTGTTGAAAAGCAGGCACTAAACTCTACGATCGAATATTGTCAGCATCCGGCATACATCTTGCGAATCAAATTGCGATGCATTTCGTCCAATTGTTTCAATCCCCAAACCAATATAGTAACAGTGGATTTTCGTTTGATTTAATATGTATTTGGCTTGCGCAGAAGCTGGCAGGCGTGATAGAAGTTCGCGTCTTCCAATCGTAGAAGTTCGCATCTACAAGCAGGGTGACTAGTCACTTCCTTCTGGACATAATTTCAATTTGCACTCGTTTTCAAATTCAATGGTTGCTAGCTGCGCCAGGCAATCGCGCAGATTCCTTCAAACGTTATCTCATGCCTAAGGAGTTCCCCAGTATGTCGAAATTTGTGAAGCTCTCTTTGTGTTCTTGCTTATCCTCGGGATGAGCGCGATCGCTTTTGGACAGTCAACGGTGACTGGCGCTATCGGCGGCGTCGTTACCAACCCAAATAAGGAAGTTGTTCCCAATGCTGCCGTGACGGTGCGCAACACCGAAACGAATAAAGAAGACACCGCGACCACTGACGATGAGGGTCGCTTCAAAGTAGCGGGACTTCAACCAGGCAATTATGCCGTCACCATCAACGGGAGCGGCTTTAGTCCGTACACCCAGGAACGGGTTACGGTCGAGGTTGGTAGAGAGACAGCTATCAATGCGGCTCTCTCATTGGCCCCGTGTCCGGCGGCACTGTGGAAGTGACCTCGGAAGCTCCGGTCATCAACACCTCGCAACAGGACTTTTCGAGCAACATCAATCAGACGTCAATCAGCGAACTGCCAATCAACGGCCGCCGCTGGTCCAACTTTGCGTTGTTCGACGCCCGGCGCGGTTCCCGATGGCACCTTCGGCTTGATCAGTTTCCGCGGCATCTCTGGTCTGTTGAACAACAACACCATCGACGGTGGCGACAACAACCAGGCATTCTTCGCCGAAGAACGTGGCCGCACGCGCATCAGCTATTCGATCAGTCAGTCTGCCATCCGCGAGTTTCAGGTCAATACCTCGAGCTACTCCGCCGAGTATGGCCGGTCGGCCGGCGGCGTCGTCAACGCCATCACCAAGAGTGGCACCAACGAGTTTCATGGCGATGCCTTCTACTTCCAGCGCAACAACAAGTGGGGCGCGCGCAATCCGCGTAGTTTTGTTACCCAAAACGTCGGCGGCGTTTTCACGCCCGTTGCGTTTAAGCCTGAGGACGTGCGCCACCAGTTTGGCGGCACTATCGGCGGCCCCATTGTCCACGACAAGGCGTTCTTCTTCTTTAGCTATGATGAGCAGCGCCGCAACTTCCCCGGCGTTTCGACCTTCACGGCCCTGGACTTCCTGAATCGCGCTGACACGTGCGCCTTAACGGCCGCGGCCGGCGCTGCGATCACGTTGGCGACCTGTCCGGCGTATCCGGGAACTGCAGGACGCCAGCCGCACGGGATTCATTAGCAACTGGCAAAGGCTTGAGCAGTACCCAGGTGACTAATGCTCTGAACTTCCTGAACGGCATTTCCGGTGAAGTCCCACGCACGGGAAATCAGCGGCTGTTTCTGCCAAAGGTTGATTGGAACATAAACGACACTAACACGTTCACCGCCACCTACAATCATCTTCGTTGGAATTCGCCCGCCGGCGTCCAGACTCAGGCAATCAACACGCGCGCCCGGGACAACTTTGGTGACGACGGTGTGAACATCGATTCACTGAACCTGCGCCTGGCGTCGACGATTTCAAGCACGTTGATTAACGAGTTCCGCTACCAGTGGGGCCGTGACAACGAGTTTCAAATCAGCCAGCCACCGCTTCCCGGTGAGCCCACCAACTCGGTTGGCGGTCGTTCGCCGCAGACTTTCATTACCAACGGCTTCTCGTTCGGTATCCCCGAATTCCTGGAGCGCGCCGTCATTTCCGAATGAAACCCGCAATCAGTTTGCCGATACAGTGACCTTGACCTCCGGCAACCACACGATGAAGTTTGGCGGCGACCTGAACCTGGTCCAAGACGTTATCAGCAACCTGCGCTTCTCCGGCGGTGAGTTCAACTACACCGGGGGCGCGAATTCGGCCGGCTACTATGCCGGACTTACGGATTTCATCATCGATTACACCAACTTCCAGGCAGCGCTGCCCGCAGGTAACCAGTGCTACAGCAGCACCAGAACGCGCGGAAAGTGCTACGGCGGTAACTTCAACCAGGGTCTCGGCGTCCTCGGCCTGACCATAGAAGACGACCGACCTGAATTATTTCTTCAGGATGACTGGCGCGTTAGCCCAGAGCTGACCCTGAACCTCGGCGTTCGCTATGAGTACCAGCGAAATCCGAAGCCGATCAACTTCAATCCGCTGGTGCCGCAGACGGGCATCTCAATCAGCGACACGAACAACATTGGCCCACGCATTGGGTTTGCTTACGACATTAATGGCGACGGCAAGACGAGTATCCGCGGTGGTTGGGGTATCTACTACGGCCGCGTGATCAACTCCACTGTCTACAACGCACTGGTTAACACCGGTGTCGGCATCGACCGCGGTCAGCGTCAGAGTTACTCCTGGCGGCCACCGCTGCCGCTGCTCCGGTTTACCCGAATCTGTTGACGGCCGGAGCGCTCGTGGCTCCTGCAGTGCAATTCTTCTCGCCAAAGTTCCAGTTGCCACAGATTCATCAGTGGGACTTCATCTTCGAGCGAGAGATTGCCCGAAACACGGTCGTGTCCGCCTCTTATCTCGGCAGCTTTGGAAATTCGCTACCTAATTTCGTGGACACCAACCTTAGTCCGCCGACCGGTAGCGGCACCTTCATCGCGGTTGGTGGTCCGTTTGATGGACAACAGTGGCGCATACCTCTCTTCCTCGGCACGCGCCCGCAGACAGCCTTCGCGCAGTTGACGGAAATTCGCAGCGACGTCTTTTCGAAATACCACGCGTTGGTATTGCAGGCGAATCGCCGCCTGACGAATGGCCTGCAGTTCCAGATGAACTACACGCTGTCGCGAGCTTATGACAACGGTCAGAGCTCGGTTACCTTTACGTCCAACAACCTTCCCTTCAATGCTTTCGATCAGGCCAGCGCAAATACGGCTTGTCTGCTTTTGATCGAAGACAGAAGTTTGTGACGAGCCTGGTTTACAACACAAACTTCAAGGGCGGTAGTCACACCAGTAGAGCGATCCTGAAGTGGCTGGACGATCGCGCCCATCTTTCAATGCTTTCTCGGGGCGCGCTACACTGCAACCGTCTCCGGCAACGTCAGCCCGACCAGTAACTTTGGTATCGCCGGCGGCACGCCAGGCTGGCGGCCTTAACGGTTCGCTCGGCTCAGAGTCGTTTCGCGCTTCTGCCGCGCAACTTCTGCAAGCAGCCGAATATCTGGTACCTGGACATGCGCGTTTCGCGCCGGTTCAGCATCAATGAGGTGACATGAAGATTGAATTGATTGCGGAAGCTTTCAACGTCTTCAATCGTACTCAGGTCACCGGCGTAAGCGCGGGGATCTATTCCGTCGACACCACCGGCACCGCCGCGGGCGCCGCGACCATTCCTGAACTTCAGCAGTGGCGCTGAGCGTGCTTCAAAGCGTAACCGGTGCTGACAGTACCCTTTTCCGCGAGCGCCAAATCCAGTTGGCTGCCCGTTTCCAGTTCTAACAAAAGGGTAACTAGACCAACCGATTCGGGCGTGTTCCTCGCGGGAGCACGCCCGGGTTGTTATGGCCGAACAAATTTCTGGCAGCCGAATCTCCGGATTTGCTAGTATGTGCGCGCCTCGCTGCGGCGGCTCCGCCCGGGTTACCTGTTATTCCGATCGCAGTTGTCCCACCAAAAGTAATGCCAGTGCCTTCCGATACCTTGCTCCAGAATCTGCCTGAAGACTCGTCTCAGATTGGGCGGCGGGTCAATGAGCCAATGCTCAGCGAAGCGTTTGACTCTTTACCTGACGCTGTCTATCTGTTTGGAGACGACGGCCGGCTGCTGAAGGCAAACGATGCGGCGGGCCACTTTCAGGGTGGCGAGCTGACCGAAGGAAAGCCGCTGCTGCGAAATGTTTTGGCGCGTTGAAGGCGACCCGAGGCTGCATCGTCGATCGTGCTCTCGAGACTGGTGAGAAGGTAGAAGTTGAAATCCTGACGGGCGCCGCAGGCAAGGATTCGATTTCGCTAATCGTCCACACCACTCGGCACCGGCGACGACGGCAATCGGGCCGTCACTCGTCATTGCGCGCGACATCTCGGACCTGCGCCGCGCCGAGGCAGAGGCGATCGCCCACAAGTCTTTCCTCGCCAGCATTGCCGATCGCACGCCCGACGAAATCTATGCGCTCGATACCGCGGGTCGAATCACCTGGATGAACGAGCGCGCCGAAGCTTTCAAACTTCTGATGTTGCCCGGCGGCAGTTTTGTTGACGTCGTCGCGCCCGACTCGCAAACACCAACCGCGGAGCATCTTGCGCCGCACGCTCGCCGGTGAGGACACCGAGTATGAAGTGCGCATGGTTCGTGTCGACGGCTCCGTGAGTTACGCCGAAGCCCACACTTCGCCGCTTTGGAAAGACGGCGAGATTGTCGGCGCGCTGGTCTTTCTGCACGACATTACTGAGCGCAAGCGCGAGCATGAGCTGATGGCCCAGTCAGACAAATTGCGTGCGGTTGGCGAGCTGGCCGCGGGCGTCGCGCATAATTTGAACAACTCGCTCACCGTCATTCAGGGCCGCGCTCAGTTATTGTTGCGGAACGCAGCTGATGAGTCTTCTGCGAAGAGTTTGCAGATAATCACAAACGCAGTCGAAGACGGCACCAAAACGCTGCGCCGGATCCTGAATTCGCCCGCCGCGATTCCGGCAGTGAATTTGCGCCGGTTGAGTTGGGCTACCTCATTACCTCGAGCATCGACATTGCCCGGCCGAAGTGGCAGAGCAAGTCCAGGAAGGGCCAGATCGAAGTGAAGGTCGTAGGAACTTCGTCCGTCTACGTGATTGGGGAACAAGCCGAACTGCGCGAGGTGGTGCTTAATCTGATTTTCAACGCCGTCGACGCGATGCCCGAAGGCGGCGTGATGGAAATTGGCGTACGTGATGAAAGTGAAAGCGGTTGTTTTTGGGTGGCCGACACCGGCTGTGGCATGCCTGCGGAAGTTGCCTCGAGAATTTTCGAACCGTTTTTCACTACCAAGGAAAACTCGGTAGCGGTCTGGGCCTCTCCGCCTCTCACGGAATCATCACGCGTCATCAAGGTGAGATTCTGGTCGTTAGCGAGCCCGGCGAAGGCACCCGTTTCGAAGTGCGGTTGCCGATCTGCGACAAGCACGATCGGTTTGTGAAAAAGACTGAACCGTCAGAGGTGCAGCCTGAAACGCCTGCCTGATTTCGCTGGTCGCTCTTCACCAACGCTTTTGCGTTGTCCGAAGATCACGCAGCCGGCCCTTCGGAAAACGTACACGCATTACACTCTCACCTGATCCCTTCGCAAGTGTTTATCAGTCACACCAGCAGTTAAAGCCTTCGGGTCGCTTCGGCATCGGTCAACTTGCCGCGTCCTGATGTTGAGGAACACGCGTTGCTCTGTGCACCGGTGCACGACGCACAAGTTTTCAGCAGGACAAAATCAAGGAGGATCAGAATGGGCTTACCAAACAAAGATGAACTTGAAGGTAAATTTGATCGAGCAAAGGGCGCGGCTAAGGAAACTGTTGGCCGTGTGATTAACGACCGCGACCTTGAAGCGGAAGGCGAGCGCCGAGCGGTCGGGTGGCAAAGTTCAGGAGGGCTTCGGCAAGGCCAGACGCAAAGTTGGCGAGGCCATTGAGGACATTGGCGAGTCGATCCGAAAATAGGATCTCTCTGCAAAGCGCTTTCACCTCAGCAAAAAAGGCGTACGTCGCTCACTCGTCGTACGCCTTCTCTTTGTCTTCGATTAAACGGTTGCGGCTGCTGCCTACTCAGTTCGCACGTGTTCACCGCCCAGAGCGTCAAGCAACTCTTCCAGTTTGTCTACGTCCTCGTCTGACTTGGGTTCAACTCCCAACAGGATGCCGCCGCTCTTTATGCCGGATTCATAAACTTTCGCGCGATACTCAGGAATACCCGCGCCAACCAGCGCGCCGATTACACCACCGGTGGCTGCCCCGGCGCCCGCTCCGGCGAGGGCCGCGGCAATCGGCCCGGCAATTACGAGGTTGATGCCAGGCAGAATAATCGTGCTGCCGACTGCCACAATCGCCGCCAGTACGGCGCCGACCACGCCACCCAACGCGCCGCCGACACCGGCCCCATCTGCTGCGTGCGTGCGCGCTTGCAGCGCAAACTCTTTGTGCTGGGTCGCGTCAGACATCATCACGCTGATGTCGTCACGTGTGTAGCCGCGCTTCAAGACAGCATCAACTGCCGCTTCCGCCGCTACTCGATTCTTAAAAAGTCCGGTTACTAATTTTGGTTTCGCCATACTAGTCCTCCCTTAGAATTCCCGCCGAGACATGCAAACAAGAACAGTGAGCCGCATGGTAAGGGCAACCACTGTGCCGGGGTCGACGACAAGTTTTCGCAGACCTTTTCACTGCGGACCGTTCAGTCGCTAGCCGGTAAGCAAACAGCCACCGACCGGTATGTTCCGCTTCGGTACGGAAGGAAATGTCGAGCTTCTCGCGCCGTGAGGGCGAGCAGCACAGACTTATCCGCCCGCTTGCAGTAACCGTTTCAGATGGATGAGAAGAGATTTCTTGTGTACATTCGACGGGCTTGACAGAATGTCCAACCTGACCGGCAGCAGAGTTTCCCACGTTGAGAATTCTTCAGATAAGTTCAGCTCAATCTCTCGGCGGCGGCGAGCGCCACCTGGCCGACCTGGCGAACGGCCTGACGCGCAACGGGCACGATGTCCACGTTGCGGTGCGGGCAGGGTCTCCCTTGATTGCCGAACTAAAAGACGTGCCAAAGAACGACATCACGACACTGCCCTTGCGCAACTCGTTGGACGCGCCGAGCGCCCGGAAGCTGTCAGGGATCGTGCGTGATAATCGGATCGAGATCGTCCACGCGCATATGGCCCGCGACTATCCGTTGGCGGCGTATGCCGTGCGGACAAATCAGGCTGCGAGGTTAATCATCACCCGCCACGTGCTTTTCCCGCTGAGCCGTTTGCATCGAGTCACGCTGGCCCAGGCCGCGCGCATCATAGCTGTTTCACGGGCTGTGGCCGCCCAGCTCACCGCCGACAGAGTTGCGCCGCCGGAAAAAATCAGCGTCGTCCTTAACGGGATCGATACCGAGAGATTTCAAGCGGCCCGGCAAAGATTTTCGCGCCAACAGTTTCTTGCTGCCTGGCAACTGCCCGAGGCCTCTTTGCTGGTGGGCACTGTCGGTGAACTGACTCCACTCAAGGGTCAGGAGGAATTGCTGCGCGCAGCCAGGCTGGTCTTGCAGCAACACAAAATGCCTACTTTGTCGATTGCCGGCATCGATCATTCGCGCACTACTGAAAATCGCAAGCGGCTGGAGCGGTTGATTGGGGAACTGCAGCTCGCCGAACGAGTGAGGTTGGTGGGCTGGTTGGAGGATCTGGCGCAACTATACTGTGCGCTTGACGTCTTTGTTTCCGCCTCTCATACGGAATCCTTTGGACTGGCAATAGCGGAGGCCATGGCGACCGGTACCGCTGTCGTAGCCACGGAAACCGAGGGCGCTCGCGAACTGATCCGAGCTGGCGATAGCGGCCTGCTGGTTCCCATCGGCGACGTCGGGAATTTGGCCGCGACGCTTTCCACGTTACTGACAGACAAACGTGAGCAGACGCGCCTGGGAGTTGCCGCTCAACAAGCCGCCCTCGCAAACTTCGGCATTGAGCGGATGATTGCGGAAACGGAAGAAATATACCGAACTGAAGTTCGGAAGAGGTTGGTTTGACTCGGTCATCGAAGTGGACGGAACCTGAGGCACTGACGATCGAAGGCGTCTAGCCTTGCGGCCGAGTCTCACCGGGACCCGGTGTAGCCAAGTAGCCGCAGCATCTCAGGCTTGTCCTTGACTCAGTAGATAGACGACGCTGCGCATGCGGCTGAAGTCAGTTTCCATCTGGCCAATGCGTCCAGTCGTTGCACGGTCAAGAGTGTTAAGGCGAAGGTGCACTTGCTCAAACTCGCCCCGCATCGTCGATTCCAAACGATTCAGATCGTTCTTCGTGGCCAGGTCGTTTCGGAGGCGAGTTTCAAGGGCAGTCAGATCTTCTTTTTGTCGCCATCTCATCACGCAGGCGAAACTCCAGAGCAGCTAAGTCCTCTTTCGTTGCCATCTCGCCTTTAAGACTTGCCATCTCGTCTCGAAGATTAGCGATATCGACTTTCGTCGCCATTTGCTCGCTAATTTCGTCAACGCGCTGTCGCAGAGCCTCAACCGTGGTGGCGATGAAGTTGATGAGATTGCTGTCGTTTTCCGACATGGGCGGATGGTAACACGATGACATTTCATTCTCCGCTGGACTTCAACCCAACCCTGCTGGCCACGAAATGCAAAAAACTCTGGCAGCCGCGATTGGCCGAGGCGCCGGTTTCCGCACCCCGACGACTAGAGCTTATCAATCTTCGCCGCGAGGATGAAATCGCTTTCGGTGAGGCCGTCAATTTTGTGCGTCCAAATCGTAATCTCTGCTCGTCCCCACCCAAAGAGCAATACGTAACTGAACTCGAAGTATC
>ERZ1370068.3353-contig-2465_pt1 | contig 46494 bp, 49 predicted proteins | sample MGYA00561227_ERZ1370068 | MGnify/ENA primary metagenome ERZ1370068 (study PRJEB38410, sample SAMEA6850437) | metagenome | study: Metagenomic assessment of the ecological functions of the soil: analysis of the soil microbiota associated with the... | reverse complement strand
TGCTCCGCGCCGCATATCGCCCGCGGCAAAAACGCCCGGCACCGATGACGAATCGTCCGTCTTCACGTTGCCCGCGGTTATCCAACTCCGACACCGAGTTCCGCCAGCATCCCCGGCTTGACAGGCCCGGTGAAGCCCATCGCCAGCAGCACCAGATCGGCCGGGAAAATCTGTTCCGAATTCGGCATCTCCGTGAACGTCGGCGGCGGACCCACTCGCACCGTCCTGCAGCGCCTTCACATTGCCGCTCTCCATCATCTACGAACTCCTGTCGTAGAAATGGCAAACTCCCGAATACCGCCCTCTTCGTGCGAGCTCTCGATCCGCATCATCACCGGCCACATGCGGCCATGGCGTCGTTCGAGCTGACGCGTATCCGGCGGACGCTGCATCAATTCAAACTGATGCACGCTCTGCGCTTCGTGCCGGTGGGACGGTGCCCAGACAGTCGGCGCCCGTATCGCCGCCGCCAATGATAATGACGGTCTTGCTCTCTGCGGTTGTGGAGCACCTGGCCGGACCACTCGTATCGCCCGCGCACCGCTATGATTCTGCTGCGGCAGGAACTCCATCGCGAAATGAATGCCCTTCAGATCTGCGTCCCGGGAATCGGCAAATCGCGCGACTGCTCCGCGCCGCCCGTTAGCAGCAGCGGCATCGAACTGAGCGCGCAACTCTCTCCACCGAATACGTCACGCCCACATGCGCGTTGACGACGAACTCCACGCCTTCGGCTCGCATCTGCTCGGACACGCCGGTCGATGATGATGCTTCTCCATTTTGAAGTCCGGAATGCCGTAGCGCAGCAGGCCGCCGACGCGGTCCGCCTTCTCAAACAACGTCACCGTCGTGGCCCGGCGCGGTTCAACTGCTGCGCCGGCCGCCATGCCCGCCGGGCCGCTGCCCACGACGGCAACCCGCTTGCCCGGTCCGCACCTCCGGCGGCTCGGGCTTGATCCAGCCTCGCCTCGAAGGCGCAGTCGATGATCGGCTTCTCGATCAGCTTGATTGTCACCGGCGGCTCGTTGATGCCCAGCACGCAGGCCGATTCTGCACGGGGCCGGGCAGACGCGCCCGGTGAATTCCGGGAAGTTGTTGGTCGAGTGCAGGACGCGGATGCGCGTCGCTTGCCACCGGTCCTGGTACGACCAGGTCGTTCCAATCCGGAATGATGTTGTTCAGCGGACAGCCGGTATGGCAGAACGGCACGCCGCAATCCATGCAGCGAGCGCCCTGCTGTCTGACACTGTCTTCGTGCTGAAACGGGCTGATAGATTTCAAACCAGTCGTTGACGCGCTCTGGCGACAGGCCGCCGCAGCGGCGACTTCCCGCGTGATACTCGATGAACCCGGTGGTCTTACCCATGCAACACCTGCTCTCCGTCTGCCGACGAAGCCGAGCGGAACAGGGCTTGCTCGCGCTTGCGCGACGCCCAGCACGCGCTTGTATTCGTGCGGGAACACTTTGAGGAACTTGGCTAGCATGTCGCGCCCAGTTCTCCAGGATCCACTTGCGCGCGCGGGCTAGCCGTGAACTGCAACGTGCCGCTCGATCAGGTTGCGGAGCGTTCGCATGTCGCCCAGCTCCATCGACCGGCTCGAGATCGACGCCGGCCGGATTGCAGCGCTTCTCGGCGAAATCGCCGTCTTCGTCGAGCACGTAGGCGATGCCGCCGCTCATGCCGGCGGCGAAGTTGCGTCCGGCTCGCCCGAGCACCACCACCAGGCCGTTGGTCATGTATTCGCAGCCGTGATCGCCCACGGCCTTCGACCACCGCCGTCGCGCCCGAGTTGCGCACCGCGAACCGCTCGCCCGCCATGCCGTTGAAGAACGCTTCGCCGCTGGTCGCGCCGTAGAGCACGACGTTGCCGATGAGGATGTTCTCCTCGGGCAGGAACGTCGGACGTGCGCGGCGGATAGACGATCAGCCGTGCCGCCGGACAGCCCCTTGCCGACGTAATCGTTGGCGTCGCCTTCCAGTTCGAGCGTGACGCCGCTAGCGCGAGAACGCGCCGAAGCTCTGTCCGGCCGAGCCGTTGAACTCGAACTTGAATCGTGTCGTCCGGCAAGCCCGTCGGAGCCGTAGCGGCGCGCGATCTCGCCGCTCAGCATCGCGCCCACCGTGCGGTGCACGTTGCGGATGGGCAGCTTGATCTCGACCGGCGTGCTTGTTCTCGATGCGCATCGCTGCGCGTGACTCGATCAGCTGTGTAATCGAGCGCTTGGCTCGAGCCCGTGATCCTGCGGCTGCATGCAGCGCCGCGCGATGCGGCTAGGCACTACGGGGTTGTAGAGGATCGCCGAGAAATCGAGCCCTTGCGCCTTCCAGTGATCGATGGCCGTCGCGCGTATCGAGCATGTCCACGCGGCCCACCATTTCGTCGAACGTGCGGAAGCCCATCTGCGCCATGTACTCGCGCACCTGCTCGGCGATGAAGAAGAAAAAGTTGATGACGTTCTCCGGCTGTGCCCTGGAACTTGGCGCGCAGCACCGGATCCTGCGTCGCGATGCCCACCGGACAGGTGTTCAGGTGGCACTTGCGCATCATGATGCAGCCCATGCGCGACCAGCGGCGCGGTGGAGAAGCCGAACTCCTCGGCGCCCAGCAGCGCGGCGATGGTCACGTCGCGGCCGGTCTGCAGTTTGCCGTCGGTCTGGACGCGGATGCGCCCGCGCAGGTCGTTCAGCACCAGCACCTGCTGCGTTTCGGCCAGCCCAGCTCCCACGGAATGCCGGCGTGCTTGAGCGAGGTGAGCGGCGAAGCGCCCGGTGCCGCCCGAATCGCCCGCTGATCAGCACCACGTCGGCATGCGCTTTGGCGACGCCCGCGGCGCACCGTGCCGACGCCCACTTCGGCCACCAGCTTCACCGAAATGCGCGCCTGCGGATTGACGTTCTTCAGATCGTAGATCAGCTGCGCCAGATCCTCGATGGAGTAGATGTCGTGATGCGGCGGCGGCGAGATCAAGCCCACGCCGGGAATCGAGTGGCGCATCTTGCGCGATGAAGTCGTCCACTTTGTGGCCGGGCAACTGGCCGCCCTCACCGGGCTTGGCGCCCTGCGCCATCTTGATCTGCAGCTCGTCGGCGTTCACCAGGTAGTTGGTGGTGACGCCGAAGCGCGCCGAGGCCACCTGCTTGATGGCGCTGCGCCGCAGTCGCCGTTCGGCATCGGCTTGAACCGGCGCTTCGTCTTCGCCGCCCTCGCCGGTATTGGACTTGCCGCCGATGCGGTTCATCGCGATGGCCAGCGTCTCGTGCGCTTCCTTGCTGATGGAGCCGAACGATCATCGCGCCGGTGGCGAAGCGCTTGACGATTTCGCTGCGCCGGCTCGACTTCTTCGAGCGGAACGGGCTCGTCGGCTTCTTGAACTGCAGCAGCCCGCGCAGCGTGCACAGCTGTCGTGTTCTGCTCGTCGATCAGGTCGTGTATACTCCTGGAAGGTCGAGTAGCTCTCCGTGCCGGACCGCGTGCTGCAGCTTGCTGACACGGTCAGCGGATTGAACAGGTGATACTCGCCGCGGACGCGGTACTGATAATTGCCGCCGACGGCAAGCTCCAGTGTCGGCGATTCGGTGAGCGGCTGGAAAGCGTGCTCGTGCTTCATCTGCGCTTCGCGCGCCAGCACGTCCAGCCCGACGCCTTCGATGCGCGACGCGGTGCCGGTGAAGTATTTGTCGATCAGCGCCTTGTTCAGTCCGATGGCCTCGAAGACCTGCGCGCCGCGATAGCTCTGCAGCGTCGAGATGCCCATCTTCGAGAACGACCTTCAGCAGTCCCTTGTTGACGGACTTGATGTAATTCTTGAGCGCCGTCGTCGAACGGGACGCTATCGAGCCCGCGCTTGCGCCATGATCTTCGAGCGTCTCGATGGCCAGATACGGATTGACGGCGCTGGCGCCATAGCCGATCAGACAGGGCAAAGTGCATCACTTCGCGCGGCTCGCCGCGATTCGACGATCAGCGCCACCTGCGTGCGCGCACCTTCGCGAACCAGGTGATTGTGAAGCGGCCGTCAAGCGCCAGCAAGCTGACGGAATCGGCGCGTAGTCGGTGTCGACGCCGCGGTCGGAGATGAATCAGCAGCGAATAGCCGGCCTGAATAGCCAAGCGTCGCCCGCTGGCAGAGCCGAATCCAGCGCCCGCTCCAGTTCTGCTCGCCGCCATGCGACGCTGTAGAAGAACGTGGCAGCGTAGTCGCCAGGAAATCGCCCCAGCTGACGCGGCGCAGCTTTTCCAGGTCGCGGTTCGTCAGCAGCGGGTGTGCGCAGCTTCAGCGAGTGGCTATGCTGCGGCGTCTCGTCCAGGAACGTTTCGCTCCGTGCCGATGTAACTGGTCAACGACATGCTGACCAGCTTCCTCGGCGGATGGGATCGATAGCGCGGGTTCGGTCACCGGGCGAAGAGCTGCTCGAAGCTAGCGGTGTTACGAGGCTGCGGCTTGTCCGGACGTGCGTGTTGCGAGCGGCGTATCGGTTCCCCATGGAACCGAATCGCTTCCTCGCCCTCTCCGCCGTCGGAGGCAGCAGCGTCCGGATGTCCTCGTCCGAGTAGCCTTCAGAAGGCGCGCTCGGCGGAGCAAGGACGGTGTCGTGGTTGGCCGTCGCAGACGCGGCCCGGAACTCCCAGGAGCACGTCGAGCGTGATCTGGTTGTCCCTTGATCCACTGCCCGTAGGGCTGCCGTTCCCAAAGGGCTCGCTTCACTTCCTCGCCGATAATGCGCTTCAGATCGAGATCGACGATCAGACATCTTGCCCGTGGGTTGCAGAGCGGCCTCTTGAACGTCACGTCCTCCGGCTTCACCCGGTAGCACGCCCAGTCTCCGAGGAGACAATCAGTCAATCCAGTCTATGCAGATTGCAGCGCGATGGCCGCAAGCCGTTCCGGTCGAGCGTCGCGCCCAGAATATGACCGTCCGGTAAACGCCACCGCCGCCGGACCATCCCACGGTCCCATCAGCGAAGCGTGGAACTCGGTAGTACGCCTTCTTTCCGGTCTTCATGGTCGAGTCGGCGTCCCAGGCTTCCGGGTATCAACATCGACATGACATGCGGAATGCTGCGGCCGGACAGGTACAGCAGCTCCACCGCATTGTCCAGCGTCGCCGAACCGCTGCCGCCCGGTTCGACGATCGGGATGATTTCTTGAGGTCGTCGCCCCAAACATCGGAGGCCATCACGGCCTCGCCGCGCCGCCATCCAGTTCGCGTTCCCGCGCACGGTGCTTGATCTCCCCCGTTGTGGCAGATGTAGCGGGAATCGGATGCCAGCGGCCAGGTGGGGAAGGTAAACGGTGGAAAGCGCTGATGCACCATGCGCCAGCAAGCGGAGACGCAATCCGGATCGGCAAGATCCTTTTTGAAGAACTTCTGGATCTGGGCGCCAGCAGCAGACCTCTTATAAACAATCGTCCGGCAGCTCAGCGGACGGACGTAGAAGAAGTCCATGTCCCGAATGTCGGACGCCCGCATGGCGCGCCCGGCGCGCTTCCGGATCACGTACAGCTTCCGCTCGAGCTTCGCGATTCCGGTCATTCCCGCTGCCGCCGCGGATGAATAACTGCTCGATGTGCCGCCGGGAGGCGCGCGCGACGCGTCCGATCGCGTCCACGTTCAACGGCGTGTCCCGCCAGCCGAGCACTTCCGGCCCTCGCGAATGATCGTTTGAAGACGCTCGCGAGTAATCGGCTGTCCTCTCGACCGGCAGAGTACGAGCCCGGCGCCATATTGCCGGCCGGCGGAGTGTGGTTCCTTCCTTGGCGCATTCTCTGGCGAAAAAGGCGTGATCTGGATCAGCAGTCCTGCCCCATCCCCCGTTTCCCCGGATCACAACCGCAGGCGCCGCGGTGGGTCAGGTTGATTAAGATCCGAACGCCCTTGGTGATGAGATGTCGCGCGATTTGTGTCCGTGGATATTGACCACGAACCCTATTCCGCAGGCATCTCGTTCATTTGGACTATATGCTTCCTGGGGCCGGGGTAGACTGCGGACCCCTTTGGTACTCCCGTCGCCGAAGGCTGCCCCTGGTCGTTGTGGCCGTGGAGCGCGCGGTCGCCGCCGCCGCCGGAGGACCGCGAGGCTGTCGCGTTTTCCACCCGGCGGCGATCGCGCTGACGCCGCCGAGGCCGGAAACGTCGACACCGGCGCGAGCCTGGCGGTCGTCGATCCGTCGCCGAGAAGCTCTCCCTGCGCGTTGAGGCCCCAGGCCCGCACCGTCCCGTCACTGCCCGAGCACGCGGCTGCGGTCCTGGCCGGCCGCGATCGCCCGGGCCGAGCCTGCAGCGACGACACGGTATGGAAGTGCGCGGTCGCTCTTCGTCCCGTCGCCGAGCTCGCCGTTGTTGTTCTTGCCCTCACGCCCGACACGCCGCCGTCGGACGTCAGAGCGAGCGTGTGCTGGAAGCCGGCGGCAATCGCGGTCGCGTTGCTGATCGTCGCCTGCACAGGCCTGCGGCTTCGTGCCGGTCGTCGTCCCGTCGCCGAGCTGCCCGCCGGCGTCCGCGCCCCAGGCGAGCACGGCGCCGTCGTTCCGGAAGCGCGACCGAATGACCGCCGCCGCCCGCGACCGCCGCGATCCCCGAGAGGCCGGGCGGCCTGAACGGGACGCGACTGGTCGGTCGTGTTGCCCGTGCCGAGCTGGCCGGAGCCGTTCGCGCCCCACGCCCACACCGTCCCGTCCGCGCCGACCGCGAGCGCCATGAGCTCGCGCCCGCCGAGATCGCCGTGACGTCGGAGAGGCCGCGCGACCTGCTTCGGCGTGAGCGCGTTCGTCTTCGTCCCGTCGCCATTGATCTGGCCAGTGCGCGTTGTCGCCCCCACTCCCACACGGTGCCGTCGGAGCGCAGCGCCATCGAGAGAAGTTCTGGCCGGCGGCGACCGAACGTCACCCCGGTCAGTCCGTTGACGTTCACGGGCGTCGTGCCGAGACGTGCTCCCGTTGCCGAGCTGGCCGGACGAATCCAAGGCCCTGGCATGCCTTGACCGTTCCGTCGGACACTTGAGCGCGAGCGTGTGGCTCTCGCCGCCGGCGATCACGGCCGAGTGCGAACCGCCCAGGCGCCGCCGAGCGGCGGCTGCGGGTCGCATCGCGTCGCCGATCCCGTTTCGTCTGTCGGAGTCCGGTCTGGCCGTGATGTGCTGATCGTCGGGCGGTTGTCTGACACGGCGACCCGGGAATCTCGTCGCCGTCGGGCGAGGCGTCGACGACCGCGGTCGCCACGCTCGTCTTGCCGTCGTTGTCCGTCACGCGGAGGCTGACCGTGCCGGAGCGGCGCGTGGTACGTGTACGTACGTAGGTCGGCTGCGAGGACGACGTGTCGTAGACGCCGTCTCCGTTCAGGTCCCACTCGTACGACACGATCGTCCCGCCGCCGTCGAACGAGCCCGGAAGCATCGGGCTACCGACCGGCGTTCCCGTTGCGGTCACGTTGCGGCCCGCCGCGCGGCACGCCGAAGGGCTTTGTGAGCGCGGCCGAGATCGCGCCCCTCAGCGCCTCCGCGTGACCCGGGGACGGAGACGTCGCCGAGAACACACCGCCGCCGGTCTGCTGAGCGATCTGGGAGGACAGCTCCGGCGCCGGCACGCCGCCGGTCGAGACGTGTCGAGGACGTAGACCTGCGCGGGGTCGACCGCGAACGCGGCGTTCACGACCGTGGGAGGCGTGAAGCCGTCTCACCGGCTCTGGGATCGTGCGGCGGCGCGTCGCCGAGCTGCACCGACGATCTCTGCTACGCCGGTGCGCCAGCGTCGAGGCCGATGCCGCGTATGAGCCCCGAGCAGACCGATTCCAGGAAGCCGCCGCCGCCGTGTCGACCGACATGCCGGCTAACGCGGAGAGAGGATCGAGAACGTGTCGTCCGTGAAGTCGAGGTCGAGGCGCTGCGGATGGTCACTCGGGGTCGCCCGTCCACTGCGGCCAGTCGCGGTACGTGACCAGCGCGAAGCGGTAGCTCGACGTCGACTGCTGGAGCAGCTGGACGAAACTGCGCCGCAGGCGGACTTGACGGCGTCGGTGTCGTCGAACATCGATCCGGTCGTGTCGACGACGAACGCGACGTCGGTAAGCTTCGGCGCCCAGCGCGCCGGAGGCCCCGAAGGAGCCGCCGTACCGGTGCAGGCAGTTCGCCCACTCCGTGTGGCCGGTCGGGTTCAGGTGGTAGATCCTCGTTGCGGTCGCCGGCGAAGAAGTGGAGGGGGTTGAGAGGGACCGCGCTCTGAACTCCCAGATCCAGCGGTCCGGGTTCTCGTCGTCCCACGAGCCGTAACGGCTCGTGGCCGGCGGAAGCACTGCTTGATGTCCGGCACGAAGATCGTCTGCGCCCCGCCGGCGGCGTCGTTGTCCTCGACGGCGGCGAGTTGTCTCGGCGACGTCGCCGGTCGCCCCGAGCTGTCGCATCCGCCTGGCCCACCGGATGGGAGCCGAGCGAGTAGCGCGGATCCCGAGTCGATGTAGGGAATGCGCCATCAGCGCGATGCGGGCGTCGGGCCGCATCCGCTGCCGGAGGATGCTCTAGCGCCGTGCGGACGTGATTCGTCAGCGTGCCGTTGTCGACGAGCGCCTGGCCGCCGTCGATCCGGTTGCGGTGTCCGTTTCGTTGCGCCGAGGATGCCGCCGAAGTAGCACTTCAGATTCATGACACCGTCAACACCTACGAGGCGCGACGTCCTCGTCGTCCGGCCCGGCGCCCCGACCCAGCACATCGACGCCACGTTCCGCGTCGAGGCCGGCAAGATCACCTGCGATCAACATCGCGCCCAGGTGGCGCTGGCGAGCCCTGGCGCTAGCGCCTCCGCTCGGCGCCGCTACGGCGCTCGCTCGTCCCGGGCGTCTGCGCGCTCGGGTCGGTGAACCCCTGGGGCACGGGGACCGGATGACGATCTGCTGGCCCTCGGCGATCTTGTCCGGGTTCTTGATCGTCGGGCTTCGTTGGCCGTGAGCAGCTGCTCGAGCGTGATCTGTGTACTGCGTGGCGATCTTCAAGAGCGTGTCGCCCTCTCGATGACGTACGTCTGACCGGTGTCGGGGCCGGCGCTCGACGGGTCGCCTGCGACAGCCGACGGCGATCGGTAGCCTGGGCGGCTGCGATGCGCCCGCCGCCCGAGTTGGGCCGCCGGGCTGAGCACGCCGGCAGGAAGAACATGCAGTACAGCGCCGCGATCGCCGAGCGCGCCGCCGACGACCGCGGACCCTCGGATCGCCGCGGCAGCCCGACCCGGGTCTGATCGTCGGGTACGCCTCGTAGCGGCGCGGCCGCTCCCATCGACGGGCCGTCGTGGTCGGGCGCTCGGGTCGGCGCGGTCGGCTCACGGTCGGGCGGCGGCCGGCGCCGTGGTGGTCGGCGCAGCGGCCCGTCGGCGGGCGTCGGACCGGCCGGTGGGCGTGGCTCCGCGCGCGTTCGCCGCGCCGCGGACCGGCCACCGCCGGAGCTCGGCGACGATCCGCGGGCGCCACGAGCCCGCGGGTCGCCATCGGCGGCTCAGACTGATCGCGCGGCGGGCTGACCGCCGCGCGAGCCGGTCGACTGGCGCTGCCCGCACAGCGCCGGCGCTGCGACCGCGGCTGCGCCAGGCACAACGGTCGGACGCCGGTACGCGCGGTCGGCGCTGGCAGCCTCGGAGCTGCGCCTACGCCACGGCGGCGGCGCCGCCCACTCGCGCGGTGGGTTGCGGACGACGGCGGCCCGTCGCCGGCCGGTGCCGACCACGGATCCGTCGTCCTCGGCCGCGGGTCGTCGGCTTCGGCGCGTCGCCGGCTTCGGCGGCGTCGAGGCGTGTCAGCCGTCCTCGTGCGGAGTCCGATGGCGCCGGCGGCGCCGGGCCCGTCGTCGTGCGGCCGCGAGCGGCGATGACCGACGATCGCCGCGGCCGCGGCGGCGCCGACCGCGCCTGGACCGCCGAGCGTGCCTGCGCGGCCTCGCGCCGCGCCCAGTCCTGGAACGTCGGGCAGACCGGGAACGCGCTCGAGAGGCAGTACGCCTCCTGGTGGGCGAGCGCCCGGGCGCCGGCCGGACCTCCGGCGTAGCAGCGGTGTCGGTGGTCCGGGCGATCGCGCACGCTCGTCGCGCTCGTCCTCGAAGCGCGATGAACGGGCAGGCCGGAGAGCCCTTCGACGCCGGGCAGCCCTCGGTCGGTCATCGATCGCGATGATACCTGCGCGCAGCGCGGCTCCGAAGCGACCATGGCGCGTTCAGGAGCGGTCCGGCGTGCGACCGGTCGCCGTCGCCGGTCTGCAGCGCGTTTGACACGCCCACCCGCGGCTCGGACACTTGCGATGCATCCCGTGAGGCGATAGGTGTGGCCCTCTGCCCCAGTGCGAAGGAGTCCCATGTCCCGCCTGAGCCGCTGGCTCGCCCCGACGACCACCGCCCGCGCCCACTGCGACCTGCCCTGCGGCGTCTACGACCCCGAGCAGGCCCGCATCGAGGCCGAGTCCTGCTACCGGATCATCGAGAAGTACGCGCGCGAACGAGGACGCCACGCTTCCGGACGCGCGCGATCGCGATCAAGGAGGAGCGGGCCGAGCTCGTCAAGCACCACCTCGACGTCCTCTGGCACGACTACTTCAAGCCCGAGCACCTCGAGAAGGTCCCGAACCTGCACGAGCTGTTCTGGAACGCGAACAAGCAGGTCTCGAAGGTGAAGGCGTCGACCGACCTCGCCGACGCGAAGAAGCTGCTCGACCATGATCGACGAGATCGACGCCGCCTGGAAGGCGACCGGCGGCGAGGAGAAGACGCGCGTCGCCGGCCGGCCCGGCCTGACCGCCGACCCGGCCTCGGCGCCGACCGAGGCCCCGTCCGCCGGCGGGGCCTCGTCGTTCCACGGCGCTCGCGCGGCGCCTGCGCGGCCCGTGGCGGGTCGCCGTCGCGGAAGCCAGCATGCGACCCGGCGATCGAGGCCGGGCGACTGGCTGCTCGTCGACCCGACGATCGGCGCGCTGGCCGCGCCGCGGCTCGATCGTCGTCTTCCGCGAGCCCGACGGCGGCGCGCTGGCGATCAAGCGCGTCGCCGCCGGCCCCGGCGACCGCGTCCCGTTCGCCGACGGGCTACCTCGAGCTGGCCGACGACGAGGCGTGGCTGCTGAGCGACGCGACCGACGGCCGAGACCGAGCGCCGCCGGGTTCGGCGAGCCGATCGATCTCGCGCCGCTACGGCCCGGTCCCGCTCGAGCTGCTCGTGGGCCGCGCCTGGTTCCGCTACGCGCCCGTCCGGCGGATCGGGACCATCGGTGGACCTGCCGGCGATCAGGGTCGCGTGGGCATCGCGCCACGCTCATGGAGCGCCCATCGCCTCCGCTCAACGGGAGCCTTCGTCGCCGACCCGCCACGCGCCGACCGCGCCTGACCGGGCTCACGGCCCTCGCCATCGCGCTGCTGCGTCGCCGCGTGCGGCGGCTCGACCGCGTCGCCCTGCGCCAACGACCGCGCCCAGCGCCGTGCCAGCGCCGACGACCGCGCCCGCCGCACGGCCAGCGCCGTCGGCGCGCCGCGGCCGCGACGCCCGCGCGGCGCAGCCAGCGCGACACCGGCCGGATCGAGCTGCCCGACAAGGGCTTCGGCCGTGACGCTGCCCGACGGCTGGCAGAGCCTGCCGGTCGACCCGGTCGCCTTCGCAGAGGCTGGCCAACGAGCCTGCCCGAGGCGTCGGCACATGCGCAACCTCCTGAGGGCCAGCGCGGCTCCGCGGCGCTCCGTCCGCGTTCTGGGCCTTCGACCTGGAGCCCGACAGCACCCCGAGGTCGACGCCGAACGTCAACGTCATCGCCCAGCCCGCAGCGAACGTCTCGACCTCGTCGCTGGTCGACGTCGGCGGTCAAGGGCGCAGCTCGGCGCGGTCAGCGGCGTAGCGACATCGTCGAGCGAGGCCGTCAACCTCCCGGCCGGCGAGGCGATCCGCCTGACTACGACCTCGATCTCGGCGGCCGGCGGCACTGCCGGTCGACGATCCACCACGTAGCTACGTCCAGCTGATCCAGAGCCGACGCTGCATCATCGTCGTTCTCGACCGGACACAGGCCCGGATGCCGCGAAGCCGACGCCGAGCTTCGAGGCGATCGTCCAGTCGCTCGAGGCGTCTCTGACCGGCGATCAGGCGCGGTCGCCACGGTCGTCGCCTCGAGGGCCGATGCCCGCCGCACGGCAGTCGTCGGCGAACGCGCGCCTGCGCCTCGAGCGTCGGCGACCAGCGCGTCGGGAAGCAGACGACCCGGTCGAGGCCGATCTCGGCGAGCCGCGCCGATGAGTCGATCCGGCGCCTGGCCCGGCGTCGCGGACCGCCTCGTCCCGCGTGTAGAGCGAGAACCGCAGCGTCGCCGGGTCGCGGCCCTCGGCCTCGCAGCGCGCGCGGACGCTGCGCGCATCCGCTCGGCGATCTCGTCCGGCTCGAGGAACACGTAGTTCGAGCTCGTCGCGCGTACCTGATCGCGTAGCCCGCGGTCACGCCGCTCGCCGTTGCCGCCGACGATGATCGGGATGCGCGGCTGCTGGAGGCCCTTCGGGACGTTGATCGCGCCGCGGACGCTGGCGCGTACTGGCCCTCGTACGATCGCGCGACCGGGCTCGAGCATCCGCGTGATGACCTCGAGATGGTCGCCGAGGCGCGCCATCCGCTCGCCGATGCGTCGGGAAGCCGTAGCCGTAGGCCTGCCACTCGTCTTCCTTCCAGCCGGCGCCGATCCCGAGCTCGAAGCGCCCGCCGCTGATGACGTCGATGCGTCGACGACAGCTTGGCGGTGAGCGCCGGGTTGCGGAACCCGGTGCAGACGACCATGTGGCCGAGCCGGACCCGCGTCGGTCGCCATCGCCAGCGCCGACGAGCACCGAGAACGACTCGAACGTGATCTCGTCGGTCGGGTCCGGGACCGTGTGGAAGTGGTCGAAGACCCACAGCGATCTCGAAGCCGAGCGCCTCGGCCTGCGCGGCCAGCTCGACCGTCCGCGCCCAGCGCGTCCGCGGGCGCCCAGCCGTCGTACTCGCCCTTCCAGCCCTGCGGCGCCATCAACCCGACCTGCATCCGTCGCCTCCTGCGTAGGACTCGTCGCCGGTCATGGTGCACGGCACTGCCGGTGCGGTCAGGCTCGACGCCGCCGCAGGTGACGCGTCCGCGCGCCGCGTCGCGCGGGCGTCGCGTCGCGCCGAGCGGGCCGGACCGTCGCCGCGGCGCGCCTATCCTCGGTCGATGACGCACCGACGCCGCCGTTCGATCCGACCGCTCCCCTCCCCGGCCCGCCCGACCCGTGGGCCTCGACCGATCACGCCGAGCCGGCGCTCCGGGCCGCCGTACCACATGACCGACATGATCGCGGCCGAGCCGGCGCTCGCCGCGCCGGATCGTCGGCGCGCCAGGCCGGCCGCCGAGCGGCCGGCGGCGGCCTGGCGGCGGCCATCCGCCGCGACCGCGCGGCCGGGCGAGCCGGTCGTCGTCGACGGGCTGCGGCACGTCCGAGCACGCGGCGCTAGGCGACGGCCGAGATCCTGCGCGAGGCGGTCCGCGCGGCCGGCCTGCGCGGACCGCGGCACCGATCGCGGCCCAGGCCTTCGAGCTGGCGCTCGACCCGCCGTCGACGCGGGCTCGTGATCGGCGTCTCGCACGAGGGCGCGACCACGGCGCACGAACGCGGCGCTCGACGGCCGCCCGGGCGCCGGTGGCGCCGGACCGCGCTCGATCACGGTCACCGCGCCGCTCGCCGGGCGCGGCGCTGCGCCGACATCGTCGTCGAGACCGAGCGAGCTCGACCAGGGCTGGTGCCACACCGTCGGCTACCTCAGCCCGATCGTCGCCGCGGCGCCGCCGTCGGCGGCGCATCTGTCCGGGCGTCCGCTCGACGGCGACTGCGGCGCCGCGATCCTCGCCGACGGGCACGCGCGACGAGACCGGCGCCGAGCGGCATCGCCGGCCGCTTCGCGGACGCCGCGCACCTCATCGTGCATCGCCTCCGGCGCCGACCGGCCGGCGGGCCGCGAGCTGGTCGCTCAAGGTCGAGGAGGCATCGTGGCTGCCGTCGGCCTACCGCGACCTCGAGACGTTCCTGCCACGGCCACCTCGCCGGCGACCGGCGCCGACGACCGGCCTCGTCCTCGATCCTCGACCGACCGCGACGCGCCGTGCCGAGCGCACTCGCGCGGGCGCGCCAGGCGCTCGCGCGCGGCCCGCGGGCATCGGGCATCCGCGTCGGCGGCGATCCTGGCCGCCGACCTCGACGGCGAGCTCGATCGACGCTGACGCCGGCCGGCCGGCTCGCTCGTCGCCGGAGGCGCCGGACCTGCCGGCGCCGGTCGCCGCGCTCGTCGGCGACGCGCGACGCCGCTCCAGCTCCTGACCGAGCGGCTCGCCCGCGCGCGCGGGACGGACCCGGACCCGATCCGGCGCGACGACCCGCGTCTACGTGGCCGCGGCGGACGCCGCCGACGCTGACCGCGGACGCCGGTCCACGGCGGACCGGGCGAACGCCGACCGCGCCTAGACCTGCCCGACGAGCGCCTCGCCCATCACGTCGATCGTGGTCGAGGTCCCACGGGATGAAGTCCTGGAGCATGATCCGCTCGACGCCCGCCGTCGGCGAAGCGCGCGGACCATGCGCGCGGGCCGTCGTCCGGCGTCCCGACGATCCAGCGCTCGCGGCGCTCCTCGAGCCAGTCCTCGCCGTCGGCGTCCGTCGCCGAACGCCTCGAGCAGCGCCGCCTCGCGCGCTCGCGACCTCGTCGCTCGGTCGCGCCCGATCAGGACGCCGGCCATCGTCGAGCGGGCGAGCGTCGCCGGATCGCGCCCGATCGCGCGGCACGCCTCGTCGAGCTCGGCGAAGTTCACCGCGGCGCCTCGTCGGGCGCCGGACGATGAGGTTGAACTCGTCGGCACCAGCGCGCGGCGATCCGGCACGCCGCGCGGCGAGCCCTGCCGCCGCCGATGATGATCCGCGGCCGCGCGGCGCCGTTCGGCCGGTCGCGGCCGGCCCGGCACGTCGACCGGCTTCGGGTAGAACAGGGCGTCCTCGATCGTGACCGTCGTGCCCGTCGTACGACCAGCCGTCGGGCTCGCCCCACAGCCCGTGCAGGATCGCGAGCTGGTCCTCGAGCAGGTCGGCGCGCTCGTCGATCGGCGGGAACGGCAGCCCGAGCTGGCGATGCTCGAGGTCGTTCCAGCCGGCCCCGACGCCGACCTCGATCCGGCCGCCGCTCATCTCGTCGACGGTCGTGACGACCTTGGCGAAGTTGCCCGGGTGCCGGAACGTGACCGGCGAGACCAGCGCGCCCAGCCCGATCCGGTCGGTCTCGCGGGCCAGCCCGGCGAGCACGGTCCAGGCGTCGGTGGTCGGCTGCCGGCTCGGCCCGGGAAGCTCGCGTAGTGGTCGGAGCGGAACGAGCGCCTCGAAGCCGTTCGCCTCGGCGCCGCTTGGCGACGGCGAGCTGCTCGCCGTAGGTCAGGCCCTGCTGGGGCTCGATCATCAGCGCGAAGCGCATCGGCGCCTCCTGCGTCGTGGCGACGAATCGTTCACGTTGACACGATGATTCGCATCGGGTATGATAGTTCACGTGACACGAACTATTGCCGTCCGGCGACGGTCCGACGGCCGCACCCGGACGACCCGATGGCCGCATCATCGCCGACTTCCGCGCCACGATGACGCGAGCTCAAGTGCGCCGTGCAGCGAGCGACTGCGTCCGCCTGGGCGTCAGCATGGCGCAGCTCCACATCCTGTACACGCTCCAGCGGCACGGCGAGATGCCGATGAGCCGCCTCGGCCGACGTGCTCGAACGTCTCGCTCTCGAACGCGACCGGTCTCATCGACCGGATGGAGGAGCGCGGGTTCGTCGAGCGGACGCGCGTCCCGGAGGACCGGCGCGTCGTCCTGGTCCGCGTGACCGCCGGCCGGCGCGCGGATGCTCGAGGAGATCGACGCCCTCAGCGACGACCTGCTGCGAGCCGTCCTCGACGCATCGACGCGTCGCAGCTCGCCGGCGATCGCCCGCGCGATCGCGGACCTGCGCGCCGCCGTCGAGGCCAGCGACCGGATCGGCCCGCGATCGCCATCCCGACTCCACGCCGGCTCCACGATCGCCATCGACCATCAGCGATGCCCAGCGCGACCGCCACCAGCCATCACGGAGGGATTGACCACTCATGGAAGCATTCCCGGCCGAGCCGAGCGGGTACGACCCGACCCTCGCCGAAGATCCCAGCCCTCGGCCTGAGCCACCGGGCGAAGATGGAGATCCTCTTCGCCGTCATGCTCGGCCTGTTCCTCGGCGCCCTCGACCAGACGATCGTCGGTCCGGCGCTGCCCACGATCGTGACCCAGCTCTCCGGCAACGACTACTACGTCTGGGCCGTCACGATCTACCTGCTGACCAGCACGATCAGCGTCCCGTTCTGGGGCAAGCTGTCCGACCTCTACGGCCGCAAGCCGATGTTCATGATCGGCATCGTCGATCTTCCTGATCGGCTCGGCGCTGTCCGGCCTCAGCCAGAACATGGGCGATGCTGATCCTGTTCCGAGGCATCCAGGGCATCGGCGCAGGCGCGCTGTTCCCGGTCGCGCTCGCGATCATCGGCGACCTGTTCACCCCGCAGGAGCGCGGCAAGTACCAGGGCCTCTTCGGCGCCGTCTTCGGCATCGCGTTCGTCGCCGGCCCGCTCATCGGCGGCTTCCTGACCGAGAACCTCAGCTGGCACTGGATCTTCTACGTCAACATCCCGATCGGGATCGTCGCGCTGATCGTCATCCAGCGGCTGCTGCCGACGGTCAAGAACCCGCCGGCGACCCGCAACTTCGACATCCTCGGCGGCGCGATCTTCACGATCGCGATGGTCGTTCCTGCTGGTCGGCCTCACCAACAAGGCCTGACGATCCGGCGACGCACCAGACTGGACCGAGCCGCACCGTCGGCGGGCTTCATCCTCGTCGGCATCATCGGGACGCTGCTGTTCATCTTGGCCGAGTCGCGCGCCAAGGAGCCGATCGTCCCGCTCGACCTGTGGCAGGAGCCGGACCTACTCGGCGTCGATGGTCTCGGTCTTCTTCGCGGCCTTCGCGTTCTTCGGCGCGATCGTCTTCCTGCCGCGCTGGTTCCAGGTCGTCGAGGGCTTCTCGCCGACGAACTCCGGCCTGGCGGCCCTGCCGCTCGATGATCGGCCTGATCGGCAGCTCGATCGTCTCGGGCCTGATCGTCGCCCGGACCGGCCGCTACAAGTGGCTCGCTCGTCGGCGCGATCGCGATCGATGGGCCTCGGCGACCGCGCTGATGACCCAGCTCACCAAGGACACGCCCGTGCCGGTCGTCTGGCTCTGGATGTTCATCGCCGGCCTCGGCGTCGGCCCGACGTTCTCGGTGCTTCACGATCGTCATCCAGAACGCGGTGCCGTTCCGACAGCTCGGCGTCGCGACGTCGAACCTGACGTTCTTCCGCCAGATCGGCGGCACGGTCGCCCTCGCCGTTCGTCGGGCACGATCTTCGCGCACGACGTTCCAGGACAGACCTCGTCCCGCAGATGTCCGCGGCGGGCGTCCCGCCAGCAGCGTCGCCGACGGGCTTCAGCGCAGGCGCGCGGCAGCGGCGCAGATCGACTTCAGCGTCCTGACCGGCGTCGGCGACCTCGGCGCGACGATCCTGGCCGCCATCCCGGCGCAGTTCCGGCCGCGGTCCAGCCGTTCATCGACGCAGATCGTCGAGGGCATCCACGGGGCGTTCAGCCTCGCGACCGCCCAGACCTTCTGGCTCGGCGTGGTCGGCTCGATCGTCGGCCGTGCTCGCGGCCGTGCGCGATCAAGGAGATCCCGCTCCGATCGCATCCAACGCAGGCCGCCGTGCCGACCGCAGGCGTCACGGCCGGCGCGGCCGCGGCGGCACCACGCCCGCCGGCACGTCGGCCGCGACCACCGACCGACTGACCCCCGCTCCCGCCTCAGTTCGAACGACCCCGGCGGCACCGCCGCCGGGGTCGTTCCATGTCCGCCGGGCATCGGCCCGGTGCACCGTAGCGGCTGACCGATCCGACCGCCGCCCCGTTCCACGCCGCACCTCAGGCGCCCCGGCACCGGCCGATGTCGCCGTCCGAGGCGGTCCTCGACGTCGCCGAGCTGCCGCGCGGGCGCGATGCGCCGGGTGACGCCGCGGCGATCTCGACATCCTGCTCGCCCACACCCCGGCGGGATCGTCGCGACCGACGACCGCTGCCCGCACATGTCGCGCCGCCGCTCTCGATCGGCGAGCCTCGACGGCTGCGTCGTCGCCTGCCCGCTCCACGAGGGCCGCTTCGACCTGCGCACGGGCGACGCCGTCCAGATGCCGACGACCGGCGGCCTGGACCCGGACGGCGTCTACCACCCGACCTGGTCGCCGGCCGGCCGCGACGCCGAAGGTCGACCCGCCCGGCATCAAGGCCGAGGCGCGCCGGCTGACCCGCGTCCGCCGGCTCCGCTACTACCCGGTCCGCATCGTCGACGGCCGGATCGAGGTCGCGCTCCCGGCCACCTGACGTCGTCGCTCGGCGGACAACGCCGTCCGCGCCGTCAGGCGTGACTACCGTTCCTCGAGGCGGCGGCGGTCACTGCTGTCTCGAGCTGGAACGTCGAGTGCTCGATGTCAGGGAAGTCGCCCTGCAGGCACTCGCCGAGGAGGTCGAGCACACCTTGGTCGGATCGGCGCAACGGCGGCGAGGACCCCGTGCGCGGACACCGCACGTTGACCCCGGACGTGATGGTCAGGCGCGTGGAGGTCGTGCACGTCGGCGACCCCCGGCTCCTCGAGGATGTGCCGGCGGACGACCGCGAGGTCCACATGCCCTGTGGCGTCGCCTCGAGAACGATCCACGGCTTCGCGCAGGAGGCGCCACGTCCGCGGGATGATGGGCGCAGGCCGATGAGGATCGAGGCGACCGCATCCGCCTGCGTCGCAGACCCGCTGACAGTGATGGCGATTGCGGCGACGATGGCGCCCGCCAGGACCCGCCGCGTCCCCGGCAGTGACCTCGGGTAGGCCGCGCGGATGTTCATGCTCTCGCGCTGCGGCTCGCGCGTGCAGGGCGAAGCCCAGACGGCGTGCGCGGCCAGGCCGGCGGCGGCGACCGCGAGCATCAGGCCCGACTCGACCTCGGCCGGCTCCGGCGAGCCGGCGGGACCTCGAACAGCGCGAAGCCCGCGACCCCGAACAGCAGCACCGCGTTGACCACGGCCGCGAGGATCTCGAGCCGGAGGAAGCCGAAGAGTCCGACCCAGCGTGGCGGGGCGGCTCGCGAACCAGATCGCCAGGAGCGCGAGCCCGATGCCCGCGACGTCGGTCAGCATGTGGCCCGGCGTCGGCGGGGCGCCAGGCTGTTGGCGAGCACGCCGCCGATGGCCTCGATCGCGAACACGGCAACGGTGATCGCGAAGACCACCGCCAGGCGGCGTTGATGCCGGCTCGACGGCGTGCGTGGACGTGGGTCATCGGTCCGGCCCCGTTCGCCGCGGCTGCCAGGTCATGTGAGCGTCAGGCTCGTCGAGGAGCGAGCGGAAGACCGCCTCGTCCGCGCGTCGTCGTCGCGCGGTCGACTCCATCGAGCGATCAGCCCCGTGTCGCCGTCGACGAGCTCCGCGTTCAGGTAGTGGATGACGTACGGGTCGATGTGGAGGTGGTAGCGGGTCAGGCGGGCCGTCGTGCCGGCAGGAGCCCGCAGCTCCGTCGACTCGACCGGGGTCTCGTGGTCGACCGTGGTGTGCCGGTCCGATCGCGCAGGTCAGCCAGCGATGGTCGTGCCGGCCGCCAGTGGCTCGCCGACCACGCTCAGGATCCGGCCCTGCGGCCCGTGGAACGTGTCGACGCCCGGCTCGTCCGGATGGAGGCCGCCGCTGCCCGGCGTCTCGGTCACGGTCAACCGTCGGGCACCGCGAGGCCGTAGCCGTACCGGGTCGAGACGAATGGCGTGCCCTGACGACGGCGGCACTCGTGGTCGGCGTCGCCGGGACGGCGCGAGGCGCGTCGGACGGCGCAGGACTGGCGGCCGGCGTGGGGACTCGCGGCCGCCAGGCGCGCTCGGTGGCGGCCGCCGCGCACGCCGCCGGCGGCGATCGCCGCCAGCCAGGCGACGATCGGGCACCGGATCGCGTCTTCAGCGCCAGCTCACGCTCGACGGCCGTCTCGCTGCGATCGTCGCCTCCGTGCGCTCGCAGGATGGCCACGATCTCGTCAGGGTCGTCGGTGATCTGGATCAGGTCGAGGTCGCCCTGGCGAGACCGTGCCCGAGTCGATGAGCGTGCCGCGGATCCAGTCGAGCAGCCCGGCCCAGTACGACCGTGCCCGACCAGCACGACCGGGAAGTGCGCGGACCTTGCCGGTCTGGATCAGCGTCAGCGCCTCGAACAGCTCGTCGAGCGTCCCGAAGCCGCCGGGCAGGATCACGAACGCGTCGGCGTACTTCACGAACATCGTCTTGCGGGCGAAGAAGTAGCGGAACTCGACGCCGAGGTCGACGTACGGCGTTGAGCGCCTGCTCGTGGGGCAGCTCGATGTTGCAGCCGACCGACAGGCCGCCGCCCTCGCTGGCAGCCGCGGTTCGCCGCCTCCATCGATCCCGGGCCCGCCGCCGGTGATGACCGCGAAGCCGGCCTCCGGCGAGGCGCCGGCCGATCGTCCGCGGCCAGCTCGTAGGCGGGTCGTCCGCCGCGATCCGCGCCGAGCCGAAGACGGTGACCGCCGGCCCGACCGCGGCCAGCGCGTCGAAGCCCTCGACGAACTCGGACAGGATCCGCAGCGCGCGCCACGGGTCGGTGTCGAGGAACGCCGGGCTCGGTCGCGGGCGCTCGAGGAGCTGCTCGTCCTCGGTCGCGGTGGCGTCTGCGTCCGAGCCGATCCGCGCGCTTCCGGGCGTGACGCCAGACCGGCCCGGCTCGGCGGGCCTCTCCGGGGCGCTTCAGTTGTCCATCGGGGCTAGGATGCCACCAAGGAGGTGCTCGTGCGGACTACGCTGGATCATCGCGGTCGATCCTGATCCTGCTGGGCCTCGGTCTGGATCGGCCAGGGCCTGGGCATCATCAGGGCTCCAGCTTCATGACCGATGACACGACGTCTGGGCTGATCGCGGGCGCGGTCGTCGGTGGTCCTGGCGCGGTCGTCGGCCGGGTCGGCCGTCAGCGGCGCCGCCGGAAGGTCTGAGCCAGACTGTCAGGTCGCCTCGGCGCGGCCGGCGGTGACCTCGTTGCCGTGGCGGACGAGCGGCAGCCGCAGCAGGCGCGGATCGGCGAGCAGCCGCTCGACGATGCCGTCGTCGGTCGAGCATCAGGTAGGCCGAGCCCGGCGTCGCGGTACGCCCGCGAGCGTCTCGTCGACGACGCGCCCGCGGCACCGAGTCGCTCGGTGAACCGCCGCAGCTCGCCGGGCGCGATCGGCCGCTTGCGTCAGGTCGACGTAGTGGACGACGATCCGGCGCTCCCGGAAGAAGCGGAGCGCGGCGCGCGTGCGCCGACGAGTCGCTCGCGGCCGAAGACCTGGATGTCGGGCATCTTCTTCGTCGGGCGTCTTGCCGAGCGGGGCGGGCATGGCCGGAATGTAGCCGCCACGCGCTCGGCACGCACCGTCGGGCGACGGCAGTGCGACCGGGTACCATCGGCCGGCGCAGGAGGTGCCGCGTGACGGTCTGGTTCACGGTCAAGCTCGACGATCGGCCCGGGCTCGCTCGCCCGCGTGGCGACCGCGCTCGGCGGAGCGCGGCGTGAACATCACCGGGATCGTCGGCGTGGCCGAGGACACCGACGGCGCGCTGATGCTCGACGACCTCCGACGCCGGCCGCGACCCGCGAGCGCCTTCGACGGCCTCGGGCTCGCGTTCGAGGCGCACGACCCGACGGGCGGCGCGAGCCCGACCCGGTGTCGGTCAACGACCTGCCGACGCCGGCGCGGCCGGCCGCGGCTCGTCCGCCGAGCCCGCGCCGACGCACGCCTGACCGAGCGTCGAACGACCGCCGCGCGATCCGCGTTCGACGTCGTCGACCGGCCGGACGCGATCGCCGCCATCGCCGACGCCGCGTCGCCGAGCTGGCGGGCGCATCCGACGCGACCGTCGCGACGCGTCCGCCGCATCGACGGCGACCCGCCGCTCGCCGAGGTCGAGCTCGAGGTCGAGGGCGTCGACGCGAGGACGCGCTCGTCGGCGCCCTCGAGGCGCTCGACGGACGTCCGGGCGGTCCACCGGACGCGCGGCGCTCGAGCGCATCTTCGGCAAGCGGATCATCGTCGTCGGCGGCGGCGCGCAGGTCGCCCAGGTCGCGCTCGGCGCGGTGAGCGAGGCGGACCGCCACAACCTGCGCGGCGAGCGGATCAGCGTCGACACGATCCCGCTCGTCGGCGAGGCGAACATCGCGGCCGCCGTCCGGGCCGTGCGCCGACCTGCCGCGCGCCCGGCTGCTCGTCCTCGCCGGCTCGATCATGGGCGGCGACATCAGCGTCGCCGCCGACGAGCTGCGCGCGGTCGGCATCCCGATCATCGCGCTGAACATGGTCGGCTCGATCACCGAGCACGTGGACCTCGTGGTCTCGGACCCGGTCCAGGCCGGGCACGATGGCGGTCATGGCCGTCGCCGACACCGCCGACGTTCGACCTCGAGCGCCAGCGCGGCCGCCGCTACTGACGCAGCGCGGCGATCTCCTCCGGGAGCCAGAACCAGCGGAGCGACTCGAAATCCGGTGCCGACGCGAGCGGTTCCGGCGTCGGGCGGCGGGCCGAGGACGCCGGCCGGGTCGGCAGGATCCGCTCGGCCTCAGCCAGGTGGTCCGCCAGGCGCGACTCGGGCTCGCGGTGGCGATGCGCCGGGTAGTGCAGCCCGTCCGTGTCGTAGTGGATGTCGTGCGAGGCTGAGCGGCGGCTCCGGAGGCCCGGCGCGCGTGGCGCCAGAGGCCGGTCGCCGGCTCGAACCGATACCACGGGCAGCGAGCCGCCAGCCGTCGCTGGCGACGAGGTCGACCGCGCCGAGCGATGAAGTCGAAGACCGCCTCGCTGATGAAGTAGTTGAAGTTGACCCGGACCCAGCCCGGCTTGATGCCCTCGCAGCCGCGCGAGATCTCGCGCTCGAACTCGTGCGAGGTCTCGATGTCGATCCCGAGCAGCCGGTGGCCGTACGGCCCGGCGCACGAGCAGCCGCCGCGCGACTGGATCCCGAACAGGTCGTTGAGCAGCGCGACGACGAAGTTGTGGTGCAGGTAGCGGCCGTCGTGGCGGACGACGAACGACACGATCGACAGCCGCGTCGAGCGTCGGGTTGCCGAGGATCTCGATGGCCGGGCTGGTCGCGCCACGCGCGATCGCCCGCCGGATGAAGGCCTCCTCGCGCTCGCGGATGGCCGTCGACGCCGACCGCGCTCCTTGAGCTGGAAGACGAGCCCGGCGCGGATCGACTCGACGATCGCGGGCGTGCCGCCCTCCTCGCGGTGCTCCGGATCCGTCGAGGTAGACGTGCTCGAGCGGGTTGACGTAGGCGACCGTGCCGCCGCCCGGCATGCGTCGGCACGCGGTTGCGGAACAGCTCGCGGCGCGCGACGAGCACGCCCGGCGTGCCCGGGCCCGCCGATGAACTTGTGGGGCGAGATGACGATCGCGTCCTTGTAGTCGAGCTCGGCGTCGGGGCTCGGGCCGGTGCGGCGTCCATCTCGATCTCGACGTAGGGCGCCGGCGGCGGCGAAGTCCCAGAACGAGAGCGCGCCGTGGCGGTGCAGCAGGACCGAGATCGCCCGCGTGTCGCGAGACGATCCCGGTCACGTTCGAGGCCGCCGAGAAGCGAGCCGATCCGCAGCGGCCGGTCGGCGTAGCCGGCGAGCTCGCCTCGAGCCGCGCCAGGTCGATGCGGCCGTCCTGCGTCCTCGCGGATCGTCGACCACGTCGGCGATCGACTCGCGCCACGGCAGCTCGTTGGAGTGGTGCTCGTACGGCCCGATGAAGACGACCGGCCGCTCGTCGCGCGGGATGTGCGCCGCGCAGGCCGTAGCGGTCGTCGAGGCCGGCCGGGATGCGCAGGTCGAGGACGCCGACGAGCTTGTTGATCGCCGCCGGTCGAGCCCGAGCCGCAGAAGATCACGGCGTGTCGTCCGGGTCGCCGCCGACGCGCGTCGCGGATGATCCGCCGGGCCTCCTCGCGGAAGCGCGTCGTCTGCAGGCCGGTGCCCGAGGACTCGGTGTGGGTGTTGGCGTAGAGCGGCAGGACCGCGTCGCGGATGTAGTCCTCGATGAACGTCAGCGCGCGGCCCGACGCCGTGTAGTCGGCGTAGGTCACCCGGCGGACGCCGAACGGACCGGCGACCGCCTCGTCGTCGCCGATGACGCGACGCGCGGATCAGCTCGATCAGGGCGTCGGCATCGCGCTGGGCTCGGTCCGGTCATCGCGCGACATCGTACCGCCGCGCGTCCGCCGGCCACCTGCGCATCCGGCGATACGCCTACCCTGTCGGCATGCGGATCGCGACCTGGAACGTCAACTCGCTGAAGGCCCGACCGGAAGCGCGTCGAGAAGTGGCTCGAGCGCGCGCCGCGCCGGACGTCCTGCTGATGCAGGAGACCAAGCTCGCCGACGACGACGCGCCGGTGATGGCGCTTCGCGGATGGCCGGCTACCAGCTGGTCCACCACGGCGAGGGCGCTGGAACGGCGTCGCGATCGCGGCACGCGACGGGCTGACGTCACGGACGTCGTCACGAACTTCGGCGACGGGCCGGTCCGCGACTCCGGCCCGGGCGCCGCGGTCGCGACGTCGGCGAGGACGACTTCGACCCGTTCGACGAGGCGCGGATGGTCGCCGCGGTCCGTCGACGGGATCCGGATCGTCAGCCTGTACGCGCCGAACGGCCGGGTCGTCGGCAGTCGCCGTTCTACGACGGGCAAGCTGCGCCTGGTTCGAGCGGCTGCGCGCGCTGGGTCTCGACGAGAGCGGCGCGGCCGGCGGACGGCGCCGCTCGTCCTCGGCGGCGACCTCAACGTCGCCCCGACCGACGCCGACGTCTGGGACGCCGCGCGCCGTCCACGGCGGGCACGCACGTCTCGGAACCGGAGCGGGCCGCGTTCCGGGCGCTCGCTGCGACCGGGTCTGACCGACGCGTACCGAGCGCAGCGCGACGACGAGCCGGGCCGGTTCACTGTGGTGGGACTACCGCGCGGGCATGTTCCACAAGAACTTCGGGCATGCGGATCGACCACCTGCTCGTGTCGCCGCCCGTGGCGGCACGGGTCGTCGACGCCGAGATCGACCGCGAGGCGCGCAAGGGCCGCCGGTCCCGTCCGACCACGCGCCGCTGTCGATCGACCTCGACGAAGCCGGGACTGGCCGTTCGACCCGGACTGGGCGGGCGCGCTCGCCCGGATCCAAGTCCCGGACCCGCCAGCGTCAGCCGGCGCTAGCCCAGACGATCGTGTGCGCGGTAGGATCCAGCCGGTCACGCCGTCGGGCGTCAGACTTCTGGAGGAAGCCTTCGAAGGAGCTCGACGGACCTCGACCTCGTCGCCGCGGTCACAGCCGGCCGAGCTCGCGCGAGTTGACGTCGTCGGGACCGTCGCTGACGCGAGCGCGGCGGCGGCCCCATCTTCAGCCGCTCGACGCCCTTGGCGGGCGGCTTAGCGAAGGTCTTGGCGGGAGGCGGCCCGTTCCAGCGCAGCCGGCCGAAACTGCGGCACGCCACCGGTCGCGGCAGCCCGCTCGGCGGCCGCAGCCGCGTTCTTGGCGCTCGCGAGCGGCGCGTCGTCATCGACGGCGATCGGCGTCGCGGCGATCGTGCTGTTGGCGGGTCCGTCGGCTTGGCCGGCTCGGCATCCGGCTGCACGGCGGGCGCGGCCTTCGAGTCCTTCTTCGATCCGCCGCTCTTCTTAGGCGCGGCATCGGTCTTCGCTGCAACCGCCTTGGTTCGCTTGGCGGGCTTCTCCGCCGCCAACGCGGTCGTTTCACGGTCGGTGCGGCCGCAGCGGCAACCGCGGCGGCGACGACCGGCGCGGGCGGGCAGCCCGTGCGTCGCCCATCGAGCCTGGCATCGGCGAGGCGAAGAGCAGGAGCGCCCTCGCCGTCCTCCTCGCTGCGCGAGCGACGCATCAGGAGCATGAAGAACAGCACGCCACCGCCGCTACGGCGATCAGCCACGCGAGAGTGGAGTTCGCGATCGCGACGCCGCCAGATCGAAAGTCGTGCCCGCCTGCGGCGGCCATTGCCAGCGACCCGTCGGTTGCCGCCGTCATCCCCGCTCACCCGCGTCGGGCGACCGCTGCGGCCGGTCAGTACGGGTCGAACGGCGTCGGGAGCGTCGACCGACGACCGCCTCTCGCCGCCGCCGTCAGGCGGGCGATGCATTCAGTCGGCGACCGCGGTCGATGTCGCGCTCAGCAGTATCCGGCTTCGGGGTCTTGGTCGCCACGGCTTCTTGGTCGGCTTCGGCGTCGGCCTGGGCGTGGCCCTGACCCGGCTCGTCGGCTTGGGCGTGACGGTCGGCTTCTTGGTCGGCTTGGGCGTGGGCGCATCGGGGTCAGCCTGGGGGTCGCCTTCGAGGTGGAAGCGGGGTCGGCTTCGGGGTCGGCTTCGGCGTGGGGACCGGGGTCGGTGTCGGGACGAAGGGGTGGGCGTCGGCGGGGAGGCTGACGATCGTTCCGACGGAGACCTGGCAGGAGAGCGGCGGGTCGACCGTCTGGGTGCCCGGCACGACGACCATCGACCGTCGGGTCAGCCGGCCAGTGAACGTCCGCAGTAGAGCGCCCCCGTCGTCAGGTTTCCCGACACGTAGTTCAAACGGCGCGAGTTGCCACCGTCGAAGTAGACGCGAACCGGTCAGCGCCTCGCCCACCGTGTCCGTGTACGCGTGCAGGCAAAGAGAACGTGAAGTTCGTGGCCGTGGCGCGTCCCGGAGTTCGGGGACGCACTGCCGTCAGGCTCCGTTGTCAGGGCAGTTGACGGCCAGGACCGGCACGACCAGCGCGGGGAGCAAGGGCGAACATCGACACCACGACGGCGATCGCGCTGCGCCGTGATCATTGCGATGTCAGATGCTGTGCAATGCGGTCCTGAGATGGTCGTCCGAACGTAGGTGATGCACGCGCGAGCGTCACCGCCCCATCGGCCTGACGCGGCCCGGTACTTTTGGTCTCGGTGCCAGAAAGCACCTTTTGGCGTACACCGTTCACGTCGGACCCCGTACCAATGGGCGAAGGCCGTGCCCGATCTCTCCCAGACCAGGATCCGTCGCGAGGCCGACAGCGGCACATCGCGATCCGCGGCCGGATGATCATCCGGTCGTCGCCGTGGAATTCGTCCGTGCTCATGGGCGTCGCGCGCCGTCCAGGGCTTCTGGCCCGGCGGCGGGGCCGGCGCCGGGCCTCGCGACTGGCCTTCCTCGCCGCTGTCCATGGTCGTCGTCCCGGTCGCCATGGCGCGTCCTCTCGTCGAGCCCATCCCTTCGCGACATCCATCGGCTGGACGCGGAGGACGCGCCCCGACTGCGTCGACCTGTACGGCCGCGCGCCGCATGGACTCGCCACGATCAGAGCCGGCTCACGGTGCCTCGGCAACCATCGCGCCTTCCAGGGAGGAACTCGGCTCGGCGAGGCTCGAGCACGCCAGGGGCCGCCCGCCATGAAACGTCAGACTCGCCCTGCTGCTGGTCGACGTCGACGACCTCAAGCGAGTCAACGACGAACGCGGCCACGCCGGCGGCGACGAGCTGCTTGCCGCGGTCGGGCGAGATCGCGATGCGCTCGATCCGCCGCGGCGACCGGGCGTTCCGCGTCGGCGGCGACGAGTTCGCGATCCTCCTGCCCGATCGCCGACGTCGACACCGGCTCGGACCGTCGCCCGGCGGATCCTCGCCGCGGCGCGCTCAGCGGCGGCGACCCGACCGCACGCCGATCGAGCCGTTCTCGCTGTCGATCGGCGTCTCCGCCTTCCCGACGCCGAGCGTCGAGGGCCACGCCTGCTCTACCGCCACGCCGACGCGGCGCTCTACTGGTGCAAGCGCCACGGCCGGACCAGCGCCGTCGCCTACGACCCGGGCCGCCACGGCGTGCGCGCCGGACGACCGCTCGGTCGAGGACCTGTCCGACGGCGATCGGCACGATCCTCGCCCGACGCGCCGCTCCGGCCGGTCTACCAGCCGATCTTCTCGATGACGACCGGCGAGCCGATCGGCTACGAGGGCCTCGATCCGGCCGACCGACGGGGCGCCGTTCGGCCGACGCGAGCGCGCTCTTCGCCGCCGCCGAGGCGCGCCGACCGGACCGTCGAGCTCGACCTGGCCTGCCTCGAGGTCGTCGCCGGCGGCGCCAGGCGGCCTCGAGGCGGACGTCTACCTCAGCGTCAACCTCTCGCCCCGGACGCTCGAGTCGGACCTGTTCCACGCCGGCGAGCTCGACGGCGATCTTCGCGCCGCCACGGCATCCCGCCCGACGCGGGTCGTGCTGAGCTGACCGAGCGCGAGGAGGTCGAGGACCTCGAGCAGCTGCGACGAACGCCGCGGCCTGCCGCCGGGCCGGGATGCGCCTCGCCGCCGACGACGTCGGCGCCGGCAACGCCGGCCTGCGGCTGCTCAGCGAGATCCACTTCGACATCGTCAAGATCGACCTGTCGCTCGTCCAGGGCGGCATCCTCCACGACCCGTCGCACGCCGTCCTGCGGGCGCTCCAGGAGCTGGCCGCGCGGTGGAACGCGCGTCGATCGTCGCCGAGGGCGTCGAGACCGCGCGAGCAGCTGGCGGTCATCCGCGAGCCTCGGCATCACCGCCGGCCAGGGCTACCTGCTCGGCCGGCCTGCGCGCGAGCGATCGGCGCCGAGCGCCATCGACCTCGACGCCCTGATGCCGCAGGCCTCGACGAGCCGGACCAGCAGCCGCGATGCGGCCTGACCGCGGCGCAGTCGGACGACGCGCCGTCTGGCGCCCGACCCGTCGCCGTCGCCACGGCCGGGACGTGCTCGTCAGCGACCGGGACGCCGCGCGCGGCGTGCCTAGCCGTCCCAGCGATGCGGCCTCATGACCGAGCGCTGACGGCGCCCCGGAGATCCGTCTGCGTCGACCTGGCGAAGCACTTCCGCGACGTCCGGGCGGTCGACGGCGTCTCGCTCGAGATCGGCGCGCGGCGAGTTCTTCTCGCTCCTCGGACCGTCGGGCTGCGGCAAGACCACGACGCTGCGGATGATCGGCGGCTTCGAGCTGCCGACCGGCGGCCGGATCCTGCTCCGCGGCCGCGACGTGACCGACGACCCGCCGCGACAAGCGGCCGGTCAACATGGTCTTCCAGAACTACGCGCTGTTCCCCCACCTCGACGTCGGCGAGAACGTCGCGTTCGGGCTGCGGCGCCAGAAGCGTCGACAAGGCCGAGATCAAGCGGCGCGTCGGCGAGGCGCTCGAGCTCGTCCACCTGACCGGCTACGAGAAGCGCAAGCCGAACCAGCTGTCGGGCGGCCAGCAGCAGCGCGTCGCGCTCGCCCGGGCGCTCGTCAACCGGCCGAACGTGCTGCTCCTCGACGAGCCGCTCGGCGCGCTCGACCTCAAGCTCCGCCAGCCAGCTCCAGGTCGAGCTCAAGCGCGATCCAGCGCGAGGTCGGGATCACGTTCGTCTACGTGACCCACGACCAGGAGGAGGCGCTGACGATGAGCGACCGGATCGCGGTCATGCACGCGGGCAAGGTCGAGCAGCTCGGGCACGCCCGAGGAGCTCTACGAGCGACCCGGCGACCCGGTTCGTGGCGGACTTCATCGGCACGACGAACCTGCTCCGCGGCCGGATCGAGGCCGACGGGTGCGGTCCGGCTCGTCGTCGGGCGAGATCGCGCCGTGTCGCCGCACGACGGGCTGCGCGGCCGGGCGCCGAGGTCGAGATCAGCGTCCGACCCGGAGTCGATCAGCCCTGGTGCCCGCGCGACGGCCGCGGGCGCCATCCGCGGCACGCGTCGAGCAGGCCGCCTACCTCGGCAACACCGTCTCGTACCAGGTCCGCACGGACGGCGGCCTCGACCTCACCGTCCTCGCGCCCAAGACCGGGATGCGACTCCCGGTCGGCAGCGATGTCGCCATCACCTGGCCGCCGCCGAGCGCGCTCGTCCTCGGCCGGCCGGCTCGGCCCGACACGGAGGAGGACCACGCCATGACCGACCGCACGACGGCTCGAGCGATCGACCTCGAGAAGGCGCTGACCCGCTACATGGTCGAGCGCCGGATCAGCCGGCGCGCAGCTGCTCGAGCGCGATCGCGCAAGCTCGGCGGCCGTCGCGGCACTGGCCCCGATCATCGCGGCGTGCACGTCGGCGGGCGTGGCCGCGTCCGCCGCCGCACCGCGCAGCCGCGTCGGCGGCGCCGCGTCGGCCGCCGGCCAGCGCGGCCGCCGGCGCGGCGGCCATCGCGTCGCGCCGACGCCGGTGCCCGACGCCCGAGGAGCGAGCTGTTCGTCTACAACTGGACCGAGTACATCGGCGAGGACACGCATCCCGTCCTTCGAGAAGAAGTACGGCGTCAAGGTCACACTACGACTTCTTCTCGAACACCGACGAGGCGTACGCGAAGCTCGGCAGCGACGGCGGCGGCTACGACGTCTCGTTCCCGATCTCGGTCGACATCCCGGACGTTCGTCGCGAAGGGCGCGATCTCAGCCGCTCGACCAGTCGCTGATCCCGAACATCGGTCAACCTCGGCACGGAGTGGTCGGACCCGGCTACGACCCGGGCAACACCCACTCGATGCCGTACATGTGGTGGACGACCGGCGTCGCGCTACGACACGGCGCAAGATCGACCGGACACCCTGACCAGCAGCAAGGCGCTGTGGGACACGCGCTTCGAGCAAGCACATCGCGATGCTCGACGACTGGCAGGAGGTCTTCGGGCTCGACGCTGCATCCAGCTCGGGCTACGACGCGAACACCGAGCGACCCGCGGCAGCTCGACGCAGGCCCTGGCGCTGCTCGAGCAGCAGAAGCCGCTGCGTCCGCAAGTACTCGACCGACACGATCGAGACGATGAGCTGCGGGCGACATCTGGATCGGCCAGGTCTGGGGCGCCGACCTGTACGCGATCCAGGCAGGACGAACCCGAAGATGACGCTTACTACATCCCCGACGGAGGGCGGCGTCCGCGGGTCGGACACGATGGCGATCTTCTCGGGGCGCAAGCACCCGATCGCCGCGCACCTGTTCATCAACCACCTGCTCGACGCGCAGATCAGCGCCGACGAACACGAACTTCATCGGCTACATGGGCCCGAACGCCGCGGCCAAGGCAGTTCATCGACCCGGCGATCCTCGACGACCCGACCGTCAACCCGGACCAGGCGGTCGTCGACAAGCTGCAGGAGCTGCTCGACCTCGGACCGAGCGCTCGCGCGACGAATACCTCGAAGCGCTGGCAGACGCTTCGTGGCGGCTGACTCGCGGCGCCAGCTGGCGGTCGACGCGCCGCCGATCCGGCACGCTCCGAGCGCGCTCGCGCTCGGCGGTCGCTCGTCCTGCCCGGGCGATCGCGCTGGCTGGTCGTCGTTCTTCGTCGTCCCGCTGGTCGATCATCTTCGTGGTCAGCCTCGGCGCCGCGGACGAGCTCGACCGGATCATCGCTCGACCATCCGAGCCTCGACAACTACCGCGCGCGCGCTCGACCCGGCGTTCCTGCCGACGTTCCTCAACTCGCTCCGCTACGCGGCGGTCGACGACGGTCCTGTCGCTCGCCATCGGCTACCCGATCGCGTACTGGATCAGCCGCTACGGCGGGCGCCACAAGGTCGCTGCTGCTGATCCTCGTGATGCTGCCGTTCTGGACGAGCTACCTCATCCGGACCTACGCCTGGATGATCATCCTGCGCGACAACGGCGTGCGTGAACTCGATCCTGCAGGCGGTCGGGCCTGACGCAGCGAGCCGATCATCCTCCTGAACACCGACTTCTCGGTCGATCCTCGGGATGACCTACGGCTTCCTGCCGTTCGCGATCCTGCCGCTGTACGTGTCGATCGACCGGCTCGACCCGACGCTCGTCGCGGCCGCGCGCGACCTCTACGCGAGCGGGCGCGCAGGCGTTCCTCCACGTGACGCTGCCGCTGACGATGCCCGGCATCATCGCGGCCGCGATCCTGACGTTCATCCCGGCGATCGGCGACTTCGTGACGCCGGACCTGCTCGGCGGCGCCGAGACGACGACGATCGCCAAGGTCGTCCAGGAGCTGTTCCTCGCAGGGCCGCGACTGGCCGTACGGCGCGGCGCTCGGGTTCGCTGCTGATGCTCGTCACGCTCGGCGGCACGCTGCTGGCGCATGCGGTCCGCTGCGCCGCGAGGTCGCCGGCGCATGAGGCGCGCCGCGATGACGCCGCGGAACCGCTGGCTGACGGCGTACGCGCTGGTCGTCTACGCGTTCCTGTTCGCGCCGATCGTCGTCCTGATCATCTTCTCGTTCAACAACGTCGCGCCGGAACTTCGCACTGGCAGGGCTTCACGCTCGACTGGTACCCGACGCCTGTTCGCCAACCGCGACCTGCTCGACGCGCTGCTCGGTGACGCTGCAGCGTCGCCGTCGTCGCGGTCATCGTGTCGACGGTCATCGGGACCGCTGCTGGGCCTGGCGCTGGCCCGGCTGCGGTTCCGCGGCCGCGGCGCCGCCGAGACGCTGCTGCTCCTGCCGATGGTCACGCCCGAGATCGTCATGGGCCTCAGCCTGCTGGTCTTCTTCTTCCAGCTGTTCGATGCCCGCGGCTCGTTCGCGCCAGCTCGTCGTCGCGCACATCACGTTCTGCATCAGCGTACGTGGCGATCGTCGTCCGCGCGCGGGCGGCGGGCGATGAACCCGCAGCTGGAGGAGGCCGCGCGCGACCTCGGGCGCGTCCGCGTTCGGCGCGTTCCGCTTCGTGACGCTGCCGCTCATCCTGCCGGCGGTCATCGTCGGGCGCGCTGCTCGCGTTCGCGCTGTCGTTCGACGACTACGTCGTGACGACGTTCAACGCCGGGCGTCGGGTCGTCGACGCTGCCGCTCTACATCTACGGCAAGATCAAGTTCGGGGTGACGCCCGAGATCAACGCGATCTCGACGATCATCGTGGCGCACGTCGATCCCGGCGATCGCGTTGTCGCTGCAGTCGCGTGGCGCGATCGACCGCGGCCAGCCGGCGACGGCAGGTCGTCGCCGCGCCATCGGAGCCGGACGGCGCCGCCGGCGCTGAGCCGAGCGCGCAGCCGTCAGGACGGCGACCCGATGAGCCGCGCGCCGAGCTCGTCGCATCCGGAATCCGCGCGTCACGTCGCGAGCGCCGGGAACGCAGCGTCGACCGTCCTGATCTTCGGACGGCGAACATCCCGCAGTGACACGGCCCGACGCCGCGGCTGATCCGGTGATCGACGCTCGAGCATCAGCGCCGAGCTGCTGACTGCGTCACGAGACGGTACCTCGCCGCGCTGGTGCACCGCCATCCGCCGATCGAGCGGGCACGCTCATGTCCCGCGAGGAGACGCCGCGGGGTCGCCCAGCGCGCGCACGCGACGTCACCTGCAGCCTGCCGGGTGCAGCCGGCGCCGGATCCGGTCGCGCATCCCTATCGGCGGAGCACTACACGGTCTGGCACGAGCACGTGCTCAGGCCCGGCGATCAGCGCACGATCCCCGCCGATGACCGAAGCACTGGTTCCACGCGCCCGACGGGGCGATCGCGTCCGAGTCTCGACCCAGAGCCGCGACGAGTTCGACCGATTCACGGACCGCCGAGACGTCCGCGTCGAGCTCCGACGGGCTGACCGGTCCGGGCTCAGCGCCAGCGGGACGGCCTTCTTGGGGTCGAGGAACGGGATCGCCGCGGTCGTCGCCGGCCAGACGCCCGCCGTCGGGCGCCACGATCTCGAGCGGCGTTGCCCGGACCGGCGAGCCCGATCGGCACCCAGACGTAGCCGATGTTCTTGCTCGAGCCGCGGCGACCAGATGAGGTCGGTGACGGTCCCGACCGGCCTCGCCGTCGTGGACGCGCGTCGCACTTGCGCGACAGCTCGAACGGCAGCGCGTCGCCCTCGACCTCGATGCCGACGAGCTTGCGGTCGACGCCCGTGACGCGGATCTCCTCGAGCGCCGCCTTGCCGATGTAGTCGGCGTCCTGCGGCTCGACCAGCCGCTCCAGGCCCATGACGTGGAACGGGCGTGTCGTCGATGGTCATGTCCGAGCCGTAGTTGAAGATGCCGGCCTCGATCCGGCGCGCCTCGCACGGCGCGATCGGCCGGATGTTGTGCGGCTTGCCGGCCTCCATGACGCCGGTCCCACAGGTCGCCGCCGCGCGACGGGTCGCGCAGGTAGATCTCGTAGCCGACCTCGCCGGTCCAGCCGGTCCGGCTGATGACGACCGGGATGCCGTCGAGCTCGGTCGTGAGCGTCCAGTAGTACTTGATGTCGTCGATGGCGGCGCCGAAGAGCGTCCGCATCGACGTCCTTCGACTTCGGGCCCTGGACCTGGACCGGGTAGACCTCGGGCTCGCGGACCGTGACGTCCATGCCCGGAGTGGATCGCGACGCCGCGCGCCCACAGGCCCGGCGTCGGAGTCGGCCAGCGCCAGCCACCAGCGGTTCTCCTCGACGCGGAGCAGGACCGGGTCGTTGACGATGCCGCCGTCCTCGGCGGTGATCGAGCACGTACTTGCCCTGGCCGACGGCGCACTTGGTCAGGTCGCGGCAGGTCAGCGTGTTCGTGAACGCCGACGCGTCCGGCCCGGTGATCTCGACGATCCGCTCGACCGAGACGTCCCACACGGTCACGTCGTTGAGCAGCGCCCAGTACTCCTCGATCGGGTCGGCGTAGTAGCCCGGCAGGTACATGTGGTTGTAGATGTCGTAGGCGCTGCAGCCCGCCTCGAGCGTCTTCTCGAAGAACGGCGAGCGCCGGTACCACGGCCCGAAGTAGAGCGTCGACGAGTCGGTCGTGGCGGGCGGTCGCGAGCGGCTGGACATCGTGGACAGCGGACCTCCTGGCTGGGGTCCCGAGATGGTCAGCCAAGGGATTTCTATTGCCTCTCGCGTTCCACCAGATGGACCGGCGGTCACGCGAGTGCGAGCTCGGCTCCGCGCGTTCCGCGGCTCGCGGCCGCTGCGTGTGTGACAGGCGTCTGGTCGCGTCGCATGGTCAGCTGGACGCTCCGCCGCCGATGCGCTACCTCATCTGGCGTGTGACGGCCAGCCCAGGGCCTGCGCGCGGAGCGCCTCAGGACCCAGCTGCCGCCATGCGGCATCTGGCCGCAGGCTCCGACGAGCGCCGTCCTGACACCAATCATGCTGCGTGCGTTGCGACGCTTGGTACGCCTACCGACGACACTCGGAGGGCGTAGCCACCGGGCTCAGTCAGCCTGTCGGTCGCCGTTGCGGCGCGGATGCGCCCGTGCGGGGGCGGCCTTCTACGTCAGGCACTGCGGTTCCGCGACGGCCAGCCGATCAGTCGTCGCCGCGACGGCCGGCAGCGAGTGCTGCTAGTATCGCAGAGGCGGTCTATCGCACCAGTGGCCCGGAGCGTCCCGGTCGAGCAAGCGTGGCCTCGTCGGTCTGTCGCGCGCGCCGATACGCCGGCCTGCGGTCGCATGGGGTCCCCGTCCTGTGGCCTGCGTCGATCGCCCGTTGAGTCGCCGATGCTAGGCCGCCAGCGACGCCCGGCGCCCAGCGAGCTCCAGTCTCCTGCCGCGCCGGTCGCCCATGCCGCCACGTCGCGCGCGCGAGATGCGTCGTCCCGTGGGCGACGACCTGGAGCGCCAGCCCGTCGAGCAGCGACAGGATCCGCCACGCGGCGCCGGCCGGATCGGCGCAGCGGAACGCGCCCGTCGGCCACGCCGTCGCCGGATCGTCCGCTCCAGCAGGCCCTGCCACTCGAGGTTGAGCCGCCGCGAGGTCGCCTGGATCGCCGGCCGGCGCGCCGCCTCGGCCCACGCGTCGAGCCACAGCTGGAACGCCCAGTCCTTGTCGGCGGGCGTGTAGGTCGGAAGAACACCCGCAGCGCCTCGACCGGGTCGCCGGCCTCCCCCATCAGCCGCGCCGAGACGCTCGAGGTCCTGCCGGGCGACCTGCTCGAACGCCGCCGCGAGGCACGTCGTCCATCGAGTCGAAGTAGTGGTGGATCAGCCCGCTCGATGTGCCCATCGCGGCGGCCACGTCGCCGGACCGTGCGTGGACGCCAGGCCCTTGTCGCACGGCCACGTCGAGGGCGGCAGCCACGATCGCCTCGCGACGCTGCTCGGCGTCATCCGGGGTCGTCCGGCGCATGACCGCAGCGGTAGGACGATATTGCGCACGCGTCCAACAGCCGGATATCGTGCCCCTGACGACCGACACGGACAGGCAAGAGGGCCAGCACGGCATGATCCGGACGACCCCGTTCCACGAGCGCACGAGCGCGCTCAACGAGACCGGCCTGTGGAGCCACTGGTCGGGCACGCTCGCGGCGGACCGCTACCAGATGTCCGACAAGTTCGAGTACTTCGCGGTCCGCAACGCGGCCGGCGTCTTCGACTCGTCGCCCGCTCTACAAGTACCGGATCGCCGGCACGGACGCCGAGGCGTTCCTGGCCGGGATCCTCGCCCGCGACATCCGGACCTGCGCGCCCGGCCACGCCCAGTACACGCGCTGGCTGCGACGACCGCGGCTTCGTCATCGAGGACGGCGTCATCCTGCGCAACGGCGCCGGACGAGTACCTCCTCACCTCGGCCGAGCCGAACCTCGCCTGCTTCGCGGACCGCATCGGCCGCGATGGCGCGTCACGATCGAGGAGGTCAGCGACGGACATCGGCACGCTCGCGCTCCAGGGCCCGCGCTCGCGCGACCTGCTCGCCAGGCTCGTGCCCGCAGATGCGACGCATCCCGTACTTCGGGCTGGCGCAAGGGCGAGATCGGCGGGCGCGGCCGTGACCGTGAGCTCGCGGACCGGCTACAGCGGCGACCTCGGCTACGAGATCTGGATCCGACCGCCCGACGCGCTCCACGTCTGGGACACGCTGTGGGACATCGATCGAGGGCCACGGCGTCCTGCCGTTCGGGCTCGCCGCGCTGTACATGCTCCGCATCGAGGCCGGCCTGCTGCTCCTCGACGCCGACTTCGACTCGAGCCGCTTCGCCTGGAACGACGCGCACCGCTCGACGCCGATCGAGCTCGGCTGGGCGTGGATGTTCAGGGACCTCGGCGACGACGACCGCGCGTTCATCGGCCGCAGCGCCCTCGAGCGCGAGATCGCCGACAAGACCTCGCGCTGGGCGATGACGCGGCCTCGTCGTCGACTGGCGGGACTACGACCGGATCTACAACGAGGCCGGGCTGATCCCGCCCAAGGACCACACGCCGATCGTCGAGGACTGGATGTGCTACGACGACGACTACGAGCAGGTCGGCTACGCGACGAGCTTCATGTACTCGCCGATGCTCCAGCGCCACATCGCGATCGCCCGCGTGCCGCCGAGCTTCGCGACGCTCGGGACGAAGGTGAACCTCGAGTTCACCGTCGACCACCACTACGAGCAGGTCGCCGCGCACGTCGCCCGGCTGCCGCTCTACAACCCAGAGCGAAAGACGGCCTGACATGACGACGACTGCCCCGAGCCAAGAAGGCCGCCACGAAGGCCGCCGCCGGCGACGACGTCGAAGCCGCCCGCTCGACGTCAAGGGCCGACCGGACCTACGACGCCATCGTCATCGGCGGCGGCCACAACGGCCTCGTCAACGGCGCCTACCTCGCGAAGGCCGGGCTCAAGACGCTGATCCTCGAGCGGCGCCACCTCGTCGGCGGCGCGGCCATCACCGAGGAGCTCCGCCCGGGCTTCTGGTTCACGACGTTCTCGTACGCCCTGAGCCTGCTGCGGCCGGACATCATCCACGACCTCGAGCTGACCGAAGCACGGCTTCATGCCGCTGCTGATGTCGTCGACGTTCGCGCCCGACGGAGAACGGCGACTACCTGCTGGTTCGGCCAGGACCACGGCGAGAACCTCAAGGAGATCGCGCGCCACTCGCAAGCACGACGCCGACGCCTACGACCAGTACAGCCACGACATGGAGATGGTCTGCCAGGCGCATCAAGCCGCTGCTCGACATGGTCGCCGCCGGACATCTTCAGCGACGACCCCGAGGAGCTGCATCGCGCTCGCGCTCGCTCGGCTCGCGGTTCCGGAAGCTCGACAAGCGCGTGCTCCACAACGCCGTCCGGCTGCTGACCGGCAGCGCCGCCGACTTCCTCGACGACTACTTCGAGTCGGACATCGCTCAAGGGCTACCTCGCCTCGTCGAGCATCATCGGGACGAAGGTCGGGCCGCGCTCGCAGGGCTCGGGTCTGGTGCTGCTGTACCACTCGATCGGCGAGCACGACGGCGAGTTCGGGGCGTGGGCGTTCCACAAGAAGGGCAACGGCGGCTTCACCAGGTGCTCGAAGCGCGCGGCGGAGTCGTTCGGCGCCGAGATCATCCTCGAGTCGCCGGTCGATTATATAACTCCGGGCTGCCGCCTGGTCCTCCAGCGTAAACGGAGTCCAGATCAGAAAGCAAGTGCGAGCGTTTTGTGAAATGATCCGGTTGAGTCGGGAATCCAAGCCGGGATCTCTGGTCAAACGTCATATCATGGTCAAGGAACTGGCCGAAGAACGTCACTCCAGCGGTATGGGTCTGGATTGTTTCGGTTGACCAGACTGAGATTGGGATCCACGATCAGCGCCACAGGGCCTGCTGCCAGATCGTCGTTCGCATCCATAATCCCGCCCGGACTACCGAGCTGCATGAGGCGTCGCGAACTGCATTCGTTGGCGGGGCGAACGGTGGCAAATTACGGAACATCCGACCAAAGTGTCCGGTCAGTGCTGGATCTGGAGGCGGTGCGGCGTTAGTGGCTTGCGCTCTCGACAAAACCCCAAAGCCGGCGAGCGCGAGGGCGATGAAAAGCCCAAAGCCGCGCGAGCAACCCGGCGATTAGTAGATACATCCCCAGAGAGGCGGCGCTGAATCAATTTCTATGGTCAGTGTTTGAACCGTTCATGATGTGGTTTCCTCCCTGTTGTTTTGGCGTTGTGTGAGCCGATCGTCTTGAGGAGTCATTTCTGCGTGCCTTCACTGAGGTAGCTCGTAAAATTTCGCACCGCGTTACGCGAAAGAGCAGAAACTTAAGAACGGGATTTGAAACTCGCTCCTTTTCCCAACTCGCTCGCCGCTACCCTTCGCGGCTTTGCCTTCTATCTCGCTCTTCCCATCAGCTCGATTCGCGGATGTCACGGATGGAGGGCAGAAGACGAAGAACAGAAGGGAACGAAAGCAGAGAACGTCGTCCGCGCCTGCCTTCCGTGTTATCGGTGCAATCCGTGCTTAGTTGGATTTTGGGCGCGAGGGAGGCGACGATGTTTTCAACAACGAGGTCGCCGCGCAGCGGATCCCACCACGGCATCAGCTTCAATTCGCCATAGCTGACGCCGGCTCGGAGGTCGGATGGCGACGGCAAGCTGTTCGCAGGCGAGATCATTGTCGCCAACCCACGCAGCGATTCTCAGCCGGACACACGATGATGCGCGTGCCGTCGACTGCATCTTTTTCCACGGAAGCAGCTCAACCGCGCGCCGACCTTCGCGCAGCGCTTCCTCTTTTTCGTCCCAAGAGCGGCGTCGATTAGACCAAGCACGCATAGAGCACCAGCATCATCAGGATGGGCGCGAACCAGTTTCTCCTGCTCCGCGCGCGCGGCAGTGAAAGCGGCACGTGCCTTGGCATCAGTCCTTTGTCCATCGAGCGATAAGACCTTCCACGAAACGCGGGCTGTATTTTACCACCTCGTTGCCAACGCTGTTTTCGCCTAACGCCGCTAAAGCATTGGCAGCGGCAGCAGGGTCGCGCTCTGCCAGCGCGCAGCAGAAGCCAGCTATCGGCGACACTTTGGAGTGCGCCAGGGTCTTTCGCGCGGAGCTCATCGATCAGTTGATGGCAGGGCCGTGTATCAGCTTTCCAGTCGAATTCCACCTCGGCGCGCGCGAGCTTTCGTCTCAACGTCGTTCGGCTCAATCGCCAACGCGCGGTCCAGGACTAGCTGCTTCCTCGGCATAGCGCCGAAGATAGTCATAGCTGAACGCAGTCTGGCTGTAGCATGAAAACGTTGCGCGGGTCGAGATCGAGTGCGCGCTCGAGATTGCGTAATCGCCTCTTCCTGATTACCACCTGGCGGCGACGCTCGATGTAAGCCTTCGAGCTCGAATAACCGAGCGTCATTCGGCAGGGTCTGGTCGAGCGATTTCCAGTTCCGCCAGACGCGCCGTCATAATCGAGGTATCCGCGATAAAGATGTCCCGCACGCGCGAGGTGCGCTTCGCCTGCATCGGGACGCAGGCGAAACGCCGACTTGATGGCCGCCTCCGCCAACGCCAGGCGCGCAGGCGTACGATCGAAGCCATAAGAAAGTAAAGCTGGTCATGAATCCAGGCGAGTTGGCAATACGCCTGGAAAAAGGTTGGATCATGCGCGACAGCCTGGTTCAACAGGTCGGCGGCCTTGCAGCAAATTCGCTTTCTCGTAATGCCGTAAAGCTCACAGCGAGAACGAAGATTTTTGGCGCGGCTGTAAAGATCGAAGGCGGTAAGATCCGCCGTTGGTGGGCGCTCAATGGCTAGCCTTTCAGCGGCTGAGATTTTGGCGTGAAGGCGCTCGGCGACCTTTTGCGCGATCTCGCTCTGGATCGCGAACATGTCTTTCAGATCGCGATCGTATTCCTCCGCCCAGACGTGCGAATCGGTGCGGGCGTCGATCAACTGGGCGTTGATGTGAAGCCAGGCGCCTGTCTTGCGGACGCTGCCTTCCAGCACGTGAGATACCCGAAGCTCGTCACCGATCTGGCGCGTGTTTTGCTTGCCGCGATATCCCATCACGCTGGTGCGGCTGATGACCTTGAGATCGGCGATTTTCGCCAGCTTGGTCAAAAGGTCGTCCTGGACACCGTCGGCAAAGGAGGCGTCTTCTCTGTCGTTGCTCAGGTTTTCAAATGGCAGCACCGCGATTCCAGCTGCTGCGCGGATGGCGGAATAGTTCGCTTTTCCAAACGATTACGCCTACCGCTGCTATCAGGGCGAGCGACAATGCCACGACAGCCGCAGCGGTTGGATTTCGTTGCAGCCACTTTCTTCCCTCGGGCAACAACTCCAGTGCGCCGGGCTTGGATCGGTTCGTGCCTTAGCCAGCGTTCAAGGTCTTCGGCCAGTGCGAGAGCGGAAGAGTAACGGCGCTGTGGATCTTTCTCGAGACACTTCAGGCAAATGGTAGAAAGATCGCGATCTACTTTCGGATTCCACAGACGCGGTGGCCGCGGCTCGGTTTCCAGGAGTAACTTGATGGTCTCGTAGGTTGTTCCTCCGGCAAAAGGCGGATGGCCAGTTAGAAGTTGGTAAAGCACTGCGCCAAGCCCGTAGACATCTGTTGCGCTGGTTAGCTTTGCGTTGTTACCGGCTGCTTGTTCCGGCGCCATGTAACTGGGTGTGCCCAGCACTTCCAGCGTGCGCGTGACCGTGCTCTCAGATTCGACTAACCGGGCAAGGCCGAAATCGGTGAGATGCGGTTCGCCTTTTGCATCCAGCAGAATGTTTCCCGGCTTGATGTCTCGATGCAGAATGCCGTGTTCATGCGCGTAATGAACGGTGCGGGCCACCTTTGCGATGAGTTCCACCGCCTGCCGGATCGACATCGGCGTGTGTTTAACTACTTCGTCAAGCTGGCCGCCTTCGACAAACTTCATGCTGAAGTAGCACTGAGCCATCGCGCTCGCCTACCTCGTAGATCGGGACGATGCACGGATGATCGAGGCTCGCGGCGGCTTCGGCTTCCAGTCGAAAGCGCTTGAGGTGCGCTTTCGTGGCCCACTGGCCGAGGCCGATGACTTTTAATGCGACTATGCGGTTGAGACTCTTCTGCCGGGCGCGAAACACGACGCCTTGACCGCCGCGCCCGATCTCCTCCAGCAACTCGTAGTCGCCTAGCTCGCCTAACATCTGTCGGTAACGTGCGGAGTCGCTAGGTTCCTGCTGCGAATCCTAGACGCAGTATTCGCTCCATTTGTGGTCAGTTAGATTTTGGTGGCAAGGAGGCGACGATTTGTTCGAAGCACGGGTCGCCGCGCAGGGGATCCCAGAACGGCAGCAGTTTCAATTGACCATAGGTGACGCGTGCGTCCGGAAGGCGGCTGGCATGGGCAAGCTGTTCACAGGCGAGATCTTTATCGCCAACCCAGTGCAGCGATTCTAGCCAAACCCACGATCATACGCGTGCCGTTGAGCGCATCCTTTTCCACGGGAAGCAGCTCAACGCGCGCGTCGGCCCTCGCGCAGCGCTTCCTCTTTCGCCCCAGGGCAGCGTCGATTAAACCAAGCACGCATAGAGCACCAGCATCATCGGGATTGGCGCGAACCAGTTTCTCCTGTTCCGCGCGCGCAGCAGTGAAAGCGGCGCGTGCTTTGGCATCGTCTTTTGTCATCTGAGCGATAAGCCCTTCCATGAAGTGCGGGCTGTATTTTAGCATCTCGTTACCAAGGCTTCTTTCGCCGCGCGCCGCTAAAGCATTGGCAGCGGCAGCAGCATCGCGTTCGGCCAAAGCGCAGGTAAGCCATTTATCGGCGACACTCTGGCATCGCGACAGGATTTGTAGCCCGGATTGCATCGATCAATTGATGCAAGGGCCGGGTATCTGCTTTCCAGTCCAGTTCCACGAACGCGCGGCCAGCTTTTAAATCAGACGTCATTTGGCTTGATCGCCAACGCGCGATCCAGGATTGCTTCTTCCTCGGCCATAGCGGCGAAGACAGTCGTAGCTCGATGGCGATATCCTGTAGCAACAAAACGTTGCGCGGATCGAGATCGATCGCGCGCTCGAGATTGCGTAACGCTTCTTCTTGATTACCACCTGGCCGGCGGCGCTCAATGTAACCCTTCAGCTCGAATAACCGAGGGTCATTGGGCAGGGTCTGGCGGGCGATTTCCAGTTCAGCCAGAGGCGCCGTCATAATCGAGGTATCCGTGATAAAGATGTCCCGCGCGCGCGAGATGTGCTTCGCCTGCATCGGGACGCAGGCGAAACGCCGATCTCGATAGCCGCCTCTGCCAGCGCCAGGCGCTCAGGCGTACGGTCCAACCGAAAGAAGTAAAGTTGGTCATGAGTCCAGGCCAGTTGGCAATACGCCTGGAAAAACGTTGGGTCGTGCGCGACAGCCTGGTTCAGCAGATCGGCCGCTTGCAGCAGATTCCCTTTCTCAGTACTGCTGGAATTCCAAGCCAGAACGAGATTTTGGCGCGGCTATAAAGATCGAAGGCGGTGAGATCGGCGGTTGGTGGGCGCTCGATGGCTAGTCTTCTCAGCACGGTGAGATTTTGGCGTGAAGGCTGCTCGGCGACCTTTTGCGCGATCTCGCTCTGGATCGCGAACATGTCTTTCAAATCGCGATCGTATTCTTCCGCCCAGATGTGCGAATCGGTGCGCGCGTCGATCAACTGGGCGTTTATGTGTAGCCAGGCACCTGTCTTGCGTACGCTGCCTTCCAGCACGTGGGACACGCCGAGCGTCTCCGCCGATCTGGCGCGTGTTATGCTTGCCGCGGTATCCCATCACGCTGGTCCGGCTGATCACCTTGAGAGCGGCAATCTTCGCCAGCTTGGTCAGAAGATCGTCCTGGACACCGTCGGCAAAGGAGGCGTCCTCTCTGTCGTTGCTCAGATTTTCAAACGGCAGCACCGCGATCCCAGCTGCTGCAGGACGGCGGAATAGCTCGCTTTTCCAAACGATCACACCCACCGCTGCTATCAGGGCGAGCGACAATGTCACGACAGCCGCAGCGGTTGGATTTCGTTGCAGCCATTTCTTCCCTCGGCCGAACAACTCCGGTGCGCCGGGCTTGGATTGGTTCGTGCCTTAGCCAGCGTTCCAGGTCTTCGGCCAGCGCGAGAGCAGAAGAGTAACGGCGCTGTGGATCTTTCTCGAGGCACTTCAGGCAAATCGTGGAAAGATCGCGATCTACTTTCGGATTCCACAGGCGCGGTGGCCGCGGCTCGGTTTCAAGCAGTAACTTGATCGTCTCGTAGGTTGTTCCTCCGGCAAAAGGTGGATGGCCGGTTAGAAGCTGGTAGAGCACTGCGCCAAGTCCGTAGACATCTGTTGCGCTGGTTAGCTTTGCGGTTATTACCGGCCGCTTGTTCCGGCGCCATGTAACTGGGTGTACCTAGCACTTCCAGCGTGCGCGTGACCGTGCTCTCAGATTCGACTAATCGGGCAAGGCCGAAATCGGTGAGATGCGGTTCGCCTTTTGCATCCAGCAGAATGTTTCCCGGCTTGATGTCTCGATGCAGAATGCCGTGTTCATGCGCGTAGTGCACGGTGCGGGCCACCTTTGCGATGAGTTCCACCGCCTGCCGGATCGACATCGGCGCGTGTTTAACTACTTCGTCAAGCTGGCCGCCTTCGACAAACTTCATGCTGAAGTAGCACTGGCCATCGCGCTCGCCGACCTCGTAGATGGGGACGATGCACGGATGATCGAGGCTCGCGGCAGCTTCGGCTTCCAACCGAAAGCGCTTGAGGTGCGCTTTGGTGGCCCACTGCCCAAGGCCGATGACTTTTAATGCGACTATGCGGTTGAGACTCTTCTGCCGGGCGCGAAACACGACGCCTTGACCGCCGCGCCCGACTTCCTCCAGCAACTCGTAGTCGCCTAGCTCTCCCAGCATCTTTGCGCCGACAGCGTTCGCGGTTGTTTTCGCGCGCGGCTCAGCGTTCGCACTCATTCGCTTGCAAGATTATCCAGCGGAGCCGCGGTCATCGACCGCCGGCTACAAGCGTCCGGGAAGCATCCCGAGCGCTGTTTCGAGCACGCAGCCGGTGCAAAGTCCTTCCGGTGCGTCGGAAAAGATTTTCGCGCCGCACTTTCGGCAAACTCTAATTACACTGGTCACGGCTGCTTTTCCTCGCAGAGTTTTTGGAAAGCGGGATCGGCGCGCAAAGGGTCCCAGAGCGGATCGAGCCTTAAAAGTGCCGGCGTAACAGGCGTTTGGATGTAAAACCCAGCCATAGTATGGCGTTTGTAACAGCCGCGCGAGAGTTGAGATCGCCTGGCTATTCGCGCCGAACATCGTCTGAATTAGAGCGAGGTTTTCTTCGAAGGCAGGTCCATACACTCGGTCTTTAGCGCTCGGCAAAAGCATGATTGCACGTTCCGCTTCCTTTAGGGCTGAGTTCTTCTCGCCGAGCGCGGCATTAGCCAGAGACAGCAGTACCGCAAAGTCAGGCGTTGTCTGGTTGATTTTTGCAGAGCTGTTCGAGCGTGTTGCGCGCCTGTTCAGCCGTAACTTTTGCGCCAGCCGTATCGCTCGCGACGCGCTGCATGCAAAGCCAGTTCTACCTGAGTAATGGCCTTGATCGGTCTCAGAAGCAGAGTGGCAGTTGAGCCTGTCGCGCTTGCAGCAATCGAATCGCCTCAGCGTAATTCCGTTCTAGTCTCAATTGAGTCATTTTGATTCCGAAGGCAATCGGAGATGGAGTCTGCGCGTTTATCTGTGACAAGAACTTACCGGCTTGCTCCAAGTTACCCTCGGCCTGATAAATGCCAGCCTTTGACGCCATCAGATCTGGCTCATTGGGGACGATGTCCAGCGCTCGATCGTAGAGCTTTAGCGCTGCTTGGAATTGTCGAAGTTCCGCGTAAGTCGATGCCGCTTCATCAAGTAACTCCACGTTCCGCGGATCGAGGGCGAGGGCTTGCTCCCAGTAGGCAACGCTTTGATCCCAGTGTCCCTCGCGTCGGCTAACTGCGCCGAGACCCATTAGGGCATCGCTGCTGCCTGGTAACATTTTCTGAACGCGTTTGAAGGTGGTTTTGGCAAGCTGATAATCACGCAGCACCTAATATTGGTAATAACCCAAGGCGAGCAGGGTTTCGGGCGAGTCCGGCTGGAGTTTCTGCGCAGTATCCAACGCACTTTTAGCCGCATCGCGCCGAGCGGCAGTGATGTCGCCGGCTTCGCGGACGTAAAGAAGAGCGTGCCCACGAGAAAGTCGCGCCCAACCCAGCGCAAAATTGGGGTCGAGCTCCACCGCCTGTTCATAAGAACTGATGGCTTTTCCTAGGGCATCGAAAGTCGCTACGTGCTTCAAAAGCGAGGCCGCGCAGATACGCATCGTAAGCCTCCGGATTGTTTGTTGGTTTAACTGCCAACGCTTGCTCCTCGCGACCGGTCAGCTTCGCCTGCAACGACTCCGCGATTCCTTTGGCGATCTCGCTCTCAACGCCAAAGATGTCAGTCAACTTCCGATCGTAGGTCTCGGCCCAGAGGTGGGAATCGGTTTGCGCGTTAACCAACTGAACATTGACCCGCACCTGATCGGCCGCTTTTTGCACGCTACCCTCAAGAATGTTCGCTACGCCAAGCTGCTTCGCGATCTCGCGCGAGATTGCGAGGTTTGCTCTGATAGCGCTGCGTGGAAGTGCGCGAAATGACTTTTAAGTCCGCGATGCTAGCCAGCCGCGTCAGGATCTCCTCTTGAATGCCGTCGGCAAAATAGGCGTTATCTGGATCGCCGCTCAGATTTTCG
>ERZ1370068.9368-contig-8152_pt1 | contig 46507 bp, 79 predicted proteins | sample MGYA00561227_ERZ1370068 | MGnify/ENA primary metagenome ERZ1370068 (study PRJEB38410, sample SAMEA6850437) | metagenome | study: Metagenomic assessment of the ecological functions of the soil: analysis of the soil microbiota associated with the... | reverse complement strand
TACCGTTCGGACGGGAGAAAGTTTCCACTGACTGCCTCAAACCTTTCTTGCTGGGTACTGCCAGGCTCAGCGACCCGGATGCCAAAAATGCAGTTCTCTGCCCAAAACGGGGATGGATGGAAAAGTGGAACCAGTTTCACGCTTCAAGCGGGCTGGTAGCTCGGCGGCGCTGCGCTCTCTCGGCAGGATCAAGCTACCGCGTAGTCGAATGATCGTCCCCAGGAAGGATTCTGATGCCAGGGCAAGCGGAAGGATTCGTCAGACAGCTGAAAAACCTCAGACTAACATTAAACTTCCAACCGTGCTGTTCATTTCACTGTTAAAATTTTACCTGCGGAGGCTTAGCTTTGGCACCTCGTCGCGCCAAAGGTCTCTCGTTCTTTGACCGGTAATTCTTTTTTGCGTAAATCAAGGTTGTGAGAAGAAACCTGGATCCTGTTGTTGTTCAATAACGCTCGACGTAACGACTTGCGAGCGATGCGATTCACGGTTCGCTCAGTGCTCCGAGTTGAGCTTGAAGATTCAAAAGCTGATTGCCTTAAGATCGAGAATTTAGCGCTCGATAACATGAGACGGGATATTCCGCGGAAGGTTCTGGAAGGATGGGGACCTGCAGATATTATGCTGGATCTGAAAAACTGAAGTTTGCGTGGGCGCGAACTGGGAGACGTGCCCAAAAAATAGCGCCTCGATAACTTATCATAACGTTGGTATTCCGATCGGCGGAAGAGAAAAAATTTCTCGCTGACGATAGTCAAGGATGAGTCCATGCAGCGTTGATGTGATTCTATGGACTTATTTAACAACAGCTTGCTCATCCTGCCTTAAGGAATCTTTCACTGGAAGACCAGAAGTTGAACCTATTGTGAAATTACTAACTAATAAATATTAATGGGGAAACTGTTCAGAAGGGCGTTCCCCTAACTACTCAGTCTGACTCAAAACCTAGACCTTTCTATCTCAGGTAGTAGTGACCCCCACCTCCCAGGACGGAATAAGGTTGGGTTAAGGGACAGAAGTGCCTACAGAAAAAGAGAAAAAGGGCCCAGCAGGACAGGCCCTTTGAAGGAGGAGCAGGTAGAGTTAGAATTATGAGACTCAATCAGTTATTCAATCGATCCCGCTTTCGGGCGCCACTTATCAAACCGCCTTTCCACCTCGGGTGCGCGGCAATCCGTACCGATCATCCCGTCGCGCGGCAACAGGACGCCGACAAAGACCTTATCGGTCACCGGAAGGTGGCGCCGGCCACCGTAGATCGTGAAACCGATCCCGGCGGTAGCCGCATAAAGCTCTCCGACCATGACCACCGACGATCGCCCGCCCAAGCCCGAGCGCCCAGACCGGTGAGGATAAAAGGAATAGTCGAAGGAAGCACGACGGTCTTAAACAGCATCCACTCGGAAGCGCCAGAAGCTCTTGGCGGCCGTCAGAAGGTTGTACCGGCGTCGGTTCTTCACCCCGTCGCGCCGTCATTGATCAAAATGTCAGGAAGACTGCGCCGAAAGATGGGAAGGCGGATAATTCGGTTCAAACAGAGATAATGACCAATGGCAGAAGCGACTCGCGTGGGGTCGCGTTAAATACTCTCGCGTTGATGAAAGTCGAAGATATAACTGTGGCTTTCTTGGCGGAAGAAGGACGTCGGACGACAGCGACAAAGAAAGTAACCCCAGAAGAGCTCGATGCCGCTGATGTAGGTCATTATAGATCTCTCAGAAGAAAAAAGCTGGTTCGAACTGGACGGGAAATGGGAGAAGGAAGGCGCTCTGCTGATAGGATTGATCAACTGGGGTTTCGAGCCAGCTCCCAGACGACGAGGAAGGTGATCACCCCGGCGCTACCGAGAATTTTCTTTTCTTGGTTCAGGTAGAACTTGTAAAGGCGAAACTGGGAAGAGATTACGAATGTCAGAAAAAGCAGCTCTTGAGCGGATTCGTTTTTGGTTAGCCATGGCGTTTATCCTTTCGTGAAGTTTTTGCGACTTTTGGACTGAGTGAATCGGCGTGAGTTTCGCTACCCTGGTCCAGTCAAGACATGGATTCGCGCTCTGAGGGCTCTGCAGTACCTTTACGAATGTTGGACCTGCGGATCGGGTTCAAGATTGTTGTGAGTGTTTGGAGAAACGCTTCACCGTCGCGAATTTAACTACCAAGACTTGTCGCTTGTCGTCTGTAGATACCAGTCGAAACAAAAATTCCGCTCGACCAGACGATCGATGAGCTCAACGGTGCTGTGGTGCAGACTGCACATTCTTTCCAGCACGCCGATGTCGGCTTGAGCGCATCAGGCAGGCGGACGGCCTTCAAAACCGATTGGGTGCTGTTGCGGTGGGACGGGCGGAAGAACGTTTTCTGAAACCCGGAGAAAGCGGCGAGTGTGATAGCGGAGTTCCGCCATTGCTAACGTAGTTCGACCGTTGGTGCAGTAATTGGCCACTATGTCGCTTAACGATATACAATCGCAATACGATATGATTACGCTCGGGGCTTATTTACTTTGTCAAGCGCGCATATGCTTCCAAAGCAGCTGGTCCTAGGTTGGCGGTCGGGCCATTGTAGGCAACCAGCTACGCTCAGCTATCGCTGCGTTTCTTGCAAACGGGCGAATTGAGCTCCCAACTGTGGCTAAGACCGCCAAAAGCCAAAGCTTTGGAAGGATTCGCCGGCGGGTTTTTCCTTTAGAAAAATACTCAGGAAAAAGCTGAACTATCGCCAAATAAGCCGTGATTGTGAGCCAACGAGGCGGAAAAGCAATACCTGTGTGCCCGGAAGGGGACCCCGTCAAAGCCAGAGAAGCTCGTGGGTGCGGTAGGCGACAAGGTGACATTGGCCGATGGTTGCTGTCGGTGGCAATGGCGGGGGCGAGGTCAAGATCGGCTCACCGCTGGTGATCAATGCGAAGGTTACGGGCGAGATCGTCAGTCAGGCTAGAGCAAAGAGTATTAGTCTTCAAGAAGAAAAAGACGTGAGAGAGCTTATAGCCGGCAGCACGGTCACCGCCAGTATCGAAACAACTCTGAAGATCACGGCAATCGAAGCTTAAGCTGAAGGAGAATTAAATGGCCCATAAAAAAGCCGGAGGAAGTTCGCGTAACGGACGCGATAGCCAGGGGCAAAGACGGGGAGTTAAGGTATTCGGCGGCGAAACGAGTGCGGGCCGGCAATATTATTGTTCGGCAACTGGGTACTCGTATACACCCGGGGAAGAACGTTGGTATGGGTCAGGACTTCACGTTGTTCGCCAAGATCGACGGAATCGTGCGGTACGACCGTCTCGACAAGGAACGAAAGCGGGTTAACGTAGCGCCTGCCTAGTTGGGCGGCGCAGTTGTAGTCGAGAAAGCCCCTTACGGGGCTTTTTGCCTGGAGAAAGGCAATGTACGAGCGCGCTGGTGGCAAATGAAGTTCGATCGACGAAGTAAAAATCCGTGTGATCGCCGGTGACGGCGGGCGCGGTTGTATCAGCTTCCGGCGCGAAAAATTTATCCCTCGCGGCAGGTCCCAACGGTGGCAATGGTGGAAAGGGTGGGATGTTATCGCCTTGGCCGATCCTACAGCTTACGACACTACTGGACCTGCGCTACCAAAAACAGTACAAGGCGGGTCGCGGCGAGCATGGATTGGGCAAAGATCAGCACAGGAAAACATGGCGACGACCGGATCATTAAGTGCCGGTCGGTCACACTCTGAAGCCGAGGATGCCGGAACAGGTGAGGTTAATAGGAGATTTAAAAGAGGCAGGGCAACAAGTCATTGTGGCTGCCGGTGGCGGGCGAGGCAAGGGCAACGCTCATTTCGTTTCGTCGCGACAAATCGAAGTCCGCGCTTTGCCCAACCCGGCGAAGCCGGGTGGAGACAAGGAGCTGGAAATTGAGCCTCCAGATTGCTGGCCGACGTCGGTATCATCGGTCTGCCCAATGCCGGAAAATCAACCTTGATCGCAGCGATTTCCGCCGTGCGGCCGAAGATTGCCGACTATCCGTTCACGTACGCTGGTTCCCAACCTGGGTGTCGTCGGGTACGGGGAGGAAAGAGTTTCGTGGTAGCCGACATTCCCGGACTCATCGAAGGGGCCCACTGAAGGCCATGGGTTGGGAGACAAGTTTTTGCGGCATGTCACACGGACGAGTGTCTTGGATTTATGTTGCCGATGCATCGAATGATCGATGAAAAAGATCCAGCTCGCCGAGTGGAGGACCGTCAATCGCTGAACCTCGAGCTCTTTGATCCGGAACTGGGAAAATCGCACGATTGCTGGCAGCCAACAAGATCGACTTGCCGGCGGGAAAAACCACGCAAAACTTCTGGCGAAAAAATTGCCGAAGAGCAACCAGCCGCTGCATCACCATCTCCGCCGTAACCACAGAAGGGTGCGCGCGTTGAGTGCAGTACGTCAGGATAAGATTGGAAGAGATCAAACAAATGGTGAAACGCGGACGCTGAGCGGCTGGATTATAAGAACAGATCCTGCGCCGACGCGCGCCGCGTCGTTGTCAAGATCGGGAGTCAAATCCTCTCGTCACAAACTGGTAGAGAGGGCGGCTGAAGGATTTGGTGCGCGATCTCGCCGGGCTCCATAATCAAAAAAGGACATCATTGTGGTTAGCTCCGGCGCGGTGGCTGCTGGAATGACGCGTCCTCGGCGTCAAGGAAAGACCCAAGACCATTCCGCAAAAACAGGCGTTGGCCGCGGTGGGCCAGATCAAGCTGATGGCGTTGGATGGAGCGCTTCTTCTCGCGCTTCGAGAAGAATGTTGCTACAGGTACTGCTTAACCCGACGAAGACCTTGCCAATCGTCAACGCTATTTAAACGCCAAGCATACGTTTCAAATGTTGCTGGAATCGTCCATCATCCCGATCGTCAATGAAAACGACACGGTGGCGGTGGAAGAAATGAAGTTCGGCGACAACGACCATTTATCGGCTCTTGTGGCAACCTCTGCTTGAGGCGGATCTCCTGGTGATCCTGAGCGACGTTCAGGGGGTTTGGTGACCGAGATCCGAGATTGTACTAACGATGCCCAATGGATTTCTTTGATAACCGACAATTAAGGAACCGGCCCGAAAATCAGTGGTGAAAGCCAGATGCCAGTTTGGCACCGGCGGCATTGCGACGAAGCTGGATGCCGCGGAGAAGGCGGCCGCGGCGGGAATTCCGACCGTGATTAGTAGCGGCGTGCAAGCCGGAGCGCTTAGCCAGGTCTTTGATGCAACTACAGAAGTCGGCACTCTGATTGTTCCCGACGAAAATCGTTCGACCATTCGAAAAGCACTGGATCGCCTGCAACCTAAAGCCGGCAGGCGAGATCGTTAGTCGATCAGGGCGCCCGTGATGCAGTCGTCGAGCGGGGGAAAAGCCTGCTGCCCTCCGGTTTGAAGGAAATTCGCGGCTCCTTTGGTGTGGGTGAATGTGTGCGCTGTCTTGATCCGCAGGGACGAGAGTTCGCCCGTGGCTTGGTCAACTACAACGCCTCAGGAGTTGAATCAGATCAAAGGATTGCATACAAGCAAGATTGACAAGGTCCTGGGCTACAAAGCTTACGACGAGATTATTCACCGGGACGATCTCGTGATTCTATAGGTAGCATGTCCGTTAAAAACGAATCAATAAAAGAAGAAGCGATCCGCTTGGCTAAGCAGGCCAAGGCGGCGTCTCGGCAACTGGCGCCGATCTCATCGGCTGGAAAGAACCGCGCGCTCCATGTGATGGCGGACCAGCGCTCGAGGCGCAAAACGATTACCTTATTGCAGAGAACAAGAAAGACCTAGATGCGGCTGAAGAGCGCGGGAATTTCAGAGGCGATAGTGGACCGGATTGCGCTCAATCCCGGTCGTGTTCAGGCGATGGCGAAAGGGCTTCCGAGACGTTGCAGCCTTGCCTGACCCAGTGCGCGAAATCGTGAAAATGTGGCGGCGACCCAACGGCCTGCAAGTCGGCAGGATGCGGATCTCCCTTCGGGTGTGGATCGCCATTATCTACGAAGCGCGGCCCAATGTCACGGCGGACGCCGCAGCGCTGTGCCTAAAATCGGGCAATGCGGTTATCCTGAGGGTGGTAGCGAGGCGCATTTCTCCAACCAAGCGATCGGCCAGATCCTGAGAAAGGCTTGCGCGCGAGACGCGCGTGCCGCGGGACGCGGTGCAAATTGTTCAGACTAAAGACCATGCTCTCGTCCAGGAGTTGCTGCAACTGGAGGATTACATCGATCTCGTCATCCCGCGCGGCGGCGAAGAATCTGATTCGCGCAGTGGTCGCCCAGTCCGAAGGTGCCGGTGATTAAGCACTATAAAGGCGTATGTCATGTCTACGTTGATTCCGACGCGTCCCCTGAGATGGCCGAGCGCATCTGTGATAAATGCTAAGGTGCAGCGCCCTTCGGTGTGCAACGCCATGGAGACGCTCCTCGTTCATGAAGCGATAGCGCCCCACTTTTTTGCCTTCCTAATAGCGAAATATCAAGCGGCGGGTGTGGAAATCCGGGGCTGTGAAAAACCTGCGTGTTGGTTTCCGGAATAAAAAAGCGACGGAAACGGACTGGAGCACTGAATACCTTGATCTGATTCTCTCGGTACGGGTCGTAAAAGATATGGATGAAGCCATCGACCATCATCGAGCGCTACGGTTCGGAGCATACAGAGACCATCGTCACGACTAATTATCAAAGGTCGAGAGACTTCATCGATCGAGTGAATTCATCCGCGGTCATGGTCAACGCTTCTACCCGGTTTAACGACGGCGGTGAATTGGGGTTGGGCGCAGAAATCGGGATCAGCACGAGCAAGAATACACGCCTTTGGGCCCATGGGGCTAGAAGAATTGACGACGACCAAGTTTGTTGTGTTGGGGATGGGCAGATCCGGGAATGACGACTCCCCTCAGAAACCCATCCGCCCTCGTCAGTTTCGAGTTTCGAGTCCCGGGTTTCGAGTTCCAAAAGAGTTCGAAGATCAATCCTCCTAGTGCCTCGCGGTGACGTTGTAGCCTCGCGCAATGGTTGGCGCGCCTCGCATCTGAGGACCTTTTTGAGCGGTCTGCAGAAGAAACCAATTGAAACTCGCATGAGGATCGGTCTCTTCGGCGGCACCTTCGATCCGATTCATTGGGGCCATCTGCGCAGCGCCGAGGAGGTCAGCGAGACGTTTGGCCTTGACCGGGTCGTTTTCATTCCCGCCTCGATTCCGCCTCACAAGCGAGGGCAAACCACGACGCCGGCGCGGGACCGCTTGGAGATGGTTCGTCTTGGCGGTGGCGAGAAATCCCCGGTTCAACGTATCGACGGTGGAGATTTCACGGCCTGGGGTTTCCTATTCCATCGATACAGCTGCGCCATTTCGCCAAGAGAAGAGCGCAGAGGCGACTCACTTTTTTATTATCGGCCTGGATGCATTTCAGGAAATCGGCTCCTGGAAGAATTTTGCGGAGATTTTTCCACTCTGTAGCTTCATTGTGACTTCCCGGCCGGGCAGTAAAGCTAGCGATCCGCTGCGCGGCACCGGCGTTGCCGTAAAAAGCTCTTTGTTATGATTTTAAACAGAGAAACTATCGACACGGGAGCGGTAGCCGTGTCTTCTTTACTAAGCTCACGGATATCGCCATTTCAGCCTCGGAGATACGAGGGCTAGTAGAAGAGGTAAATCGATTCGGTACTTGGTGCCTTCGAGAGTTGAGACTTACATCAAAAACAGGGCCTCTATCAGAGTCGTCGGGAGGAGCGTTAAGAGCTTTGGCAGCGATTAGCTCCTGGGACAAAGCCTCTTCTCCTGACGCGCTTCGCCCTGGAGAAAAAGGCTCGTGATCTCGTGGTGCTGGAAGTCCGCGAACTGACTTCCATCGCAGACTATTTCATTATCTGTTCAGGACGTTCCGGATCGACAGGTTCAAAGCATTGCGCAAGGCATTGAAGAGAATCTAAGCTGAGGCCGGTCACTCCCCGTTTTCGGTGGAAGGTGCCAATCGCGGCCATTGGGTGTTAATGGATTTTCCGATGTTATCGTGCACATCTTCTACGAGCCGGTGCGTGAGTTCTACGATCTCGAAGGGCTATGGGGTCACGCGCCGCGGGTCGAGCTGCCCGAACCTTACTCTAACCTTGGTCGATCAGTTTCAAGCCGCGGATAATCCGTTATCGCTAAGCGCCGGAATGGACGACGCTTTTATTTACGCTTAGCGCACGGACGCTTTCGCGCGGGATATCGCAAGGAAGGGAAACCCTCTTGAGCACAAAGCAGCCGGTGATCCTGGTGATCTTGGATGGATGGGGGATCAATCCAAGAAAAGAGGGTAATGCAGTTGCTCAGGCTTCGATTCCGAACATCGATAGGCTTGACTCGGGAGTTATCCGGTATCGAGTCTTTCTATGTCGGGAATGGATGTCGGGTTTGCCTGAAGGCCAGATGGGAAATTCCGAAGTTGGCCATATGATCCTCGGCGCCGGCCGCATCGTCTATCAAGATCTCACTCTTATTCACAAAGACATTGATGAGGGAAGTTTCTATAGGAACAGGAATCTTTTGGATGCAATGAGACAGACGCGGGATAAGAGTGGCAGGCTACACTTGATGGGTCTTTTGGGAGACGGCGGCGTGCACAGCCATCAGCGTCACATGGAAGCGTTGATTGAGATGGCGCGGCGCGAAAAGGGTCGGGACTGTTTTTCTTCATCTCTTTCTCGACGGCCGCGGACACTCCGCCGAACAGCGCCGAGCAGTTTATGCTCGATCTCAACGAAAAGCTGAAGGCTTATCCGGAGGTTCAGATTGCCACGGTGAGCGGGCGATACTATGCCATGGATCGCGACAAACGGTGGGACAGAATCGAGAAGGCGTACCTGTGCTTGACCGAGGGAGTCGGAACAAAGCGGATTCGGCGTTGGAGGCGATTCGTAATAGTTACAAAGACAAGGTTACAGACGAGTTTGTTCTTCCCACCGTCATCGGCGGTGTGGTGCCCGGAAGGTTTGATCCGTGACGGCGACGGAGTGATCTTCTTCAATTTTAGAGCGGATCGGGCGCGGGAATTGACCCGCGCGCTGACAGAAGAGGATTTCAGAGAATTTCCGCGCAAGCGACCCGTGGCTCTTTCTACCTTTGTAACGATGACGCAACACGACGAAACCTTCAAACTGCCGGTGGCCTATACGCCTAGGGAAATCAAAAAGATTTTAGGAGAACTCGCGAGTCAAGCCGGGATCCGCCAGTTGCGTATCGCTGGAGACGGAAAAGTACGCCCACGTGACCTACTTTTTCAACGGCGGCGAGGAGAACAAATTTCCCGGCGAAGAGCGTATCCTGATCCCTTCGCCCAAGGATGTAGCTACTTATGATCTCAAGCCCGAGATGAGCGCGCTGCGAGGTGACCGGAGGCGCTGGTCAAGCAATTGCGCGAACAGGACATCGGCTTGGTCATCGCCAATTATGCCAACGCAGACATGGTGGGCCACACGGGAACTTCGAGGCGGCGGTGCGGGCTTGCGAAGTCATCGACGAGTGTATTGGCAAAGTCGTGGATGCGGCCATGAGCAAGAAGGGTAAAATGATCATCACCGCGGATCACGGCAACATCGAGCAGCTGATCGACTATGATACCGGCATGCCGCACACGGCCCATACCACCAATCGGGTGCCGGTGATTTTGGTCGACGAAGAGCGGAAAAGAACCGGCTCAACAAAGGAACCGCCATCGATGTTGCGCCCACAGTTTTGCAGTTGCTCGGCCTACCTCAACCCGAGGAGATGACCGGTCACTCGTTGATCGTCGATTCCTAATCGGGCGGGCCTGTCTCCGCGATTAGGTAGGCGTTCGATTCTATCGTAGACTCTTCTGTTTGCCGTCCCCGATCTGCTAAAGTCGGATTGTTTTATGGATCCGGCGCGACAACCCAAACTGACTGATCGTTTTGATTGGCTGGTTGATTGGCTTTATCCGCCCCGTTGCCGTGCTTGCGGTGGTAGAATCTACGGCCGCGATGCTGAGTACTTGTGCAGCGCGTGTTGGCCTCCAGATCCGGCTTGTTGCTCATCCATTGTGCCACCTGTGCGGACGCCCGTTCTTCGACGCCAGCGGGGATGACCATCATTGCGCTGCTTGTTTGGCCCGCCCGCCCTATTTCGTTCGCGGCTCGAGCTTGGGGCTGCTATCCTAGAGATGAGAGGGCCGGAGCATCCACTCCGCCAGGTAGTGCAAAAGTTCAAATACGGCCGAAAAGTCTCTCTTCGGTAAACCATTAGGACGGCTCATGGCACAAGGTTGTCAGGAATTCTTAAAGGAGTGTCATGTGGATTTGATTATTCCTGTTCCCCTTCATCCGAAGCGACTCCGCTGGCGAGGATTCAATCAGTCTTTGTTACTAGCACGGCAGGTGAGTCGCTTATACGAGGTGCCGGTCGATCCCTTTGTGTTATGCCGCGAAGAGAGACGCCGCCGCAGACTCAACTGGCGGAAGACGAGCGAAGGAAAAACGTACGGGGCGCGTTCGCGACATATCCGGGAAATTATTGAAAGGGAGAAGCGTGCTTCTGGTGGACGATGTTTACACTTCTGGCGCAACAGCCAATGAATGCAGCCGCGTCCTGGTCCGGAGGCGGGGCGAGGGAGGTCTACGTATTGACCTTGGCGCGAACGGTTTAGACGACCGCTGGGGCCGGGCTCAGATCGGTTCTTGGGGAAATCAATAATGGCTTTGGATGATCGAGCAAGATGGGATGAAAAACACGCGGCGGAACACGCGACGCAAAAACCCTCAAGCTTTTTGAAAGCGATATTCGAAACCGAATCGTGGCTCCTCCCAAAAGGTCGAGCCTTAGACATCGCCACCGGAAAGGGACGTAACGCGATCTTCTTAGCGGAGCGCGGTTTTCAAGTGGTCGGGATCGATATCTCACCGGTTGCCCTGGAAATGGCGCGCCGAGCCTCCCAGGAAAATCCTTAGCCATCGACTGGCAAGAAGCGGATTTAGAGCGTGTCGAGCTTCCCAAGGGGGATTACGATCTGGTTGTGAATCTTAATTATTTGCAGCGGTCCTTGCTGCCGCAAATCAAAAGACGCTCAAGCCCGGTGGATGGGTAATCTTTGAGACCTATTTGATCGATCAATCGAAGATCGGTCGATCCGATAAGCCCTGACTATCTCCTTCTCCACAATGAGCTGCTAGACGTCTTCCGTGATTTTCGTGTTCTCTACTACCGCGAGGGAAAATTCCTACAATCGGGGAGAGCGAGTTTCGCGCGGGGCTTTTGGCTCAGAAGGGAAGTTAGAACGAGTTTCGATATTGGTACGTAGTCACTGGCCTGAATGCAGTGCGCGACGCGTGACGGACCGTACGTAGAGGTAGATCCAGGAAGTGATGCTCTTGCCGTCCGCTTGGATGATTGTCACTCTTTTGCGCTTGAATCGGTGCCCTTCATATTCGTCCAAAATTTCCAAGGCCCTCTGTGGCTCGCTGGAAACCGATAGATCTCCCCTATGACGCCAATCGGTCTTCCCGCGGGAGCGGTATGGCTCCGGGATAACGACCAAGATCGTAAAGTTTTCCTTGAAAGGTGCCGGTACCGACTAAAATAGCATGCGTTTCCAATAGGCGGTGGAGAGGATCGTTCATTTGACTTCGGAGAGTACCGTAAACGAACAGATAAGCTTCGTTATCCATGAATGAGTTTGTTACTCCTCGTAACGGCCGTGCACAGGACGAATCAAAGTTGGGGATCTCGATGGGGACTGGTCACGACCGGGGTTCTGCTTTATCGACTGATCGATCTTATCGTTTAAGACAAGAGCGATTCAAGAGAGATTCGCCGCAATGCTAGGTAAGTCTGCTAATGTCGTTCGACGACAACTGGAATGGTTGCCGCGTAGTAGTTGCCTGAGATGCCGCCGTCCTCTTGCCGCATGTTATTGCACCTTCGTTAAACCGTTTGAGTCGAAGCCGCGTTTCGTCATTTAACCCACCCGAAGGAGGCCAAACACAGTTTTGGCACCGGGAGGATGGCGTATCTCTGCATCCGGAACTCGCTACGGATTGAAGGTGCCGACTTTTCCGAAGACGAAGCGACCAATCGTATGATTCAAGATCCGGACTTGTTTTCGGTTGTTCTCTATCCCGGTCCGGGGGCGACAAATCTTTCGATGGTGCCCGCCTCTCAGCGGGCGGCGTTTGTTCCGACCGGCAGGGAACTCAATGTCTTCGTCCTCGATGGAACATGGAAGACGGCGGGTAAAATGATCCGCTTAAGCCGAAATTTACAAGTCCTCCCGCTCGTCTGTTTTGTTCCTCCCACCCCTTCGGCCTTTCGCATTCGGCGACAGCCTCATCCCGACTGTTACTCGACCATCGAAGCGATCCACCACGTTATCGACCTGTTTGCTCCAACAGAGAATGAAAATCCCGCAAAGCCGCGGCCACACGACAATCTGCTCGCGGTATTCGGCACCGCCGTAAGTCGCCAACTCTATTACCACGGACCGTTCGTAAGCCTCGAAGAATGCCCGCTCCATCGGGCCTTAGGCTCTGGGGTTGCATATCTATCTAAATATCTATATATTGTGATGAGAGGGTATTTGAAATGGATTTTGTGCGTACTCTCAAGGCCTTGGCCGACCCGATCCGGCTTCGCGTGTTAGCGGCGGTGGCGGAAGAAGAGTTGACGGTGGGCGAGGTACAGGAGGTGGTTGAGTCGGTACAGTCTTCGGTGTCCCGCAATCTCGCGATTCTCCGCGATGCCGGCTTCGTGCAAGACCGAAAGGAAGGGACGAATGTCTACTTCTCTGTCCGACAAGACATGCCTGAACCGGCAGGCGAGTTTTTCAAGTCGTTGCAAGCACGCTTGGCTACATTGCCGGAGGCCAAAGAGGACCGGGCGCGCATAGAAGACTGCCGGCGCCGTCGGTTGCATCGCTCACAGGGCTATTTTGAATCGGTGGCCGGTGACTGGGAGCGTATTCGCAAAAGCTATTTTGACGACCGGGTCACCTCGCTCGCCATCGAAAAGCTGCTGCCTCGCAATCTTATCCTTGCCGACGTCGGATGCGGAACCGGGAGCTTGACGGTGGAGCTGGCGCGATTCGCCGAGAAAGTCATTGGCGTGGATCTTTCACAGAAATGCTACGTCGAGCGCGACATGTCGCTAAGGAGAGAAATCTCCGCAACGTCGAGTTCCGCCGCGGCGACGCTCTGAAGCTGCCGTTGGAAACACGCAGCGTCGACGCTACGTTTTGTGTCATGGTGCTGCACTTTCTATCCGATCCCCAGCAAGCCGTCGCCGAGCTTTGCCGCGTCACGCGCGGCGGCGGTTCCGTGATCGTCGTCGACCTTGTGCAACACAATCAAGAATGGATGCGCGAGCAGATGGCCCATCGTCGGCTGGGCTTCGAAGAAGTTCCATTGAAGAGTGGTTCGGCGATGCCGGAGTTACTGAAATCACCCATGAGCTGACGGGCGCCTACGCCGGGAAAAAATGGCCCGCAACGGCAATCGCCCGGTAGAGATCTTTGTGGCGCGGGCATTGTTACCGATGAGCGAGGGGGCTCAACGAACAAGAAAAGCGAACAAATGAGCAACACTGAAAACACCCTACGACGACTGTTGCCCAAAGAATCCTTCTTTTCGATGGAGCGATGGGGACGATGATCCAGCGCCTTAAATTCGATGAGCAGGATTTCCGGGGTAAGAAGTACGCGAATCACAACCGACCCTGAAGGGTTGCAACGATTTGCTGGGCGTCACTCAGCCGGAGGCGATCGCACAGATTCGCGCGGCCTATCTCGAAGCCGGCGCGGACATCATCGAGACGAATAGCTTTAATTCCGACGGCCATTTCTCTTGCGTGATTACGGCTTGGAAAGCCAGGCGTACGCTCTCAATCTGGCGGCATCTCAGGTGGCGCGCCGTGCGGTGGACGCGTTCAATCTTAAAACGCCGGACCGTCCCCGGTTTGTCGCCGGCGCCATTGGCCTCCGACGAACCGAACCGCATCTTCTGTCGCCTGATGTGAATAGTCCGGCTTATCGGGCCGTGAGTTTTTCCCAGCTAGTTGACACGTATGGCGAGCAGATTCGCGGGCTGATCGACGGCGGAGTGGATCTTTGTTACCGGAAACTACATTCGATACCTTGAATCTAAAGGCGTGCCTTTTCGCCATTGAGAAGCTTTTCGAGGAGAAGAACGTTCGGCTGCCGGTGTTCGCCTCCGTGACGATTACCGATAGAAGTGGGCGGACTCTTTCCGGGCAAACACTCGATGCGTTTCTCGCCTCGATCTCCCATGCGAAGTCTGGCGGCGGTTGGAATCAATTGTGCTTTTGGTCCGGACTTGATGGCGCCGTTCGTTGAAGAGCTTGCGCGGCTCAGTCCTTTGTTCGTCTTCGCCTATCCCAATGCCGGCTTCGCCGAACGAGTTCGGCAGGTACGATCTCGGTCCCGGCGATATGGCTGAAGCTTTGGGCGCGTGGACTAAAGACGGGTGGTTGAACCTAGTCGGAGGTTGTTGCGGCACGACCCCTGAGCATATCAGCGCGATTGCCGATGCCGTCCATGAGAGCCGCCCGCGCGTGCCGCCGAAGCCGCATCAGTTTACCCATCTCAGTGGATTCGAGAGCCTGACCATCCGTCCGGAATCAACTTCATCATGGTCGGTGAACGAACGAATGTTGCCGGTTCTCGGAAATTCGCCCGCCTGATTCGCGAAGAGAATTACGAAGAAGCACTCTCCGTCGCTAGAAGAACAAGTCGAAGGCGGCGCCAATATCATCGATGTCAACATGGACGAAGGCATGCTCGATTCGGCAGCGGTGATGAAGCAGTTTTTAAATTATGTCGCCTCCGAGCCGGACATTGCTAAACTGCCCATTATGGTCGACAGCTCAATTTCGACGTCATCGAAGCCGGGTTGCAGTGCGTCCAGGGGAAGGGTGTGGTGAACTCGATCTCCCTTAAAGAGGGAGAAGGAAGAGTTCAAACGGCGCGCGCGGCTGATCAAGCGCTACGGCGCGGCGGTGGTCGTTATGGCGTTCGACGAAGAAAAACAGGCCACCACCGTCGAGCATAAGGTCGCTATTGCGCGGCGGGCGCACAAAATCTTGACCGAAGAGATTGGCTTTGACGAAGGCGACATCATTTTCGACCCCAATATTCTGACCGTGGCCACCGGGATCGAGGAGCACAACGACTACGCCATTAACTTCATCGAGGCGACCCGGCAGATTGAAACAGTTGTTCCCGCGCTGTCATGTTTCGGGCGGCGTGAGCAATATCTCTTTTCGTTTCGCGGTAACGACCGGATGCGGGAGGCGATGCACGCAGCGTTTCTCTATCACGCGATCCAGGCGGGCATGGATATGGGAATCGTCAATGCCGGTCAGCTGGCGGTCTATCAGGAGATTCCGGAAGATCTATTGGAAAGGGTGGAGGATGTGTTGTTCAATCGTAGGCCGGATTCCACCGAGCGGTTAGTAGAGGCTGCCGAGCAGGTTAAAGGTTCGGTGAAGAGCGCCGCTCAGGAAGATGATTGGCGCAACGAAACCGTTGAACAGCGGCTGTCCCATGCACTGATCAAGGGAATTGTCGATTACATTGAACCGGACTTGGAAGAAGCGCTCACGAGGTACGATCGGCCTCTGAAGATTATCGAGGGTCCGCTGATGGATGGCATGAACGTGGTGGGAGATCTTTTTGGCGAAGGCAAGATGTTTCTCCCTCAGGTGGTGAAGAGCGCCCGCGTGATGAAGAAAGCCGTAGCGTATCTCACGCCGCTCATGGAGGCGGAAAAACAGGCGGCGAAACAGATTGAACACCGTACCAAGCTGGTTTTCGCCACCGTCAAGGGCGATGTCCATGATATTGGCAAAAATATCGTGGGAGTGGTGTTGGGGTGCAACAACTACGAGGTCATCGACTTGGGCGTTATGGTTCCTGCGTGACAAGATCATCGAAACCGCGATCCGGGAAAAGGCGGATATCATCGGCCTAAGCGGTCTCATCACTCCGTCCCTGGACGAAATGGTGCACGTTGCCGGCGAGATGGAACGCCGCGGTTTGAAGATTCCTCTGCTCATCGGCGGCGCGACGACGAGCAAACGGCACGCACGCCGTCAAAATCGCGCCGGCGTATGGGCGTGAAACGGTTCACGTTATCGACGCATCCCGCGCCGTACCGGTGGTGGGCGCGCTAAGCAATCCCGAGGGGCGCAGAGGATTGGACGAGAAAAATCGCGCGGAGCAGGCGGAAATGCGAGAGCAATTCGCCAATCGCTCAGCCGCCCAGCTGCTGACCTACGAAGAGGCGGGACGGCGCAAGCTCCACGTTCCTTGGGACCCGACTCAAATTACCGAGCCGGAGTTTACCGGCCGCAAAGTGCTTACCGATTTTCCGATCGAAGAGTTGGTTCCCTACATCGACTGGTCACCCTTCTTTCATACCTGGGAGATGCGCGGGCGCTACCCGGACTTGCTCGACGATCCGGTTCGAGGTCCGGCGGCGCGGGAGCTGTTCGCCAACGCGCGGGAGTTGTTGGAAGAGATCGTTCAAAGAAGTTGTTCACAGCGCATGCCGTCTACGGCCTCTATCCGGCGAACAGCGAGGGCGACGATATCGTTCTTTACAACGATGTGTCGCGGTAAAAGAATTGACGCGCTTTCACACGTTACGCCAACAGAAAGAGAGCTCGAAGGGCAAGCCGCAATTGGCGCTAGCTGATTTTGTCGCGCCCCGCACCGAAGGTTTGATCGATTACATCGGCGCTTTTGCCGTCACCACGGGTCATGGGACCCAAGAACTAGCGGAGCGGTTTGAGCGGGACAACGATCAGTATAACTCCATCATGGCGAAAGCTTTGGCGGACCGATTAGCCGAGGCCTTTGCCGAGTACCTGCACAAGCGAGTTCGCATGGAGTGGGGTTACGGCAAAGAGGAGCATTTGACCCATGAGGAACTGATCGCCGAGAAATATCGCGGCATCCGCCCAGCGCCGGGCTACCCCGCCTGCCCGGACCACACCGAAAAACCGATTCTTTTCGATTTATTGAAGGTCCATGAAGCGACGGGTATCGTTTTGACTGAAAGCTACGCGATGTTCCCCGCCGCTTCGGTGTGCGGGCTCTATTTCGCTCATAAAGAAGCGCACTACTTCGCCGTGAGCGCGATTGGCAAAGATCAAGTCGAGTCCTACGCCGTAAGAAAACGGCATGACGGTTGCAGAGGTAGAGCGCTGGCTCGGACCGGTGTTGGGATATGATCCGGCACGCATGTAGCGGGTGATTCAGTTGCCGCGCGATCTACGCGTAAGGCACGGGAACCAGCTGATCCGTCGCTGAGCGCACATCTTCTTCCCAGAGTTGCAGTAGCTTTTTTGGTGATGGGGCCAGGTTTGCCGTCGCCAATAGGTTGTCCATCCCATTGAACCACCGGCGCTACTTTAATGGAGCTGCCGATCAACAACATCATTTCGGCGGCCTGCCGCCCCTCACTGACGGAAACATCCGCAAGCCGGATCTCTTTGAGGTCACCTTGGGCGACCAGACGCTCGGCGAGCTTGAGCATCCGCTGGATGGTGATTCCGGAAAGGATCGCGTCGAAGGACGGATGGCGCAACACGCGGTCTTTGGTGACCAAGGCGACATTCATGTTGGAACTCTCTGCGACCATGCCGCCCTGATCGATGAACACACCATTGTCGGCGCCGTGATCTTTGGCTTCCAGCACGACTAAGACATTGGGCAAATAATTGGTTGACTTGGTGCGCGCGAAAAATGGCGGCTTGATAGGGATCTGACTCGTAATAACTTTGATGCCCTCGGTGTAATAGCTTTGTGGGTAGAATTCTTGCTTGAAGACGATGACGTAAAAGCTGCTCCTATGCATTCCGCCGGACCGAGGGCGAAACCGCCAGGTCCGGCGGATAGCCAATAACGAACCGAGCCGTCGTGTTTGCCGCTGGCGGCAGCGGTGTCCAAAATGATTTGTCGGAGCTGTTCTTTCGGAAACGGAAGCGGTATGCGCGCCAGCTCTGCGGAACGAAGCAATCGATCCAAGTGAGGATCTAATTGATAAAGCATGCCGTGGGTCAGCGTAGCGGTATCGAAGACAGCATGGCCACGATGCACCATATGATCGTCGAGCGGCAGAACCATCAGCGAGGGATCGATGACAATGCCGCCGAGAACGCTGGAATACATGGAGTAAAAGTTAGCCGCTTTGGAATGGACGGCTTGACGGAGACGAGCGATGGCCTCATCCGACATGAAGATCCGAGTTTTCTTCGCGCTCGACATACAAGGATTTGCGAAATTAGGTCCGAATAACAAGATCCACGGGCTGCGGTTTTTCTATCTTGCTCTCCGGCCAGGCCAGCAAGTCAGATTTCATTCGAATGATGGAGACAAACAGCCGTTAACTGTCGAGTTCCGGTTTTGGAAGGGTAACGAAAGGAACGCCCTCTTCTGCGAGCTCAGCTGATTCCTTAGGGGTTGCCGTGCCGTGGATGGGGCGTTCTTCAGCCTTGCCGTGATGGATCTGCCGTGCCTCTTCGGCAAAGCGAGAGCCGACGTCTTCAAAATTTTGCTTGATGTAATGGTGCACGTGGAGCAGCATTTCTTTAAACTCAGCGGGTGACGGTGGTATCGGCGTCGCCGCCGCCGGTTGCTCTATCTTTTTCGGAGGTGCCGGCTGTTCTTTTTGACATGGACAGCGCAGGCATGGGGCATCTTCTCTACTCGCTTGCTGCCGCAAGTCGGACATGAGATCAGTTTTTTCCGCCTGCTTTTGAAAATCTTCAAAGCTCGGAAACCAGCCTTCAAATTGATGCTTTTTTTGCAGATAAGGTTGTAGACGACCATACGATCCCGCAAGGTATGAATAGGTTTGTTTTAGCAGGTTGTCAAGGGAGTATGGCCAACAAGTAGCCTTGGCTGCAACCACCCTATGGCGGATTTATCTGTATTTCCGGTAGTTTGATGAGGCACGGCGGCGTGCTAAGATCGCTTATCGATGAGCAATGAATTGGCAATAAAGATCGTGCGCAAGGTTTCCCGCGGTCCCACGGGGAGACATGGGATGGTCTGTTGGGTTCTGGCTCGCCCTTCATGAAATGGGATTGGTTGGATAGTTTCGAGCAGACCGGCTGTGTCACCGAAGAGACCGGCTGGTTGCCACACCATTTGGTGGTTGAGAAGGACGGCAAAATTGTCGCTGTCTGTCCGTTGTATCTCAAGCTGCACAGCATGGGAGAGTTTATTTTTGACTGGGAATGGGCGGAGGCGGCTCACCGAGTCGGTATCCAGTATTACCCCAAGATGTTGGTGGGCGTGCCTTTCACCCCCGTCACCGGCCCGCGTTTTCTCACGACGCAGGATGAAGACCGGAAAGCTCTCATTCGCCTCATGGGGCAAGCGCTCGCAAAGGTGGCCGCGGACAACAAGATATCTTCAGTTCATGTGAACTTTTGCTTGGTCGAGGAGAGGGAGGCTCTGGAAGAGGTCGGGTTTTTGCCAGAGCAGGTCTCCAATTTCACTGGCAGAATCAGAATTTTCACACGTTCGACGACTATCTCCGGTAGTTTTCGCAGTGACCGACGTAATAAGATTAAACGGGAGCGACGGGAAGTCACTCAAAGGGGAATTGTTATCCGGGCCTTCGAAGGGGCTGATCTCACGCGAACGCAAATGCGTACCATGTTTCGCCTCTACAAGGGCCATGTCGATCGGCATTACTACGGCCGCCAATACCTCCACGGCGGAATTTTTCGATGAGGTTCACCGTCGGTTTGCGCCGCACGTTTGTTTGATGTTGGCCGAGCGCGAGGGGAAAGTCATCGCGGGCACTTTCAACGTGCGCGACGGCACAGCGATGTACGGCCGCTATTGGGGCGCTTTCGAAGAGCAACCTTTCCTGCATTTCAACGTCTGTTACTACTCCGCCATCGAGCATTGCATACGTATGGGTTTGGAGCGTTTTGAAGCCGGGGCTGGCGGCAGTTTCAAGCAGCTTAGAGGTCTGGACCCGGAGCCCACCGGGAGCGTCCACTACATTGTCGACGGAAAGTTCCGGCGGGCGGTAGAACGATTCCTCCAGCAGGAGCGCGAGATGATCCGTCAAAAACGCGAAATGCTGCTCGACGGAAGCCAGCTCAAACGCGCCTCCCACGAGCCTTAGACCTTCGACGGTTTCCTTGACAGGTTCATGGCTTTCTTTTAACGTCGGCTTCGGAGCTGTGGTCGTGAAATCCTCTGTGACGAACATCATCGAGCCCGTGATTTTTTCGCCGTGCTCTTGATTTTGTGGGAAGTCTTGGTCGAGGTGATCAAGGTTCCCTCTTTCATCTTGCCTCCGCCGCGGAGATTTGTGGACGTCCTTCATAAAGAAATTACCCATTCTGGGCCATCATTCTCTGATTACATTCGTCGAAGCGGGGGTGGATTTGCTCTTTCCCTGGTTCTCGGGGTCACGTTTGCCATTGCCGTCGTCTACTCGCGTCATCTTCAGAATACACTTTACCCGCTCATCGTGATTCTCTACGCCATGCCGAAGAGCGCCTTCGCGCCGCTGATGGTAATCTGGGTCGGTTACGGGCTTACTTCTAAGATTGCGATCGCCTTTCTGGTGGCGTTTTTCCGATCGTCGTGAATACCGTCGTGGGACTGAAAGAAGTGGAGCCCGAGCTTTTGGAATTGGCTCGCATCAACCGCGGAACTCAGTTCGATGTCTTCAAAAGATTCGGCTCCCGAATTCGATACCGTTCATGTTTGCCGGAATCAAAGTCGCGATCGTTCTCTCCGTGACGGGAGCCATCGTGGCGGAATTTGTCGCCGCCAACGAAGGGCTTGGCTATCTGGTGCTGCAGGCCAACTACAGCCTGGATACGGCGTTTGCCCTGGTGGTCCTGCTCATTTTGGCCAGTTCTATCGTTGGCTCTTTTCTGGCTAATCGAAATCATTCAAAAGAAAGTTGCTCCCTGGAGCGCTGAAGTTCGCCAGGTCGAAGGCTCTTTTTGAAAATTATGGAGGATGATGATGGCATTGCCGAAAAAGTATTTTTCTCTCTGGTCTCCCGCAGTCATTGCTGCATTGGGAATTGTGCTGCTTTGTTTCACATACGCCGGTTCCGACGCCGCTGAGCCCAAGCCCGGCACCATACGTCTCGATTTCATCATTGGGGGCAAGCATGCACCGTGGTACGTGGCGCTGGAAAAAGGCTTTTACGCCAAGCGCGGTTTGGCACCGACCATACAAGCGAGCACCGGCTCCGCCGACACGGTGCGCACGGTGGCTTCAGGCGGTGCGGATTTTGGCTTCGCCGACATTGCGACCATGATCGTGGCCAGATCCCGCGGTACACCGGTGCAGGCCGTCGCTCAGTTTGGTTACGTCGGGGCGACCATTGTCTGGCGCGACGAAGGCGTGATTAAAGGAATCAAAGACCTCGAAGGAAAATCTTTGGCGATCAGTCCCGGTCAAGCCCAATGGTTTCTAATGCCGGCGTACTGCCGCATCAATAAGATCGACTTCAAATCGATCAAGATTCAAGAGACGGCGGCACCGATTCAACCGGCAGCGTTGGCGACCAAGAAGGCGGATTTCATCATCATGTTCCGCGCTTCCAACGACGAGAGTTGCCGAGCAAGCCGCATCGAAAGTCGGAGTGAAGCTCTCGCGGGTATTCATGAAAGATACCGGCCTCGATATTTACGGAACCAGTCTGATCGTCAAGGATGACGATGTCAAAAAACGCCCGGATTTCGTTCGAGCCTATGTCGAAGGGACATTAGAGGGATTGCGCTACTCCCGTGATCATCAAGAAGAGGCGCTCAAGATTTTGCTTAAGAACAAACCTGAGCTCGAGCCGGCGCTCACGACCTTGCAACTTAGAAATGCGCTGACGGAAGTGTTCTTACCGTTCGAATCCGCACAAATCGGCTTGGGCTACATGAAGCCGGACATTGTGGAGAAGACCGTAAAGGTGACCAACGAGTACTTCGACGTCGGTCGAAAAGTGGCGGCGAACGAAGTTTTCACGAACCAATTCATCAAGCGCTAGTTTGTGAGAGCCGCCAAGGTATCTCAGTGCCGCCGCTGATCACGGTCCAGAATGTCTCCAGGATTTTCACCAGCGGCGCGAAGACCGTTTATGCGCTCGAAAATGTTTCGTTTGAAATCCAAGCAGGCGATTTTGTCTCCCTGGTGGGTCCCAGCGGTTGCGGCAAAAGCACACTGCTCAAAATCGTTTCAGGGCTGCTTCCCGCTTCCTCCGGAAGCGTTTCCGTGAGTGACAGCCCGGTTGATGGACCCACTGGAAAATGTCGGCATGGTCTTTCAATCGCCGGTCCTCTTAAAGTGGCGGCCGGTTTTAGGCAACGTTCTTTTACCTGTGGAATTCGCGAAACTGGACGTGGCCAGCCACATCGAACGTGCTCGCTCCTTGCTAAATCTGGTCGGCTTGGCAGGGTTCGAAGAAATGTATCCCCATCAGCTTTCCGGTGGCATGCAGCAACGGAGTCTCCCTTTGTCGCGCTTTGGTGACGGACCCCAACTGCTGCTTATGGACGAGCCCTTCGGAGCGCTCGACGCCATGACGCGGGACGAGTTGGACATCGAGTTACTGCGCATTTGGCACGATCGAAAGAAGACCGTCCTCTTCGTCACACACAGCATTCAGGAAGCAGTGTTTCTCTCGGACCACGTGATTGTAATGTCCGCCCGACCGGGCAGGCTCTTGGAACAGACTCTCGATCCAATTGCCACGGCCGAGAACTATGGAGATGATGAGTACAACGCAATTTGGCGAATACACTCTGAAGATACGCGCCCTGCTTCAGGGTTTCGACGGTATTTCCGCTGCTATCCCGGGGTCCACCGCATGAATTTGTTGCGTTCGTAGGTTATACTACTGGTAATTTCGATCTCCATTCTAGTCAACACTCACAGGCATTCCACCTTTCGAATGGCACCATCCGAAAACATGACCTACGCCAAAGCAGGCGTGAGTATCGAAGCAGGGGATGAACTGGTGCGCCGCATCGGTCGCATCGCATCAAGGACCAAGAGATCGGGAGTGCTCGCGGGCGTCGGAGGATTCAGCGCGCTCTTCGATCTAAAGAGTCGAGGCTATCGCCACCCGGTGCTGGTTTCTTCCACGGACGGCGTGGGGACCAAGCTCAAAGTGGCGTTCATGATGAAAAACACGATACCGTCGGCATCGATCTTGTGGCCATGGGTGTGAATGATATCATCACTCAAGGCGCCGAGCCGCTTTTTCTTCTTGGACTACTTTGTCTGCGGCAAGCTTCACGTCGATATCGCCGAGATGGTTGTGCGGGTATTGCGGCAGGCTGTCGTCAGGCGGGCTGTGTATTGATCGGCGGCGAGACCGCTGAGCATCCCGGTGATTTTTCCAACGGTGAATATGATCTGGCTGGCTTCGTCGTCGGAGTCATCGAAAGGAAAAAGAGTTCTCAATCCCGAATCGATTGTCCCGGGAGATCTTCTGATCGGGCTTCCGTCTAGTGGTCTTCATAGTAACGGTTACTCTTTGGCGAGAAAGGTCTTGCTTGAGTTTGGCGGGCTGAAACTCCGTCAACAGGTGCCCGAGCTGGGGAGGAGTTTAGGTGAGGAGTTGTTAGAGCCGACGCGGATCTACGCGAAGATGACCGGGGATCTGTTTGCAAAACATGCGATCAAAGGCGCGGCCCATATCACGGGCGGAGGTATCCCAGGCAACCTGCCGAGAATTTTGACCCGAAGGGCGGCGCGCCTGGATCAACCGGGGAAGCTGGCATGTTCCGCCGGTGTTCGATTTGATCCAAAAGTCGGACGCGTTTCACGAGACGAGATGGACCGGACATTCAATAACGGCCTGGGCATGATCCTGGTTGTCGGCAAGCAACAGGTGGACGGCGTTATCTCCACGCTTAAGAAAATGCGCGAGCGGTACTTTATGATTGGCGAAATCAAAAAGGCAGGCGAGGGTTACCCTGGTTTCCTAAGGGACAAGCCATGCGACGACAAGTTCTCATCGGCGTATTGATTTCCGGCAGCGGCACCAATCTTCAATCCATCATCGATGCCATCGAGGCGAAAGAGCTGGATGCGAAAATCCAGGTCGTGCTCAGCAATCGCGCCGATGCCTACGGCCTCGTGCGGGCCAAAAACACGGGATTCCGGTCGAGGTTCTGGATCACAAGAGATTTCCCAGCCGAGAGGCTTTTGACCAGGCGGTGGTCGATATTTTGCGGGCCCGTGAAGTGGAACTGGTTGTGCTTGCCGGTTTTATGCGGCTCCTGTCCCCCGTATTCGTGGGCGCTTATTCCAACCGCATCATGAACATTCACCCGGCATTGCTTGCCGGCCTTTCCCGGACTCCATGTGCAGAAAAAAGCGGTGGAGCACGGCGTGCGCTTCTCCGGCTGCACGGTTCACTTTGTCAACGAAGATTGCGACGAGGGGCCCATCATCATTCAAGCGGTGGTTCCGGTATTTCCGGAGGATACGGAGGAGTCCCTCGCCGTCCGTATTCTGGAGCAAGAGCACCGTATCTATCCCCGCGCGATCCAACTTTATAGCGAGGGTCGATTGCGCATCGAAGGACGCAAAGGTCTTTGTCGATGGCCTCGCCGGGAAGAAAATCAGGTGCTTGTCCAGCCGCCCTTAAAAAGATGAACAAGACTAAACCGGTGCTTATTTTTCTCATGAAGCTCCTGGTCAGCACCGGGCTGATCGTCTTCTTCTTCACACAAATTCATATCGAGCGGTTCCTGGGAACGCTACGCTTGCAGCCAGGTTTTCCTACATTGCGCTGGCGCTGGTTGTCTATCTCCTCTCACAGATCTTAAGCGCCGGGAGATGGATGATTTTAGCCCGCCCTCTGGGCTTCGAGGAACCGTTCAAAGAGATCATTGCTTTTTATCTCATCGGGATGTTTTTCAATCTATTTGCGCCCGGAACTGTGGGCGGGATGTCAGCCGGGTTTACTATCTGGCCCGCAATGACAAGAACTCATTCGGAAAAGGCCGGTTGGGCTGTCTCAACAGTTCCTGCTGCCGTTTCCGTGTTCATGGATCGCGCCGTGGGAATGGCGGTGCTCGTTTGGCTTGGCGCCATCGGACTTGTACTGTTCCCCGAGTATCCTGTGCCCGCGCGCCATACGCTTCCTGACCTTTGCCGTCGCCGTGGGCTTGGCTGTCGCCGGGGCTGCCGCTCGCCTTTGCTCCGGCGTTTTCTTCCGGAGGACGGTCATCCGGTCGTGGTGAAACCTGAGATTTGCCTGTGAGGGCCTATCGCACTCAGCTGGAGCGTTATTCCCCAAGGCGATAGCCTTTTCGTTTTTCCTGCATTTGATTCAGGCTTGGATCCATTTGGTATTGGGATGGGCTCTTCAGATCGACATCCCTTTTTCCTTCTGTATTATCCTTTATCCCCTCGTTGGCACATTTGCGCGCAATTCCGATCAGTCTTAACGGCATCGGTCTGCGCGAAGGGGGATATCTTTTCTTGCTCGGCCTTATCGGGATCAATGCCGAGAAGGGTGTCGCCTTCGGGTTGCTGCTCTTCCTGATTGTTGCCGTTGATAGCTTGATCGGCGGAGTGCTGTTCTTGGTGAAGAAGAGTCCTAAGCCGGCCGATGACGCTTTTGCTGAAGTCAATTAGGCTCAGGTAGCCGCTGGAATATAGTGGCGAGACCTAAAAACGAAAGGAAGCCGAAAGCATCCGTGAGACCGGTTACGATGATACCGGCGCCCATGGCCGGATCGAACTTTAAGGCCTTCAAGACGAGCGGAATGACTGCGCCGGAAAAACCTGCCATCAAGCCGAGATTGAGAATCATTGCGCTCGCCAGAACCAAGCCGAGAATAAGCATTGCCTTTCCAGAGAAAGGCAGCTAGGGCTATCACGCCACCGGCCGCAAGGGCGATACAGATATTGACCAAGACTTGTTTGACGACCGCCTTCCAGGCAGAAGAAAATTCAAGTTCGCCCAGTGCAATGGCGCGAATAATGACCGTGGCCGTCTGAGTGGCACCGTTGCCGCCGACGCCCGGCGATGACGGGCATGAAGGTGACCAGAGCGATGATCTCGTGCAGGGTCCCTTCGAATAAGCCCACCACGGAAGCCGCCAAAGTTGCCGTCATCAAATTCAAAATGGTCCAGGGCAGCCGCATTCTTACCGAGCGAGAGACCGGCGTGAAGACACGATCCTCTCTCCGCCAATCCCGCCATCTTGTACATGTCTTCGGTGGCCTCTTTGTCGATAATGTCGATGACGTCGTCAACTGTAATAATCCCTCCAGTCGTCCTGATTCATCGACAATGGGCAAGGCAAGCAACTCGTATTTTGACACCAAGCGCGCCGCTTCTTCCCGGTCCATCATGACGTTGGCTTTGATCGGATCGGCGATCATCATGTCGCCCAGCAGGCGATTCGGCGGCGCCACCACCAAATTCCGCAAGGGGACGACGCCCACCAGCTTGCCGGCCTCGTCAGCCACGTAGAGATAGAAGAACGTTTCCAATTCTCCGCGCTCGCGGATCTATCGATGGCGCCCTGGGCGGTGGTGCTCGGGAGGAAGGTCATGAAATCCGTCGTCATGATGCGCCCGACGCTGCCTTCCGGATAACTAATCAACTCCCGGACTTCAGCCCGCCGCTCTGGGTCTAAGAGCGCGATAATTCGTTCGCGCCGCTCCTCGGGAAGGCTGTCGATGAAAGTCACGGCGTCGTCCGGGTCGGCCCGGGCGATCATTCGGCTGAGCCTTGTCATCGTCGATCAGCGCCAGGATGTCGGGGAGCAGTTCAGGAGGGAGCTCTTTCAGCGCTTTGTCGGCGCGGCGCGCCGAGAAGAGGATATCGAAAGCTGCCTAACCTCCGGTGGCTCTAGACCTTTGAACAACAAGGCGATATCAGCGGGATGGCGCTGGCCAGATAAATCTCAGGACACGGTCTGGCGTGGCGGTGCGGAGCATCTCCCGTACGGTGTCATGATCGATGGGGCGGGCTTCATGCTGTGTCTCGGGAATCAAGCTGGTTCTTTCATAACCATTGGCATGCGGATTTGCAAATTTGTAATGCCTATTTGCCCGCTTAAAGCGCGCGTGGAAATTTGCTATCTTGCCCTAGCGCGGAAGCCTAGCGAAGGGGAAGAAAGCGGATGGCGCAGAAGCCGAAATCCGATTGGTCCTCTGGCACGGTACGGCGATCGTCATCGTTGCTGTCGGGCGACCCTTGCACATCGGCTTCGGAATGCGATGGGCAGGAGCGGCCGGTCTCGCAGCCCTGGACAATCGTCCGCCGTCATTTTCCGCCATTGCGAAGAAAACCATGCCGGTGGTCGTGAACATCTCGACGACAGCGCGAACGCTCACCGCGCACCAGCTCCAATGACCCTATAGACGAGTTCTTTCGCGCGTTTTTGGCGATGCGCAGCCGCGGGAAAATAGCCAGCGGAGTTTAGGCTCCGGCATTCTTATCAGTAAAGACGGCGAGATTCTCACCAGCTACCACGTGTGTGCGAAATGCCGATGCGATCAAGCGTCAAACTTGTCGGATCAAACCGGAATATGAAGCGACGGCTGGTCGGCAAGGATGACCGGACCGATCTGGCCCTAATCAAGATCAGAAGATCCGGCGGCAATCTGCCCTTCGCGCGGCTCGGCAGCTCCAGCCAGTTAGATGTGGGCGACTGGGTAATGGCCATCGGCAATCCCTTCGGTTTAGAACACACGGTCACCGCCGGTATTGTCAGCGCCAAAGGCAGGGTGATTGGTGCCGGCCCCTATGATAACTTCATTCAAACCGACGCGTCGATCAATCCGGGCAACAGCGGCGGTCCACTTATCAATGCTTCCGGTGAAGTTGTCGGGGTGAACAGCGCTATCTTCAGCCAATCGGGAGGCAATGTCGGCATCGGGTTCGCGATTCCCATCGATCTGGCGAAAAAGGTTGTCGATCAGCTAAGAAGAACGGCCGGGTCGTGCGCGGTTGGTTGGGCATCCGTGCCCAAGATGTTTCACCGCAGCTTGCCGCGTCATTGGGGCTCACGCGGAATCCGGCCGAGATGGCCGTGGTCACGGAAGTAGGAGAGGGCAGTCCCGCGGCTGGAGGCGGGTGTAAAACCTGGGGATGTAATCCTGGAGTTCAACAGCAAGCCGGTTCCCAGGAGCCAAGATTTTCCGTCTTTGATCGCGGATACGCCGCCGGGCCAGAAGGTGACGTTGAGGATCACGCGTGACAAAAAGAGCAAATCGTTTCGGTGAAGATCGGCGAATTGCCCGACGAGGGTGACGCCGTTCAAAGGCAGAGACCAGGGATCCGGAAATCGGAGTTCGGGTCCAGCGTATTACGCCGGAGGCCGCGCGCCGCTTGGGCCTAACTTCGACCAAGGGCGTATTGATCGTCGAAGTTCAGCCCGGCAGCCCCGCGGATCAGGTGGGACTGGAACCCGCTGACGTAATCCGTGAAGTCAACCAGCGTCCGGTCAATAATATTGGTGATTTCGAACGTGCTGTCCGTCAAGGGAGGCGAGGAGAGCGAACCTTGCTGCTTGTGCAACGAGGGGACAACGCGGTATTCTTTGCGCTCAAGCGTAAAAGTTAGGAGGATCTATGTTTGGACTCGGGCTTCAAGAACTGCTGGTGATTTTGGTTATTGCGTTGGTCATATTCGGACCGAGCAAGCTGCCGCAGATCGGCAGTGGCCTGGGCAAAGCGATTCGGGACTTCAAAAGGGCGTAAGCAGCGACGACGGCGAAGACTCAGGTAGCGATCCCAAAAGATAGCTCCAAAGATTTGCCGCGTTAATTTCCGCCGGGCCTCGCAACGACGTGGTCGAAGCAGTCGCGCTTACGAATGCCGGTGCACCTGGTTACGCTCTATTCCGGCGCTCTTGTCCGTGCGGGTAATCGGACTGCCTGGCGGTGTTCCCGCTGTTCTACTTATAATTCGCGCGTGAAGTGAAAGCCGTTTTTCTTTGTGCCGAGTAGAACAGTGTAGAGCGAGGTCTTGGATAGTTTATAAACTTTCTCCACGGTAAGATCGGTCATTTGAATGAACGGCTTTAGCTTGAGATCGGTTCGCCAGCCCAACCAGCGGGTAATGGGATCCAGCGCTTGGGTGAAAGATCCCAACAGCGGAAAATCGCTGGTGAAATGATTGACGATTACAATTCTTCCCCTGGTTTACACACGCGCTTCGCTTCTTCGATCATCCGAATCGGATCAGGCACAACGGTGACGACATGGAAGGCCATGACATAATCAAAGCTGTTTGCGGAAAATTCCAGATCCAGCGCATTCATCTCCATGACCTTGAGGTGCGACCAACCGTTCTCAAGGATTTTTGACGTGCCCGAGCCAACATGTCGGGAGCTAAATCAATGCCCGTGACCTCACAATGGGTTGGGTAGGCGGGAAAAGACGTACCGGTTCCCGCACCGACTTCCAGGACCTTTGCGCCGCAGGGGATCTCAAGATCCTCGATGACGCGTTCCAGTCGAGAATAGAAGATCTTGCCGAAGACTTTATCGTAGAGCGGAGCGAAGTCAGAATATAAGCGACTTTCGTGTGCCTCAATATCACCCATTATCCCCACCCCCACCCCAGCGCCTTAGGCATCCCGAATGTCCCTACTCTGCTTTTTGTAGAAAATCGAGATATCCCGCCTGCGAAATCTCCACTGCTTACCTTTTTTGAAGGCTGGCAGAATGTTCTTTGCGGGCGAATTCATTCACAGTGTCTGGGCTTAAGTCTAATATTACCGCAACCTGCCTACTGTTCAATAGCTCCTCTTCTCTTTCCGTCATAAGAACCCCCCTCTCCGAGGATTGCCTTCAATCCGCCGCTGCTAAAAAGTTTTTTTTCTAACAAGTTCACTCCGGGCTGTCAAGGCAAATATGCATCAATGGCCAATTACGCTATCACAGCATGATTGCCGCTGGTGATCGCACTCGGGCAAAAACCCGCCGAGTCTTTGCAGCGCGATCAGAGCAGCCGCTCCCCGTTCTGGTTCGCGGCATCGGCGAAGATCCGAATCGGAAGAATCATCATGTCGAGGCCGGCAAATTGAAGTTTTTGCTGCAATGTTGCGGGCGTGTGATTGTGTAGAAAGCGGCTCACCGCATTTTCTTCCTGAAAAACCAGCTTGCCGGAAAAAAGACTGATCTTGGAAAATCCTGGACCACGGCGGTGCAAAGCTCTTCCAGTTCCGCCATGAGATCGACTCCCAAAGAGTAGCGATATTCCGCATACCAACCGAGGCAATTGGCGAACTCTGACAAAACTCTTGAGGTCTTCTTCCTTGGCACGGCGAAGATTCTCGATCTCCTGCTGCCCCTTGAACTGGCCGGAGTCGATAACACCGACCGAAATGAAAACGACGTTCTTAAAATGATTGGGAAATAATCTTGGAATGGTAAGGAGTGCATGAACGGCGACACCGTCGAAATCACGTACGATGATCGCGGCGGTAGGGGCCGTTGGATTCTTCGGTGGAACCGGCTCTTTTAGATTCGGCTGAAAGGGGATCGTCAGAAGCGTATCGTCGAGGCGCTTGAGCGCGCGCCGCACCCGAGAGTAGTGCGAGTGGACGAAGGCACAAAGAGAGATAAAACAGAAAGTTACCAGCAACGTTACCCATCCGCCCTCCGCGAACTTGATCGTGACGGTGATGATCAGAATCGTCCCAGTGAGGAGCAATCCGAGTCCGTTGATGCAGAACTTGCGCAGCCAAATCGCCTCGGTTCTCCTCACCTCCCACCAGTGCCTGCACATGCCGAGTTGAGACAGGGTGAAAGTTAAGAAGACGTTGATGCTATACATCACCACTAGGAGACTCACCCTGCCCTGGGTGTAAAGGAGGAAACCCAACGAGGGTCAGTCCCATGAACCAAATGCCGTCTCGGGTAACCAAATGGTCGCTTAGGAGAGAGAAGCGGTGCGGCGCCCAAGAGTCCAGTGCCATGTTAGAGAGCACGCGAGGACCATCGATAAAACCGGCCTGGGCCGCTACCAGCAGTATCGCCGCTTCGGTGACGAGTGTGGAGATGACCAGCGAGGCGGCCAGCTGAACTTCCGCTACCGAAAATGACGCCGTAGATTTTATCAAGCAGGCTGGCGTTCAAAGTCCTGCCGGGCTCGTGGACAACCTGGTGCAGCAGGTAGCAAAGTAAAATCCCACTGGCGGTAAACGCGAGAGAAATCGCCATATAGAGCATGGTTCTTTTTCCGGTCTCGGCCCGCGGTTCGCGCAGAGATCTGGAGGCCGTTACTTACGGCTTCGATTCCTGTGTAAGTGCCGCCGCCCAGACTGTAAGCGTGGAGGAGTATCGCCAAGGTCGCCCATAGCCCGATACCGTGCACGTCGCCCACGGATTCCTTGATGGAACCGGAGACGACGGTGGGAAGTTCGCCGATCCTGGTTCCCACACCCAAGGTGATGGCGACCCCGTGTGCAAGTACGAACAGAAGAAAGATGGGTAAAAGAAACTGCACGGATTCCTTGGTGCCCCGGAGATTGAGAAAAATCAGTCCCAGGATCAAGGAAGATTTCGGTAAATAGCTTTAGCCCCTGGACCGATGTCGGGAGAAAACTAAAAGCGCGTCAGCTCCGCTGGCTACGGAGATCGTGATCGTCAGCATGTAGTCGACGACCAGAGCTGAGCCGGAGACCAGGCCGACCTTTTCCCCGAGGAGTTTGGTCGCGACTAGGTAACCTCCGCCGCCCGTTGGGAACAGTTCGATAATCTGCGAATAGCTGGCCGAGATGACGAAGACGGTAATGGCCATCATAATCGCCAGCGGCAGCGCCAACAGGGAATGTTGTCCCAATGCCAAATAGGGCTTCTTCAGGACCGTAGGCGGAGGAGCTCAAGCCATCGGCGCCCAGCCCGACCCAGGCCAGGAACGCAACGAGCGAGATCTGATGAAAAACCTGAGGATCGAGAGGATCTTTCGGTTTCCCGAGTAGAATGTCCTTAAACGAAGCGAAGCGGCTGCCGCTCACGGTGCTCTCCCCCGCCCTGATAGATACCAGAGTTTCCTTGCCATGAGAATCATGACCGCAAGAAACGTTAGCCTCCGTGCTTCACAAGGAGGTGAATGAATCGCCAGATAGTTTCAGCGAAAAGCTGGCTTGCGCCTTTACAGGAGTTCCTTTAGCATTAATTCCGCGATACTACGGTGGCGGCAAAGCAGATAGAATCCGATCACTTTCACCCCTGTCTATGCGAAAAACTCTCAAGTTCCTCGGTGTCGTTCTCTCCACGCTGGTTCTCTTTGTCATCGTCGCCGTGCTCGCCTTCTACCATTTGATCCGCGCCGGCGATTTGCAGCGCTTCTTGATTAGTGAAATAGAGGCAAAAACGGAGTTCAAAGTGCAGCTTGGCGAGGCCGACCTGGCGGTGGGGCGCATTTTGGGGATCGGTTTTAGTGATTTTGCGCTCTCCGAACCTGACGTCCCGCGGCCCGCCATCACCGCCCAGCGGATTACCGCACAGGTAGCATTGATGCCACTGTTTGAGCGAAAGTTGATCCTTTATGGAGTGCGTTTCCACAAACCGACCGCTCGTTTAGTGCGCGATAAGGAGGGCCGGATTCCGCTGATCGAAAAATTGCTCAACCTGCCTTTCTTGACCCAAGAAGCAACTCAATTCGGGCTCGATCTGCGTTCGATTGGCATCCAAGACGGCGAGGTTGACTTTGAGGATCAACAAACTCAAAAAGTACAGCGAACGATCCGGTTTCGCAATATTGATCTTGATATCCAACGAATGCGTGATCAAAGGTTGCTGGACTTTGTCAGAGAACTGGCGAATCTAAAACAACCGCAGCCGCAGGGAGCGGCCCTGGATTTCAACCTAAAGAGCGAGGTTGTAACAGACAACGAGAAGACGACCTTGCGAACGCGGGGAAGGATGGTGTTCCCGAAAGAGACTCTGGAATTACGCAAAGCATGGTGGAACGCAGATATGCAGTTCGACAACCTGTCTGCCGTACTCCTGCACCAGTACGTTGGCGCTCAATGGCCGAGTGAAATCGATAACCGGTGTTTTTGCGCCCCGATTTCACATCCAGGGTAGTCTCGCGGATCAGATCCGACTCCGAGGCGTTCTATCATTCAAACAGCTCGCGATCGATGCCCCGGATCTATTTGGTGCACCGTTGTCGCCAGGTTACGGGCAAGCAGAGTTTGATGTCGATTGGAAACCCAAGCGCCTCGGCATCGCTCTTTTTGACTTTCGTTCAAAGGAGTTACAACTAACGGTGAAGGGCGAGACGCGTCTGACGGCCGCCAATGACACTCATGTTCAATTAAATGTGTCGGCACCTTGGCTGCCGCTCGTCGTGTTGCGCAAGTATTTCCCGGTAAAGATGATGGGTTCGCCGCCCCTGGAAAGCCTCGTGGCGCAGCCTGCAGGAGGGCGAGTTGCAACTGAAAAGCTCGGAATCAACGGCACCCTCGGCGAACTTCGAAATGTAGCGCAGAGCGCGGCCAAAGGGCTTGTCTCGTTTGATGCTGAGTTGCGTGAACGTCGGCTTGAAACTGAACACAGACGGTTATCTTCCGCTTCAAGGAGTGCAGGGACTGATCCACCTCGAAAAAGGGCCTATTTACTTTGACGGATCTAAAGGGAAATTACGGTCAATCACGACTCACCGACGTTGACGGCACCTACCAGCTGGCGCCGGGGGCAAAGGAGATCTCGACATCCGTGCAGCCGGCGAAGTTGGATCTGGCGGAACTACGCGAGCAAATGAAACTTGGAGTGTTCCCGACTCAGGTCGGGAAGCTTTCTTCGTCGCTGGGCGACTTGGGAGGCAAGGGACGAATGCAGCTCAATCTGCAGCGATCGGGCGAATCGCCACCTCATTTCGAGGGAAAGGTCACATTGGACAACGCCCGTTTGCGCTTCAACGATATCTCTCTGACGGAAATCAAGGGAGATCTCGCGTTGTCCCCGGCCGAAATTCGTGCAGGAAAAGCTGCGCGCACTGCTGTCAAATTCCCCGTTCAGATTCAGTTGTCGCTGACGAACTACGCCTCGGACGGCGGCACCTTCGATCTGGGGGTCGAATCGACGGGCGGCGTTAAGGCCGGAATCGTCAGCCTTCTTCTTCTTGGCACAGGATCCTCCGAAGACCCCGGCATTGTCCGCGGTGCGGTGCGTTATCAAGGCTCATTCGTGGAACAAAGGTGACCGGAAGTTCACCGGCAACCTGGATCTTTTCGGCGTCAACCTTGACCATAAACCCCTTTTGCAACCTCTGCGAGAACTAAGCGGTCGAGTGACCTTCGATGAAGCGGGCATTGACTTTCAGAGCTTGAAAGGACTGCTCGTCGGTTTTCCGGTCGAATTCGGCGGCCGATGGCGATACACGCAAAAGCCGCAGTTGATCTTTAGTTTAGCAGCTCCGACGTTGGACCTCGCCTATCTGCTTTCGCAAATCGATCCGGAATCAACGGAGTGGTACGAGACCCTCACCGCCCAGGGCAAAGTCAGCTTGCTCAAAGGTCGTGTGAAGGTTTCGAGTTCGCTGAGCTCAAGAGCGATCTTAACCTCGATCGCCGCGTGTGGCGGCTCGAAAATTCTGCCATGCGCTCGGCAGATGGGTCTGTACAAGGGACGATCACAATCGCTGACAAACCCGATAGCGTCAAGTTTGCTCTGGCGCCGAAGATCCAGAGTGTTCCGGTTGAACGCGTGCTGAATTGGTTTGAAACGAGCCAAGCTGAGGTGACAGGCAAGGTCAACATGACCGGCTACCTGGAATCAGCGGGAAAGGATGGCGCAGAGCGGAAACGGAATTTGAACGGAGCGTTGAGCTTGCGCATAGAGGACGGGACGATCCATCGCCTGCGCCTGCTGGTGCAACTTTTGAATCTCTTGGACCTGTCCCGATGGTTCACTTTGAAGCTGCCTGATCTCAACAAAGATGGTATTCGCTTTCGCAGTATATCAGGTGACTTCGCGGTGCAGCAGGGAGTGTTTTCAACGCAGAACTTGATTGTCGATAGCGATGATTTGCGCATGACGGGCGGCGGCAAGATCGACCTGGCGAATGACGAAATTGAGTTTGTCCTTGCCGTCCGTCCTTTCGCCGGGATTGACACGGCTATCGATTACATTCCGCTGATCGGCCGAGGCATCGCTGCCATCAAAAATTCTTTTGGTCGCAAGTTTCAATATCAAGGGTCCCATCGAAGATCCCACCATTACTCCAGCACCGCTGAGCACGCTGTCGGAATGGGTCTTCGGTGTTCTTGGGATTCCGAAAAATATTATCGGCTGGGGAGGAGATGAAAAAAGAGTTACCTCAAAACAGCCCGCCAAGGGAGCCGACAAACGAGAACGCTCCTCCAACGACGAAATGAAAGCTCAACTGCTGCTCTACACGAGGAAAGATTGTTGCCTCTGCGAGGAGATGAAATCAACTCTTAGCCGGGTCGCGGGCCACGTTCCGTTTGCCCTCGCAGAAATCGACGTTGACACGTCGCCAGTTTTGCAGGAAAAGTACGGCAATGACGTCCCGGTGCTGTTCATCAATGGTCGTAGGGCGTTCAAGTATCGGTTGACGGCCAGGGAGTTGGAGCAAAGGTTAAAGCGCGAGGAGTTTTCGGTTAAATGATCGACTGGACCTGTTGCTTTGTGACTTAAGGCAACCGGATTGCCTTGCATTCCGATCAACTCTAGGTGTTGCTTTAAGGTTTGTGACGCACTTCAGAATCCGCAGATCGTTGTTCATCGCTGCCCTACCGGTCACGCTGTCGGTCTGGGCGGCGGAAACCAGCTGAATGGTCGCTTGCGGGGCAAGAAGGCAAATGCATTCCGTTATCGGCGCTGACAAAGAAAGGGACCCGAGTTTCAGGATATCCAGAGTCCCTACCAGCTGGTCGAAAAGATGCGTGCGGCAGGCCACAAAGCCGAAATTAAAGAGCACAAGGCGGGCAGCCGTCCGGCAGTTGAAGTTCGAGTCCCGTCTCGGGATCTCTACGTGATGTTCGTCAAGAGCTCGGCGTGCGGTGCCAACGAACCGGCGAAGAAGTGAAGGCGTTTTGCCAGCGTTAATCTTTTTCTTCCTGCCGCCGTCTGGGACGATCGGATTGCTTGAGGATTTTTTCGCAGGCGAATCGACTCCGGCGTGACTTCTACCAACTCGTCGTCAGCGATCCACTCGATCCCCTCTTCCAGCCCCATCTCCCGGTGCGGTGAGATGATGATATTCTCATCCCGGCCCGCGGCGCGAATATTGGTCAGCTTTTTTCACGGCAAATGTTGACGTTAAGGTCGACATCGCGCGAATACTCGCCCACAACCATCCCTTCGTAAACACGCGCACCGGGCGGAATGAAAATAATGCCGCGTTCTTGCAAGTGGAAAACGGCATAGGGTGTTGCGGCCCCTTCACGATCGGCAACCATCGCGCCGTTGCTCCGGGCTTGAATGGCGCCGTGCCACGGCGCCCATCCGTCAAAGAGCGCGTTCATGATGCCCGTTCCGCGGGTGTCCGTCAGGAACCGTGAGCGAAAACCGATGAGTCCGCGTGACGGGACCGAGAACTCCAGGCGTACTCGGCTCGACCCGGGGTGGATCATCTTCGTCATCTTTCCTTTGCGCATCGCCAACAGCTGTGAGACGACACCGATAAAGTCCTCGGGAACATCGATGACCAACAACTCCACGGGTTCGTGGAGCGTGCCGTTGATCTCCCGGGTGACGACGGTGGGCTTGGACACTTGCAGCTCATAGCCTTCGCGACGCATGGTCTCGATGATGATCGCGAGTTGGAATTCGCCGCGGCCTGTGACCTGGAAGGAGTCCGGTTGTTCGGTATCGACGATGCGGAGGCTGACGTTCTTTTTCTGCTCGTAAAAGAGTCGCTCTCTGAGCTTACGCGAGGTCACGAATTCTCCCTCGCGTCCCGACCAGGGCGAATTGTTCGCGCTGAAAACCATTCCGATGGTGGGCTCGTCGATGCGCAGGGCAGGCAGCGGCTTAGGATTCTCGCGGTCGGCGATCGTATCGCCGATGCCGATGTCCTCAATGCCGGCGACAGCGACGATGTCGCCGGCCTCGGCGGAGGCCAGTTCAATACGCTTTAACGCCCGCCAACCATAAATTTGGGTTATTTTTACAGGTTGTTGCGTGCCGTCAACGCGGCAGAGGGTGTATGTGCCGGTGGCCAGCGCGCCGTTTTTGATGCGCCCGATGGCGAGGCGACCGACGTAGTCGTTGTAATCGAGGTTGTTGGCTTGAAACTGGGTCGGTGCGGCTGGGTCCACCACAGGCCCAGGCAAGGTCTCGACGATCAGATCGAAGAGCGGTTTCAGATTGTCGGCCGGTTGGGTCAAATGGCGGGTAGCGGTTCCCGCGCGGGCGTTGGAGTAAACCACCGGGAAATCCAGCTGGTCTTCGGTGGCGTCGAGGTCGATGAACAAGTCGTAGATCTCGTCCAGGACTTCGGCAACGCGGGCGTCGGGACGGTCGATTTTATTGATGCAAACGATGGGCGGCAGTTTGGCCTCTAGCGCTTTTTCAATACGAAACGGGTTTGCGGTAGCGGCCCTTCGGAAGCATCCACGAGTAACATCACGCCATCGACCATGGCCAGGGTGCGCTCGACCTCGCCGCCAAAATCGGCGTGGCCCGGCGTGTCCACGATATTGATCTTAACTTTGCCGTAATGGATGGTCGTGTTTTTCGCCATAATCGTGATGCCCCGTTCGCGTTCCAGTTCCATGGAGTCCATCACGCGCTCGGCCACTTGTTCATTGGCCCGGAAGATACCGCTTTGGTGCAGCATGGCATCGACTAGAGTCGTCTTGCCGTGGTCGACGTGGGCGATGATCGCGATATTGCGGATGTCATCGCGTCGGTTTGTCATTAACGATGTCATGCATCTGTTATTAGGGAGCATTGCAGCGTTGTCAAGTTGTGGTTTATCTGCCTGTAGAGTAAATTCGTAGGTTAATGGGCCGACTGAAGACCTACCTTTGGCGCTATTGGCGGCGTTATCTGGTGGGCGGAATTTGCTTGTTCGGTACCGCCACCTTAGTCATGTGGATCCCGTGGTGGATACGGGATGCCGTCCGCATCATCGAGAATGGCGGCTCGCTTCGCGACGTTAGGTTTTACGCCGCATTGATCGGGGCGGCGGCGCTGGTACAGGGAGTCGTGCGTGCATGCTCTCGCGCCCTGATCTTCAACGCCGGGCGTGACGTCGAGTACGATCTGCGCAACGACCTGTTTGCCCATCTGCAAAGCTGCCGCTATCATTCTATCACACTCAAAGAACCGGAGACTTGATGTCTCGGGTGATCAACGATATCTCCGCTGTCCGGGTGATGCTTGGTCCCGGCGTCCTGAATTTTGTCAACGCGCCGCTTTACTTCGTGTACGCCCTCGCTTTGATGCTTTCGATGGATGTCCGCATGACATTGGCCGCCTTGGCCCCTTTCCCGCTGTTGATATTCGCAGTAGCTAAGTTCCGCGGCAGGATCCTGAAAAGCTCCCTGGAGGTGCAGCAGCAGATGTCAGCCCTTAGTAGCCACGTGCAGGAAAACTTGAGCGGCATGCACGTCGTGAAGGCCTATACGCAGGAGGGATTTCAAACCCGCCAGTTTATCGCACTGAACGAGGACTTTCAGGCTAAGAGCCTGGAGTTGGCCAGAATGCGCGGCATCATTACCCCGGTCATGCAAGGCTTCAATGCGCTGACGGTTTTGATCGTCCTCTGGTACGGCGGCGTTCGGGTCATTCGCGGCGACTTGCTCGTCGCCGACATCGTCGCCTTTGTCGCTTACCTCAACGTGCTGGCGTGGCCCACGGCTGCGTTCGGCTGGATGCTTTCACTGGTCGAGCGAGGCCGTGCCGCCATGAAGCGTCTCGAGGAAATTCTAAAAACCGAACCGGAGATAGCGAGCCCTGAAAAGTCGCTGCCAGTCCGGGCTCTGCAACAAGGAATCGAATTCCGCGATGTCTCTTTTGTGTATGGTCGGCAGAATAATGGCCATCCTACCCTCGAAGGGATCAATTTTTCACTGCCCGTCGGTCGGTCAGTCGGGCTGGTGGGTCGGATCGGTTCAGGAAAGAGCACGGTGGCGCAGTTGGTGCCGCGCCTCTTCGATGTGTCATCCGGTGAAATTCTCATGGACGGACAGGATATTCGGAAGGTTTTCCCTCCGCGAGCTGCGCCGGACGCTCGGTTATGTCCCCCAGGACCCATTTCTCTTTTCGACCTCCCTGCGGCGCAATTTGGCCTTTGGCCGGGACGAAGTCTCTGATGAAGAATTGGCGCGGGCCGTGGGGATCGCCAAGCTGGATCGTGATTTAGAGATCTTTCCCCAGGGGATGGATACCATCGTCGGTGAGCGCGGCGTTACGCTCTCCGGCGGGCAAAACAGAGGGCGACACTGGCGCGTGCCCTGGTCATGGATCCACCGGTGCTCATTCTCGACGATTGTCTTTCCAGTGTCGACGCGCAAACCGAAGCCGAGATTTTGCAGGGACTCAGGGCGATTCTCAAGGAGAAGACCTGCCTCATCATTTCGCACCGGATCTCAGCGGTGAAAGAGGCGGACGAGATCCTTCGTCCTCGACGAGGGAAAAATCATCGAGCGAGGGCACTCATGAGGAGCTGGTCAATCGCGGCGGCGTTTACGCCGACCTGTATCAGCAGCAACAGCTGAGCGAGGAGTTGGAGCAGATTTAGATGGCCGAACCGTCCCAGCAAGAAGAGATCCTCGGCAAAGCCTACGATATCCGGCTGATCCGGCGGCTGTGGAAATTTATTGTCCCCTACAAGCGTCTGTTCTGGATGGCCATGCTGCTTTTGCCCCTGCAACAGGCCTTCGGCCTGGCGCAGCCTTATCTGATGAAAATCGGCATCGATCAGTATATCGCCGGCCGAGATCTCAAGGGACTCCAAAATGTGGGGCTGCTTTTCTCGGTGTCGTGGTGGGAGACCGTCGCTTTTGTTTTTCCACTATTACCTCTCCATGCTCGTGGCGCAGCGCTGCCTGGCTGATTTGCGCGTCGCCGTCTTCTCCCACGTCCAGCAGCTCGCCGATGAGTTATTTCGATCGCAACCCGGTGGGCCGGCTGGTGACGCGCATGACCACGGACGTCGATGTCCTGCAGGAGATGTTCTCTTCCGGTGTCATGACCCTGATCTCGGATTTCGTCATGGTGTTTTGGATCATCGGCATCATGTTCCTATCTTCACGTCGAGTTGGCTTTGGTTTCCCTGGCGCTGATCCCGCCGATGGCCGTGGCGATCAATTTCTTTCGGGTCAAGGCGCGCCACGACCTATCGCCAAATCCGCGAACGGATCGCGCGGATCAACGCCTATCTTGCGGAGGCGATTTCAGGCATGGGGGTGATTCAGCTCTTCGCTCGGGAGAGAAGAGTTATCGCGAGTTCGACAAACTCAACTCGGACCATCGGGAAGCGTACCACTTTTCAAATCTCTACGAAGCGTCGGCTTTACTCAATGGTCGAAGCCGCGGGTTCGGTAAGCGTGGCGCTGCTGCTCTGGTACGGCGGCGGGGAGGTTCTCCACGGCGTTATCGGCATCGGCACGTTGGTTGCGTTCAAAGAGTACATCAACCGTTTCTTTGTGCCGCTGCGTGACTTCAGTCAGAAATATGCCGTGATGCAATCCGCGATGGCTTCGGCGGAGCGCATCTTCCAGCTGCTCGATACGCCGGTGACGATTGAGAGTCCCAAGAACGCGCTGATTCCGAAACCGTTCCGCGGCGAAGTCGTCTTCGACAACGTCTGGTTTCACTACAAACCGGACGATCCGGTGCTCAAAGGCGTGTCGTTCCGAATCGAGCCGGGAGAGAAAGTCGCAGTGGTCGGGGCCACGGGCGCCGGCAAGACAACCACCATCAAGCTGCTCAACCGCTTCTATGACATCCAACAAGGGCTCCATCAAAGTCAGCGGCGTGGACGTGCGCGAGTGGGACTTGCAGGCGCTGCGCCAGCACATCGGGGTTGTCTTGCAGGATGTCTTTCTGTTTTCAGGCGACGTGCGTGCCAACCTGTCCCTTGGAGACCGCTCGGTTTCGATGGACAGAATTGAGAAGGCGGCCCGATTTGCCAACGCGGATCGTTTTATTCAATGGCTGCCCGGGAACCTTTGACGCTCAAGTGCGGGAGCGCGGCAGCAATTTTCCGCCGGCCAACGGCAACTGTTGTCGTTGGCGCGAGTGCTGGTATTTCAGCCTGAGATTTTAGTCATGGATGAGGCGACTTCCAGCGTGGACACGGAAACCGAGCTGCTGATTCAAGACGCTCTGGATAAGGTTATGAAAGATCGAACGTGCCTCGTCATAGCGCATCGTCTTTCGACCATTCGCAACGCGGACCGCATCATCGTCATGCATCACGGCGAAGTCCGCGAGATGGGTTCACACGCGGAGCTGATGGAGCGCCGGGGGATCTATTATCGTCTTCTATCAGCTTCAGTACGAGCGCGAAGTGTTAAAACTTGCGACCTATGATGCTGCGGCCAAGATCCATGACTGATCGAAGCAGAAATTGGCCGAAGTTGAGCACATTATACCATCGACTCGAAATAAACCTTCCTAAGATTCTGTGGCTATATAGCTATGCTTCGTCGTCTTGGGTTCCGGTGATTTCAGGCTGTTCTCCGTTTTACGTCATCCGCGCCGCCTATGAGGAAGGAAAGATCCTGTGGCGGCGGGAACCTATCCCCGAGTACCTCGAAAAGCCGGAGCTGGCTGCGGATACTCAGGACAAGTTGAAGCTGGTCTTGGCTGTGCGTGACTACGCGCGCGATGTTCTCAAGCTCAACGTCGGCGGCAGCTACTCTAGTTATTCCTATGTCGATCGTCCGACCTGACTTATATTCTTACCGCTGCGCCGCGGACTCAACTGCGGCCCTACACGTGGTGGTTCCTGATCGTCGGTCGGGTTCCTTACAAGGGATACTTTTCCAAGGCAGACGCTGCGGCCGCAGCCAAAGAGCTGGAAGACGATGGCTACGATACCAACATCCGAACGTCCGCCGCCTTCAGTACGCTCGGATGGTTCGATGACCCGCTGCTGTCCCACCTCCTGCGCTACGACAAAGTTACCTCTTGGCGGAAGTCGTTTTTCACGAGCTGTTTCACAACACGTTGTACGTCAAGGGCGCCGGCGCGTTTAATGAAAGCGTGGCGAATTTCGTCGGCGGACGCTCGGCCATCGATTTTTTCGCGACCGCTTTGGCGCAGGGAGCCCAGAACACAAACAAGCAATCCGCGCCTGGGAGGAAGAGCTGGAGTTTTCGGCATTTATCGAAAAGCTTGCCGCATCCCTCGACGAGCTCTCATGCGAAGGAGATTCTCGAAGAAGACAAGCTTCGCTCTTCGCCAAGGAGTCTTCGCTCGGGCCAAAGAGGAATGGTCGGAGTGGATCACCCAGCATCCGACGCACCGGTTCCGCTACTTTGCCCAACAGCCGCTCAACAATGCGGTCATCATTCACTGATTGGCTTTTACCTTAAGAATCTCAAATTGTTCGAGGCGCTGTACGAGGCGGAAGGCAAAAATCTCGTTCAAACCATCGATTCGATTCGCGAGGGCGTGGCCAAGGGTGGCGAACCGTTTGAGGCAGTTCAGACTCTGCTGAGCAAGCGGAATAACCAGGCCGTGGTGAAAAGTAGAGTGGTGGAATGAGGGAGGAGTGAGGTCGAGGATCGAAGATCGAGAATAGAAGGTGGCGATCCTCGAATCCTCCATCCTCGATCCGCGGTTTCATTCAGTCGCCTCTTTGAAACGGCGAACGGCGTCGATGTGGGCGGCAGGAGTTGTGAGGCCTGCTTTCATGGTGTTGACGGTCAAATGAGTCGCCCCGAGTTTTTCCCACTGGGCGATCTCCTTGACCCACGTCTCGGCCGATCCTTGGCTAATGGGAAGTCGTCCTTCAATGCCGATGCTCATGGGATCGCGTCCCGCTTCCCGCGCGCGTACGAATCGAACCTTTCGATCGCTGCCCGGCACGTTTCGTCAGGCCTCAGCTGCGGAAACCAGCCGTCCCCGAGTCGGGCCAGACGGCGCAATGCACGATCGTCAGTGCCTCCGAACCAGATTGGAATGGGCTGCTGAATCGGCAACGGGTTCAAGCCGGCGTCGGTGATCGTATGCCACTGGCCTTTGTACGTAACTAGCTCTTGAGTCCAGAGCTTGCGCATGACTTCAACTTGCTCTTCGAGCGGCGGCCCCGATTTTGGAAGTTTTCGCCGAGGGCTTCGTATTCCACGGGATTCCAGCCGATGCCGATGCCTAGGCGAAGACGGCCACCGCTTAAGACATCCAAAGCCGCTGCTTGTTTAGCCACGAGGACCGTTTGTCTCTGAGGGAGGATGATAACACCGGTGACCAGCCCAATCTTCTTCGTAAGGCCGGCCAGATAACCGAAGAGAACGAAAGGCTCGTGGAACGGGTCCCGGTAGGTATACGGCGGGCGCCAACCGGGACGGCTGGCAGGATTGGCGCCGATCACATGGTCGTAGGCGAGAATGTGCTGATAGCCCAACTGTTCGGCCGCCTGCGCGAAATCTCGAATTGCCACCGGGTCAGCGCCGATTTCGGTCTGAGGGAAAACGACTCCAAAACGCATAGTTCACTCCTTGTATCTACCCTGAAAAACTCTCTAGCTTGACCCTTGATTTTTGTAAAGAGCGTACGCAAATTCTATCCGTTGTATTCGCAAAAGACGAACTTGACTTCGCTCTTTAAACCGTAGGATACGACTAAAGGGGGATAGTGTATGAATACTCTTCGTACCACGATCCTATTAGCTGTTCTCACCGCTCTGCTGGTCTGGATCGGCGACATGCTCGGCGGCCGTCAAGGCGCCATCATAGCGTTGCTTCTGGCAGGAGGCATGAATTTCTTCAGTTATTGGTTCAGCGACAAGATCGTCATCAAGATGTACGGCGGTCAAGAGGTAAGCGCGCAGGATGATCCCGAACTCTATGGATTGGTTCAGGATTTGACGCAGCGGGCCGGACTGCCGATGCCCAAAGTTTACGTTCTGCCTCAGGATACACCCAATGCCTTTGCGACGGGGCGTAATCCGGAGCACGCGGCGGTTGCGGTCACCGACGGAATCCGCCGGATCCTCGACAAAAGGGAACTTGCTGGCGTCTTGGGTCACGAATTATCGCACGTGAAGCACCGCGATATTCTTTGTGAGCACCATCGCGGCGACCCTGGCGGGCGCGATCGGCTATCTGGCGCAAATGGCGCAGTGGGCGATGATCTTCGGCGGCAATCGCGACCGCGACGAAGAGGGCGGCGGCAAACATCTTTGGGCTTATCGTGATGATGATCGTCGCGCCGATTGCCGCTATGCTGATTCAGATGGCTGTGTCTCGTTCCAGGGAATATGGGGCGGACGAAGGCGGCGCAAAGGTGACGGGGACCCCTTGGCGTTAGCCAGCGCGCTACGGAAACTGCACATGGGCGCCCAAAACATTCCACTTGAAGCTAAACAACGCGACGGCCAATGCAACGGCCCATATGTTCATCGTCAATCCACTCACCGGCCACGGCTTGGCCTCGCTGTTCAGCACTCACCCCCTATGGAAGAACGGATCGCGCGCTTGGAAGCGATGGCAGGGAAAATGGGCTATGCCCGTGCATCCTAAAAATAACTAAGCAACCATGATCGGGGACACTATTTTCTCTCTTCCAACCACGCTGAGAGGTCGGTGAGAAAGATTTGCCTAGGCGTGAGGCGCGCGAGTCCACAACCCACGCAAGTCGATAACCGCATTTCAAACACCGTCCATTAATCGCCTGCATGGGCATCTGGCCTTCCGTTCGAGAATCACGAGTCTCCCGGGTAGCCGTTATACCTGAAAACCAATGGGCATTGCACAGCGAGAACCTATAATGGACGTTCCCCATAGAGACAGATCAACAAGCACACCGTCCCTCCACGGCTGCATGAGCGTCCATAGTGCCGAGAGGGTTGACCAATGATACGACCATTCCGTGATGTCTTTGAGCTTCATGGGGCCACATGCACCCGGTCTCTACTAATGACGGTTTCGAATTACTCAGCAAGGATACACCTGCCTAATAAATGACGCGTGGCGGCACGATCGTAAATCTTATAATCAGGCGACCCTTCAGGTACTGTTTCCATTCTCTTTATCAACTCATCGGCCTGCCTTTCGCGGTAGCTCGCGCATTGTTGCAGGGTGTCAAACGATTGCTCTTGGGTCCATTCCTTTAGTGGCCGCGTCAACATCCGTTGCCTGAGGTGTCACCAACAACCACCCACCAAAAACCAGCGCGCTGGCCGGTGTTAGGCATTTTGATAGTGATTTCATATGCCAACCGTGCAGCTATCTGTCCGTCAACCCGTCGCATCTTACTTCACAACAGCGACAACTGCCCACCGCAAGGTATAATCTTTATCTGTACGGCGCGGCAATTACTGTTACGTTTCAAATCAGGCAGGTGACGACGAGATCCTGAAGCGGTTTTTGACTGCCGGTTATTTTTTTAAAAATTGTCTATTATTAGACAGCAATCCTTGGCAGCCAGCATAAACTAAATTCACGCGCTGCTACACCATTCGTTCCAACACCCCTCGCCAATTTGGAGTCTGATAGGCGCTCCTCTCCTATCCTTAACATGCCAAAGGAGGCAATATGCGAAAAAGCTATGGATCGCATCTGTCAACATTGCGGTGAGTTGATTGTCGGTAAGGCCTATCGGGTTACGAGCGAAGAAGAAGGCATCAGCCTTGCTTGATATGATTGTTTGCTCCCTCTGTTTTATGGAGGCCAAAAGGCTTCACCTTCATGCGGAGGCAATCAATGTTAGAAGCAAACGAAGCTTCAGCTCGAAACCGAGGGAGTCACCGTCCGCGACTCGGAATTTAGTTGCGGCCTTCGTTCTTTCGGGACACAGGACGGGTATGAGCAGGTAGCCAAGGAGCTTCTACAGTGACTGGAGCTTAGGAAGGTAGGAGCCGTGGAAGCTCCGGCGGTATGGAAACGAGCGGCGCGGATGGGTTGCGGTGGCGTTGGAATAGAATCTCAGCGCTCAGGTGTAACCAAGACGCGGATTCTATTTTTAAGGTTGTTTGCGACTGTTCAAAGGAATCACCCGACCGTATTGTCCCATAGCTTTGATGGCTGCTCGACAACGTTGATCAGGTGAAGCCCATTCGGAGGGAATATTTTTGGCGTGTGTAATCTTGGAGAGTTCTTTCTGGTATCGATCCAACCGCCCAAGCTGTTTCATCCGTTCTTCTATCAGATACGCATGGACGGGATTAGTCGAGTAGTAAGGCACCTTGGCTAATCGCCAGTGACCAGCCTTGTCTTGCTTCTTACCGACGAGCGAACCTTCATGCTTGTGAACGTTCTTCCAGCCAAAGACTTTTTGAGCCGTTAATGCGTCCAGCTGCGTGGACCTGATGGGATTTTATCTATGGCCGATCGAGCCATGGCCTGGATAGAGCGTCCAGTTGACTTCGTATAGCAATGCTGCGTAACTGAACGAAGGTC
>ERZ1370068.420-contig-1038_pt1 | contig 46511 bp, 46 predicted proteins | sample MGYA00561227_ERZ1370068 | MGnify/ENA primary metagenome ERZ1370068 (study PRJEB38410, sample SAMEA6850437) | metagenome | study: Metagenomic assessment of the ecological functions of the soil: analysis of the soil microbiota associated with the... | reverse complement strand
TGGCGCGGAGCTTCTCCGCTCCTTTCCCAGCTCTTCCGCCGAAACGGCCCAGGGCAGCCAGCCGTCCGCCGTCTGGGCGACCCTGCGCCGCAGAGAAGGATCGGTCATCCCTCCGACCCAGATCGGCGGCCCACCCCGCCGAGCAGGTTTCGGTTCGAACAGCATCTCGAAAGTTGGTGTACCGCCCCCGAGAACGAGATCGGCCCCTCCTGACTCCACACAAGGTGCCGCAGGACTTTTGATCCCTTCATCTAAGAATCGTCCCCTGCTCCGTCCACGCGACCCCGGACGGCCTCGAAGCTCTCCGGATCCATCCGGTGCCGACGCCTGATCGCCCGGCCGCCCGACAGCGCGTCGAGCGTCGCGACCTCCTCGCCAGGACGACCGGGTTCCGGGTAGCGTGGCGAGGACCGTCGGCGCCCAGTGCGACGGTCCTCGTGATCGGAACTGACGAAGGCCAGCGTCATGAGCGCCCTCGTAGAAGATGTGGCGCGCTCGACGTGAGGCACAGGCACGATGACGGTCGGTGACCCACACCGAATCGAAGCGGAGCGATTCCGCCTCCTGGGCCACGTCGGCGATCCAATTGCGCCGAGGCATACTTCCACCGGTGAGGAGACAGACGCCGAACTGCATATTGGAGACGTGAGCGTATCACACGCGGACACGGGCTCGGGCAGCAGCCCCTGATCCGAATCCTGCTACCGGACTCGCTGGTGGTGTTGAGTCGTCGAGTCGAACCCACCATCCGCGCGTGTCACGCCTCCCGGGCGGTGTCGCGCACGCGGGGCGCCCCCGTCTCTGCCTACAAGAAGAGGGATCTCGCCCGCAACAGCCGCGCGGACTGACGAAAGAAGGATACTTCTGCCGCAAAAATTCTTCTGGTACACCAGACGGCCTGTTCACTCAGCCGACTCGGACTTTCGAGGGCATCGCGCAGATTAGCACCGCATCGACACTTGCCTACCGGCGTTGAACAGTTCTGGCAGAACGGACATTCGTCGCGTCGAACAATTGAGTGCACGAACGTCCCGACAACATTGATCCAAAAGGTCGGCCCAGAGTACATCACACCCCTCCATCAATCACCTGATCCGCCCGGATCAAAATCGTGAGGCAGTGCTCGGAATGGTCAACCGCCTCGACAACCACAGGTGGCGCAGATCATCCCCCTCACCGCCACGACAGTCAGCCCCCACAAGGGCTGGGCGAGCCCGTCCGATCCTTCGGGCCTGGCCCGGCCTCCTAGTATCGAAAGGCGCGCGATCACCGTTATGAATGCAAGGAGTTCCAGACATGCCGTACTACATGCTGCAAAGCCACATATTCGCCCCGCGTGGTCAGGATGGTCAAGAGCCCACAGAACCGTCTCGACGCCGTGCGACCTGTCGTCGAGAAACTCGGAGGAAGATCGAGGGGATGGCTCGGTACTTCCGGCGAGTATGACATCGTCCTGGTCTGTCAGCTCCCAGAACGGCTGTCAGCGCGGCAGCCTTCCGATGGCCGCCGGGCGGCTGCGACGCGGCGGTCAAGACGATCGCCGCTGATGACCATCGACGAAGCGATGGAAGCCATGCGGAAGCGCCGCAGCGGGTAGACTTCATCGCTCGAGCAGCTAGCGCGAACTGGTCCACCCACACGGGCGCCGAGCCATCCTCGGCGCCCCAATCGGCAGGTGTGAGGCAGTGATACCGCGTACGAATACCACTTCCCCGTAACAAGTGCGACCGTGAGGTGACGCTCACCCTGACCATCCGCGAGCATGAAAAGGGGCAGGTCAAGTGCCCCAAATGGAGCAAGGCCCGGCCACTGCTCAGCGCCTTCATGTCTCAGACCTCGAAGAAATCGTGATGCTCGGCTTCCGGGCCCCCAGGCTCGCACCACGATGACGGACGTCTGCACTGTCGTCGGCTTGGCTGCGTGCTGGCGACAGTCAGCGATGAGGGCGTCGAGCCGGCCTCAAGTTGACGAAGGTCTGAGGTCCGGACTGCAGGCTGCGGGGCTACGCGCGCCTCGCCCCGCCGGTTCCCGCAGTCCGTCAACACCGGTCTACAGCGCTTCTGGGCTCCAGAAGGATCTGCCCTGAAGGGCACGGGTTGGGTCGTAGTGTCTCAGTTCGAGCGGTAAGCCGCCAGAAATCTGGGAAGCTCGGACTCCAAAGTTTTTCGCCGAGCGCGTCTCCTCCCAGGAGCGCGACGGAGGAGAGCACATGAACGCGGAGACTGAAACAGCGATCCAGAACTTGAGCAAAGCCTTCGCGGACACCGCCGAGACCATGAAGCGGATCGCGAACTCGCTCGTAAACATCGAACTTCATCTGCAGGCCATGAGGCCATCGAACGTGCAGACGGTCCGAGGTCCTACCCGCTGACACGCTCCCGGACGGCCTTACCGGTGCGTATCTCTGTCTCCCCGACACCGTTGACCCGCGCGGGGTGAAGGGGAAGTGATAACCTGCTCGAAGGTCGCCCTGGCCCTGAGCGTCCTTGGTACGGTCGGGGTTGGAGTGATCCTCTCGATGGCGCGTGGTGACTCTCTACGGGGGCCGATTTCAATTCCGAAGCATCCGGTGGCGGCTATTCTGGTGGGCCTCCTGGCTCAGCTTTCTGGTCGGCATCGCGCTGTCGGCGCTCGTCTGCGGATTCCCGGCTAACCACCTCGCGTTCGGCCTGGCGTAGACTCCCGAACAGCCATCACGACGCGCGGGCCATCGAGCCCGCGCTGCCACCAACCTCTCGTCCGCCGAGGAAGCCGGGCGAGTAGCCGCCCTCGCGACCTTCACCGGGGCACACGCTGACGGCAAGATTCCGGCCGTGCCTTCCATCCCTTGAGAGCATCCAGAGCACATAGACGACGCCCGGCGACTCTAGAGCCCCGCTAGGTCGGCACAAATCCTGGTCGGCGGCGCGCATGGAAAGCCGCGCCAAATCGGGGTCCGGCGCGAAGGTTTTCAGTGGTCGAAAGAGTACCTTCTGCCGGCTGGATAAGCTGTCGACGGGATCCGCCCGCAGGTGTGCGTCGGTACCACGAACTGAACGAGCGGCTGTTCGTCGACAGCTCGGGAACCGTCTAGCATTCTGCACATGCCGCCGAAGCAGACGATGATCGGTAGAGTTCAGAATCGAGTTGGTTCCTGTGACCGGCGGCTGCTTCAGACTGAGGCCCGTTTCCTAATAATGAACCCGCCCTTCCAGGATCTAGTTTCATAAATAATGGAGTTGGTGCGCGCCGACTTCCCTCGTCGCCGGCGCGACCCGAGGATGGTCTCCAGCGTGTGTCTGGTGCGGTGGAAGATCTCAGCGGACACCGCCTCGCTAACTACGCCGGCGCTGCCCGCTCGCGCCCGCGCGAGAGGCCGTAGAGGATCAGCAGGATCGGGAGCAGGTACATGTGCGCGCCGCTCCACACGAGGCCGCCGCCGAGCATCTGGTCGTCGACTGCGCTGATGCCAAGGTCACCGCGAGTCTCACGTAGTGGGGGATAGAAGGCGCGTCTGGCATCGGTCGTAAGCAGCATGCTGAGCGGAAACGCGTGCTGCAGTGACGAGGAGGTACAGATCTGGAAGCCGGGATGGGGCCGCAAGGCCGGAGCCGGGGCGCGCCGTGGATGGATCGGGCTACCAGAAGAGGATCGCCGTCGCGAAGAACATCACATGCTCGACGGCGTGGACGAGCGTGCTCGACCGCTGCGTCATACAGCAAAGGCAGGTGCCAGGAGCCACCCTCGTGGTCACGTGAAGGAGACCCGCCACCGGCAAGAATGTGAGCTGCCGACAGCGCGGCGCGGGAGCCGCGCGCGCCGCCGGATGGCGCCGCCAGCGCCACCGGGCGCGTACGGGGCGGTGACCCCGCAGAGGACAAGTGGCAGCGGGTTACCGAGCAGTGTGAGCGCCGCCACCATCGTTAGCAAGGCGTGCTGGCCCATGTGGGCCGAGAAACGGCGCCGGCGAAGTCATCGAGGGGCGAGAGAAGCGCGGCCGCAATCGTGGCGAGTCCGGAGGGCGTACAGAGCTGCGGTGCCAGAGCGGCGCGTGCCCGGCCGCGCGGAGCCGCCGCCAGCCGCACGCGTAGGCGGCGGCCAGCCCGGCGAGGACCAGCGAGAGAACCGTCTGGTCGGCTGCTCGACCATGGCTTCGGCGCGTCATTCACGCCACCGCCGCCGAAGCGCCGGGCGACGCGCGAGGCGGCCTCCCCCTCGACGTCTTCAATGAGCTACGCCCCGGAGGTAGTAGCAAGTCGGCCCCCGCGACCGAAGTCCCGCAGCGAGGGCAGTGGCCTGGTCTGCGGCGCTGGCCTTCCGACGAGCCCTGCGCCGGAGCATAATCACAGCAGCCCTCGACGACCAGATCGCCCATCAAGAGTAACGCCTGGGCGCTAGAATCATGCCCCGACCATCGGAGTCGCCGTCTCCGCGTTCGCGCTGGGGCTCTGCGCCTGGCTGATCGTGACCGGACGCGCCATACCGCTTCGTGGTTCGTATGTACGAAGACAAGCAGCCGATGCGCACGATGCTCAACTGGTGCGCCCGCTGGTCGTCTTCACCGCCATCAAGGCCCTGCAGGTGTGATTATCGCGCCGATCCCGGCAGGTCACCGGCCTCCCCGGAGGCTTTGTCTTCGGCCCGTGGTTGGCTTCTTCTACTCGACGATCGGGACTGACGATCGGCTCGTCGCTGGTGTCTTCTATGGCCGCACGCTCGGTACCGCGTTCGTCTGTATCTGCGTAGCGCCGCAGGTGCGGGAGCGTGTTGGGTTCCTCGTGCGCTTCGAGGGAGCCATTCTCTGCTTCATCATTTACTTGATCCGGCTTTCGCCGGCTGGACATCAGGTGCCATCTTCGCGTCAGTCCGGGATGCCGTTTTGGGTCTCGCGGTGGTGTCCACGCTCGGTCGTGCATGCCGGGAACTCCGGGGCCCCATCGCCCAGAGCAATGCGGCCGCTGGCGAGCAGATGTCGAACCGATCCTCCTGACCGCGATGGTCGCGGTCGTGCGTTACCGCTCGCCACATCGGTCCTGATCGTGGCGTGGTTCCAGCGGCGAGGTTAACCCGCTCAGGGTGACGTCATGTTTGAGCTCGGCGGTCACTTTCAGGAACTCCTTGGTCGCCTTCTTAGTATGGCCCCCCCGGTGGTCGTGGCCGAAAAGGCTCCTGAGGGCGTCGGCGGATGCGCCCGGGCCATGCGCGGAAGCGCGCTCACAGACCCTCTAGAGTCGTCAGTTCTCCGATCGAATCGGTTCCTATTCCGTACAGAATTTCTCGAGATTTGACGAGATTGGGGAATGCGTCATTGCTCAGCCATCGCTTTACTTTAGCAATGGAGGGCTAAGCTTAAAATTGAGATCCCGTCGGAGGAACGTCATGAAGCTACTTCCGCGGTCTCTCTTCGCAGCGTGGCTCCTCCTGATCGCGACAAGCGTGGCCCCACCGATCACCGCGGCGGCGCAGGGCCAGATGACGCTGGGCGTCCACATCTCACTCGCGCCCGACCTGGTTCGATCCTGCCGAGACCTCCGGGATCATCACGCCGTTCATGGTCCTCTACGCGCTGCACGACGCGCTGGTGAAGCCGATGCCGGGCAAGCCGCATGGCGCCCAGCCTGGCCGAGTCGTGGACGCGTCGCCGGACGGCCTCGTCTACGACTTCGTCGCTGCGCAAGGGCGTGACGTTCCACAACGGCGACCCGGTCACCGCCGAGGACGTCAAGTTCTCGTTCGAGCGCTATCGCGGCGCCTCGGCCAAGCTCGCTCAAGGAGCAGCGTGGCCGCGGTCGAGACGCCGGACCCCGGCGCGTCCGCTTCCGCCTCAAGCAGCCGTGGCCCGACTTCATGACCTTCTACGCGACGCCGCCACCGGCGCCGGCTGGATCGTGCCGAAGAAGTACGTCGAGAAGGTCGGGCGACGACGGCTTCAAGAAGGCGCCGATCGGCGCCGGGCCCTACAAGTTCGTCTCGTTCACGCCGGGCGTCGAGCTGGTGCTGGAGGCCTTCGAGCAGTACTGGCGCAAGGCGCCGAGCGTGAAGCGCCTGGTCTTCAAGGCGATCCCCGACGAGGCCACGCGGCTGGCCGCGCTCAAGCGCGGCGAGGTCGACATCGCCTACTCGATCCGCGGCGAGCTCGGCCGAGGAGCTCCAGCGCACGCCCGGGCTCACGCTCAAGCCCAGCGTCGATCCACGGCACGCTACTGGGTCGTACTTCGCCGACCAGTGGGATCCGAAGTCGCCGTGGCACGACCGGCGCGTGCGCCTGGCCGCGAACCTACGCGATCGACCGGCAGGCGATCAACCAGGCGGAGACGCTCGGCTTCGCCAAGATCACCTGGAGCATCATCCCTCGAGCTTCGAGTTCTACTGGCAGCCGCCCGGCTACTCGTACGATCCGCGCGAAGGCCAAGCAGCTCCTCGCCGAAGCCGGCTATCCCAACGGCTTTCGACGCCGGCGACGTACTTCTGCGACGCTGCGATCGCCAACATCGGCGAGCCCGTGGTCAACTACACTCAACGCGTCGGCATCCGCGTGAAATCCGGCCGATCGGAGCGGGCGGCCTTTTCAGCTTCCGAAAGAATACGGGGTTCATCCACGGCGTCCAGCGCCGCCTCGGCAACGCCGCCACGCGGATCGAGGCCTTCGTCGCCGCGGGCGGCACGTACGTGTACGGCAGCTACGCCGACATCGACGGGCTCTTCCGGGAGCAGGCGACCGAGCTTGACTCAAGGCGGCGCGAGGTGACCCTGCACCGCATCCAGCAGCTCTCGCCCACGACAAAGGCGCTGATTCTGCGCCGATCTGGCTGAACGCCGGCGTCTCACCGGCGTGGGCCCGCGGGTGGAGGAGGCGGGGCCCGGGCTCATCGCCGCGTACGCGTTCTCCGCCCCCTTACGAGGACGTAGAAGCCGAAGGGCAAGTAGTCGGAGCGTCACGGTGTCCCGCCCGGGCGGCGCCTCGGGCATTGATTTATACCGGATCCCGGGGCAATTATAAATGCTCCCGCATCATACTTGCGCTCGGGCTTACGGGCACGTCAGTGAGCCATCCATAAAGTTCCAGAACTCGCCACCTGAGAGTTCCCATTCAGGATACACCCTCCTGGCCTGTTGCGCCTGGGCGGCAGGTGGCGGGGCCACGAGTATGCAGAAGCAGCATGAGACCACGTTCGCGGACGCAGTCCGCTGTCGAGACTGACCGGATTTTCATCGGTCGTAATCAACAAGCGCGGGAATCCGGGATGGCGCACGATTCGACACGAGGTGCTGACGGGCAGGCATCAGCGCACGCGCCGTCTGCCGACACGCGGCCGATCGGCGCCGCCTTCAATCGGTACCGCTCGAGCACGGTGACCTACCGGCCGTTCGAGGATCGCAGCTCGTAGTGGGGCCTGGCATCCACGACGTCGGCCACGCCCCGGGAGAAATCGACGTGAGCAGGCGTCCCGTCAAGGTGACGGGCGCCCCTGGAGCATAGAGGTCCGCCTTCGAGTCTCGGACATCGAAGGCCTCGTCGGACGAACTCCTCGGAACGTCTCGCCGCTGGGTGTCGTAGCGCCCACACACACTTCATCTCGCGCTGATTCTGCAAAATCAGTCGCCACGAACGGGCCGACGGCCACGGTCCTGGTGCTGCGGTACGCGCGGTGCCTGGCCCGTGTCGGTGGAGGCGAGACGCAAACGCGACGCCAGCATACGTCGAAAACAGCCGGCGAGCGCGATCGCCAGGCGTGAGCAGCGCCACGGCGGCACCGGCAGCGCACTAGAGGAGCTGCGCCTCCGCGGGAACGCGCAGCAGCTGCACCCACAGCCTGATCAGCGGCAGGTTCAGCACGAGCAGCATCGCGTTGCCCTCTGCGGTCAGTTTCCGCGTCAGCCGGCCAGTCGGCGAGCCGGGCGTCCTCGGTCACGAATGGCTCACGGCGGTTGAGGCGACTGCGTGATTGTAGCCGACGTCAACGTATTCGTAACGGCACCTGGCGCAATCGGCGAACGAGGAGCTGTCAGACTAATCGATGGAGAATCGCGTGCCTTGCTCCGACTGTTTCCAGGACCCGGGCCTGCGCGTGGACGCACAAGGCTTCGGCGTGGCCGCGGAGGGAGCATGCCCGGCCTGCCGTCCGACAAGGCGGGCTAAGAAGCTCGACAAGGACACGCGTCGCGCGCAGCGCTCATGGCGGGAGCTTTTTCGTGTGGGAACGATGTTGCGCTGTGGACTACGGCGCGGCGCCCGTTGTGCAGTTCAATGATGGGGCACCAGAAGACGTCAATCGGCGCGCCGCGTATGGCTCGAGCCGGGACCTGCAGCCGGATCGAGACGGCGACCGGCTTCGGCCAGCTTCGCTACGGGCCGCGCTCGTGGATGGTCGGCGGCGTCTGAGCCGCGCTCAGAGGCGCTGCAGGATCCCGAACGCCGCAGGCCGGTCCCGCCGCATCATCGGCGAATCACCCCGCAGCGACGCTGGCGTCGGGCGAGGTCTTCTACCGCGTCCGCAAGGGCCCGGCCAAGGCCGGGCGACCCCGCCGAATACGACAGCCCGCCGGTGTCGGAGTACGGGGCGCCCTCGACACGCCTGACAACCCGGTCATGTATGGGTCTCAGGACCCGCAGGCTCCGCATTCATGGAGTGCCGCGTGACGGCCGAGGACGATCTCTATGTCGCATCGCTCGCACCGACGCGCGACCTGAAGCTCCTCGACTTGACACACCTGCTGTACGAAGAGCTTTTACGTGACTGAATCTCGAAAGCCTCGACATGGCGGTGCACACATGCTCTTCCTCGCGGGCCCCCACTCGTACGATGATCGCCCGCATCATCGCGCACGCAGCGCGCAGACGCCGGATACGACGGACTCATCTACCCGCTGTCCTATTTCAGCCTCTTGCGGAGCTGGCGGGGATGACCGTTCGGGACCGCTCCACGGCATATCTCTGCGGCGGTTTCCGCAGGCGGCGGAGTACAGAGCGGGCGAAGATCATCCCCAACCTCGGTCTGTTCGGCCGGCCCGTTCGGGAAGGCGCGGTCACGGCGCGCGGCATCAACCGGATGGTTCTCGATCGCGGAAATACGGCATACGCTTCGGCCCGGTCGGCTTTCGAGGCGAAAGCCTTGGCGGCCGGAGTTGTTACCGAAGGGCTGCGGAACCCAATAGCGTAGGCGCTGGCGCCATCGGAAAGCTCCTCTGCGCCATGGTTCAAGAGTTTCGGCCCCCGGAGGATAGAATTAGTCGCACGGCATGCCCTCCAAGAAAGAGAGCCCCGTCGCTGTCCGCCCAGGTTGGATGGGCCCGTCCTTCGATTGCGCTATGAACTCCGCCCAGATGACAAGCACATCTACCTGACGATAGAGCCGAGGGAGATGTCCCGGTCCCTGTTGAACTTGAGAACTGAGTAGCGACGGCTCCCTGGTCGGCGTGAGAATCGCGTCGACCAAGACAAACGGTCCCCACAACCGGGGGCCAAGGAGCCGCCAATGACGAAGAGAACAGAGAGAGCGCAGCGAACGCAAGCGGAGAATGGGCCGGGCGTGGAGCTGGGCGCACCTGGTCGGAGCCGATGCTCGCCGGGATGGCGACCACGCGCCACGCACCTGCTCGCCTGGGTCCATGCGCACGGGCTGGCCGCGCTGGACGAGTTGTTTGGCGCCGAGGCCGTCGCCCTGGCCGGGCCCAAGGGCCGGCATCAACCGCAGCGCACCCATCATCACTGGGGGACGGCGGCGACGGAGCTCACCTTCGGCGGTCGGCGCGTGCAGGTGCGCCGCCCCCGCGTGCGGCAGACGATCGGCGGGGAAGCGACGTTGCCCTCGGTGGCGGCGTTTCGCGACCGAGATCCCCTGACCGCCCGGATGATGCAGCAGCTGCTCGCCGGGGTGTCGACGCGCCACTACGAGGGCAGTCTGGAGGCGCGGCCGAGCGGGCGGCCCACCCGAGGCAGTAGCAAGAGTGCGGTCAGTCGGGCCGTCGTGCGGCGGACTCGGCAGCGGCTGCACGAGTACTTGGCGCGGCGGCTGGACGGGCTCGAGGTGATGGCGCTGTTCATGGACGGCGTCGTGGTGGCCCAGCAGACGGTGATCGTCGTCCTGGGGATCACGCGCGACGGCGGCAAGGTCCCGCTCGGGTTGCGCCTGGGCTCCACGGAGAACGCCGTGGTGTGTACCGAGCTGCTGCAGGACCTGCTCGCCCGCGGGCTCACGCTCGACGGGCGCGTGCTGTGGGTGATCGACGGCGGCAAGGGGCTGCGCAAGGCGCTGGGCGATGTCTTCGGCGACGCCGCGGTCATTCAACGCTGCCAGCTCCACAAGGCGCGTAACCTCGACGCCCTCGTCCCGCAGGCGCGCCAGGCCTACGTCCGGACGAGCCTGCGCCGGGCGTATCGGGCGCCCAGTGCGGCGGCGGCGCGGCGGCAGCTGACGGCGCTGGCGACGTGGCTGGAGCGGAACGGTCATGCCGATGCCGCCGCCAGTATGCGTGAGGGGCTGGAGGAAACGCTGACGGTGCTGAAGCTGGGGCTGCCGCCGACGCTGCGGCGCTTCTTCGCGACGACGAACTGCATCGAGAATCTGATCGGCACGGTGCGGCACGTCACGCGGAACATCAAGCGCTGGCGCGATGGCGACATGCGGCGGCGGTGGATCGGGCTCGGTCTGCTGCGCGCCGCGGAGCGCTTCCGGCGCATCAAGCGGCATCGAGAGCTGGACGTGCTCGTGACCGCGCTCGGCGCCGCGAATCCCGCGGAGCGCGCCGCGTGAGTCATCGTGGCCACCGCAGGGAAAACCGAGGGCCACACTTGGCTCAGGATCGATCTTCTCGAGGGGGCCGCTATGTCGGTACCCTCCTCCGCGCCGTGAACTGAGGGTATGATGCCCTGCCGTCGCGCTCAGCCAAGTTCAACAGCGAGCGGGACACCCCGCCGGATGCGCCTGAGAAGCTAACCGGAAGCACATGATATGATACGTGTTCAACCTGCTGCGCGGTACGTTTCCGCCAGGCCGACATTCAGAGAGATACGACTGCGTATGCGGTCCAACACCCTACGCCAAATCGATATTCTCGTTAGGCAACTGGTGACGGGGGCTGAAGATCTCGATTGCCTTCGACTGCAAGCACTACAACAGAAAACTCAATGTGCGTCACGTCGAGACGTTTCTTCGACGCTGGAAGACATTGGGCTACTATGAGCTAAAGGCGTGATGACACGGACGAGGTTATTCGAAGGCCGCACCGGCAGAGCGCGCCTGGGCGGTCGCGATATCGAAGTGTGCGGTCATCGAGTTCCGCTATTCGTCGGCCTATCATTGTTCCGGTACCGCGATCGCGTGGAGTGGACAGGTAGCGATGTTCGTGAGTGCGCCAAGTGAGTGGGTCATAGACAACGGCGAACCAGTCGAGCTGCCGAACCGCACGCTCTTCGCGATGTACCCATTGGGCTACACGCGCCGGAGCTCGGCAACTGGCACGGGGCGTCTATCTACGGCAACGTAGTCACGAAAGACGAAACGCCGCCCACGCTTGAGTCAATCGTTGCAGTTTCATAACCGCAACATCGAGGTTAACGCTGCAGAACATGGCTCGACGGCCCAAATAGAATTTTTAGAGACGATCACGCGAAAGGATGAACGATACCTCCGAAGGCCGATTCACAAGGGCTACAAGGGGCCAGAATACACGCTTTATATCGAAAGGCCCCAGGGTGTTGTGCTCTGGTCTGCTTGCGCGATCCGGGGAAGAGGAGGAGCTGCGTCGCGATCTTGAGTGGGCTTGCAAGAACGCGACCTATTGATACTGATCAGCTGCCGCCGCACCTCACGAGTCTCAGAGATACGCGTCCGCTATATGACTTCAACTCCTCCCCTTGCGAAGGCGGGCAATGACAGCCCGCCCAAGGGTGGCGACACTTCGTAGACACAGCAGCCCTACCGGATTCGGTCGGTTCATGGCAGTGTATCTACATTATCGTCGTTTTCTGCGCCGCCATGCAGGTCGTCTCGCTCACGATGTTGTAGCGGTCGAACATGCTGCGAGTCACGGCCCGTCACCGCCATCCCTGTGGTGCCTCGCTCGGCTCGAACGCGCTGGTAGTCTCGAACCGGAAGAGAATGGATGGTGCTGACCATCCGTAGCAAGCCCCCCGCAACCATTGACGACGAGGGGCTAGCGGACGCAGCGAACCGCTAACCCTTTCGTTTACCCAGACTTCACCCAGGTTTTACCCAGACTGCACCCAGGAATGAGTGCGACGATCGGCGGTGGTGCGTCGCCGACGGTCGGCGCGCCTCCACTGAACGATCACGCCCAGCAGCCAGCGATGGTGCGCGTTCCAAGGACGGGCCCGCGAGGTGTCGCGACCATCCGACCGAACGGTCTGTCAGGCGGGGTGTCACAGTCCACAAGACCTGGTCGCATAGCTCCTCCAGGGGGCGGAGTCCCGAGATCCCGTCTCCGCAGCTTCCCGACGGCGCGCGCACGACGCGGGGCCACGTCCCATAGACCGCGGCCGGTGACAAAGTACTTCTGATTGCTTCCGGGAGCCGCTGGCTGTACTTCGGAAGGGCCCGCTGATCTTCAGTTAGACTGGTCTGCATTCGGACTGACGCTTCGGCATTCCGCCGAATCCGGCGGGGATACCCGCGTGGGCGGTCGAAGCGTACAAGGCGAGCGCGACCAGCATGGAGTCTCCTTCGGGGGCGGCGCACGTTATCCTGATCCGGGTTGGGGATCCAAGGGATCGACCTGGAACCCCGGAGTACCATCATGTCAGCCCCCACTCGAAGCCCCGCGCCTCAAGGCGGTGCTCGTCGGTGTGCAACTTTCAGGCGTCACCGACGCGGAACAGCGGTCGTCGCTGAAGGAGCTCAAGCGTCTGTGCGAGACGCTCGGCTTCGAGGTCGTCGGCGAGGTGACGCAGAAGCGCAAGGGCCTCGGCGCCGCCACGCTGCTCGGCGAGGGCAAGCTGGTGGAGCTGGCCGCCTGGACCGGCGGCACGGGCGTCGTCCCCAAGGGTCCTCCCGGCAAGAAGAAAGCGACCGAAGAAGACGAAGAGAAGAGGGGACGAGACCGAACCGCTGGACCTCGCGGCGCCGCCCGCGCCCACCGGGGAGCCGCGCGCCACCGTCGTCGTCATCGACCACGAGCTGTCGCCTCGCCAGCTCCGCAACATCGAGGGCGCGACCTCGGCCGCGGAGGTCCTGGATCGCACGGGCGTGATCATCGAGATCTTCCACCGGCACGCGTCGAGCCGACCGGCGCGGCTGCAGGTCGAGATCGCGCGGCTCACCTATGTGGCCCCCCGGTTGCGCGAGACCGGCGGCGGCGAGCGCCAGCGCGGCGGCATCGGGCTGAGGGGCGCGGGGGAGTCCTCCGTGGAGCTCGATCGCCGCAAGATCCGCGACCGCATCTCCGAGCTCAAGGCGGAGCTGGCCGCCATCGATGACGAGTCGAAGACGCGACGGGCGAGGCGTCAGGAGGCGCTGCGCGTCGCGCTGGTCGGGTACACCAACGCGGGCAAGTCGTCGCTGATGCGCGCGCTCACCGGCTCGCACGTGCTCGTCGCCGACAAGCTGTTCGCGACCCTCGACACCACCGTCCGTGCGCTGTGGCCCGAGAGCCGGCCGCGCATCTTGGTTTCGGACACGGTTGGTTTCATCAAGAAGCTCCCGCACGACCTCGTCGCCAGCTTCCGCTCGACGCTCGACGAGGCGCTCGAAGCGTCACTGCTGCTGCAGATCGTCGATGCGGCCGACCCGGTCTTCCGCGCCCAGATGCAGGTCACACGCGAGGTGCTGGACGAGATCGGCGCCGGCGACGTGCCGTGGATCCTCGTCCTCAACAAGATCGACAAGGTCGCCCAGACCGAGCGGGAGGAGCTGTTGAAGGAGTTCCCGGCCGCGCTGCTCGTCTCGGCCAAGGACCCGGCGGACGTCCGGCGCGTGCGGGACGCGATCATCGGTGCCTTCGAGGCGAACATGACCGAGGTCGACCTCGTCGTCCCGTACGACGCGGGCAGCGCGATCGGCGAGGTCCACAAGGTCCACGTGATCTCGGAGTCCTACGAAGGGGACGGCGTGCACTACCGAGTGAGGGCCCCGGAGTCCGCGATCGAGCGGATACGGGCGATGCTGCGCCAGAGTGCGCTGCGGTAGCCCCAGTGGAGCGAGAAAACACACGGCCGGCCGGCTCCGTATTTGACAGGCCCCGGTCGGGATAACTGACCGAGGCCCGCCTTTCCGTCAGTGCATCGCGCCGACGGAACTCGCCGAGTTAATACATGTCACCGTGCGGCATCGCCGGCGCGGCCGCCGACTTCTCCTCCGGGATATCCGTGATGAGCGCCTCGGTCGTGAGCAGCAGCGACGCGATCGACGCCGCGTTCTGCAGCGCCACCCGCTCGACCTTGGTCGGGTCGATAATGCCCGCCTGCACCATGTCGACGTACTCCATGCTGTCCGCGTCGTAGCCGCGGTTCGGCGCCGTCTCGCTCTTCACCTTCTCGACGATCACGCTGCCCTCGAGGCCCGCGTTCTCGACGATCTGGCGGATGGGCTCCTCGAGCGCCCGCTTCGACGATCATGGCGCCGACCTTCTCGTCGCCCTCGGCCTTCACCCGGTCGATGGCCTTGGACGCGCGCAGTAGCGCCACGCCGCCGCCCGGGACGATGCCTTCCTCGACGGCCGCGCGGGTCGCATTCAGCGCGTCCTCGACCCGCGCCTTCTTCTCCTTCATCGCCGTCTCGGTGGCCGCGCCGACCTTGATCACCGCCACGCCGCCGGCCAGCTTCGCCAGCCGCTCCTGCAGCTTCTCGCGGTCGTAGTCGGACGTGGTCTCCTCGATCTGGGCGCGGATCTGCTTGATGCGCCCCTCGATCTCCTTCGTCTTGCCGGCGCCCTCGACGATCGTGGTGTTGTCCTTGTCGAGGACCACCTTCTTGGCCTTCCCGAGGTCCTCGAGCTTGATGTTCTCGAGCTTGATCCCGAGGTCCTCCGTGATCGCCTTGCCGCCGGTCAGAGTGGCGATGTCCTCGAGCATGGCCTTGCGACGGTCGCCGAAGCCCGGCGCCTTGACGGCGGCACAGTGCAGCGTGCCGCGGAGCTTGTTCACGACCAGGGTCGCCAGCGCCTCGCCCTCGATGTCCTCGGCGATGATCAGGAACGGCTTGCCGGCTCGGGCGACCTGCTCCAGCAGCGGGAGCATGTCCTTCATCACGCTGATCTTCTTCTCGTAGATGAGGACGAGGGCGTCCTCGAACACGACCTCCATGCGCTCGGCGTCCGTCACGAAGTACGGCGAGAGGTAGCCGCGGTCGAACTGCATGCCCTCGACCAAATCCAGAACCGTGTCGGCCGACTTCGACTCCTCGACGGTGATGACGCCGTCCTTGCCCACCTTCTCCATCGCCTCGGCGATCAGGTTGCCGATCGTCTTGTCGTTGTTCGAGGCGATCGTCGCGACCTGGGCGATCTCCTTCTTGTCCTTCGTCGACTTCGAGACCTTCTTCAGCTCGTCGGTCACCGCCTCCACCGCCGCCTCGATACCCCGCTTGAGCCCCATCGGATTGGCGCCGGCGGTGACGTTGCGGAGGCCCTCTCGGAAGATGGCCTGCGCCAGCACGGTGGCGGTGGTCGTGCCGTCACCGGCGATGTCGGAGGTCTTGGACGCCACTTCCTTCAGCATCTGGGCGCCCATGTTCTCGTAGGGGTCCTTCAGCTCGATCTCCTTGGCGACGGCGACGCCGTCCTTGGTGATCGTGGGGCTACCGAACTTCTTGTCGATGACGACGTTGCGGCCCTTCGGCCCCAGCGTCGCCTTCACGGCCGCCGCCATGATGTTGACGCCCCTGAGCAGCGCCGCCCGGGCGTCCTCGTCAAACTTGAGCTGCTTTGGCATGGGTCGCGTTCCTCCTTCTTACTCGAGAATGGCGAGGACGTCGTCCTCGCGCATGATCAGATACTCCTTGTCGTCGATCTTCACCTCGGAGCCGGAGTACTTCCCGAACAGGATCTTGTCGCCGGCCTTCACGTCGAGCGGGATCTTCTTGCCCTCGTCGGTGACCTTGCCGTTGCCGACGGCGATCACCTTGCCCTCTTGGGGCTTCTCCTTGGCCGTGTCCGGGATGATGATCCCGCCCTTCTTGACCTCTTTCTCCTCGAGCCGCTCCACCAGAAGCCGATCGTGCAACGGACGAATCTTCATACGCTCCTCCTCCTGCGGTGGACTTCACCTGGGCCGTACCGCGTGACCAGGTCGAGCTCGACCTGGTCACCCGGGATGTGAGGTTCACATTCCTAGGCGTGCGTCCAGACCTTCCGCTGGGCGACGAGCACGAGGACCGCCCCGGCGAACGCGACGTACCGCCGTCGGGAAGAGCCCCCCGCCCGCAGAGACGCCCAGGGCCCAGAAGATCCAGCCCACCACGACGCTCCCGACCAGGCCGAGCACCAGATCCCCGATCAGCCCGTACCCTCCATCCTTCATCACGATCCAGGCCAGCCAGCCAGCCAGCAACCCCACGACCACCCACGAGACGAACATTCCGAACTCCATGATCCGTCCTCCTTCTCCGGGGCGGGGAGCGTTGGCCACCGCCTCCCCTTCGCGATACCGCTTGACTCGCTCAGCATATCATTATATAAGTTATATATCAAATATAAATTATAGGAATGTCATGCGTCCGGGCGGCCGCGCTGTTCGTGAAGTCGGTGGTCGTCGGGCGGTGACTCGCTTTCAGGAGGTGCTCCATGCGGAACGTGACGCGTGCTCTTGTGGGCGCCATCGTGGCGAGCCTTGTCGCGGCGGCGGTCAGCGTGTATGCCCAGACGCCGACGGCGGCCGATTTCGCCGTCTGCAATGCGGACGCGCAAGTCGCCGTGAAGGCGGGCACGCCGCCACTCCGACGACCAAGGACTATGTGCGCGTGGAGTCGGCCCGGACGGACAGCGCGGCGACTTGGACCACGTGGGTGGGGCCGATCCGCATGGAGTCCTCGGATCCCCAGCTTACTGGGATGGCGACCGATGGGATCACGGATGCCGCGTATCAGGCGACATATCGCACGTGCATGCGACGGAATGGATTCTGAGAGGACTCAGCGTAAGCGCGACGCGGGCCTCCAGTACCACTGTCATACGGAGGACCAGTACATGGCGGGAAAGCGTGAACGAGTTGACTGCGGGACAGTCGCTCGGTGGACGCAGCCCTAGAGGCGAAATGGCTCCATATCGGGGGATCCCGGTTCAGGAGGGCTTGTCAATGAAGCCAGAGACGGCAGCGAAGGCGAAGTATGGAGTGTGGGGGCCTGATTTGTGGGGCAGTCATCGCAATGATCCTCGGCTTTGCGTGGGGTGGCTGGACAACCTCCGGCACGACCCAAACGATGACTAAAGAGGCGGTCTTGGCGAGTCAGGCGGCGATCTGCGTCGCCCAATTCATGAAGCAACCGAACCATGAAGCGAAACTCAAGGAACTCGAGGCAGTAAGTAGCTGGCAGAGAGCTGAAGTCATTGAAAAAGGTGGCTGGGATAAGATGCCCGGCAAGAAAAGGCTGGCTATGCTGTCGCCCGAGCATGCTCCGATGGGCTTGAGCTTCTTTCAAGAAGTAGATTGGCCGGTGAAGCCTAAGCTCGGGAACGCGATGCTAAATGACGTTCTGGCGGTCGGCGTCGCCGGCGTGATGGTCGTGGTGATCGCCACGATCCTCGGGGCGGTCGAGTTGCTGTGGAAGGCCGTCGCTGCTAGACCCACGGGAACAGGCCCGCCGTAAGAACGATCCACCCGGAACGGTCTGGGAGCATCAGGGAGCTGTCCATGGCCAACGGACGACCCTCAAGGCTCCGGGCCTGGGTTGCAGCTGATTCGAGGGAGTAGGCGATCGGTCACCGGCGTACCTGCCCCGCTGAGAGACCCGATGAAGCTGACCGTCGCCTGCCGCTGAGCACCATGGGAGAGATTGAGAAGCACTCTGGCCTGATATGCGAGCATCCCGATCCATCGGTAAGGCATATATAATTTATAGTTGATATATAAGTATATATTATGCTATGACTAGGCAGTCAAGAAGATTGGACGGGGCAACGCCGAAGCATCCCGTCAAGGAGGTGTAGGCCGGCGACCGGATTCTGTTCGGCAAGTACTCCGGCAACGAAGTCAGCATCGAGAACGACACGTATCGAACGACTTACTGTCCCGATGGAGGAGCACTGATGAGCACCATGCTTCGCTGGTCTCCAACCCGGCAATTCCATTTCCACCACGATGTCGATGACCTGTTCTTGAGGTTCGGCGACGGCGTCACGGACGAGGCCGTTCAGCGCCCTGCGTCGTGGCTTCCCGCCGCGGAGGGGCGGATCGAGGACGGCACGTACGTCATCCAGCTCGCCCTGCCGGGCGTGGATCCGAAGGACGTCGCGGTGTCCTGGATGGACAACGTCCTCACCGTCAAAGGCCAGCGCAAAGCCGGGCCTGACACTGCGGACAAGGACTACTTCGTCCGCGAGGTCGCGTACGGTGGGTTCGAGCGGAGCTTCGCGCTCCCCGAGGGCGTCGACGGCGCCCAGGTGGAGGCGAAGTACGCGAACGGCATGCTCGAGGTGAGGATCCCGCGCCGCGAGCTGCGGTGCCGAGAATGATCGAAGTCAAGGCCGCCTGATGCGAGGACGGCCAGGCCGGGGCCGTGCCGGTGCCGACCGGGACGCGCCCCGGTCTTCGCCGGACAACGAAGCCGTGACGGCGCTGGAACGGGCAAGTGCGTGACTCTTTAGGCAGGAGAGCCTGATGATGCTACTCGAGAACAAGACGAGACTCCTCCTCATTCTTTCGCAGGACGTGCTGGATCAGGCTCGCGTCATCGCGGGCAAGGCGACGACCGTGCTCAAGCTGCCAGTGAGCCTCCAGATCGTCCTCCGTGCGCTTATCTGGGTGGGGCTGAAGCGAGAAAGTCACCCAGCGCTTTTCGCCAACATCGAGAGCCAGGCCAGGGCCGTTCGCCAGAAGCGGAGCGGGGCGCGTCGCGCAGGTGAAGGAAGCATATCAGCCGTCTGGAAACCTGCAGGGGCTGAACGGCAAACGGGCGACAGCCAAACGCTGAGAATCCGGTAGACGTGAAGCTCGAAGGCGCCCCGGATGAGATGGGCGCCATAGTCGACCCGCGCGCTCATCGGTTGTGGAACGATGCGCTTGGAGGATAGGCCACATCAAGGCCCTCCTCCTATCTCGACTGAGCCAGCGCCACCGCGTCGGCACCCGCTGGAAATCGGAGCTGCCCAGTCGCATCGTTCGCGGCACGCCACACCACCTCGGCCACGTCGGACTCGGTCGTCACCGCAGCCGGCTTGCGCAAATGAAGCGAAGATGCGCTGCGCGAAAGGCGCGTACGCCTCGGGAATCAGCCCTTCCATGCGCGGTCCCGTGTTGCTCGTAAAGCCCGTGGTCGGACCGTAGCCCGGCTCAACCAGCTTCACGCGCACGTTGAAGGCCTCGAGCTCGAGCGCGAGCGACGCGGTGAACCCTTCGATGGCCATCTTGCTCGCGGTGTACACGGCCACCATCGGCATCGGCGCCAGCGTCGCGCTCGAGGTCACGTTCACCACCACGCCCGACCTCCGCGCGCGGAGCTGGGGCAGCACCGCCTGCGTCATCGCCATCACGCCGAAGGTGTTGGTCTCGAACACCTCGCGCACCGTGGCCATTGGCGTGGCCTCGAAGGCGCCGAAGAGCCCGATGCCCGCGTTGTTGACGAGCACGTCGATGGGCCCACTCGCCTCGAGCGCCGCCGCGATGCGCTCGGGCTTCGTCACGTCGAGCGCCAGCACGCGGAGCCGTTCCGACCGGGGCAGAACGTCTTCGCGCGGCGTTCGCATGGTGGCAACCACGTTCCAGCCCTGCGCGTGGAAGTGGCGCGCGGTCTCGAGGCCATAGCCAGAAGAGCAACCAGTGATGAGCACGGTCTTCATGTGAATCTCCCGATCGAGCAGAGCTGTAGCCAACTCTAGCATCCTTCCAGCGGCGATCGCCCCGCCCGTGGGCTCCATTCCCGTGAAGTAATCTGCCAGACGTGGATGCCGGCCGCCCAACAACCCCAAAAGGACGAGGGGTAATCCCCTTCGTCGCGCTACGGTCGGCGGTGAAGTAGGATGTCCCAGTCCCCGGGGGCGCCATCGTTGGGAGGTGATGCCCGCGCAACCACTCCGCTAGGAGAGCGCAATGTCCGAGTTTCCCGAGTGCCTGCTGATTGTGACTGCCGAGGTCGACGCCGCGATCGAGGGCGAATGGAATCGGTGGTACGACACGGTTCACCTGCCGGACGCGCTGAGATGCCCGGGAGTACGTCGCGGCCGGCGCTATGTATCCTCGGGTGAGGTGTCGGAGACCGCGGCCGGCAAAACGGAACGGACGGCGAGGCGGATCTACACGACGATCTACGAGCTCGACAGCCCGGACGCCGTCGCTACCCCGGAGTTCCGCGCCATGCGTGGCTGGTACCAGTTCGCGCCGCATGTCCGCTCGCGCACGCAGGTGATCGTGCCGATCCAGGGGTGATCGGTCAGCTAGCGGTGCCAGCTCATTCCCGCCGCCTGTTCATGACACAGACGCCGGAAGCGACTGTGGGTGGTCTTGGGACTTTCAGCGCTTGGCACTACTCGCTTCGATCAGCGCACAGGCTTCTATGTCAGTTGCGTTTTAGCGCCGCTCGCCGCCGAGGGACAGGAAGCAGCGAAGGTCTGGCGGATAGGATTTCTCTCGTTATCCTCTCCTTCAAATGTTGCGGTCTGGCACCAGGCATTTCGACAAGGTCTCGCCGACCTCGGATGGGTTGAGGGCAAGAACATCAGGATTGAGTACCGTTATGCAGAGGGTCAGACATCGAGCGCCCTCGCTGAATCTCGCCGCCGATCTCGTCCGTCTCAAGCCAGACGTTATCGTCACAACCGCTACATACGATGCCCTGGCTGCCCAAAGGCTACCACGACCATCCCTATCGTTATGGCGGCGGCGGCTGACCCTGTTGCGAACTGGGCTGGTCGAGAGCCTGGCGCGGCCCGGTGGGCAACGTCACGGGGCTGATCCCAAGCATCGTCCAGGAGCTGGCTGGAAAGCGGCTGGAGCTGCTCAAGGAGATGGTTCCCAAGCTCTCCCGTGTGGCCGTCGCTCTGGAATCCACAGAGACGCGACCTCGACACTCAATTGGAAAGAACTCCAACTCCCGGCACGGCGGCTGCGGATCCAGCTTCATTCGCTGGAGGTACGGGGCCTCAACGAGTCTCGACAAAGCGGTTCGAAGATGCGACCCGGGCGCGCGCTGACGCGTCTTGCCATCATGCCGGACCCAGTGTTCGCTGACGAATCTAAAACGGATCGCGGACCTTGCGGCGAAGAGCCGCCTGCCGTCGATACTATCAGCCTGTCGGAATTCGTCGGACGCTGGCGGTCTTGTGAGCTATGGGCCAGACCAGTGCCGACTTGTTCCGGCGCGCCGCCACTTACGTGGACAAGATCCTGAAGGGCGCCAAGCCCGCCGATCTGCCCGTCGAGCAACCGACGAAGTTCGAGCTGGTCATCAACCTGAAGACTGCGAAGGCGCTCGGGCTGACGATTCACAGCACGCTGCTTCCTCCAGGGCGGACCAGGTCATCCAACAGCGCGTGGCTCGACCAACGCGGCCAAACTGCTGAGCAGTCGTCAATAGGTTACGTCTGCTAGACTCCCCGCAGCCCTTCTCCATCGAGGTGTCCATGCGGCTGATCGGGCCTCGGCGCTCGTTCTCGCTGTCGGCCTTGTTATCGCGCTGTTCACAGCCGAGGCGCGCGCAGCAGCCAGCGAAGGTCCACCAGCTCGGGTATCTGGGTTCCCAGTCCCCTATTCCGGCGAACCGGGTAGAAGCACTGCCGGATGGGCCTGCGGGACCTCGGGCATGTCGAGGGAAAGAACATTGCCATTACGTTTCGACCGGCTGAAACGGCCGAACGGCTGCCCGAAGCCGCAGCCGACCTGGTCCGCCTGAAAGTCGACGTCATCGCTCGCGACTTCTTCGACTGGAGGTGGAGGCCGCCCGACGGGCGGCCAAGACGATCCCCATAGTGTTCGCCACTCATGCCGACCCGGTCGGTCTCGGCCACGTGGCCAGCCTTGCGCGGCCGGGAGGCAGCATCACGGGGCTGTCGGGGCAAGTCACCGAGGCTCGTGGTCAAGAGCTCGAGATAATGAAGCGAGACCCCTGCCAGCGCATAGACACGGATCGGCGTGCTCCGGTGACTTTGTAACAGCGCCCCTCGCACCGCCCCTGCGCCTGGACGCCTCAGGGGCTGCCGCCCCAAGGCTTGGGGTTCAGGTCCTTACGGTGCCGGTGCCAGCCACCCGAGGATCTCGATGGGGCGTTCGCGAGGATGGGGGCGAGAAGGTGTGAACGGCTTTCTCGCCCGTGGCATCGCGCTCACCCGCTCTCAGCGCGCGCGGCTCGCTGAGCTCTCGCTGAAGCACCGCTTGGCGGAGGATGTTCGGGACCGAGGAAGAATGTGGAGGCGGGCGGCCTGCATGAGTTACAGGGCGGATCTCGGTGACCTGACCCGGCGCGCCGCTACCCATCGACAAGGATCCTCAAGGGGGCCAAGCCCGCCGAACTGCCCGTCGGCAGCCGACGAGAGTTCAGGGCTGAGTCTATCAACCTGAAGACCGCCAAGGCGCTCGGCCTCACGATCCCGCACTTTCGCTGCTCCTGCGGGCGGACCATGTGATCGAGTAGGCGTGCTCGATCCAACGCGGCCAGCCATCACTCGAGACTCCACGATCCCGCAGGCCGTCGCCTTGTGCGAGAAGACGAAATCATCCAGTGATCATCAGCATAGCCATAGAAGGAGACTCCATGGCGGCTTACGTGTTTTTCGACGCTGTTCCCGTTCATCCCGAACGGATGACTGGGTACCGCGACAAGGCGTTAGCTTCGGTCAAAGCGTTCGGTGGAGCTCGTCGCCCGCACAAATAACATCGACTGTCGCGAGGGCGAGCTGGCACCCGACTCGAATTGTGATGGCTGGTTCCCAGGCATGGAGAAGGCGCGGGCGTGGTATCGACTACCGGAGTATCAAGAGGTTCTACCGATCCGGCTCGATGCACACAGAGACAAGATGGTCATGTATTCGACGGCGTGTAGTTGTGGTTCGTCCCACCCCAGGTCTAATCGTTAGATCGAGCAAAGAGGCAATGTCTTCGGAAGCCAACCACCTGAAACGGAGCTGGAGGCTCGCGATGAGACCACTCCTCTCAGTCACCGTCCTCGTTCTGCTGATCTCGGCGGCGCGCCGCAGTACCCGCTGCCGCCGCGCCCGACGGCCAGGTGACCTGGGGCGTCCACATCTCGCTCGCTCCGCACGTGGTTCGATCCCGCCGAGACCCCGGGATCGTCACGCCGTTCATGGTGCTCTACGCGACTCCACGACGCGATGCTGAAGGCGCTGCCCGGCAACCCGCTGGCGCCGGCGCTCGCCGAGTCGTGGACCGTATCCGCCCGACGGGCTCACGTACGAGTTCGTCCTGCGCAGCGGCGTGAAGTTCCACAACGGCGAGCCGGTCACCGCCGAGGACGTCAAGTTCTCGTTCGAGCGCTATCGCGGCTCCGCGAACAAGACCCTCAAGGAGAGGGTCGCCGCGGTCGAGACTCCGGATCCGGGCCGCGTCCGCTTCCGGCCTGAAGCAGCCGTGGCCCGACTTCATGACCTTCTACTCGACGGCGACCGGCGCCGGCTGGATCGTGCCGAAGAAGTACGTCGAGAAGGTCGGCGACGACGGCTTCAAGAAGGCGCCCGATCGGCGCCGGCCCCTACCGGTTCGTCTCGTTCACGCCCGGCGTCGGAGCTCGTCATGGAGGCGTTCGAGCGGTACTGGCGCAAGACGCCGAGCGTGAAGCGCCTGGTCCTGCGCGTGATTCCGGATCCGACCACGCGATACGCCGCGCTCAAGAGCGGCGAGATCGACGTCACGTACTGGATGACGGCGTCGCTCGGCGAGGACCTTCGCCGGACGCCCGGACTCACGCTCAGGCCGGTCGTGTCCAGCGTGATGCAATGGGTGGCCTTCGTCGACCAGTGGGATCCGAAATCACCGTGGCACGACCGCCGCGATGCGCCTCGCCGCCAACCTCGCGATCGACCGGCAGGCGATCAACCAGGCCGAGACGCTCGGACACTCGTTGCTCACGAACTCGATCATTCCTAACACCTTCGACTTCTTCTGGGCGCCGCCTCCTCCGCAGTACGATCCGCGCCCGCGCGCAAGAAGCTCCTGGCCGAGGCCGGATATCCGAACGGGTTGGACGCCGGTGACTACACCGTCGATGCCGCGACCGTGGCCATCGGCGAGCCGGTCGTCAACTCGCTCCAGGCCGCCGGCATTCGCGTGAAGCTCCGGCCGCTCGAGCGCGCCGCATTCCAGAAGGGCTATGGCGACAAGAAGTACAAGAACCTCGTGCACAGCGGAAGCGCCGCCTTCGGCAACGCCGCGACGCGGATCGAGGCCTTCATCGCGGCGGGCGGCGCGTACGTGTACGGCAGCTACCCGGACATCGATGGGCTCTTCCGCGAGCAGGCCACCGAGCTCGACAAGAAGCGGCGCGAGGCGACGCTGCACCGCATCCAGCAGCTCATCCACGACAAGGCGATGGTCGCGCCCATCGTCCAGGTCGGCTTGATGAGCGGCTACGGGCCGAGAGTGGAGGAGTCGGGTCTCGGGCTGATCACCGGCTACTCGTTCTCCGCCCCGTACGAGGACGTGCGGCTCAGGGAAAGTAGGCGCTGGCACGCGTGGCAGTCCGAAGTGGTCACGCAGCGTCGTCCCCTCGTACTCGCGCCGGAACAATCCGCGCGCCTGAAGCTCCGGCACGACCAGGTCGACGAAGTCGGCGAGCGCGCCGGGAAGTACGGCGGCAGGACGTTGAAGCCGTCCGCGGCTTCCTCGACGAACCATTCCTCCAGCGTGTCGGCGATGCGCTTCGGGGTTCCGCAGAGGACCCAGTGGCCGCGCGCGGCCGCGGTCAGGTTGTAGAGATCGCGCAGGGTCATGTTCTCCCGCCGCGCGCGTCTCGTAGAGCACGCGCGAGAAGCGTCTGGCTGCTCGCGTCCGGCGGTGGCGCCGGCACCGGCCCGTCGAGCGGAAAGCCGGTCACGTCGTACCCGATCCGGCTGGTCACCAGCGTCAGCGCGTTGGTCGGCGTGAGCCAGCTCTGGAGCCGCGAGAGCTTGTCGCGGGCCTCCGGCCTCGGTGCTCCCGATGATCGGCATCACACCCGGCAGGACTGTGATCTGATCCGGCGTGCGGCCGTACTTGGCCATGCGCGCCTTCAGATCGCGATAGCGCCGCCTTGCGCGCTCGACAGCTCCTGCACGACCGAGAAGACGACGTCGGCCGTCCGCGCGGCCAGCTCGAGCCCGGCCTCCGAGCCGCCGGCCTGGATGATGACCGGATGGCCCTGCGGGCAGCGAGCCATGTTGATCGGGGCCCTTCACCTGGAAGAACCGGCCCCGGTGGTCGAGCGGGCGGACCTTCGTCGGATCGAGGTAGATCCCGGTCGTCTTGTCCGCCACGATCGCGCCGTCCTCCCAGCAGTCCCAGAGGCCCTTCACGACGTCGACGAACTCCTGGGCGACCTCGTAGCGGAGGTCGTGCTCCATGTGCTGCTTCGCGGCTGAAGTTGAGCGCGGCCTTGCCCGCCGAGCTCGTCACCACGTTCCAGGCCGCCCGGCCCCTGGTGATGTGGTCGATGGAGCGCGAAGGTCCGGGCCACGTGGTACGGCTCGCCGAAGCTGGTCGACACGGTGGCGCCGAGGCCGATGTGCCGCGTCGAGGCGCTCAGCGCCGAGATGAGCGTGGTCGGCTCGAACCGGCACAGGAACGACGGGTGGTCGCCGGGGTCCATGACGAGCCCGTCGGAGACGAACACGAGGTCGAACTTGCCGCGCTCGGCCTGCCGGGCGATCTCCTGGATGACCGACAGGTCGTTGTTGCTGGTCGCCGCGCCGTCGTAGCGCCATCCGGCGGAGTGATTGCCGGTGCCGAGCACGGAACACGCCGAAGTGCATCTCACGCCGCTTCGAAGCCATGGGCCTTACTTTTCGCCGCCGACATGTCGCGGATCCCGCGCAGCGCCAGCGCATACCCGGCAATGCCGAATCCCGCCACGACGCTCTGGCTCACGGCGGCGGTCTGCGACGCGGGCCCGCGACGGATCGGGTTCGAGATGTGCACCTCGACGGTCGGGAACTTCACCTGCGAGATGGCCGCCACGAGTGCCGGATAGCCGGTGCCGAACGCCGCCGGGTTGAAGATCGCCGCATCGAAGCCCTGCGTCGTTCGCAGTGTAGAGCCGGTTGACGATCTCGCCCTCGATGTTCGAGTGAAAGATCTCGACCTCGACGCCGAGCTCCTTGGCATAGCCGCGAATGCGCTCGTCGTATTCGGGTAGCGTCATCGGGCCGAAGATGTCGACCTGCACCTTGCCGCGCATGTTCATGCCGGCGCCGTGGATCACGAGAACTCTGGTCATCGTCCTCTCCGTCAGGACTGGAATGGTGGATATTCTACGACGGCTGGGTCGGTCGCGGTTGACCGGCCTCATCGACTTTGACAGGATCTCCGGACTATGACCGAGAGCTCTGCCGACGTCGTGATCGTGGGCGGCGGCATCGCGGGTCATGACGACCGCGTACTACCTGGCGAAGGCTGGCGTGGCGAGCGTCGTCGTCGAAGCGCGACGCGATCGGCAGCCACGCCTCCGGCTTCGCGTACGGAGGGCTGAGCCCGTTGAGCGGCTTCAGGATCCCCGGGCCCCAGGCCGAGATCGCCCTGGACGGGATGCGGTTACATCGTGAGTTGTCGAAGACCCTCCTCGAGGAGACCGGGATCGACGTCGACTTCCGCGTGCGCTCAGTCTCTGGCGCTGGCCTTCACCGAGGCGGACGTGCGGAGGCTCCAGGCCGCGCTGCCGTGGCAGCGGCAGCAGCCGGGCTACGCGGTGCGCTGGCTCGACGGCGCGGAGGCTCGCGCGCGTGGAGCCTCGGATCGCGGACGAGACACTCGGGGCAACGCTGATCGAGGGCGGGGGCGCCGTCGAGCCCTATCGTCTGGTGCTGGCACTCACCCGGGCCGCGGAGCGCCTCGGCGTGAGGGTCCGGCACGGGCGCGTGATCGGCCTGCGGCGCGACGGAGGGCGCGTCACCGCCGTGGTCCTGGAGCGGGAGGTGCTGAGCTGCGCCCACCGCGGTGCTCGCGCTTGGCCCGTGGAGCGCCGAGGCGTCGGACTGGATCGGCGTGCCGATCGACGTCCGTCCGCTCAAGGGCCAGATCCTCCGCCTGCAGGCTCCGGGGCCGCCGGTCGACTGCTCGGTCGGCTGGGGCCACAACTACGCCACGACCAAGACCGACGGCCTCCTGTGGGCGGGGACCACCGAGGAAGAGGCAGGCTTCGACGAGGAGTCGACGCTCGCGGCCCGTGACGAGATCGGCGCTGCGCTCCTGAGGATGTTGCCCGCGATGGCCGACGCGCAGGTCGCGCAGCAGACTGCCTGCTTGCGTCCGGTCGCATCCGACGGGCTCCTCGTGCTCGGCGGTGTGCCCGGGCTCGATCAGCGTCTACGTGGCCACCGGCGGCGCCCGCAAGGGCATCCTCTACGGACCCGCCATGGGGGCAGGCGATCGCCGATCTCGTCCTCGGTCGGGACACGCGGGTCGCGCTCGACGCCTTCGCGCCCGGCCGCTTCGCCGGCGTGCGCGAATTGCCCCGGCGCCCGTGAAGCAACTAGCCCTTCTTTGGAGACCAGCCATACGCCTTGGCGCAGGCACCGCCCATCAGCATCGCGCGTTCACTGTCGCTCAGGCGGTCGGTTTGGCGGAAGGGCTCGACGGCCTGTTCGTAGTTGACGACTGCGAAGGCGCGAGTCCAGTCGGTACCCCACAGGCAGCGTTCGAAACCCCAGGCGTCGAACACGCGGGCGAGCGGGTCCCAGATGTCCGGGAAAGGATACGGTTCCCGGGACAGCGTGCAGGCACCGCTGACCTTGATCACCGCGTTCCGGCGCTTGGCGAGGTCCAGCACCTTCGGCAGATCGGCCCAGGGCTGCGGCGGGGCGGGCGGCGTTCGGGGCTGCATGATGGCCAGATGGTCGATGATGAATCGCGTGTCGGGGTGGCGGTCGATCAGCGCCGCGCCCGCGTCCACGTTGCCCCAGCACAGCATGTTGACCGGAAAGTCGTGCCGAACCGCTGCGCGCAGGATCCGGTCGAGGCCCGGGTCGTTCGGATCGCGCCCCGCCTCCTTCGTCATCATGATCCGGATGCCGACGGTGCCCGGCGTCTTCTTCCAGTCGGCGATGACATCGGCCACCGCCGGATTATCCGGATCGACCGGCTTGACGAGGGCGAACCGGCCGGGATGAGCCCGTTGCACTTCCACGGCATAGCTCGCGTCGTAGCGGTACATGGAAAAGGCTGAGATGAAGATCGCGCCGTCGACGCCGACCGTGTCCATCGCCGCCACCATCTCGTCACCGGTGACGTGGTCGGGCCAATTCGGGACAGTGTGCCAGGGCCGTTTCGGGGTGTTCGCCTCGTAGACGTGGACCTGGGAATCGATGATCGCCATCGGGAAGTTCCTCCGCCAAGCGGGTCAAAGTCGTTACGCGGGGACGGCGCCACCCATCGTCGTGCGATGCATCAAGCGGCGCTGGGGCATGTCGTAGTCCTGGATCGCCCGGTGCTGGACCATGCAGTTGTCCCACATCAGCACGTCGCCCGGGCGCCACTGATGGCGATACACGAACGCCGGCTTGACGATGTGATCCGCCAGCGCGGCGATCAACGCCTCCGCCTCGTCGGGCTCCATCCCCTCGATGCCGGTGCAGTCGTCGCGCATCACGTAGAGGCACTTGCGACCGGTCTGACGGGTGAGTCCCGCACGATCGGATGGCGAACCGGGGGATTGCGGTCGATTTCCGCCTGAGTCGGCGTCAGGGCCCGCTTGCGTCCCCGGAAATCGAACACCGCCCGCTGGCCCTCGAGGGCGTCGCTTCATCGCGTCCGGCAGGGCGTCCCAGGCCGCCGCGGCGCTGGCGAACTCGGTGTCGCCCAGCGAGAGCCCGTGCAGCTCGGGGACCTCGATGGCGTACAGGACGGTCCCGCGCGGCGGTCTCGCGGTGTAGCACATGTCGCTGTGCCAGTGCTCGCCGGCGCGGCGGACGCCGGTCGGTCGGCCGCCGTCCGTGATGTTGGACAGGACGACGATCTCGGGGTTGCCCGGCACGCTCCAGCGCTCGCCGAAGATGTTGAATTCGATCTCGCCGAAGCGGCGCGTGAACGCCACCTGCTGGGCGGGCGTGATCGACTGCCCGCGGAAGAAGATGACACCGTATTCGTTGTAGGCGCGCTCGATCGCGGCGAACGTCGGAGTCGTCGAGCGGGCGAGAGAGATCCACCCGGCGATCTCCGCCCCGAGCACGGCGGCGGTCGGAACGACTTTCATCGACATTGGCGACTCCCCGCTGGTTGAGCGTGACCGCTTCGACGGCGATGTTAGCGCATCGAGGGCGCCGCCGTCCCTGGATCTCGGCGCTCGCCTGCCGTATGGTTCCGGCTGTGCCGCGATTGCGGCGCGCGGAGAGAGGGGCATCGAGCATGGCACGACTGAGCGGGAAGGTGGCCGCCGTGACCGGCGGAGCCTCGGGGATCGGCGAGGCCACCGTGCGGCGGTTCGTGACGGAAGGGGCGAAGGTCGCGTTCGCAGACCGCGATGCCGAGCGGGGCAAGCGGGTCGCGGCGGAGATCGCGGCGAGCGGCGGCGAGGCTCGTGTTCGTGGAAGCGCACGTGGAACGTGAGGCGGAGGCCGCGGCCTTCGTTCGGCAGGCCGCGCAGCGCTTCGGCCGGCTCGACATCCTCGTCAACAACGCCGGCGTCCGGCTCTATCACACGGTGGAAGAGGCCAGCGCCGAGAGCTGGGACGAGATCCTCGGCGTGAATCTCAAGGGGTACGCGTTCTGCGCGAAAGCGGCGATTCCGCTCCTCCGGCAGGCCGCTCGCCGGCAGCATCGTCAACGTCGCCTCGGTGCGGTCCGTGACGAGCATCGGCAAGACGACGCAGTACGACACCACCAAGGCGGCGGTCGCCGGGCTGACACGCGGGATGGCGGCGGATCACGCCGCGGACGGCATCCGGGTGAACGCGGTCTGCCCCGGGCCGATCTACACGCCGTTTCACGAGAAGCGCAATCAAGCGCTCGGCCGGACGTTCGAGCAGTACCGGGATGACGCCGCCAAGGGCACGCTTGCTCCGGCGTCACGGCACGCCCGATGAAGTCGCCGCTTGCATCCTGTTTCTCGCCTCTGACGACGCCTCCTACGTGACCGGCACGCTTGCTGTTCGTCGACGGCGGCTACACCGCGATGTAACCGACGGGCCCGGCCGATGGCGGGGACGGGGTTTCTCAGCTCAGCAGGCGAGTGAGTTCGGACATGGTCTTGACCGTTTCGAACTCGTGCACCACCCTGAGGCTGGCCTCGACCTTTTCCGGGGCCAGCCCGGACAGCGGCACCAGCCTCCGGTACTTTGCGTCAACGTCGGCCCATTCGATTCCGCGGGGGCGGACCCGCGCGGAAAGTCCACGTGAGCAGAGAACTGTCGGCCGTCCTTCAGCGTGATCGTGACCGTCGCGCCGTGGTGGTGCGGGAAGCGGTCCGGGTACGGTGGCGGGTTCGGGTCCACGGTGACCTTGTCGATGAGCTGTCGAATCACCGGGTCGGCGACCTTCACGGGCGAGACGTGGATCCAGCCGTAGTCCCGGTCCGCCACCGCGGCCGCGATGAAGTAGGCGGGGCTGTGCGCCACGCCGATCAGGTCGGTCGGATGCCTGGGTCCGGGCAGTGTACGGTACTTCGCCGATGAGAGCCTGATGTCGGCCACGTCCGCCGGGTCGACGTGTCCGGCGATCGCGGCATTGGCGGCCGCCTCCGCCGCGGCGTGGTGCGGATGACCACCGGGCACCAGCTTGATCGCCATGTCCGTGGTGATGTCCCACGCCTGGCCGAGATCTTTCGTCACGTCCTCCAGGTGATCTCCGCCGTAAGCGGAGAAAAAGCCGCGCGGCATCTCCAGCACGTTTTCCTCGGCCACCAGCCCCTTGTGCGCGGCGAGTGCCGCATGGATGCCGAGCATCGCCGAGAGTCCCGCGTGATACTCGCGCGCCACGCTGGTGTTGGCGGCCACCATCAGGCCTCCGATCGAGGTCGCGGCGAGCGCGATCGCCTGCGTCATCTGTCCCTGCGTCAGCTTGAGGAGCGTGCCGGCCGCGACCGCGCCGCCGAAGATCGTGGCGATCGAGCCGTGGAAGCCGCGCTCGCTGCGCCCCGGGGTGAGCGCTTCGTCGATGCGCCCCGCGATCTCGTAGCCGTACACCATTGCCGCGAGCACGTCGCGGCCGTCCGCGGCGGTCTGCTCCGCCATGGCGATCGAGCTCGTCGAGACGATCGTGCCGATGTGCGCGATGCTGCGCAGGTCGCTGTCGTCCGAAGCGGCGGCGTCGCTCATCACCGCGTTGACCCGCGCCGCGTCCGCGATGGGCAGTCTGCGTCCGCCGTCGAACCAGAGGGTGGCCTGCTCCGCGCCTCCGCGCTCTCTGGCAAGCTCGCGGATGATTCGCGAGGAAACGATGTCCGCGCCCATCGCCGCGCTGGCGATCGTGCTGGCGATCACCATTCGCGCGCGCTCCAGCGCGAGCGGCGGCAGGTCGGTGACGTTCGTGCTCGCCAGAAACCGCGCCAGCTCTCCCGCGATGCTCACTCTCCGGTCGCGGGGCAGCTATGCGCTACCCACCGAGATCTCCGGACAATGGTCAACGCGCCGACTCCGACGTGGTGAGTTCGTGACCGCTGTGTGCGGTCATTAGGTTTATCCCAGCGCGTTCAGCAGTGCGCGCTGCCGGCTCAGGCGCGTCGGACGCTCCTGAGCGAACCGCTGCACCCCGGCGAAGATCGAGTCCGAGTCCAGGTGCGCCTCGGCGATCACGTCCGCCTCGGTGCCGCCGGTGAGCCACACGTTGTCCTGGTCGGCGGTGAGGGAGTACTCATCGGTCAGCGAGCCGACGTTGCGCAGCGGCCACATGCGGCGCGTTCCGCTCATCACGAACATGAGGTCCTGGCGGGCCTCGGGCGGCAGCACGTCGTTCCGGTAAGCTTCGGGCTGGCGGTCGAACAGCTCCTCGCTGATCGCCGCGATGACCTTCACGTTGATGCCGGCCCCCGTCAGCCGCGGCAGCACGCTCACGAGATTGAACGTCGAGCTCGATCCCTGGGCCACGACGTAGCCGTGTCGGGGCTGGCCGGGCGCGAAGTCGCGGATGACGTAGAGACCCTTGGCGGCGGCCCGCAGATCGGAGTCGGCGAACGTGTTGCGGTCGGCCACGCGGAAGTCGGGGCGTGCCACCTCGATGACGATGACGCCGACCTTCTTTTCGCGCGCGGCGATCTCGGCGGCGGCGAAGTAGCCGGGGGCCACGTCGTTGTAGTCCCAGAAGCTCAGGTTGATGACCTGGTCACGCGGGAACAGCTTCCACACCTGGGGAGCGAAGATCCCGAAGTGCGTGCGCGCGTCGGCGGCGGTCTCCGGGCCGGAGTGCCCGGCGAGGATGTGCAGGACGCCGGTGCGGAATCTGCTGTCCTGGTTCTGCTGGCTCCAGACGCGCGCGGGCAGGTACATCAGCGGCGTGAAGGCGCCGTAGGTGCCGCTGAACGCCCACACCCCGGCAAACTGGTCGGGGTCCAGCGACGCGCTCTGGCCGACCAGGCCGATGGCGCTCGACGCGTTGCCCGCTTCCTCGATCGCGGCCTTGAGCCGCGTCCCCAGCGGGTTGGTTTCGGGATCGTAGTGGCCCCAGATGCTGCCGTGCTCGAGGTTGATCGATTCCGAGAGGTCGGCGGCCAGCGTCAGCACGCGGTTGTCGGTGACGTGGTTCAGCCACTTGACGATCTCGGACACGGCCCGGCGGGCGCCCGCCGTCTCGCCCGCCTTGCGGAACAGCGCGATCTTGAGCTGCTTCTCCTTGCCCGAGATCGAATTCCTCACGGTGAGCGTCTGCGGCTCCGCGGGGAGATTGGCGACCTTGAGACGGTCGTCGAGGAATGGGTCGTGCTTCACGTCGACGCGGAGCGGGATCTCGGCCGGCACCGAGTCGCCGATCTCGACCAGACGATTGGCCAGCCAGTCCCCGAGGCCATCGCGCTCGAGCACTGACATGACGACGTCGATGTTGGTCTTGAACTGGATGAGCCGCTCCCGCGGGTCGGTTACCGGTCCCTGGCTGATCCCCTGGAACTCGACACCGTAGCGCGCCTCGAAGGTGCGCGCCAGGGCGACGAAGTATTCCGAGTTCATCTTCATCCCGTACGGATGGCTCGGGTAGCCCACCACCTGGTCGCCCGCCCCGGGGATCTTGCCGTTCACCGCGCCGGGCCAGTACCCCTTGGTGGTCGTGCCGATCACGATCATCGGACGGCGATCCGCCGGGTCCCAGGCCTCCATGGTCCGGAGCGCGCCCACGATCTGGTCGTAGTCGTGACCATCCGGCAGCGGTGAGCACGTTCCACCCATAGGAAGTCCACTGGTCGACCAGGCGGTAGCCGGTGAACTTGCTGGACACCACGCCGCCGATCAGCGAATCGTCGATGCCGGCGTTGTTGTCGGACAGGAAGATCCGGAGCCGCTTGCCGACCTGCAGCGCGATGGCCTGGGTCTTGAGCTCCTGGGCGTGTCCCTCGGTCATGGCGAACTCGCCCTCGAGCGCGATGACCTTCGGCGTCCCCATGGGGGCGCCCATGATGTCCCAGAACGCCGCCTTTCCCGCGGCCGTCGCGACCCCGACGCCCGAGGGGCCGCCGTTGACGTCGTTGGTGAGATCGGTGGACTCGATGTGCCCGGACAGCGCCCGGATGCCTCGCCCCTTGGCCTGGGCGAACAGCGGATGGTCCGACAGCCCCTGGTCCGCGAGCAGCGTCCTCAGCGCGCCGGCGCCGCGGCGGAATCCCAGCGCGTCGACCGGCAGCATCGCGACGTCCGGCGCCACGTGATAGCGGGGATCGCCCGTCGCGTGATGCTTCCGGTACAGCGCCTGGCCCAGGATCATCCACAGCGCGTAGCAGGTGGGTGCGCAGTGTCCCGCCGCCAGCATGAACTTGTCGCCGTACGGATGCTTGGGGCGCCGGTAGTCGTAGCGGAGCCCGCCCAGCTCGGGCCCGGCCAGGTGCGCCGCGACGTTGAACGGCGTGTAGGCCAGCGGGCCGCCGAAATGCCCGGTCTGGGCATAGTTGCCGAGCAGGGTGAGGGTCATGCAGGTCATGTAGCCGACGTCTTCCAGGCGGCGCCGCTCGTAGGGAAGCCCTGGCGCCATGTCCGACCGTGGCGACGTGTGAACACTCATCGAAGCGCTCTCCAGTGGGCATGCATGTCGATCATGACCGTCTCCTCGTTCAGTCGTTCGGCGGACGATGTCCAGGCAATTTAACTCCTATTCGGGGACGGTGCTCCGGGTTCTTGTGGTCAGCAACCATCAACACGAGCGATGGGGCGGTATCATGGGCCGCGGCCCACGAGGTCGACATGCATCCAGTACGGCGCCGGAGGCGATGGTGATTCCGGAATTCCGCGCATGAAGCGATGCGCGTCGTAGTCTTCGGCGCCGGGGCCGTCGGCGGACACCTCGCGGCGCGCCTCGCCGCGCATGGGCCGGCGGCGGGCATCGAGGTCGCGGCGGTCGCGCGCGGTGCCCAGCTGGAAGCGATGAACCAGCGCGGCATCACGCTGTGGATCGGCGAGGAGCGCACCTCTGCCCCGATTCACGCCACCGACCGGCCCGAGACATTGGGCCGCCAGGACGTGGTCCTGGTCACGCTGAAATCCTCGGTATTGCCCGCGGCCGCGTCGCAGCTGCGGACGTTGATCGGCCCCGAGACCACGGTCGTCTTCGCGATGAACGGCATTCCGTGGTGGTATCTCTACCGGCTCGACGACGGCGGCGTCCCGCGTCCCGACCTGTCGCGCCTCGACCCCGGGGGCGTGCTCCAGCGTGCGGTCGGGCTGGAGCGCGTCGTCGGCTGCATGATCAACTCGGCCAACGCGATCGCCGAGCCCGGCGTCATTCGCAACTCGCCCGGCACCAAGAACCGCTTCACCCTGGGCGAGCCCGATGGGACGATCTCGCACCGGTTGCAGACGATCTCGCAGGCCTTCGAGCGCGCCGGCATCCCGGCACCGATGACCGCGACGATCCGCGTGGACATCTGGGACAAGCTGCTGCGCAACCTCAGCACCAGCCCGATCTGCGCCCTGACCGGCGAGCCGATCGCCGTGCTCGGCCGTCACCCGGAGCTCTTCGCGCTCGCCAACGGACTGATGCGCGAGGGGCTGGCCGTGTGCGCCGCGTACGGTATCCACATCGATCTCGATCCCGAGCGCGCCTATGGCGCGCGGCCGACCTCGACGCACAAATCCTCGATGCTGCAGGACTTCGAGCGTCACCGCCCACCCGAGATCGACGGACTGCTGACGGCCGTGCAGGAGTTCGCCCGGGCGGCGCGGATCGCGACGCCGCAGCTCGACGCGATCACCGCGCTGGTCATCGAGAAGGCGCGGCGGATGGGTCTTTACCCGCTCAGGCCGTAGAAGCTCAGCGATCTCAGAACGATCGTGCCCGAGCTGAGCGAGAGAGGCGGACAGCATGCACTGCGGCGTGATGGTGACTGGCTACAACCAGGGCGACTGGGAGCGCCTCCTGGCGGAGGACTACAGCCGCCCGCCCGCGGTGTCGGACGCCGCGAACATGGACGACACGCTCTACCTGGGCGAGCTCGTCGAGCCTCTCGGGTTCGACTCCATCTGGGCCACCGAGCACTACGGCTCCGCCTATTCCATGCAGCCGAATCCGCTTCAGTACCTCGCGTACTGGGCGGGGCGTACGCGTCGGGTCGATGTGGGAACGGCGGTCATCGTGGCCCCGTGGTGGAATCCCGTGCGACTGGCCAGCGAGATCTCCATGCTGGACATCCTGCTCAAGGGCCGTCGCCTTCACCTCGGGATCGGGCGCGGGATCTCTCCCCACGAGTACGCGTCGCTCGGGTACCCGATCGGAGAATCGCACGCGTACTTCTACGACGTGATCGGAGCCCTCAGGGCGTCAGATGGAGCCGAGCGCTTCACCTTCGACGGCAAGGTCTACAAGATTCCGCCGACCACCATTCGCCCACAGGCGCGGCACAAAGGCGATCTCACCACGCGCATCAAGGCGGCGTTCACCACCGAGGCCTCCGCGCGGATGGCCGCCGAGAACGGGCTTGGGCAGATGTTCGTCGCCGGCGCGGGCCTCGACGAGATGACGGCGCAGGTGCGGCGGTTCAACACGATCCGGGCGGGGATGGGGCTGCCGCCGGATCAGCCCACCACGCTGCTGTGGATGTACTGCGCGGAGACCGCCTCGGAGGCCGAGGAAGGATGGGAGTACTTCCACAACCAGCTCCTCGCGGCGCAACACCACTACTTCGAGTGGAACAACCCGGGCTACGCCGGCATTCCCGGCTACGAGGAGTACCTCAAGCGCCAGACCGCCGACGTCGGTGTGGCCGACGCGAGCCTCGCGGCGCGCCGCGCCACCCAGCCGATCGGGACTCCCGACGAGATCATCGAGAAGATCAGAACGCTGCAGCACGCCCTCAGCCTGGAGATGGTGGTCATCCACATGTTCTACGGCGGGATGCCCCGAGCCAAGGCGGAGAAGAGCCTTCGGCTGTTCGCGGAGAAGGTCCTTCCCGCGGTGCAGGCGATGCCGACGCCGATCAACCCGGCGTCGCTGGGCCAGCCGAACAGCTGACGGCGCCATGAATCGAGCGCATCGCCGGGAGCCTACTGGTGCGCGCGAGGCGTCGACGACGATGCAGCCGCGGCCGCTCGAGGCGCGGCCTGAGGCGCCGAATGCCGTCTTCTGTGCTAGATTGCCGCCCTCATGACATATCGTCGAGGAGTCGACCATGGCTGACCTGACGCGTACGATCGAGGTGAAGCCTCTCGCGCTGCACATCGGTGCCGAGATCTCGGGCGTCGATCTCGGTCGGCCGCTCGACGTGGCGACGCGGAAAGCAATCAACGACGCTCTCCTGCGCTGGAAGGTCGTCTTCTTCCGGGGCCAGCACCTCGATCACCGGGGCCACGTCGCCTTTGCGCGACAGATGGGCGAGCCGACCATCGGCCACGCCGTGTTCGGCCATATCGAGGATTTCCCCGAGATCTACTCGGTCGCCAAGTTCCGCACGGCTCAGACCAATCGTGGCGCGCGCCCGCAGCGACCGTGGACCGGATGGCATACGGACATCACCGCCGCGTTGAACCCTCCCAAGGCTTCCATCCTGCGCGGCGTGACCATTCCACCCTACGGCGGCGACACGTTCTGGACCAATCTCGCGGTGGCCTACCAGGGTCTCTCGGAGACGATGCGTGGCATCGTTGACGGGCTGCGCGGCGTCCATCGGTTCCAGGCGCCCACCGGTACCGCCAAGAGCCAGGCCTACGACGAGAGCGTCCGCCGCCGGGAGATGGAGACCGAGCATCCGATCGTGCGCGTGCATCCCGAGACGGGAGAGCGCGTCCTGTTCGTCAGTCCGTCGTTCCTGAAGACGATCGTCGGCCTCACTGCCCGCGAGAGCGAGGTGATGCTCGATCTGCTCTGGGAGCATGTCGTGCGCCCCGAGTACACGGTGCGGTTCAAGTGGGAGGCAGGCGACATCGCGATGTGGGACAACCGGGCGACGTCGCACCTGGCGCCGACCGACATCTTCGATTCGGACTTCGATCGCCAGCTCTACCGGATAACGCTCGTGGGGGACGTGCCCGTGGGGGTGGACGGTCGCCCCTCGGTTGCGATCAAAGGGGAGCCTATCTTGGCGGTCGAGACCGAGCTCACAGCGGCAGCCGGCTGAGAGCTCGAGTCCGTCTAAGAGCGCCAGCGCCGGATGTCGATCGCGGGAAAGCGGACCCGTCCGACGGGCGGCAACCGGGGCCTGCTCAGCGGAAGCGGCCCGACGATCAACGGCGTGTTCGAGATCACGCGTCAGGGCACGACCATCCTGACCACCGAGCGGCACGCGCCCGCGCCGGTGTTGATCAGCGGCGGCACGCACATCCTGCTCGATCCGGGTACCCGGACCGGCACGTTCAAGACCGTGGAGATCGTCACCTCCGGCGGCGGTGAGCTGGCCATCGATCACACGTCCGGCACCGCCGCGGTCGTTCCCTGTCCATAGGCGGACTCAGGCCGAGGTTCACACAGCCCCGGGGGGCCGAGTGCTCGTGGACGTGACGAGGAGGGCGTTTCATGGCAGACAGGATTCGCCTGGGATTCATCGGAGCCAACGTCCGTGCGACCTGGGCCGCGCAGTCGCACTTTCCGGCGCTGCTGGCGAGCCCCGATGTCGAGCTGACGGCGGTCTGCACCACCCGACGCGAGACCGCGGAAGCGGCGCGCGCGGCGTTCGGCGCGAAGCTCGCGTTCACCGATTTCCGGGAGATGGTGGTATCGAAGGGAGATCGACGCGGTGGCCGTGGTGGTGCGCGTGCCGGCGCACTACGAGCCGACCAGGGCGGCGATCGAAGCCGGCAAGCACGTCTACACCGAATGGCCGCTCGGCCGCACCACCGCCGAAGCGGAAGAGCTGGCCGCGCTGGCCCGCGCCAGAGACGTGCAGACGGCGTGCGGCCTGCAATCGAGGGTGAGCCCCGCCTTGCTCTACATGAAGGAGCAGATCGAAGCGGGTTTCGTGGGCGAGGTGCTGTCTTGCCATGCCGACTGCATGCGTGACGGCGCGCTGGAGCGCCCCTCCAGCCGCACCTGGCAGCGCGACGCGAGCCTCGGTGCGAACCCTCTGACCATCGCCAACGGGCACGTCATCGACGCCTTGCGCTTCGTCGTGGGCAACTTCACCCGCGTCTCCGCCATGCTCACCACCCAGGCCAGACAATGGTACGAGACCGACACCAAAAAGATGGTGGACGTGACGGCACCGGACAACATCCTGGTCAGCGGCAAGCTCGCCAGCGGCGCCGTGGCTTCGGTGCATGTCGCGGCGGTCCCGTGGGCCGGCGGGGGCTTGCGGATGGTGATCTACGGGCGCGAAGGGACACTGATGGCGACCGGCAACGTCTCGTCACAGCGCGGCGAGATGCTGCGGGTGCAGGGGGCGAAGCGTAGCCACGAGCTGAGCGACATGCCGATCCCCGATCGCTTCGTCTGGCTGCCGCCGGAGTTTCCCCGCGGCGATCCCTTCAACGTGGGGCAGATGTATCGCCTGTTCGCCGAGGCGATCCGGACCGGACAGACACAGAGCCGGTTGCCGACCTTCGACACCGCGGTCGACCTGCATCGCTTCCTCGATACGATCAGGCAGTCATCGGATACGGGACGGGAGCTGCCAGTGGCCTGAGAATCCCAACGGGAGGTGACACGTGCAAGAGAACAGCATACGCAGGGCCGTGCGGGAGGGACGCGCCGCGCTCGGCACCGGGCTCAAGGAGTTTGCATCGCGAGGCGTGCCGCGGATCATCGAACTGTCCGGGTTCGATTACTGCATGATCGACATGGAGCACGGCGCGTTCGATCTGGAAACCATCGCCGATCTCGCGGGCTGGTTTGCGGCCACGAACGTGTCACCGATCGTGCGCATCCACAAGGCGTTCATTCATCATATTCCGCTCATGCTGGATCAAGGCATCATGGGCATACAGATCTCGGGTGTGGACAACGCGGAGGAAGCGCGCGCGATCGTGCGCGAAGCCAAGTACCCACCCTCGGGAGCCGCGGGATGTCCGGGATGGGACCCCACACGGGTTACCAGAGCTACGGAAATCGCTACCAGACCGAATACGCCCCATGGGCGAACGAGAACGTCATCCTCTGCCCGTCGATCGAGTCGCTCGAGGGATTGAAGAACGTCGACGCGATCGCTGCCGTCGAGGGCATCGACATGATCGCGTATGGCCACTCCGACTTGAGCGGGGCCCTGGGGATCCATCTGCAGCTCGATCATCCGCGCTTCAAGGAAGTCGTGCGCACCATAGCGGAGACCTGCGGGAAGCACGGCAAGCTCGCCAGGGGCTCCGCGGAGACGGAAGCGCAGATCGAGGAATACTGGAAGCTCGGCTGCAAGGTATTGAATCTGCCCGGCACCGACACCAGCACCTACCTCGACGGCCTCAAGGCCCGCGCCGAGCGTGCTCACGCGCGGCTGAAGTCGATCGGTGTGCCGACGCCGGGAGGCGCAGGATGAAGCCTGTCAGCGACGTGCACGAGCTGTTTCGCCGCCAGCGCGCGATCCGCAGCTTCACCGATGAGGACGTTCCGGACGCGCTCGTCGATCAGGTCCTGACCGCCGCGATCCACGGGCCCTCCGGCTCCAATACCCAGCCCTGGCACTTCATCGTGATTCGCGACCAGGCGGTGAAGCGGGCTGTCAGCGAGGTGTACGAGGAGGCGCGGGCCGACGCCTACCGCGACAGGCCGCCGTCGGCGAGCGGGCCGCGTCAGCCGCTCTCGGCCGCGCCGGTGCTGATCGTCGCCTGCGTCGACACGCCCGCCTCCGGCCAGGCCGGGTTCCAGACCGGCGCGTCGATCTACCCGAGCGTGCAGAACCTCATGCTGGCGGCGCGGGCCCTCGGGCTCGGAACGGTACTCACGACGTTGCACCGCCGGCGCAAGGCGCGCATCCACGAAATCCTCGGCATTCCCGACAATGTCGAGAGCGCGGCGATCATCCCGGTCGGCTGGCCGGACCGCGAGTATGGTCCCAACCGGCGGCCGCCGCTGGAGCGGTTCGTGATGCGCGACCGCTGGAGTCGCTAGAGGGCGGACCCTCCGTGCCCGGCCTTACCCCGCGTACTCGCCGCTGCCGCCGGCCTGGCGGTGGGCGAAGTTGAGGGTCAGCAGGCGCTGGGTGAAGGCGCCGTAGGTGGTCGGCTCGTATTTGGGCGGGTTGTCGGGGCCGACGCAGCTTGGGACCGGTTCGACGACCACATCGTGGTTGGGCCCGAGGAAGAACGGGCAGGCGTAGCGCGAGCGGTCGTTGCGATTGATCACGCGGTGAGGCGTCGCCCGGAAGCGGTCGTTCGAGTAGCGCGCCAGCATCGCGCCGGTATTGACGACGAACGTGCCCGGCACCGCCGGCGGCCTGATCCAGTCGCCCTCGGCGGTGCGCACTTCGAGGCCCGGGAGCTTCGACTGCGCCAGGAACGTGATGAAGTTGTTGTCGGTATGCGGCGCGAAGCCGAACTCGTTGTCCTCGGGCGACGGGTGCGGCGGGTAGTGGATCAGCCGAATCGTGCAGTTCGGCTCGGCGAAGGCCGCGGCGAAATAGTCGGCCGGCAGGTCGAGCGCCAGCGCGAACAGCGGCACCAGCCGCGTCGTCATCGCCTCCATCGCCCGGTAATACGCGGTCGTCGCGGCGCGGAACTCGGGCATGTCCTCGGGCCAGCGGTTCAGCCCGACAAGCGGCTTGTTGTTGACGATGTCGGGGTGGTCGGGGGCGCGGTCGCGGGTGATGTAGAAGCTCTCGCTGAAATTCGGCTTGGTGTTCTTGTTGACCGGCGAATGGCGCACGACCTGCCCGCCGAACGGCAGGTAGCCGATGTTGTACTTGCCGACCTTGAGCGCGAGCTTGTCCGGTTCGGGGCGCGCGAAGAATTGCTGGGCGACGGCGAAGGTGTCGTCGACCAGATGCTGCGGCACGCCGTGATTGGCGACGACGAGAAACCCGGTGTCTTCGCAGGTGCGGGCGATGGCACGCGCCAGCGGCGCCGCCGCTCCCGCCTCGCCGGCGAGATACGCGCCGATATCGAGCACCGGAATGCGGCCCTGGCCCGAGGGCTCGGTCATCAACTAGTTGCCTCCGTGGATCGCGCGCCAGACGCGCTCCGGCGTGACGGGCATGTCGAGATGTTCGACGCCGAATTCGGCGAGGGCGTCGACGACCGCGTTGACGACCGCGCCGAGCGCCGGCGTCGTGCCGCCTTCGCCGCCGCCGCGCAACCCGAGCGGGTTCGACGTCGAGGGCACTTCGCTGAGCTCGGTCACGAACGATGGCAGCGCGTCCGCGCGCGGCAGCGCGTAGTCCATCAACGTCGCGGCGGTGAGCTGACCGGTCGACTCGTCGTACGCGCAGAGCTCCCAGAGCGCCTGGCCGATGCCGGCGGCGATGCCGCCGTGCGCCTGGCCGTGCAAGATCATCGGATTCACCGCGCGTCCGACGTCGTCCACCGTCGTGTGTCGCACGACGTCGACGACGCCCGGTGTCGGGATCCACTTCCACTTCGCACACCGCGCAGCCGTACGGATACGACGGCACCGGCATGACCTCGGTGCACGCGCCGGCGAGCGGTTCGCCGGCACGAACGGCGGCCGCGGCGGCCTCGAACAGATCGACGGAGCGGTCGGTGCCCTTCACGGTGAACCGGCGACGTGCGAACTCGATGTCCAGCTCCGCGGCCTCGAGGAGCGACGCGGCGATGCGCCGGCCCTTCTCGACGATCTGATCCGAGGCTTTCGCCATGACGACGGCGCCGAGCCGCATCGACCGGCCGGACGCCGTCCCGCCGCCGACCGGCATCAGATCCGTGTCGCCGGTGATGAGCTTCACGTTCCCGTGCTCGACGCCAAACCACTCGGCGATGAGCTGGGGAAGCTCGTTTCGTGGCCCTGGCCGGCGGACAGCGTGCCGAGGACCACATCGATCCGGCCTTCCGGCCGCACCGTGATCTCCGCGCGCTCACGCGGATCGCCGGTGTTCAGCTCGATGTAGTGCGCGAAGCCGATGCCGCGGTACCGTCCGCGCCGGCGCGCATCGGCGCGCCGGGACTCGAATCCCTTCCAGTCCGACAGCTCGACCAGGCGATCCAGCGCGGCGGCGTAGTCGCCGCTGTCGTAGACGAGACCGACGGGATTGCGATACGGCATCGCGCTCGACGGCACCAGGTTCTTCCGCCGCAGCGCGATCCGATCGAAGCCGTGCCGTCGCGCGGCGAGATCGATGAGCCGTTCGATGACGTACATGATTTCCGGGCGACCGGCGGCGCGATAGGAGAGCGTCGGCGCCGTGTTGCTCAGCACGGCGCGGCCGCGCAGCGACGCGGCGGGCACGTGATACACGCTGGTCGAGATCCCGATCCCTTTGGCGAGCGGGATGAAGGAGACGGTGTGCGCGCCGACGTTGCTCGTGTTGACGCGCGCGGTACGCGAGGAACGTCCCGTCGGCGTCGAGCGCCAGCTCTGCGTGGACCACGAGATCGCGGGCGTGGCAGTCACTGATCAGCGATTCACGACGATCGCCCGTCCACTTCACCGGTCGACGCACGCGCCTGGCCGCCCACCCGACCAGCGGGTACTCCGGATAGCAGGGATTCCGGGTGCCATAGCTGCCGCCGACTTCGCGCGCGATGACGCGAACGGATTCCGGCGGCACGCCGAGGACGACTGCGACATCGTTGCGAATCCGCCACGACCCGCCTGATCCCGCGTAGACCGTGTAGCGCCCGGTCGACGCGTCGAAGTCGCCGACGGCGGCGCGCGGCTCCATCGGCACGCCGGTCACGCGGTTGATGCGGCTATCGAGCGTGACGACGTGCGCGGCGCGCGCGAACGCGGCGTCCGTCGCGGCGGCATCGCCGGCCTCGGTCTCGACGGCGACATTCGACGCGCACGCATCCCACACGGCGACTGCGCCAGCCGCGATCGCGTCCGTCGACGTGACGACCGCCGGCAGCGGCTCCCACTCCACGGTGACCCGCTCGGCGCCGTCGCGCGCGGCGAGCGCCGTCTCGGCGACGACCATCGCGACGGGCTCGCCGACGAAGCGGGCGCGATCGACGGGCAGCGGACAGGGGCTCCGAGACGAAGAACGGCGAGCCGTCGGGACTCTTGAGCGGCACTTCGTGTGGATTCGTCGGCACCGGCCGATGTGACATCGCCTTGAGCCCGTCGGCGACGAGATCCGCGCCCGTCAGCACGGCGAGCACACCCGGGCTCGCCAGCGCGGGCGCCGTATCGATGCGCACGATGCGCGCATGCGCGTGCGGCGAGCGGACCATCGACGCGTACGCCTGGCCGGGAAGGTTGACGTCGTCCGTGTAACACCCGGCGCCGGTGACGAGGCGCGGATCTTCCCGACGACGTACAGGCTTGCCGACGCCTTCCGGCGCCGAGCGGGAGCGCGAAGCGAGAAACGACACGCGCACCACTTTATCGCGAACCTTCACCGGATGTATGGTGGTCATCCACTTTTTCCACCTTGCCGTCCCGGACCTTCATCACGTCAACGCCGCGCACGTGTCCACCGCGATCATCCCAGCGGAAGACCCACCGAACGACCGCCTGGTCGCCGACCGCAAAAGCCTCCTCGACGCGGGCGAGCACCTATTGGGCGTTACCCCGCGAGCCGGCTCAGCGTCCAGATGGCGACAGCGCCGTCGCGGTGCAGGAGGCGCGCGCCGAGCGCCTCGAGCGCGCGGTGCTGCTGCGGCCATTCCGGCGATCGTCCAGGATGGGGCAGATGCACGACGGCGACGACGTCGACTCGCGACGCGGTGAGGTTTCGCCACAGCGTCGGTGCGTCGACGGCCAACGGCCCGGGGCCATCGCGTCGCCGACCGGACTCGTGGCGATTCGCCCGTCGCCGTCGAGCCGGACCGGGACGAGGTGGTAACGGTCGCCAAACGCGGGGTAGATCCACTGGTCGCCGAACACCGCGACGCGTGTGCCGTCCGGTAGCCGATCGAGCGCTGCACGCCGCCGCGCCGAACAACGGCTCACGATGAAATGCGGCGGCGGTCGCGGCTGACTTCGCACCGTGCTGCCACGCGCCGAGCCGCCGCGGCGATCAACACGCCGGTCACGAGGGCGACGCGCGCCGGATCGCCGACCAGCGCGACGACGAAACAGGCGCGGCGATCACGGCGCCGGGCACGGCGAGCGCGAACACCATCGCGGCGGAACGCGGGAGTCCGGCGAGGACCGCGGCGACCGTGATCGCGATCGCGACGATCGTTCGCGATGGATGCACGCCCGCACCGACGAGGAAACCGAGCGCGACCCATCCGAGAATCGTGAGCAGCGCGACGTACCGCATGCTGTCCCAGTGGATGAACCCGGAGACGAAGGTCATCGCGTTGCCAGCCGAAAACGGCGCGATTGGGCAGAAGCCCGAGCGTGACGGCGACGATCGCCAGTGTCGCGAGCGCGAACGAGCGCTCGCTTCGCGTCTTCGCACGGACGCTCACCAGCCAGCCCGCCAGGCCGACGAGGCCGATGACGGCGAGCGCGCCGTGGAGCTTCGGCCAGTTGAGATAGACGGATACGGCGTCGTCCACCGTGCGCGCCACGCCGTAACGCTGCGCGTACTCGCGAAGCGTCGTGAGCGGAAACGTCGTGCCCGGCTGAGAGAGGAACGCGGCTGGATAGACGGGATTGCCGGTGTGCACGACGCTTTCGCGCGTACCAGTAACCGGCCATCACGATCCACGACACGGCGAAGGCCGGCACGATCCGCGTGGCGGCGCGGCGACGTGCCTCAGGACCATCACGAGCAGGACGATGACCGCGGCTGGCACCGCGTTCGCCTTGACACCGACGGCGAACCCCGTGAGCGACGCCGCGTACCAGGCGTCGATCGCGATCACGCGGGCGTTCCTCGTCCACGCTCCGCGGAATCGCGAACGCCAGTGAGCCGAAGAGCACAGCCGCTAGCGCGAGATCGGCGTCGGAGAAGCTCGACGCCATCACGCCGGTGCGCTGTGACGTCGCGAACAGCACGACGGGAATGGCCCAGGCGAAGGGGCGACTGCCGAGTCGTGCGGCCAGCTCTCCGGCACCGCTGATCACGATGCCGGCATACACGGGCCCGGTGAGACTGACCCACGCGAGCGAGTCGCCGCGCGACGCCGAGAACGGCACCATGAACCAGGTCGCGACGACGCCGGCCGACATCCGGATACCACGCCTGCATCGTGAACGCATGCGCCGGGGTCACGGCGCCGATCGCGCGCTCCCGCAGCCACAGCGCGGGATACACCATGTGGTACGTGTAGTCGTCCCAGATCCACAGCCGCGTCGCGTCCACGAGATGCGGCCACATCCACACGACCGCGGTGATCGCGGCGAGTACTGGAGCGAAGAGCATCGCGGGCGTGAACATCGACACGCCGGCGGCGCTCGTGGCGTCGTCGACGCGGCTGCGGGCCAGCCACCACGCGCCCGCGACGGCGGCAGCAAGCGACTGCGGCCAGACCGCCGATCGTCAGCCACCCGAGTAACCCGGCAAACAGGACGGCGGTGTGGATCACGACGACGTAGCCGGACAGCGTGGAGAGGATGAGCCGGCTGCACCGGCCGCCGCCGCCGGCGGCGAGCGCGAGGCGGACGGCGACGAACAGCGCGCCGGCGTTGAGGACAAGGCACGAAATCAGTGGTCGAGAGCCTTGCGCAGGTCCTC
>ERZ1370068.5016-contig-4059_pt1 | contig 46517 bp, 66 predicted proteins | sample MGYA00561227_ERZ1370068 | MGnify/ENA primary metagenome ERZ1370068 (study PRJEB38410, sample SAMEA6850437) | metagenome | study: Metagenomic assessment of the ecological functions of the soil: analysis of the soil microbiota associated with the... | reverse complement strand
TATGCTTCGTTCAGTTACGTATTGCTATGAGGCAGAAAAATACCTGAGCCGGACGCCCTCTCGATCCGCCGCAGTCTCGGTGACGGTTTTTGCCATTTGCTCTCCTCACTATTCAGATCTTGGAGCAACCATGGGCGCCAAGGAGATTATGAAAAAGCCATCAACTATCTTACGGAAAGTAACAGAATGGCAGAAAAAATCCATGATTATGCGGACTTGCAGGCTAAACAAGCTACAATGAAAGGCTCGCCAACGCGGCCAGCGGGAAATCGGACTACAAAAAAGCCCTTGAATATTTTCACAAGCGAAGTGAGCTTCGAGACGGTATTTTTCAACTGAAAAAACGAAGCAGATCGAAGAGTTGAATGCCAAATGCTGAGAGACTGTAAAGAAAAAGAGCAACAGATCATCGAACACCAACATGACCGCACTGATCAGGCAGGAATTTTTTCGTTTTTGCTATTGGCGGATTGCTGTTGATGACGGGTTTGATGGGCTGGTCGCAATACAAGCGATATAAACTTGCCAAAGAGACTCAATTAAAGAATGAGATCCTGAAACAGCAGGAGTTGGCAACAAAGGCGGTAATTGAAGCGGAAGGAGAACAGGAAAGACATCGCCATTGCCCGCGATCTTCACGATGGAGTCGGGCAAATGATGGCAGCGCTGCCAAAAATGAATCTCTCAGCTTTTGAGATCTGATATTAGTTTCAGCAGCAATGCAGGCCAAAAGCTCGCGTTTGAAAAAATCATTCGTCTGGTCGATGATAGTTTGCAAAGAGGTAAGACAGAGTTTCTGCATAATATGATGGCCAATGTGCTTGAGAAAAATAACCTTGCTTCTGCTCTCGGCGACTTCATCGATAAAATTGACTTGGGAAGACAATAGCGATACATTTTTTTACAGAAGGCCTGGACGAGCGTCTTGATTCGAATAGCGAAGCCGTTCTCTACAGGATCATTCAGGAATGTGTGAATAACGTGATCAGGCATTCGGCCGCAGCTGAACTTGATATTTCTGTTATCCGCGATTAAGGATGGAATTAGTGCAACGATTGAAGACAATGGCTGAAGGCTTTGACGTCATGCCAGCCAGGAAAAATTTGAAGGCATAGGATTGAAAAATATCATGACAAAGAGTTGAGTATCTGACAAGGGACAGTGGAAGTTGATTCTGCTCGTGGGCGGGGTACCGCTGTCAGTGTCGCGGAGTCCCTTTGCGTAAGGGCGGTCCCTCGAAGTGAGCATAAAGGATTATTAATAATGAATAATCAGCGGCGGTTCAAAGAGATTTCAGTACTTTCAATCCACCACCACGATGACCAATGGAAAGATAACTCTACGGCTCTTGTCGACGATCACCAGATCGTCATTGACAGAAGATTGATGTCGCTGTTAAAGGCCACGAGCACGATTTCGTTTCGCCTTTGCCTGCCACACGTCCGGCGGAAGTAATGAAAGTAAAAATGACCGAATCGCCCGTAGACATGTTGCTTACCGATGTGATGATGCCACAGTTACCAGGTAATGTTCCTGGCTAAACAGGTGAAGGAAAAATTTTCCTGGGGTTAAAAATGAATACTTTGGCCCTTTCCATGAGCGGCCAAGGGAGATTGCCGTGAATGAAATGATCAACGATGCTGATATTTCGGGTTACGTGCTGAAGAATATATCGGCAAGCAGGAGTTGATTGAGGCACTCGATAAAATGGCAGATGGAGGCATCTGCTTCAGCGAAGAAGAAGTGATCGAAGAGTTTGCAACGTATCAGCCAGCCGGCGGAAGAAGGAAAATGAAGATGCTCATCTCACGAGCAGGGGAAATAGAGATCGTTCAATTGATCGAAAAAGAATACAACAACAGGCAAAATTGCCGAAGCCTTGTTATCAGCGGACGCACCGTCGAGACGCTCACCGAAAAAACATTTTTCAGGAAGACAAATGCAAATAGTGTGATCGGGCTGGTGAAGTGCATGCGTATGAACATAGGCTGATCTGGGAGAGTCGGGTTCAATACCATCAATCGCTCCTGTCCTTCTGCTCCAGCAGCTGCAACACCATGAGTCCATCTTTAATTGTAACCGCATCACTTCTGCCTGGGCTTTTAGATTTCACCGTGATACCAGATTTCTGCCCCTAATCCGATCCTGTTCCGCCAGGCCTCAGCTGGCTCGTAAGCTACGGTATCGTAAGCAGAAATGAACTCAGGGTCAATAAAATCAAGGAAGACAAATGTCGGCGGGCTGTCACGAAGCAAAATTGATAGCTCCATGGTGATCGCACGATAGCATAATACCAGGTCTGGAAACCCGGCATCCATCCCGCAAGAAACAACATAGCAAAAATGAGAAAGCGGCTGCTGGATACGGTCCGTGCAGCGCCATCCACAAATCTTCTGAATGAAGCGGGTTGAAACTGGGACCGGTACATTGCCGCTGAATTTGTTTTGCTGCGGGTTCATTCGTGGTCATGCGAAGCCTGTCAGCTTGATCACGGCCAGAAGTGTTCGGGAAAAGCCTGGGGATGTTTGTCGAGGAACCTGCTTAGAAATCAGCCGCGGTCGATCGTCAGGAGAATTGTATCCGTTGTGGCTCGCGCAGTACCGGTGTGTGGCCCGCCATCCAATAATGAGAGTTTCGCCAAAAAAGCGCCCTCCCCCAAAGTAGCGATCGTTTGCTCCCCTGCCATCCTTATTGGTATGCGTAACCTGTACCTGTCCCTTTTTCGATGATGTACAACTTGTCACCCGGCTCGTCCATCAAAAGATCACGGCGTGCGGACGATATTCATTTCTTTCCAACTGTTTTAACAGCTCCTCCGTTTCTTCGGGGCTCAATGTCGCGAAGAGCGGGGATTTCCCTGAAGTGTTTTTGGGTGTCATAAAAACGTTTTTATGTGACGGCATCTGCTTAAAGGATTAAGATAACTATGGAATCATACGACAAAGATGATCACCGATATGGCGATATTCCCCTGAAAATCTGGCAATACTTTCACGCCTTGACTGCTGAATTTTCCTGAATATTTTTCAGACTGATTTTCCACAGAAGACTTGGCATAAAATTCGAGATGGGGGAAGTTAAATACAAAATCACTAAAGCCATGAATCAGCCATTTGAGATCAAGTTTGATTTCGCATTGGCCCATTCAGACTTGGTAATTTCTATGAGGGCCATAGTGCGATGTCACCGCTCATGAAACTTACTATGTGATCGGTCATTTTCACGCTGGCCAGTTCTACTCACACCTCAAAGGCCTGAAATCTCAACCATTCCCGCCCCGGGAAATAAAACAGGTGGAGCGGGATTGAATGGTCATAAATTTGGGTTCACCGGGACTCCGGAACGTGAATCTTTGCTTAGTATTGCCATCGGAAAAGCGATCGAAGCGAAGTTGAGCTCGAGATAAATAATCACTGTCGGCGATAAACTGGAAGTTCGCCGCGCAAGGGAAGTATTTTTACAGAACGTACATATATAAGAGGGTCATTCAAGGCGTCAGTCCAGCTCTCGTTAAAAAAAACTAATTTGCAACTTTCTTCAGCGCCTGCTATATGAAACCATGATTTATCCCCCGGACGAGATCGGTCGTATCAGACCAATACGGTACCGTTGTGATTGAAGATTTTCTTTCTCCCAATGAATTCTCAGAATCCTTTGGCGCATGGCGGTCACCAGCGCAATAGAAGAGAGGGCACTTGAGCATAAAAATTCCAGGTAAGAATATCAGGATCGGTGAGTCGGATGGCATCAATCAGGACTCGGCTACTACGCAAAGTGTTTGACCAGTTGCTCAACTCTCTGGCAGACAAATGAGCGTGAACCCAGGTCAAAGATCTGATGATCGACGAACGGATTGGTAGAGATGGCTGCGCAGTTGGCCGGCGTGCGTCGGTATCAGAATCTGGCGCTGACCAGGCTCTCCATCAAACGGCCATGGGCCAATCCCACAGCATGGCACCTGGATACGCCCTTCCTGGTCGTTCTCCGATTCGCGAATGCAGATTTCAATCTGGATTGCCCTGGATAACGCCACGCTGGAAAATGGCTGCTTGTTCTTTATACCCGGGTCACACAAAACTTACCAGCTTTGACAGAATGACCATCGGTGAGAAACATGGTACGGCATATTTGATGTGTATCCCCAATTAAAAACGATGAGCACAGTTTCCAGCACCTACTGAAGGCCGGTGAGTTCTTCATTTCATAATGGTCTCACGGTGCAGCGGCGCCAATGCGAATATGACAAGCGGATTTCGGCGGGCAACTGACCTGTGCTTAGCATGCACACGAAGGGAACACATTCAATGGTGAGCCGAATATTCTGCCGGAAGCCTGTTTAAAAACATTAAAAATGGGGGGATTGCGTTGGATAATGATGAGGCAGAATCCCCTGATCTATCATGTTTCCAGGGTAAAGGTTTAAAGTTTGAAAAGAAGACGTTTTATCGCACAGGGATCTGCTTTGGCCACGGGCCTCCATCTCAGCAAACTGCTGCCTCTTTCTTTCATCGAAACACCGGCAGCTACTTTACTTTATTCCATATTTAAGAATCCTGATGCAATTTTACCAGCCTTTTGTTCGCTGGTGGTGGAACGGTGATAAAGTTGAAAAGGACGAAATCACAAGAGAGCTTCGATTATTAAAAGAAGCTGGTATTGGAAGCGTAGAGATCAATCCGATAAAATTTCCGGCAAAAACCAGCTGACCCGGGCAAACGATCTATTCAATGGCTGAGCGATGAATGGATCAGAATTATTGAATTTGCTTTCTCTGAAACAAAAGCATTGGGCATGACCTGTGATCTCATTGTAGGTTCGGGATGGCCCTTTGGTGCTGAATGGCTGCAGCCGGAAGAGCGCTCCCAAATCATTGTGATCGGGACCAAAAAACTGGAAGGGCCATTGGATTATGAGGTCTCATTGTTTGAATTATTCAAGAGGCTGATCCTGCCATCAGTTCACCCTTCGCCGGCAGAAGGATGGAAATGCTCTCGGTTAAACTCACCCCATCTACTATCAAACAAAGTCGAAGACGCACTAGGATTGTCGGACCAGATTGACAAACGGAACAATAAAATACGTAAGATTCCTGCTGGCAAATATGTTTTATATGCGATGGTCGGGATCATGGCTTCATGGAAGTGATACAGGGAGCGCCGGGAGCAACAGGACCCGTACTTAACCATTATGACAAGTCAGCGGTGCAAAAATACCTGGAGAGGATGAGCGATACCATACAGCAAAGACCGGCCCCTCTTTCATCTCATATATCCGTTCGCTCTTCTCCGACAGCCTGGAGCTCGAAGAGCGCCAATATGGTGCAATGATATGCGGACTGAGTTCCAAAGCGACGCGGCTATGATATCATGCCCTATTTGCCATTCATACTATTTAAAATTGGAGGCATGGGCAATACCTGGCTCTATGATCAGCTGGGGCCACTCACGGTCGGAGTTTGATGAAATGACTACGGCGAATGCGTTATGATTTCGAACTCACTAAAGGCGGAACTGATCAAAGACAGGTTTGAAGATGTTTTTATTGCCTGGTGCAAGCAAAGGCAAAGTTCAATCGCGGTATGGCAGGCCTACGGGCGAGGAGCTATTTTCCATTGAAGCGAGAGTTTTGAGACAGACATACCCGAGTGCGAAACATGGATACGACCCGGGCTGGGAATGGAAATGAGTGAAACCGATTATCGCGTTGGCAGGGCCTACACGATGATCAATAAATCATGTATCCTCTGCGGCGCACCTGAAAGGGAAGAAACATGTCAGTTGGCTGGAAGAGCTTACCAATACCCACCAGGTATTCAATGGAAAGCCTGGAGTTGATGAAGATCGCAGGCGATCAATCTATTATTTCCGGCGCAACACATCCGATATTCCATGGATTCAATTATTCGCTGATCAATGCAGTCATTTCCCGGTTGGGTGATCTGTGCACCTTTATCAATGCAAAGAAACCCTGGTAGCACCTACTTCGTGGTACTTCCTTACCCAATATAAAACAAGATTGTCCGCACTATTGCAACAGGGAACCATGTTTGCCGATATCGCTATCCTGCCCCCACACCACGCCGATACATGGAGCAGGTATAGTGACGCAGAACGAGGCCATTTCCTGCGGTGATGTATCCTGAATGGCAGACATTGATTTGGGAATCTATCCATCAAAATGGCAGCCGCCTGTGATTATTTGTCTGAAAGGGTAATTCAAGACGCTACTCGTAGCAAAATGAAAATTTGCTCTATGGCCCGCAGGTACCATACTATTTTCCTTCCACAGGTCGAAACGCTTGATCCTACTACCGCCAGGAAACTTAGCTGAATTTGTTGAATCAGGAAAGAGTATTTCTCATTGAGATATACCCATCAAAAAGCCTGCGGTTGGAACGATCATGAATCAAAAGATAAGGCAAGTAAGAGACAACGTAGATAAGATGAGAGGCGCTATACCGATCGTTGCATTTCTCCTGGATAAACCAGCAGGACGACTATGCGTCCTGGTATAAGACAATCCAGAACAATACCATATCCAACCTTATGTGCAGGTTGATTCGCCGGATAAATTTATTACGCAGGCAAGATATCAGAGCAAAGGATGAAGAGATATTTTTGTTTGTCAATTCGAATATGAGTGCGTCCTATGAAATAAGGCTCAGATTTGCCCGGGAAATTACACAGGGAAAACAAGGCCTGGTTATGGGACGCAGAAACGGGCGAGCGCTGCAAATTACCCGTGATCGTTGACACTATTGACCTGGATATGGGTCCCGCCGATCTGAAACTCCTGGTTTTTGATAAGCAGAAAAAGGGATCAGCTTACGAACCTGCGAAGTCTGGGGATGCCAACGCGATTGGTGGTTATGGAATCAATGGTCAGTCACCGGTCAGCATGTTGACGGGAGCACGATCAAAAAGGAATTGGACAAGTTACAGGATCTGAAAGATCTTAACGAATGGGCAAGTTTTTGCGGCAACATTGTATATAAAACTAACGTTAGTGTTGGATGAGCAAAATAAGATCGAATGGTTAGAACCTGGGAAAGAGTCTTTGGGGGTTTCCGAAGTTGTTTGTAAATGGAGAAACGGGTGGGAGTCAAGTGGTATGGGAGAAGGATCTATTCTGTGGGTAAATACATCAAGCCGGGAAAAATTCAGTAGAGATCAGAATAACCACAACAATGGCAATTTACATGAAAAGTTTAAAGGAATAATCCTGTGGCTCAATATTGCCGGACAAATGAGGAAGGACGATCTCAGCCAATTCAATCGTTGGGGATGGGACCAGTGATAGTATACTGACTATTACTGATCACTCATCACTCATGATTGATTACTGATTATTGATTATTCCAGGCCAGAAACATAAAAGCTTGTTCGATGAAAAACTCCTGATCGCCTCGTTATTCTGTTTTCAATTCCTGCAGTGGTTTGGCAAAAGACTATCCTGCTTCTTTGTTCAATATTTATTCTGATGGGGGTGACTCCCTCAACACCCGATCCATACAATTTGCAATTGACTACATCAATGCACAGGGAGGAGGCAGATTGGTATTTGATGTGGGCCGCTATCTTACGGGATCAATACATCTCAAATCAAATGTTACCATTCATCTGTTGGAAGGCGCTGTGTTGCTTGGCGCGCTGAACCCGATGGATTATGACAGGGAAAATTTCACGGGCCTAATACTTTGTCGCGATCAGGCAGAACATTGGTATCACCGGTAAGGAGTTATTGACGGACAGGGCCGACATGGTAGCCAACAATGTCGCAGCGCTTGTGCACAAAGGTTTGATCAAAGATGCGTTCCGAAAATGACCGTGCCGGAAGTAGAAGCAAGACCGATGATGATCTATTTCCGTTCCTGCAAAAACGTCTTGATCCGGGGCATCACTTTGCGCAATGGCGCCGCCTGGATTCAAACCTATGATCAGTGCAGGAACCCGACTATTGACAGCATTAGGTTGATAGCCGGGCGTTTTGGAAACAATGATGGTATTGATATCGTAGACTGCGATAGTGCGACTATCAGCAATTCTTACATCGATTCAGATGACGATGGAATTTGCCTTAAGTCGCATGATCCGAACAGCGTTTGCAAAGATGTTACGATGTAACGAATGTCACGATCCGTTCAAGTGCCAATGGGATCAAATTTGGAACAGCTTCGAGAGGGAGGCTTCCGGAATATCCGCATTGATAAACATCAAGATCTTTTAATACTTATCGATCTGCCCTGGCATTGGAAGCTGTCGATGGAGGTTTTATCGATCGGAATAGTTGGCTGATAGTTTTAATATAGTCAATACTGGTCACGCGGTGTTTATGCGCATCGGTGAAAGGGGTTAGCGGCAAAAAGGACGTTTGGAAAATATAAAGATCGATCATCTGACTGCGGAGATATGGCCAACAAACCCGATTCCGGGTACGAATATGAGGGCCGATCAGAATACATGCCAAAAATATTTCACCCGCCAGGATCATCGTCGGCTTGCCGGGTGCATTGATTAATGGGGTTAGCATTAACGAACATTGTGATCAGGCATCCGGGCGGTGCCAATCCTTTGCTGGCGAGGATCTCATTAAATGAGCTGGACAGCGTTCCCGAAAACCGGCGGGCTACCCGGAATTTTCTTATGTTCAAAGAGCTTCCATCCTGGGGAGCCTATATCCGCCATGCCAGGGGAATACAGTTTAGCAAGTGTCAGCTTAACCTGTGGAAAAAGATCTACAGAATAGCGCTCGTGCTGGATGACGTGCAGGACGCAAAATTCAATTCGATCATAGCGGAAAGAGCCAGCGAACAAAGCTCATTTTATCAGTATCGCTCAACAGAGGATCGTTTTTAAATAACGGCGGAAAGGCAGGCGCAGTTGTGAGAGACCAGTTGCCTTGTTCTATCGTATATTCCTGGTTATAGAAAGAAAAATTTATAACGTGAAGTTTTGAAGGCGTTTAATGGTCATTTAAAAATATAAAGAGAGCCCTGAAAGACTCTCTCTCTATATTAATTTTATTGAATCGACATGTAGCCTAGTTAGCAATTCTAAACACCACTCTCCTGTTGGCTGCACGACCTGTAGTAGTTTTATTGTCTGAAAATCGGTTCATTCTGGCCGTGCCCAGAAGTGATGAGTCTATCGGCGCTCATTCCTTTTTAACCATGGTATGCTTTCACAGACTGAGCTCTTTTTCTGAAAGCTTTTGATTGCCTGCAGGTGTGCCAGTGTTGTCTGTATGACCCTCTATGGCCACGTTTATTTTTGGATGATCATTCATGATCACAACACCTTGTCCAATTCCAGCCATTGCTGTCTTTGTAAGAGCTGCACTGCCCGTGATGAATTGAACTTTCTTCGCATCAAATTTATAATCCTCGAGCTTGGGACAACCGAAATTTTCAGGCAGGCCCTTTCATTAGGACATTTATCTTCTTCATCCGGTACACCATCACCGTCTGTATCCACTAATGGGCAACCCTGGTAGCGGGCGAGACCGGCCACAGTAGGACATTTATCTTCTTCATCATTGATACCGTCTTTATCCGTATCAGGAATCGGGGCAACTCCTGGTAGCGGGCCAAACCGAATACCGTGGACATTTATCTTCATCATCATTGATACCGTCCTTGTTCTGTATCCGGAGCGGGACAACCCTGATACTTGGCTAGACCGGGAACAGTAGGGCATTTGTCTTCGCTATCAAAAACGCCATCTTTATCCGTGTCGGCCGGAGGTGGTGGGTGGAACGATCACTGCGGCTGGTTCTTTTTCTTGCCTATTCGTCCTGCCACCCCATTTGATATAAAGAAATGATAGTTCGAAGTCTCCGGGGTAACCGGGATTCGATATTGAATCGAGGTAAACAAGTGCGCTTCGTCAAAGAAATTAATTTTAAACCCAAGACCGGTTGGAATAAAAGCACCAAAATACTGGCCGCCGTACATGTGACCGCCGACGCCGACACTGAGATAGGGTTGCACCCAGAATTTTTCAGAAACCAGTTTCAGATTTACGGAAGCATCGCCTTCCAGTAAAAATTTATCACTTGGAAATGGAGCATGCGTCGGGGAAGTGGATAACGGACAAATGAACCCGCCAAAGTACTGGCGAAATCGATCCTCTTAGTTACGCCTTTAAAATAGTAACGGGCAATACCTGGACTCTATGTCCTTTGGTTTTGTCCATTGTTTATTCGCAAAGACCGAAGATAGAGATGTACTACGGATGCGCTCAGCAGTTCCAAAATCATTCAGGAAAAAGCTTATACCGATTGCGGAAGGTCTAATCTCACTCATCCTGCCCAAAACTTGAAGATGTAAAAGCAGACAGCGCCAAAAATATGGCTAAGATCTTCTTCATAAAGAGAGATAGTTTGGTTTAAACGTGACAAAAACTAACAGCTAACTTCAATATCCTAAAAATAAATTATTTAGCTATATATTCATTGATTTGGGAAGGTTTTTTCCCACTTTATGAGAAGGGAAAACGAGGATAAACGGCGGCTTATTTGGCCGCTGCGAGCCTACTTGCCAGCAAAGTATTTTTCACGAATCATCTTGTCCTCGCCATAGCATATCATCATAAAAAACAATACCATTGTCGCTTGCTTCGCAGGTAAAATAACGAATATATATCCGGCAATTTATTGCGAATGCCCAGGGTTCGCTTCACTTTTTGTTTTTAGCCAGCTATCGAGTGAATCTATTTTGACAGATGTCTTCGACGAATCCAGGTCATCATACTCTGATGATTGCATGAGCTGAGTTTTTGCCATTCCCTGCACCCGCACGCACCCATGGCTCAGTGATCGGTGCTTTGTGCAAATAGATAACGCTGGTTGCATCGTGAAGATAAACGGCGTATTTATTACCAAAGTTGAACTTTAACAACACACCAAGCGCATTATCGTCCCCGCTGCCTCTGCACTACTTTATAGGGAATGCCCTTGAGATATTTCTGACCATTGGACTGTTGTTGGGTCCAACCTCGTTGCCATTGGTCGTCAATAAGGCTATATCCTTTTTCTCGAAAATAACCTGTATCTCTTTTCACACCCGGCAATACTTCCTTTACTATGATGCTGGTAGGCATGGTCCACTGGGGATAGGTGATCATATTGTAGATAGAATCTGGTCAATACCGGGCTACGGAGTAACCGGTTTGCCACAGATTATTTTGGAGTAAATCTCTGACCGTGTCATCATCGATCAGCTTCATATAATAGCCCGGGAGGTTAACCCATATGTGTCGTGGCGGCATTATGTCCGGAAGCATCTTGTAACGATCCATCGTAATGGCAATTCGAATGAATTTCTCCCGGTCTGACATGTTAAGCATCCGGATCGTGCCGGCACCCGCCCTTCCATCTACCGGAATATTTGTCTTTTCTTGAAATCTTTTTACGGCCCGGACTATTGTCAGGGAATCCACCTGGGCTGTGTCTTGACTCAAAAAACCGCCTTCATATAACCGGGTCTGCAAGGCTTTTTTGAATGTCGGGATATCCTTACCGGGCAGGGGAACAACTGTGAATTCCCGTAGTCAGCGCTGTCGTATGAAATTTCTTAACCCCCTCTTTCAATAATTGATACCCTTTAAATTTTGGTTCGAGGGGGTTCCAGAACCCCTGGTTATAGAGCCGCTCTGTTTGACGGCATTGACTTGTCTCAGGTAAAAATCACTGCTAAGCGCGGAATCAATTCGCATCGTAATACTGTCCTTGGGCAAACGGCCCAGCTTAATGTCTTTCACGATTTGAATAAAAGCATCTGTCATCAGGAGGTCTGCCCTTGACCATAAAGCGGCATCCATCCGGTCGCCTTTGCCAAGGCTGTCATCATTGAACCTTTTTTGAATCCCCAGAATTTGGTTCAAATGATAGTCTTCAAGGAAACAGGCCATACAGCCTTGCATTTTTGATCATATCAAACAATGAATCGCCATAAGGCTTCCATTGCTCCTTGTTGCTCCAGAAAACAGGATAATAGTTCTTTTCGTAAAAGTGCGTACGACGGAATCATTTTGCAACACGAACGAATCACCGATATGGCCCTTGTTTTCTTTGGCATAATCGAGCAATTCCTGGATGTTATACTTGGCTTTCTTGCTCAGCTCCTCGGGCGAACTAACGATGTCATGAGCGGGTGGTTGTTTCGAATTGTTGCAGGCGAAGTAAAAAGAAGGCCGCTGATAAAATGCAGAGGCAAAAACAAAGTAACCCTTTTTATTCATGATAGCCGGTAAAATGGTATTGGCAAACATATTCTTTTTTAGGATAATTTTTATCCCCACAAATCATTATGGGGATTAAAATCAATAACTCTTCAAATATTAATTTGCTTTTAACTATAAGACAATGATCTCAATGACAGCATCCAAATTGATCGGACCATATACATGGGGAAAATGTATCTGCCATTGCCGCTGACCAGTCAAAAACAAATTTACTTTTCAGTTTATCGGTGTCGATCACCAGTTTCAGCAATCCTGTTTGCCCCTCAAAATATCTTTCGAGCACGCCGGCAAGCTGGTGATCCATTGAACAATGGATAAACCCTTCATTGGCTAATGACAAGGCGTTGTAATTGCCTTGTAGTTTGGCTTGGTTCCAATCGGATGAGGTGGTTAGCATGATAGATAAGCGGCATGGTGGGCAAAATAGTTGCGGAGGTCAGGACAATATTCGTTTAATATTTTGTTCGAGCAACATCAAATCGGCTAATACAATTGCGGTCACCGCTTCTAAAATAACGGTACTCTCAGTGCGATACAAAGATCGTGGCGGCCCTTGACTGACACAGGTTCGATTTTTTCTGTCTCCCAATTTAATGTTATTTGCTCTTTGGGAGTTGATGACGTGGGTTTGATCGCAATGCGAAATACCAATTCATTGCCATTGGTCAGGCCGCCAACGACGCCGCCGGCGTGGTTGGTCCGGGTTTTACCACTTATATCTTCAATGGCATCGTTGTGCTGGCTGCCAAACATTCTTGCTGCTGCAAAACCGGTTCCGAATTCTATCCCTCTGACCGCGGGAATTGCAAAGACAATGTGGCTCAGTATTGATTCGGCTGAATCAAAAATGGCTCACCCAATCCTGTGGGCAATCCGGTCGCGCGACATTCAATGATACCGCCGATGGAATCTTTGTTATCGATTGCTTTTTGAAGGCCTTTGTCGAGGTCGGTTTCTCCGCCGATTTCGAGGATGGTCGCTGTGGATCGCGATGACCTCACCCTCCGACTCCTCTCCAAAGCGAGAGGGAGAGATAGGATCATCCGATTGTCTCTTCTTCGAAGAGACGGGGTCTAACGATAGATGTTTACTTATCTCGTCCAGCACCAAAGGGAGACTCTGGATCACCCTCATCGTTCGTAAAGCGAATCACACGATAATTATTTTCTTCCAACCAGGCAGTTCTTACTTTATCGAATTGCGCTTGCTCGGCTGCGTTATGATATCCCCCGTCTACTTCAATGATTAGTTTTTTTCGAGACAAACAAAATCAGGAATGTACCCCGCTACTGCATGTTGTCTCCTAAACTTACAATCATTAACTTTTTCTATTCCTCAACGCCTGCCACAACTTTTCTTCAGCTTCTGTCGAATTTTTCGGTTTTCATTTGCAAATTCGGAGAGGAATTGCCATTGATCCAAAGAATTTGTCACGTACCTAAATTTCTCCGGGGCTCGTCAAAGCCCCTCTCCCTTGGAGAGGGGTTTGGGGTGAGTGTCAGCAGTTTCTTCGCCACCACACCCGCCGCCACCAACGCCACCGTCAACCTACCGCTGAAATGGCCGCTTCCCCGGTAGTCTTCATATCCGCCAAATTTCATCCTCGCAACAAAGTCGGCATGCCCTGGTCGGGGAACCGCTCTTAGCTTTTCATAGTCGCCACTCCTGGTATTTTTATTCTCAAACAGGATAGTAATCGGAGCACCGGTTGTAATATTATTAAAGATCCCACTCTTGAAGATCGGAAGATCCTCTTCCCTGTCTCGGCGTAGTTCCTTTTTTGAGTACCCCCTTTTCTTCTTTCCAGGTCCGGCAAAAAGTCTTCAACAGTTAAGTGGGCAGGCCTGCCGGGCAACCGTCAATAACGATCCCGACCGATTCACCGTGGGATTCACCAAATATAGATATCCGAAATATTCGTCCAAAGCTATTCCATGAAACGTAAGCTTGTTGTTTAAAGATACATCAGCTCCCAGCTTTTCCAAATCATCATAAAAATCGGGATAGGATTTCTTAACAGCCTGCGCTTCCTCAATAGCTGTCTCACCATCCCGCCCTCAAGGCGGCCACTGCCAGGCCATCGCAATGCGATGATCATGCACTGGAATGAACTGTCGCGCCCTTTACTCCCTTGCCGCCGTGAATCGTCATCACATCCCCATTCAATTCCAATCTTCACTCCCATCTTTCCAAACTCTTCCTGCAATGTCAGAGCCCGGAAGCATTTCCTTACTGCGTCAACCGACTCACTCCTTTGATTTTTGTTTCCCGGTACAATACGCTGCTAATGCCACAAGTGGCGGAAACAGATCAGGGCAGTCGGTAGCATCGAATTCGAACGCATTCATTACCGCACTGTTCATCCTGATGCCCTTTGCTTCATTGCGATCGGGGCATTGGCTGCCATCAATGCATCGACAACAGCTTTATTCTGCCTGCGTGGAAGTAAGGTCCAATCCCCTATCATTACCGGTCCTGCAATGGCGCCGGCTACCAATAAAGGCACCACCGCTCCAGTCACCTTCCACGATATAGTCCCGAGTCTTTAGCCGGGAGCCGGGAGCCGGGTCATTATTGCTGTTGAAAACAAATTCTTCATAGTTTCTATTCTGAGGCAATCGTAGTCCAAACTTCCTCATCACATCCAAAGTGAGATCGATGTAAGGTTTACTCTTCAAGTTTCTTACCTTAATGAACTCGCCACCGGTGTCGGAATCTCCCCCTTGGGGGCTCCGGGCGGCTGCATAAGCCAGCAACAATCCCGTCAAAAACTGTGAGCTCAGCGAACCATCCACCTCGATATTCTTTGGTTGAAGCGGACCTTGTATGGATCATCGGTAACTTTCCACTATTACTTCTTATTGTGACTCCAAGCTGAGGCAAAATCTGATCAAAAAATCCATCGGCCTGGTCGCCAAACTCCCCGCACCATTAATTGTAATTTCCTTATCGCTTAAGGCGACGAGTGGAGTAAACATTCTTATACTCAACCCACTTTCTCCACAGTTGATTTCCGATGCTATGGGGTTTACTCCCTCACTCACTACCTGTAACTGTTCCTCACTTATTTGATTGATTGTTGCACCCAGGCGCTGAATAATGTCAAGCGCCGCTTTATCATCGTTACTGTGACCGGGATTGTAAATCGATTGTCGTTCCCTTCGCCAGCAACGCTGCCGCACAAGCCCTTTGCATCGAGCTCTTGGAAGCCGGAGCCTGGATATTTCCTTTAACTGTGATGGTTTTATAGTTGCCTTCATGAATTAGCTTTTTTGAAAATCCCTTGTCACTTAAATCAATCACCCGACCGGACTTAAAAATTAGGCGTTCAATTCCAAACTTCATCCTTCGGCAGGCTCAGGATGACAAACGAGTGAAACAATCTAACCTTTAAGCGTTAAACCTCGCAAACGCCGCTACTAACGACTATCCACTATCGGACTGTAGACTATTTTGTTGTCCAACCGGTCGAAAGAAAATCCTGTATCCACTCATCATAATCCGCTTAATATTCTTTCCAATTCATTTGTCGGTAGTGACCTTACCACGCCTTTCCCTAGTCTTTCCAACAATATGTAATTCATTTCTGTCTTTTCTCTTTTTTATCCATCTTCATCACTTCAAACACTTTTCTGCCTGTTGAATTCGGCATAGGTCGGAAGATTATATTTTTCCAACAAATTCACCACTCTTTTTGCTTCTTTGAAACCCGTTAATTGTTCCGAAATATGGGAAGCGTAAGTCATTCCGACCGAAATAGCCTGTCCATGCGATAGTTCATACTGGTTTTCCAACGCGTGTCCCAAAGTATGCCCGAAATTCAGAAGCCTCCGCTCGCCCTTTTCAAATTCATCCCGCTGCACGACGCGGCTTTTGATAATCGCATTTCGCTGTATTAATTCACATACCGGTTTCTTTCTTCCTGGTATTTTTGTAACTGGTCGCCTCCAGCTCTTTAAACATCGACGCGTCTTTGATACAGGCATGTTTGATGATTTCGGCAAAACCATTTTCCCATTCATTTTGCGGCAGCGTATTCAAAAATACGAGGTCATGCAAAATAAATTTTGGCTGCCGGATTATCCCAACCATATTCTTGTAAACACCGACATCGATGCCATTCTTTCCGCCGATCGATGCGTCCACCATCGCCAATATAGAAGTGGGAATAAATCCAAAGGGAATTCCCGCATATACACCGATGCCACATAGCCGGTAATATCTGTGATCACGCCACCACCTACTCCTACGAGGTCGTTTCGCGATCGGCCTTCATTTCGATCAAGCCTGTCAATCACCCCGTCTACAGTCGATTGTACCTTATATTCTTCGCCCGGCTTTAAAACAATAGCGTTCCAACCTTTGAAGCGCTTGGTATGATGGCCATAAACATTTTCATCAGTTATGATATACCGATGCCTTCTGATCAACAATATCTTTCAGATGAGAGATGCCATAAGCGAGGTAATAATCGACCGATGAATTGGAGAATTTATATTATATGCTTCATTATTTAGCTGCTAGCTACTAGCTGCTAGCTGCTATGCTGCCTACTATTGACTATCGACTAGCGACTATCTGGCTGCTCAAGCGTCCCATCACCTTCTTCTGATGATTAATACTCTCCATATGCACAGCATCAAAATACTTCATGATAAATTCTTTGCTCAACCCTATCTTGTCTCCTTTTGTAAATGCTTGTTCAATGATCTCATTCCATCGGTTGGTCTGCAGGATTGTAATGTTATTTTCCTTTTTTGTACTGGCCAATTTGCTCCGCAATCTTCATGCGTTGGCTGAGGATCTGCATCAACTCATCATCCAGGTGATTGATCTGCTGACGCAATTTTTCCAACGCCGTGTGATATTCCTCGGAGTTCACATCTTCCCTTCTCCAAATGATCTTGTCCAGCATTTCTTTCAATCGCTCAGGTGTCACCTGTTGCTTGGCATCACTCCACGCTTTGTCAGGGTCAACATGGCTCTCGATCATCAATCCATCGTAGTCGAGGTCAATAGCTTTTTGCATCGTTTCCATTAAGATATCACGACGACCGCAGATATGGGATGGATCATTGATCATCGGCATGCCGGGGTACTTCAACTTCATATCGATAGCGAGGGTGCCACATGGGAGCATTGCGGTATTCTGTGTTACCATAAGAAGAAAACCCGCGATGAATTAATCCAATCTGCTTGATACCGGCTCTTGCTACTCTTTCCACTGCACCGCTCCACAATTCCATATCCGGGTTCACAGGGCTTTTCACCATTACAGGCACATCCACGCCCCTCAATGCGTCTGCTACGTTCCTGAACACTGAAAGGGTTAACAGTTGTTCTCGCTCCGATCCATAATACATCGACATCGAAATGTCAATGCATCCTGAACTTGCTTAGCGGTCGCCACTTCCACCGTTATGGGCAAGCCGGTTGCTTTCTTTGCTTGTTGCAACCAGGGTAAGGCCTTTAGTGCCAATGCCTTCAAACATGCCGGGTTTTGTCCTGGGTTTCCAGATACCTGCACGAATCATATCTACTTTGCCGGTGTGCAGCGAGGCGCCTTGGCAGTTGCCAACACCTGTTCTTCCGTTTCTGCGCTGCAGGGCCCGCTAATGATCAGCGGACGCTTGTTCCATGTCTCCTGCTACGCTTGTCTTTTGTTCGGTTTGCTCTGATAGTTTGCACAATTGAACTTTGATTTTGTAAAGTTATTGATTATGTTGCCAGTCTGATCAGCTTTTGTTGCGCCTGCTACTCAGCCACCAAACGATACATGATGTCAGTCCTTAACACATATTTGCTTCCTGTTTTAACCTATCTATTTGACTCCACTTCACCAAAAACATTGCATTACCCATACCCTCCTACTCACCACTCACTACTCACTACTCACTACTCACTACCGAACCTGCCTGCCGGCAGGTTCACGACTTCGACTCGCCGACTACCCACGACTATCTCAGAATCCTCCGTATCTTATTCGCATCCTCAATCAACCCCCTCAAACTCTGATCATCTCCCTTCTCCATGCTCTCTTTAAATTTTCTCAATTGATCAATATGTTCATTTAATACATCCAGCACATTCTCCCTGTTCTGTATAAAGATGGGTGCCCACATAGCGCGGGTTGCTTTTGGCCAGGCGGACCGTACTTTCAAAACCTGCAGAGGCCACATTCAAATATAGCACTGCTCTTCCTTTTTCCTTCTCAACACCGTATTGGCGAGGGCAAAGAGGTAATGTGGGGATATGACTAATGTACGCAGCGTGTAAATCATGCGCCCGGGCCTCCATTTCTAACAAGTGCATGCCCGATCTTTACATATACATTTGTCGATTTCAGGGCGTCGGCGATCGCTTTCATTGGCATTGCAAATAATGCGACGTGCGCTTGTTTCATAAGCGCCACCACAGCCGCCTGGGACCACTGTACTCAGTTCCCCACATCGGATGCGTGGCCACATATCTTTCCCTTTTAGGATGATGTTTTATTGCATTTATCAATTGTGATTTTGTGGATCCCAGGTCAACTACTATCTGCTTATCTATTCTAGTCCAATATCGATGGTAATAACTTCAACCATCCGATCAACAGGTATCGCCAATATGATAAGCATCCGATTGAATGATCGCTTCGTCCAACGGCAGGCACTCATCGACCAGCTCCAGTTCGACGGCTTTTCTGGCGTGATCGCTGCTCGTACGCTCACGCCGATCAATTTGGATGAGAGTTTCTTCTCACATACAGTCTGGAATGGCCAATGATCCGCCTATCAGACCAACTCCTACTATTGCTATTTTCTTTCTTTCCATTTTATATTATTGGGCTAAAGCCCATTATCTATTATTTTTTCATCCCCGCCCTGAAGGACGGGTGCAATGGTTTCTTTAACTGCACCCCTCTATATGGAGAGGCAAAAGAAAAATCTGTGGCGATTTTCCACAGCCACGAACTTTAGGCTTCTAAAACCCCTCCTTTGGAGGGGCTTGGGAGAGCTCTTCCAATCGCCTCTGTCAGCTTCTCCACCGTTGCGCACAAACTCACCCTGATATATTTTTCTCCCGCGCTTCCAAATATCGCCCCCGGTGTAATGAACACGTTTGAATTGTACAGTACATCATCGCTCAGTTCATATCCATCTTTGTACTTCGAGGGCACACGGGCCCAGACAAACAAGCCCGCCTGCTCTTTTGAAAACTTGCAGTTCAATAGGTTTAATAGTTCAAATACTTTCTCTCTTCGTTCTGAATAGACCTTATTCACCTGCTCATACCAGTCCTTGCCGAGGCCCAATGCCATGGCTGCAGCGAGCTGAACCGGAAGGAACATGCCACTGTCCATATTGCTCTTAAACCTCAATACTTCATCGACTCCTTTCTTTAGCACCGCAAAAGCATGCCCACTCTCCACCCAGCCATGTTCTGCGACTTGCTCAATGAATTCAACTCGATCACACATTCTTTTGCTCCTTCTACACGTAAGAGGCTCATCGGCCGATCATTTAAGATGAAGCTGTAAGGATTATCATGAACAATGAGAATATTGTGCCTTCTTCCAAATGCCACCATCCTTTCAAACAGATCCTCTGAAGGCAGTTGCCCCGTCGGCATCTGGGGATAGTTCACAAACATCAGCTTCACTTTCTCAGTTTCTTTTTCTCCAGTCTGTCAGAAATCCGGCTCGTAATTCTTCTTTTCCTTTAAATCATATTCGATGCATTTTCCGCCGGCTAAGGTCACTGCGCTTCTATAAGTGGGATATCCCGGATTGGGGACCAACACCTCGTCTCCTTTGTCAAGGTAGGTCATACACACATGCATGATCCCTTCCTTGCTGCCGATCAGGGGGCAATATTTCCTGAATCAGGATCCAATGCAACATCATACCACTGCTTCATACCATTCGCTGATCGCCCTCCTCAATACTGGGTGATCCTTTGTAGAGATTGATAGCCATGCACATTTGGCTTACTGCTCTCCTCCTGCAAGTGTCCTGATCACTTCAGGATGCGGAGGCAGGTCCAGGGCTGCCAATACCAGGTTAATGATCTGCTTTCCCTGTTTATTCAATTCATCAATCTCCCGCAATTTCTTCGAGAAATAGTATTCGCCAATTCCTTCCAGTCTTTTTGATGTCTTCATGTTTATTTTCATTTGCAGACTCCGAAGCGTCTTTTACCAGTTCCCGGTTGCAGGTTACCGGTAACTGGTAACCTGCAACTGGCAACCCTTATTTCCACATTCCTTTCTTATAAACTCCAAAAATATCTAACGACGCTGTCAACGGTCTTATCTCTTCTATCACCTTATTGAATTGTTCACTTGAGTCAAATTCCATATCAGCATGAAAGCTGTACTTGAAATCACTGCCGGGTATTGGAAAGCTTTGCAGTTTGCTTAGGTTGATCCCTCCATCGGCGATCTTTGTCAACACCCTGGCCAGGCTGCCTCTTGAATGATCCGTATGAAAATTTATGGAAGCTTTGTCTGCATTTACTACATCCGGAACGGTTATCGTTGCGGTTGCAATATCAGAAATCTTGTATAATTATTCTTTAAAGTATGGATATTCGGCGCGATCATGTCGAGATCATACAACTCAGCTGCAAGTTTGCTCGCGATAGCGGCAATATGTTTGCTTTTGTGCTGGTGAATATGTTTGGCGCTTAAAGCAGTATCGTCTGTTTCCAACCAATTTCCATTTGTGTTTGTCAAGGAAATCATAACATTGCTGAAGCGCCATTGTATGCGAATGCACTTCCCGGATATCTTCCAGTTTCACTCCGGGATTAACCAGTAGATTTTGTCTTATCTGCAAATAGATCTCTCCAATGATCTTCAGATTACTTTTCTGGAGCAGGTTATAATTCGCAAGAATGCTTCCGGCAATCGAATTCTCAATGGCCATTACGCCGCCAGCACTTTCTTTTTGTTCGCAGCGATCTTCACTACTTCCCGAAAGTATCGCAGGGAATCACTTCAATATCTTTTACCAAAATACAGTTGCGCCGCCACCTGGTGAAAGCTGCCTTCGTAGCCCTGGATGGAAACCCGCCCAAGCCCCTCAGGCCCCCACCCCAAAGGGGGATTTTGGAGTCGTTTCTCTTCGTCAACTCCGACTTACTCAACGATTCTTTCATTATTACTCGTTTACATTTTCTCTTTCGTTCTTATCGCTTTCACTAAAACCCTTCAGCTACCACCCATTCAAATCAGGTATGGCCGTTTCTGAATCTTGATGATACGACATCCAGTACCGATGCTGCCAGCAGACCTCCAAATTATCAACCTCTAAAACCACCCCTTGGAGAGCTGTCCCCTTAGGGGAGGCTGGGAGGCCTGTCCCTAAAAACAAGATCCCGACCTTTAGGCCGGGACTCTTTTATGTTGATTTTAGTTACTCGCTAGTTTTTCAACAAAAGCATACCTCGGCTTCTTTCCAAAAAGAAGTAATAAAAATAAAAACCAAAGTATGTTTTTGTAATTGTCATGAAAACAAATATAGACCTAACTGTCTGATCAAACAATTTTTCCAGATGATTATTTTCTCCGGCTTCCGGATTCAGCATCATTCATCCTGATCTTCCTGCCCTTGAAGTTTTTTCCATCAATCGATTTTATCATTTTCTTCGCTGCATGTGGTTCTATTTCTATCCAGCTATTCATTTCTTTCATGTCCACGCGTCCGAGCACTTCTTTTCCGGAGATCACTCATATCAAAATGAATTGCAGGAAACTAGCTTTGTAAAATCCGTCCTTAGTACCAAGATTTACAAACAATCGTTGGTAATGTGCCATTTCCACTCCGCCGAAACTTCTTCCCTGGTATCTCTGTTCGTCACCCGTTGAACTCTTTCGGGTTCTTCTTTCGTCCCCGCAGGTTAAGATCAGCCGCATTCTCATAATATTTCAGGAAACGATCAAACTCCAATGCAGCTACCCGTTGCAATATCTCTTCTTTCTCGAACGATGCAAAATTTCTCTTTCAGTACAGGCACATACGTTTCGTATTCACCATGACTGATATCGGCCTGCAGCATTTTATCAATGAAATGAAAAGAATTGTTTCCGGCAAACATCTTTACCGCTGGGAATATCCATTTTATGCACCCTGGCATTCAACAATCTTTCAATTTGCCTAAGCCGGTAAATCTCTTTCGGTGTCACAATGGAAACTTGAAATACCGCTGTTGCCGGCACGGCCTGTTCGTCCGCTGCGGTGAGTATACACTTCCACATCATCCGGTAATTCATAATTGATGACATGTGTGATACCTGTTACATCAATTCCCCGGGCAGCTACATCAGTTGCGAATTAACAACTGGATACTTTTGTCGCGGAAAAGTCCCATCACCTTATCCCTTTGCTGTTGCGTCAGGTCGCCATGTATGGCATCTATATCATAGCCTTCCCTGGTCAGCCGTTCAGCAATTTCCTGCGTATCTGCTTTGGTACGGGCAAACACAATTCCATAAATGCCCGGATTAAAGTCAATGATACGTTTCAACACTTCATACCTGTTATGATGCTGCGTAGCATAATACTGGTGATCTATTGTAGAGCCCCTGCATTCACTTTGCCGATGGTTATCTCAAACGGCTGCTTCATGTAGCGCTTGCTCACCTGCCGTATTTCCGATGGCATCGTTGCGCTGAATAGCCAGATGCTTTGCCGATTCGGTGTATTTTTTAAGATAAATTCGATGTCATCCTTGAAACCCATGTTCAGCATTTCATCCGCCTCATCCAACACAACATAATGGATACTGCTCAAGGTCGATTGCCTTCCTTTCGATGAGATCGATCAGGCGACCCGGCGTCGCCACCACTATATGCGTCTCCTTTTTTCAGATCCCGTATCTGCATGCCGATGGACGTTCCTCCATAAACGGCCGCCACCGATATATGCTCTCTTTTGTTTTTAAATGAATCAAGATCCTTCTGCAATCTGGAGGCATAATTCCCTTGTGGGACAAATGATCAAAGCCTGCGGGAAAGCGATCGATCTTTCGGATCAGTTGCAAAGAGGCAAGCCAAATGCTGCCGTCTTACCGGTGCCTGTCTGAGCAAGGCCAATAAAATCTTTGGTGCCCTGTAATAAAACCGGGATCGCCTTTTCCTGGATTGGTGTGGGCTGGGTAAACCCTAAGGATTGGATCGAATGTAGCAGACCTTCTTCAATTCCTAATGCATCGAATGTTAACACTGATTTGTCGGATTTAAGTGATTTCGCTGATTGCGCCCGCAAGGTCAACTTTTTAAAGTCAGCTTAGCGCAAATTAGGAGAGAGGCGAGGAGCGCCTTCGCGGCTGGTTCGGGTCAGATCCTATCCCGTCATTCATCCGTGGAATCTTCATAAAAAAGCCATCCCGATTGTACGGGATGGCCTTTAACGATCGTTCGCTGTCTCCGGAAAAACCCGGATTCAAACGAACAGCTTGCCTAATAAAAAATCCTTATTTCTTAGCAGGAGCCTTAGCAGGAGCTTTCTTAGCAGCTTTCAAGCTATCTGCAAGATGTGTAGAGTCAGCGATTCTTTTGCTGTCGATCTCAGCAGGAGTCGGGCAGCAGAGCCATCTTAGCGGCATCTTCTTGTGCTTTAGCAGTAGAATCAGCGATTCTTTGTTTTTCGATGCTATCTGCTTTAGCTTTATCAGCTTCAGAGATAGAATCATTGCTGCAAGAAGCGAAACCTAAACTGGCAACTGCCAATACGATGAACAGCTTTTTCATTGTGTGATTTTTTTAGTTTGTATGAAATATTTCGCTGTTTATACCGATAGGGAAAAAGGTAACCTCGAATTTTAAACTTTTTTTTTCAGGCTGGCCTAGGGTTACTATTTTTAAAAAATGTATTAAACATAACGGAAGGGTGAAACAAGAAGATAACGAGAAAACTCTCTTGCTGGGACTTGCTAGAAGCGACAAGAAGGCCGTTGAAACGATTTACCGGGAGAACTATAACATGGTTCAGAGCCTGGTAATCAACAACAATGGCTCCGCAGACGATGCAAAAGATATCTTTCAGGGAGGCAATGATAGTTCTTTATGAAAAGGCGAGATCGGGCAGTTTTGAACTCAATTGCCAAATAAAAACGTACGTTTATTCGGTTTCCAGGCGTTTATGGCTCAAAAAACTGCAGCAAGCGAACCGTTTCATGGCAAGTCGGAAACCTCGAAACGGCCGTGCCGGTAGACGAGGACCTCGAGGACCATACAAAAAGAAACCAGGAGTTCGAAATGATGGATAAGGCCATCGGCAGCCTGGGCGAACCCTGTAAAAGCCTGCTTGAGGCCTATTACCTTGCAAAAAAGAACATGCAGGACATCGCCTGCAGCTTCGGATATACCAATGCAGAAAATGCCAAGAACCAGAAGTACAAATGCCTGATGCAGATTGAAGAAAATATTTTTACTCACTATAAAAACGGAAAGAGTGATGAATGAAAATAACGACATACTGATGTTGGATGCGGTTGAGAAGATACATCCGTGGTGAGATGAACCCGGACGAGAGGCTCCATTTTGAGAATCTCCGCAAGACCAGCTCCGAAGTCGATCAGTTGGTAGTAGAGCATACTCTGTTCTTGCAGCAGATGAATCGTTTTGGTGAGTGGCAGAAATTTAAGTCTGCCCTGAATGAAGTACATACACGATCTCGGCGAACAAGGCAAGATCAATTCGGATAAGCTGAAGGGTAATGCTAAGGTTGTTTACCTGTGGAAACGCTATAGAAGAGTTGCAGCCATTGCCGCATCCATCGCAGGCATAGTAGCGATTGGACTTTCAACATTGGTAAATTCCCTCGCACCAAGGCCCAAGGATTCGAAGATCACTGATCTCGTAGCCTATATAGATCAGGTAAAAAGAGACGTAACCACACAGATCGATACTGCCATTAAAAAGACCAAACCATTCCGGATCGATATACCAGTCAAATACAATGGCACAGGTTTCTTGCTTACTCAGGGGTTTAATGATCACAAAACGCGCATGTGGTAAAGAAGTCCAAGAATATTTTCGTTCAAAACAATAGGGGTGACCAATTCAGAGCGATTGTTTTGAGGCTTCGACCCGACAAGAGATGTGGCCATCATTAAAATTGATGATGATAATTTCAGGTCCATGCACTGGTTTGGCGCCCTTGCCCTATGGTATCAAAAAAACTTCTTCGGATTTGGCCGAGCCCATTTATACATTGGGTTATCCCGCAATGACATTGTTTATGGAGAAGGTTATTTGAGTTCAAGAACCGGTTTTGAAAGGCGATACGCTTAGTTTCCAGATTTCGGTTGCCGCCAATCATGGTAACAGTGGTGGTCCCATATTTAATCAAAACGGTGAAGTAATCGGTATCCTAAGCACTCGTGAAGAAGATGCAGAAGGTGTAGTATTCGCCGTCAAGTCAAAATACATATACAGCGCGATCAATGACCTGAAGAGAAATCCGCTTTATGAAAATGTAAAGATCCCTGTTAAATCATCTATCGAAAAGCTGGACAAGCAGCAACAGGTAAATAAGATCCAGGACTATATTTTCATGGTAAAAGGGGATGAATACCCTCGTTAATATATTTGAAAGAGAGAAAAGCCATCCGTTGCGGCGGATGGCTTTTATGCTGCTGTTCAAAAATCAAGTCAGGCCCAGAGTCTTTCGGGATACTCTCCATCCTCAACTAATCCTCTCAGACTTTTTCCACCTGCGGGGCATCTTCCTTATATGTCACACCAAACCATTCCGAAGAGGTCGGGATCACTTCAATCTGTTCCGCCATCCCGTATGAAACGATCGGCCACGATAGAGGAATAAAGAATTCTGATTTGGGGTCCTGGCTGTTTTCATTTAAGAATTCCCTGAATACTTTTGGGTATAGCTTCGAAAAATGCAGGATGAAAACACCAGAAATTCAATCGATACACTGGTTTTGCGCGGCAGCTCGTGAGGCTCCTTGCTATCATCGCAAATGATCTCACCATCTTTCTCGGCTATATTAATGCGTTCTGTAATTGATGCAAGGTTACCGGCTTTATCCAATGTGCAAACGCCTCCTGTTGACGTAGTGCCATAAGCGGATAATGTCTTTAAAAGATCATAACCGATGATAGCATTATTAGTGTCCGTGACATCGTTGATCAAAAATCGGCCGCGTCGACGAAGGCCCGGTGCCCATAAAAATCATCGGCATTAATCACGGCAAACGGTTCTTTTACGCAATCCATCGCACAAAGCACCGCGTGAGCAGTGCCCCATGGTTTTTCTCTCTGCGGGAATGACAATACCCTCGGTAAACAAATCCATTTCCTGGAAAACATAATCGGTTGCTATGGCGGCCCTTCAATTTCGGTTCAAATATGCGTTTTAAAATTGTCGGCAAATTCCCGGCGGATGATAAATGTCACTTTACCAAATCCCGCACGAATAGCATCATAAATAGAATAATCCATGATCGTTTCTCCACCCGGACCAAAACCCTGGATTTGTTTCATACTTCCATAGCGTGACGGCCATTCCGGCCGCCAGTATTACTAACGTTGGCTGCATAATAGTTTTTAATTTGCGTCACGAAAATAGTTGAAAATAGAGTTGTGGTCAACTTTAAATCCAAAGTGTGGACCACGAAGAACACGAAGAAAACACAAAGATTGTTAGAAACCTTCTTTATCAACATGCACTTCGCTTTTGAAAATATAACAGCCGACCCGATCACATTTTACCATATCGATGCAACCGTGATGAGGCTCGATAAGATTCACCCCGTGATCTCCGGCAACAAATGGTTCAAACTGCAATATTATTTTGAAGAAGCCCGCGAACAAAACAAGAAAAGAATCGAATCACTTCTTTGGAGGGAGCCTGGTCCAACTCATATCGTCGCCACGGCCGCTGCTTGCCATCAGAATGGATTTTCAAGCGCCGGCATCATTCGCGGAGAAGAGCCAGCTATTCTTCCCTCCACTCTCTTGTCCTGCAAAGCAATATGGTATGCAGCTATACTTTATAACCCGGGATGATTATCGAGACAACAAGGTCCCCGATGAAGTAATCACCAGCGAAGATTACGTGATCACGAAGGAGGCTGGCGAAAAAGGGCGCGCAAGGCGCTGCTGACATCTTAAAAATATTATAGGGAGCCATTTACTCACTGCTGCTGCGCCGTGGAACAGGCACTATGATGGCCGGACTAATCACTGCAGTGGCGGATCAGCAAAAATTGTTGGCATCAGCACATTGAAGAATAATCGTGAGTTGGAAAAATGTGGGCGACCTGGTCACGGGCGGGTCTAAGGACTGGCAGATCATTCATGATTACCATTTCGGCGGTTATGCAAAATATAAACCTGAATTAATAACTTTTATGAATGAGTTTTTTACGGGAAAACCAATATCCCATCCGATTTTTGTGTACACAGGCAAAACTATTCTTTTGCAGCATAGATGATCTCGTAAAAATAATTTCTTTCCGCACGGAAGTAAGCTATTGATTATAGGCACAGCGGGGGCCTGCAAGGAAATGAATCGTTGGGAAAAGGAAAGTTAATCTATTGAGATTTGTTAGTGATCCTGCCTTATCTTTGACCTGACTGACAACACTAATGACCCCGACCCTGATCCAACATCAGCATGAATAAACTATCATTGACCTTATTTCTCCTGTTCGGCTGCATCTGCCTCCAGGCCCAGGATACCTCCCGAAGTTTTCGGTAAGAAATGTTGGCAAATAAGCGTATCATTATTGAATGGTTCAATAAGTTTCCAAAACACTAACCAGATCAGTATCCAGCGGTCATTCGACAGCTTAAAAAAATTTCAAGACCATTCTAACAGTGCCTGACCCTTCAAATCCACAAAATGGTTTTGCTCGATCTGAAAGCCGACAACGACTACATGTTTTACCGGCTCATATATTGCTGGGTGGAGGCAGCTTTCGTTCAGTCCCAGCAAAGACCTGTCTGGGATACCGCCGCCCCAACTGCTGCCATCATCGAAGAAAAAGAAACGGCAACCTTCAGCAAGCTGTATACGATCGTCCCCATCATCCCAGGGGACAGTGCGAAGGGCTCCGGCATCGCAAACAACAACCCTCGCGTTGAGGCCTGACTCCTTCGAAATTTGTCTACACGAACGTCGATGGGTATATCCGCATCAACCTGCCGAATGAAGCAGGCAAAACTTATAGCATTAAATTTTACCACAGATGATAAGCCCCCTGTTTGAACTAAAGGACATAAAAGAGCGGAGCTTTAAACTGGATAAGACAGATTTTTATCGCTCCGGCTGGTTTAAGTTTGAATTAGTGCGAGGACGGGGTTCTTAAAGAGAAGAATAAGTTCTACCTCCCAAAAGAATTTTAGCTAAGAGGTTAAAGGAGTCGAAAGAGAGAAAGAGAGCTTATTGCACGGGTTTTCTCCGGCGGGGCTTGGGCCGTAAAAATATTCAATATGCAATGTCCAATATTCAACGTTCAAGTCCTGCCGACCGATGGAGTAAGTTGAGTTGAGCGTTGAGAATTGAAGTATTGAGTATTGGAGAATTTTTAGAATTTATAGTGAACTGTACAACGAGGCGTCCTCCTCTTTGCCTCCTTCGCCTCCTTTAAACTCTTAGCCAAACATTAAAGACTCTTTCAAAATTCCGCCTCACCTTGTCCTTCAGCCCTTCAAAATCCACTTTATGCCCCAACTCTTTCTCTATTGAAGTAACTTGTTGTTTTGGATACCACAGGGGATGATAAAATTAAAATGACTGAGATCGGTATTTACATTTAATGCAAAGCCATGCATCGTGATCCATCGGCTACTCGAACGCCTATAGCACAGATCTTTCTTTCCCTTCCCGGTTTGTCTGCATCGATCCACACTCCCGTTTCTCCTGGTGATCTTCCTCGCGGCAATTCCATATTCGGCCAGGGTCAATATGGTCACCTCCTCAATATTGCGAAGATATTTGCCGATATCAGTCTCGAATTTTTCAAGATCCAGAATGGGGATAGCCAACGATCTGCGCTGCAGCCCATGAAACGATATCCCTCCCGATTCGTTCTAAAAATTCGATTCCCTTTAAGCGACCTCAACTCTTCGCTGATCAGAACATTGTCAATCTTGCCACTTTTCCCAAGGGTGTATACAGGAGGATGTTCGACAAAAAGCAGATAATGTTCGGTCTCAACTCCCCGCTCCCGGCTGCTGCCCTGGCTCCTGGCTATAAACTAACGACTCTCCCTCACGTTTTCTGAAGCAACTGCTCCTGGTAATCCCAGGCGGACTTATAGTCCATCATCCCGAGGTCCTGAAATATGACTCTGCTCTCTGTTTGCCATGAATCTGCAAATTTAATAACAAAGGATCAACCATTACCTTTGCTGCCTATGCAGGATGAACTGAAAAAGACGATCCAACTACCCAGGACAATAACGACGACCCTACGAAAGGTTCAGTTTCAAGACCGACAAGGGTCAGGAGCCCTGCGCATTGACAAGTTTTTAATGAATCGGATTGAAGGCGCCACCCGGAACAAGCTGCAACAATCAATTAATGCAGCATGGTGCTGGTAAATGGAAAGGATGTTCGCCCCAACTATAAGGTCAAGGCCCTGGATGATTATCGTTTATTCGGACATGAGCCCGCGAAGAAATGGAGATCGTGCCCGAGGAAATTCCCCTGAATATTGTTTACGAAGACGAGGCGCTGATGCTGATCAATAAAGCTGCAGGCATGGTCGTGCACCCGGGCAGCGGTAATTATTCCGGCACATTATTAAATGGAGTAGCCTGGCACCTCAAAGAACTCGATCCTGATTTCAAAGAAGACACTTTGCCGCGATTTGGACTGGTGCATCGCATCGATAAAAATACAAGCGGCTTGTTGGTTATCGCGAAAACGGATACAGCGATGCGGCATTTGGCCAAACAATTTTATGATCATACCATCAGAAGGCAATATGTGGCCCTGGTTTGGGGCGACTTAAAAACAGATCAGGGAACCATCATCGCACACGTGGGCAGGCATATGCGAATGAGAAAATTATTCGAAGCTTATCCTGAAGGTGAGCATGGTAAAGAAGCCTTATCACATTACTATCGGGTTTTGGAGCGCTTCGGCTACGTTACATTAGTGGAATGTCGTCTGGAAACGGGCCGCACCCACCAGATAAGGGTACACATGAAGTACATTGGCCACCCTTTGTTCAACGATGATTTTTATGGCGGGGACAAAATTGTGAAGGGAACCGTGTATGCCAAATACAAACAGTTTGTTGACAATTGCTTTGCCATCTGCACGCGACAGGCTTGCATGCGAAAACATTGGGTTTCCTGTTCATCCCGAAAACCGGAAAACGATGTCTTTGAAACGGAATTGCCGTCGGATGATATGACACAGGTCATTGATAAATGGAGAAAGTATGTGTCTACGAGAGGCAATAATTATTGATTTATTGAAACGAACAGTGTAGCCGTAAACACCCCCGCTCCTCTTTTTTGAAAATAACATCCCAATTCCCATTGTAGCGAAGTATTTTAGAACGAGGTACTCGCCGAATTTCATCAACTGCACTTCCATGTGTACCGGAAAATCATACACGCCTGTATTATAACTCATATCATAGTTCCTGACATCACCTCCATCGTTTTTGCGTTGAACCAGGTGACCATGCTTGTCGATTACAATGCGGTCTTTATCACTTGCGGAAAGATCATCTTTGCCTTTATAGAAAAACATAGCAGGGCTGCCCTCTTCATAATCCTGTTGATCGATTGAAAAATTGTAAAGTTCAGCCACGTCAGGATCGAATATGTTTATCTTATTACCGATAAAGGGGAATGCCCGGTATCTTTTTCCGGGATTAAAGAAAAGCATCTTCAATTGTTCCTTGTTCTTTTCCATCCCTGTTTTCCCTTTCGCATCAAATGTTACTCCCTTTTACGATGTTCGTCTCGCCGCAAACCTTTCCCGTGGTAAAGAATAAGCCTGCATATAGACCAGCCGTGTAATAATTGTAATTCTTGTTCTTGTCATAAAAATCGCCTTCGGTTTTTCTTCCAGGACATCCATCGGTCGATGACAGTCATTGGAGCGGTTTTGACGTGTACGGCTCTGTAAACTTGCTTTTGGATTTCCCCTTTGTCCAGGATGCGAATATCGTTGAGGGAGGTATAACCCAGGACGTGAAGGTTGCGAAAGGCTTTAAAAAAGGTGGTATCATTCTTTACCCGCTCGATGAACTTAGGCACATTGATATCCGTGCGAACAACTACTTCCGAGAGGCTGGATCATTCTTGCGAGGCGTTCATTATCCAAAGAATCCTTGCTGCGCACGACAAAAAGGAAAAAGAAAAAAAGAAAATGAAAGAAGAAGAAACCTGGTCATTCAACCTTTATTAGAAAAATCAACTTGAATTTGATTTATTGACCCCGATCAGTTGTTACCGGTTGCCAGTTTCCTGTTCCCGGTTCCGTACTAACGACTATCGACTATAGACTCACTTCTCCGGGAACAACATCTTATAATCCACGTTCACCTTCCCTTCGAAATATCCGCCAACTTTCCTTTCCCTTCATCAGCTTTCTTTGAGCGGAGGCAGGTAATCGATAAATAATTTTCCTTCGATATGATCATATTCATGCAGGATCACCCTTGCTGTGATACCGCTAAAAGTCCGGGTGTGGCGATTCAAAATTCTCGTCGGCGGTATTGCAGCGTCACAGTTTCCTGGCGGTAAATATCTTCTCTGATTTTTGGAATGCTCAGGCATCCTTCATTGTAGGCCCACTCCTCCCCGTCAGCTTCTACCAGGTGGGCATTGATGAAGGCGGCTTTGATACCAGGTGCATCGGGATAATTATGCTCTTCATCATCCTCTTTCATACTCCGGAACATCTGTTCAGTGTCTATGATAAATAAACGAATATCCTTATTCACTTGCGGGGCGGCCAAACCAACTCCATTACTGTTATACATGGTTTCCCACATATCGGCGATCAGCTTGTCAAGGTTGGGATAATCAGGGACGATCTCTAATGCCACTTTCCTCAACACCGGGTGTCCATATGCAACGATAGGAAGAATCATTTATAAGGTAGTTAATGATAATAAAATCGACTGCCAATCCGTAAAGTTACCACATTAGCGCTAAATGGTCTGCATCGCCGGCTATCATCTCCCTTGCGTATTCAGGTAGTCTTGCAGCAGGATGGTAGCAGCGATCTCATCTACCATTGCCTTGTCGCGGCGTTGCTTTTTTTCATTCCCATATCGATCATTGCCTGGGAAGCCATTTTGGAAGTGAATCGCTCATCTACCTTTTGAATTGGAATGGCGGGGAAATTTTTTTGCAGGTCCTTAATGCATTTTTCTACCAAAGGCGTTGCATGCGTGTCGGAATCGTCCATATTTTTTGGCTCTACCGATAACGATCATTTCCACCTGTTCTTTACTGAAGTAATTCTCTTAGGAAAGGGATCAGTTGCCCGATTCGACCGTCGTCAGTCCCGTTGCAATGATCTGCAAAGGGTCAGTGACCGCGATGCCGGGTTCTGTTTCAACCATAGTCTATTGCGAGTATTCTTGACAAAGAGGAGTTGGTTGAAAATTATGAGTTATCGATTCGACGAGCTACCGTGTTGGTCAATAGCTGTTAGCTGTTAGCTATTAGCCGTTAGCCACTATCCACTATCTAGTATCCAGCATCTAGTATCCAGCATCTAGTATCCAGCATCTCACGATTCACCATTGACCATTCACAAACAAATCCGCAATCACAAAGATCGCAAATACCACCGACGCAATTCCATTGGCAGTCATAAATGCGAGATTGACCCTGCGTAGATCATTTGGTTTCACAATTGAGTGTTGATATCCCAGCATGACAACAAATACTGCTACCCCGATCCAGTAAAGCCAGCCGAAATGACCATAGGCACCAGCGATAATCACGGCTGTCGCGCTAAGCAAATGCAACACTTCGGATACTCTCAAGGCTCCTGTTTTTCCGAGCCATGCGGGTATTGAATATAGTTCCTGAGATTTATCGAATTCCTCGTCCTGTAAAGCATAAATGATATCGAAACCGCTGACCCAGAAGATCACAGCTAATGAAAAAAGGACCGGCAGCAAATCGAACTCGCCGGTTACGGCCAGGTAGGATCCAATGGGTGCCAGCGACAAACCTCAAGCCGAGAATTAAATGACAACAACGGGGTAAACCTCTTTGTGTAACTATATCCTAGTACAACAAATAAAGCAACGGGCGAAAGAGCAAAGCAAAGTTTATTGATAAAAAAGTGCAGACGACAAACAACAGGCAATTCACGATCGTAAATAACAATACATTATTGGCCTTTACCACACCTGCCGGAATTTCCCTTATCGCCGTTCGGGGATTTCGGGGCATCAAAACTCCGGTCGAGATAACGATTGAACGCCATGGCCGCGCTACGGGCGAAGACCATGCAAAGAATAACGAGCAACAGATACTTCGCAATTAATACCGATCGATTACCACCTCTTACAAATTCTCCAATCATTGAATCATATGAAAAGCTAATCGTATAAGCTTTGCCGTGGCTTGCATTACCTCCGAAAATCATTGCTTGATCCGACGGATGACGCTAAAATCCAAAGGCAAAAATCCAAGAAAGAACCCAATCATCGCAAAAGGCATAGCGAAAATGGTATGAGAGAATTTTATTAAGCTCAGATAAGTTTTGACTTTACCCATTTCAATTTTTTATATCCCTCTCCTTGTACGATCGGGTTTCGGGACGCAAAGAGAGTTTAAATTTTTATTTTATCCTAAAATTTCAGGAGCGCTCGTTGATCCTTGTCCTGACCAGCTCCCCATAGTACGACCCCGCGGCCGTTGCTATATTTAAAGAATGTTTCATGCCTAATTGGGGTATTTCTATGCATGCATCGCATAAATGAATAGTCGATTGTTCCACCCCTGTAACTTCATTGCCGAATACGACGGCCAGTTTTTCACCGACCTCGCAGCTCAAAGCTTGCAGCTCGCAGCTTCCTTCCGCTTGTTCAACCGCCAATACCCGATAGTTATTGTTTTTTAGTTCCCCCGATAGCTTCTGCTGTTGTCTTAAAATATTTCCAATCCACTGTTTCTTCAGCCCCCAGGGCTGTTTTTTTAATTTCCTTGTGAGGAGGTCGGGCAGAGTAGCCGATGATATAGATCGCTTCAACCAGGAAAGCGTCGGCCGTTCGGAAAACGCTTCCGACATTGTACGCACTGCGGATATTTTCGAGGACAACAATGATGGGAACCTTCTCGACCGCTTAAATTCTTCCACCGATTTTCGGCCCAATTCTTCCATGCTCAATTTTCGCATCCCGCAAAGTTAACCGGCAAACTGCCATCGCTAAATTACGCAGGTAAATAATTTTTGACCGGCGACCCGGCATGAAAAGATAAAAACCCAATAAATGCTATAGGGCGGGACATAAGTCAGTGGTTTCTAAAATTAGTCAAAAATCGAGGGGTTGTAAGGAGCAAATGGTGGGAATATTGTCGGCCTGCATTGTCATTGCTTCCTTATTTTTGTCGTTCTGACAACCCGCGAAAAATAATGGCCAAAACGACGAGCACCGATACACCTTTGATGCAACAGCATAGCGCCATCAAGAAAAAGTACCCTGATGCGATCCTTCTTTTTCGCGTGGGCGATTTTTATGAAACTTTCGGGCAAGATGCAATCGTCGCCTCCCGGGTGCTTGGAATAACTCTGACCAAGAGAAATAACGGAGCCGCCTCCTCCTCGGACCTGGCCGGTTTTCCTCATCATGCGCTCGATACGTATTTACATAAACTGGTAAAAGCCGGCCACCGTGTCGCCATTTGTGATCAATTGGAAGATCCCAAACAAGCCAAGGGTATTGTGAAAAGAGGCGTGACAGATATGGTCACACCCGGCACCACCGTCAATGATAAAATACTCGAGCATCACAGCAACAATTTCTTGCGGCCATTCATTTTGCCGACAACGACCAATATGGCCTGGCCTTTTTAGACATTTCGACCGGAGAATTTCTCGTCGCAGAAGGTGATCGGGAATATGCAGACAAACTATTGCAGAGTTTTAAACCGGCCGAAGTCGTCTTTCAACGCCAGAAGCAAAAACAATTCAAAGAATCTTTTGGCGGTAAAGTATACACCTATGCATTGGATGAATGGATCTTCGACAACGCCTATGCTGTCGATACCCTCCTCAAGCATTTTCAAACTCATTCATTGAAAGGTTTTGGTGTGGAAGACCTGAAAAATGGGCTGACTCGCCGCCGGCGCCATCATTCATTATTTAAGAGATACCGAACATCCGAATCTTCAACACATCACTTCGCTCCAACGAATGGATCGCGACGATTTTCTATGGATGGACCGGTTCACCATCCGGAACCTGGAGTTGGTAACAGGTAACTCCGAAGGCAATCACACCTTGCTTAGCGTACTGGACAATACCGCGTCAGCCATGGGCGCCCGGTTATTGAAACGATGGATCATCTTCCCGTTGAAAGAGATAAGCAAGATCGAAGAACGACTCGAGCTCGTCGAATACTTTATCAAAGAGACCGAGCTCAAGAATAAAATCGCTCAGTCCATCAAGCAATGCGGTGACATAGAAAGATTAGTCTCCAAAATTCCCCTGAAGAAAATAAACCCTAGGGAAGTATTACATCTCGCAAGAGGATTGAAACAGATCAGGCATCATAAAGCAGCTCTGTCTCTCTTCTTCCAATGAATATTTGAAAAGATTAGGCGATGCACTGAACCCCTGCCCGCTTATCGCCAATAAGATCTACAAAGAGATCGTCGACAATCCCCGGCCCTGGCCATAAAAGGTGGAATGATCAACAGCCAGGTAAGCGATGAATTGGATCAACTTCGGAAAATTGCACACAGTGGCAAAGAATATCTTGCGCAAATGCAGCAAAAAGAAGCGGCGAATACCGGTATCTCTTCTTTGAAGATCGGCTTCAACAACGTCTTTGGCTACTATCTTGAAGTGACCAATGCTCATAAATCCAAAGTACCCGAAGCCTGGATGCGCAAGCAAACCCTGGCCAATGCGGAAAGGTATATTACCCCCGAGTTGAAAGAATATGAAGAAAAATAACAGGAGCCGAAGAAAAGATACTTGCAGCTTGAATTGCAACTGTACGAGTCCCTCCTCAATGAATTGTTTGATTACCTCGCTCCTGTTCAAAACAACGGAAACGTACTTGCCATATTAGATTGCCTCATATGTTTTGCCAACAATGCCCTGCACTACCAATATAAAAGACCCTAGTTGCATGAAGGACATGAGCTCCGGATCAGGGAAGGCCGCCACCCTGTTATAGAAAGAAACCTCCCTGATCGGTGAATCATTCATCAGCAACGATCTTGAACTTGATAAGACCGACCAGCAGATAATCATTCTCACCGGCCTGAACATGAGCGGTAAGAGTGCCTTGCTCCGGCAAACTGCCCTCATCAGCCTCATGGCTCATATCGGAAGTTTTGTGCCAGCCACTGAAGCAAGGATCCCACTGACCGATAAGATTTTTACCCGTGTAGGCGCGTCTGATAACCTGACCGGCGGTGAATCGACTTTCATGGTAGAAATGAACGAAACGGCCAGCATCATTAATAATATCACCCCTGCCAGCCTGATCCTTCTCGATGAGATCGGCCGCGGCACTTCCACCTACGATGGCATTTCTATTGCGTGAGTATTGCTGAGTATTTGCATCAATCGCCGCACCAGCCAAAAACATTATTTGCTACACACTATCATGAGCTCAATGAGCTCGAGGAAAATTTCAGAGAGTAAAAACTATCATATTACAAACAAGGAGGTCGGAAACAAGATCATTTTCCTCCGGAAACTAGCACGGGGTGGAAGTACTCATAGCTTCGGCATTCACGTAGCAAAGATGGCCGGTATGCCTCCTTCCCTGATCGATAGGGCCAATGAAATTCTGAAACACCTCGAAACTAAACATGTTGATGAGAGTTTGGAGCCGGATCTTAACAAAAAGATCAAACAACTATCGTTACCGCAAATGCAGTTGTCCATCTTTGACGCCCATACTGAAACATTCGAAGAAATTCGAAACTACTCAATGATATCGACATTAATCGACTCACTCCCGTTGAAGCTCTCTTGAAATTGCAGGAGATTAAGAGCAGGCTGCGCTAGCGATCAGGCCGTTCCGCAGCGGCCAGATCGCTAGAGATAACTTAACCACCAATACTGGTGCGTACTCTTATACCGGTCATACCATTTGCAAAGCGGATATAAAAACCAGGAACACGAACAACCACACCGCATATACTCCCCAGCAGGCCAAAACCAAAGCCGCTTGGCTTAAACCAAAACGGATTGTTTGCTGTTTCAATATCGTTTACTGTGAAGTGCTGCGCGAAAAACACAACTACCGCCACCAGTGTGAATAATATAAAAAAATGCAGGATATAATAAAACAAAGGAACCCTTCCATAAACAAGGAAGAAACGGGTAATCCTATTTTGTACTTTTTCGAGGAGGGCCAGCACTATCATTGCCGGACCAATCGTCATCGAAAGAAAGGCAAGTGAAGGAGGATATTTATTGACGTTCAGAAAAGATAAGAACGTAAACACGCTTCCTCTTGATTGTACCGACATTGGCGCCGGATCACCATAACCCTTTAGTAAGCGGATGGCGATAAACAACAGAACGAGTGCCGAGCCAATCAGTAACAACATCTTCCTGCGCCACGCCGGATCTGCCGTCACCTGGTACAGTTTTCCAAAACAATAACCCAGCATCATTACGCCTAACCAGGGCACGAAAGCATACAACAATTATTATGTGATGTCCCGCGACATGTCTTTGGGATACATGGAAAAATTGGTGTAGTACAAAAGATCGGGAAGAAATCGCCCTGCAAGATTTGCAGTAACATCGCGATCATTCAAAAGATTGTGACCAAAAACAATGATGAACCCTACCGCGAAAATCAACCAATAAGGCAAAAGGACCAATATACCCAGGAAGACCATGCTGATGCCTATCGCCCAGATCACCTGTAAGATCAGCAGGCTAAAAAAGGATTGTAGGTCCATCCGAAAGTAATGATCACCATCTCTACAAGAATCAGCCAAATTCCTCTTTAAGCAAAAAGGCGCTTACCTGGTTTTTGTTCTCTTCTGCCCCATTAAAAACACGGATGTGCCGGCAAGAAAAAACAAATATCGGGGCACAGAAATGAGTGATCCATCGTAAAAAAGCAACGGTGTCGTAGTGGCCAGGTCCGTCGGATTCATTGCCACGGAAGCTCCCCCACCCGTTACGTCTCGCCCTGAAGAAAAAATCGCGGACATGATCCAGGGCCATTATGGACCATCACAACACCTCTTAAGATATCGATCGATTGAATGCGGTTCCTTGAATCGGGGATTGAAGCCAGCGTTTCGGCCATAAAATTGGTTTTGGTCCCGACAAATTACAGAAAATTCCCATGGTGTCACATCCTGAAATAAGTAGACACTATTGACCATAGAATCCCTGACTTCGAACCTGCTCGCCTGCAGGCAGGCTTCACTCTTTCGGCAAAGCTTCGACAGGCTCAGCTCAGGATGACAACCATTTGAAAACGGACCACTGGAAACCGGATGCTCGAGACCCGTAACCGGCAACAGGCAACCGGTAACCTGCAACCTGCACCTTGTAACCCGAAACCCGAAACTCGAAACCCGTAATCAATAACTGTCCGCTTTCGTCCCAAGTAATCCTCCCCATCTCGTCCCATCCTTGCTATATTTGCCGCTCAGAAAAACGGGTAAAATACCATGTACAGAACAAATACTTGTGGTGAACTGAGGATCAAAAGACGTTTCGAAAGAGGTCACATTGGCCGGATGGGTGCAAACGATCAGGAAAATTCGAGCTATCACTTTTATCGATCTGCGCGACCGCTATGGTATCACCCAAATATTGTTTGGTGAAGAACTGAATAAACAACTCGAAGAAAATCCTCCCGGTCGTGAATTCGTCTTGCAGGTAACCTGGAAGTGTCAATGAAAGAAGTAACAAAAACCCTCAATTGCCTCACTGGTGATATCGAAATCAAGGTTCAGTCATATAAAATTCTGAACCGGTCAGCCGTTCCTCCTTCTTCACCCATCCAGGATGAAACAGATGGCGGCGATGATCTGCGGATGAAATACCGTTTTTTGATCTCCGGCGCAATGCGGTACAAAAAGAATCTTGAACTCAGGTACGCAGTCAACCGTTCGGCAAGAAATTACCTGCACAACCAGGGATTCATGGATATAGAAACTCCTTTCCTGATCAAGTCAACGCCCGAAGGAGCGAGGGATTTTGTCGTGCCATCGAGAATGAACCCCGGACAGTTTTATGCACTACCCCAATCACCACAAACGTTTAAACAGTTGTTGATGGTGAGCGGCTATGATCGCTACTACCAGGTTGTAAAATGCTTCCGGACGAAGACCTGCGCGCTGACAGGCAACCCGAGTTTACACAGATAGACTGCGAAATGAGCCTTTGTAGAGCAGGAAGACATCATCAACATGTTTGAAGGTATGGTGAAGGCAGATTTTCTAAAGATGTAAGAGGCATGGATTATACCGAAACCCTGCCACGTATGACGTGGGAAGACGCGATGTGGAATTACGGGAATGATAAACCGGACATCCGTTTTGAATGCAGATTATTGAATCTGAAAAACCTTCTTCTGTATACTCCGATAAACAGGATCATTCATCGCTGATCAATGGGGCGGGCTTCAAACCCTTTGACTGAGGCCGAGACTGTGCTGGCTATTGCCGTACCGGGTTGCAGCGAATACAGCCGCAAAGCAAACAGACGAACTTACTGAATGGGTAAAACGTTCGCAGATCGGAATGAAGGGTTTGGTATTTATTAAGTGCAATGCCGATGGCGGATACAAGAGCAGTGTCGATAAGTTTTATAGCGAAGAAAATTAAAAGGTCATCGCCGGAAGCGACTCATGCAAAGGCAGGTGACCTGGTATTGATAGTAGCCGGTGCAGAAGAACGAACAAGAAAGGCGATTAGCGCATTGCGTCTTGAGATGGCTGAACGTCTGGGTCTGCGTAATCCAGGAGGAATTTAAGTTTCTATGGGTTCTTGATTTTCCCCATGTTCGAATACGATGAAGAAGGCAATCGGTGGATAGCGCGTCATCATCCTTTCACTTCGCCAAAACCCGATCAGATCCAGACAATGATCGGCAACGACCCTGTGATCAGGAATGCCGCCGAATACCTTCAACATCCTTATGCTAATATTAAGGCCAATGCATACGATATGGTGCTCAATGGAAATGAGATTGGCGGCGGCTCAATTAGAATTTATCAAAGAGAGATTGCAGGAAAAATGTTTGCGGCAATTTGGAATGGATAAGCAGGAGCAACAACACAAATTCGGTTTTCTTCTCGGCGCTTTTGAATATGGCGCTCCTCCTCATGGCGGTATAGCATTTGGCTTTGATCGCCTATGCGCCATACTGGGTGGCAGCGAAAGCATCCGCGACTTCATTGCCTTTCCAAAGAACAATGCTGGCAGAGACGTCATGCTCGATGCCCCTTCCACGATTGATGAAAAGCAGTTGAGCGAGTTACAGATCAAATTGATAAGTCCGGGTCGTAAGACGGGACTTTGCAGTAATAGCATAACTCTTATTATCTTTAAAATTGTTGGAAATCGAACGGAGAGCCCGCACAGCCATTAACCATTCTAACTGCTAAGGATTCAACAATGCCGCTCAGATGGAAAATATTCTTTGCCCTGAATTTTGTTCTGTCGCTTCCGGCGTTGGTGTTTCTTATCTACCTTTTTAGAGCTCATCAATAGTTACAACCGTTATACCGATTACTTCATTGACTCCTATTTTTATTCAGTTTATTGTTGATCGTCGTAAATGGGTTCCTGAATATCTATTTGCTTCAACGGTTTTTCCTCGACAAACTGGTACCAGAGCCTATAAAAAAAATTACCCTAATATCGCTGGTGTTGAATATTCTTGTCGCAATTGGAACATTAATATTCTGTATTTATATTGGCTCGCTCTTGCTAAGCTATCGGGCTTATGGGGCAGGAAATAACGACGCCAGGTTCACATTGGCAATTATTTTTCTGTTGTGGATCGTGCAGGTGATCGTTTTAATCATGCAGGGACAATTGCCAGCGCTCATAAATCGTAATAACCGCGATAAAATCAATTCCCTTATTGATTCAATCGGCGAATAAACCCGGATAAAATATCATATCATGCCTGCCAGATGGATATTATTCAAAGCTGTTTGTATACTGCAAATGATCGCTTCTTCCATATTAGCAATATTGGCGCTAATCGGATTATTTGACCAGGGGCAATTTCTTGGCATTGTGAGTGTACCGTTGTATCTCCTTTGCTTTCCTGCAAACGATCTCTCGCCATCAATATTCTCAACAATAATTATCCCGGATGTGCCGGTCACCGGTAAGCAAAAACGAGTTTTAACCGCCTGTTCCTTCTGAATTTTTCTTCTGGCATTCCTTCGGGATCATATTTTACCAATATAGAGTAGTGAATGACTTCCCTCGCCCGCTTACTTGGCAGACCTGTTCGCGAACTACCTTTCAACTGCTTTTATAGATCTCGCTGTCGAACAGTATCGTCCTGATCTTCCAGCTCATCATCCTCTATGCGGCTGTACTCGTTGCGACGTGAGCTTTACTCAACTTCACAAAAAAGGAATTTGATTTTGAAAGGGATCAGCGATTGTAGGTTTCCCGCTTAATCTTTGCCAACGGTAAATGATATAGATACCGCCAATGAAGAGAATAAATGCCATGATGCGGAAAATTCTTCTGCATGAATGTTTCCTTATCCTGGCCGGCAAGAATTTTGTCGCTGCACAAGTCTTCATAATAATTCAGCTTCGGGGTAGTTGCCATTCAGCTTTTCGACTTCTTCAAACTTTTTCAGAGCTTTATTATAAAAGCGCCGTATAAAAGAAACCAAGGCCTTCGTTGTATAGGGCCGATGATAAACTGGTCCGCGGATGGATATTTGCGCGAGTCCAGGTATTCTCTCATCACCGAGACCGGGATGGCAAAATTGTAGCCTGACGCAAGATTGCCTGTGTTTTGTTCAAGGCTGCCAAAAGTTGCAAGGCCGATCACCTCACCCCTCTTCATTACACCACAGGGCTACCGCTGCTGCCATGCGAGATCATCGCATCCATCTGATGACGGGCCAACCTCCAACGGACTGTTTAATTGCGCTGATGATACCAGCCGTCAAAGTAGGATCACATATTTGATTCGGGGGCAAGAAATGCATTTTGTTGTCGCCGGTTCGGGATAACCGTACACTCAATATTTTCGCACCAATCCTCACCACCGAATCATCGCTCACCTGCAACGTAGGAAGATTGTTCACGTCCTCCAGCTTAAGTACAGCAATATCCTTTCCCCGGCATTGGCCTTCCTTTGATCACACCAGCGATGCAGGTTTTTTATTCTGAAGGGTTTGTCAACCCCATTGTCGGCCCGGTATATGATGTAAATATCCCTTTGCAGATCAAACAATATCATCGATGACAATTGAGAATAGATCAGGCTATATGAATTATAGAGAAGATTTCGCCGTTCATCCGTCGAACGTCATGGCCCAGGACGATTGCAGTGCTCTTATGTTGGCATCGGTAACTTCCTGGAACGTGGATTGAATAAATTTCTGGCGAAATGAAGGCGCTATCGCGATCGATCACATGACAGTTCGTGATAAAATATCCGTCACCTGAAACAAAAAGCCGGTCCCTTCCGATACAATACGATGTTGTTGCCTTTAAGTATTCTGTTGTCGCCGAAAAATAGCGGAAGGGGCTACGGTATAAAGCCTTACAACAAGATCGAGTTTTTGTGTTGCTGATAAACACTGCTCGTCGTGTCCAGTGGCTTCTACCGAATCGACCAGCTGACCGAACCTTTTTCATTGATGGCCACCTTATTTACGTATACCGTCGCAGAAAAACGGTTTGTACCCATTGCCACACCAGGCGCATTCATAGCATAGTTCTGCTCGGCAGGGATCACCTGGCCGGGCAGTCTTGATATAGCATCAAATACAGCGCGGTAACAATAATATCTTTTTTGGCAAGGCTCATAGTGAACTATTCTTCAAAAATACTTAAAAACCTGCTTCCTGTAACAGCAATATCTTTCAACCCTGTTTCCCACGAAAACAAGATCGTGTTAAAAAGCCAGGCCAGTTAAGGCCGAATGATGAGAACAGCTTACATTTTTCTCTGTAATTCGTCCCTAAACTCCTGGGTATGAAGCGCCTCCTTCCACTACTTTGCGTTGTCTTTATTGCCTACAGTTGCCAAAAGGAAACAAATGGGGGTGAGACTGCACAAACCTATCTGGATAGCAGCCTATGGAAGTGATCCTCAGCAAAAGATGGATGTTTTTGCCCCGTGGTCGCAGTGCAACAACTAAGGCGATCATATTGATCCATGGAGGCGCATGGGCTACGGGTGATAAGGCGGGATTTTGCGGCTTATGTGGATACACTTAAGAAAAGACAGCCCGACTACGCGATTTTTAATATCAATTACCGGCTGGCGACAACTTACCTCCAATCTTTTCCCCCACCCAGGAAAATGATGTGAAGACCGCCTTCGATTTTATTGTCGGCAAGACGAGTGAATATAAGATATCCCAGAAAATTGTTTTATTAGCCGCCAGCGCAGGGGCGGACATCTCGCCTTGCTGCAAGGCTATGCAAAATACATCACCTGTAAAAGCTAGAGCCATCACGTTGATTTCTTTTGACCTAGCGATATGGCCGTGATCTTTATAATCATCCCGCCGACCCTGGCTTGCTACCGATACTTCGTAGATTCTGCTGGGGGCACTCCCGTTTCAATCCCTCGATGTATCAGCAATCGAGCCCGATCAATTTTGTAACAGCACAAAGCCCCTCCTACCATGATCCTGCAAGGAGGCATTGATCCCCTCGTACCGATTCAATCCGCAACTTTGATGCAAACTCCAAACTCTGGGAGTCGTTCACCAATACATATTGTATCCGACCGGAAGGACATGGCTGAGTCGACGCCGATTTGACTGACCTCGTTTAATGCGATCCAGGCACTCCTGGCCGCTAACGTGAATTAGACCTGAGCCAGGAGCTGGCAGCCGGAAGCCAGGAGTTAGCTGGTAGGGCTACTCGCCATTCACTTTTGACCATTGACCATTCACTACTCACGATTGACGACTCACGATTCACCACCAACTTTGCCCCGGTATCTCAAATCATCAACCATTAACTATTGACCATCGACTTCAATGACTCCATTAGCTGAACGCATTCGCCCAAACAGCTTAGGATGAACTGAGGGCCAACAAATATCTCGCGGGTAAGCGGAAGCTATCCTCAGGGACGTCGATTGAACAAGGTCGCGTTCATTCAATGATCCTTTGGGGACTCCGGTACTGGCAAGACAACGATTGCCAATATCATCGCTCATACACTCGATGTTCCATTCTTTACATTAAGTGCCATCAGTGGGTGTAAAAGATGTGAGAGAAGTTATCGAGCAAGCTAAATCGAAGCCCGGCTCTGTCTTATTCATTGATGAAATTCATCGCTTCAATAAAGGCCAGCAGGATGCCTTGGGCTGGGTGCAGTCGAAAAAAGGCATTATCACACTCATCGGCGCTACCACGGAAAATCCTCCTTTGAAGTGATCAGCGCCCTCCTGAGTCGTTGCCAGTATATGTTTTAAAACCATTGATGAACAAGATCTTATCCATCTGTTGCATACAGCGATTGAAAAAGATGAAATATTAAAGAAGAAAAATATAGAGTTGAAAGAAACAAAGGCGGCCTTGATCAATATTTCCGGTGGGATGCGAGAAAGCTGTTGAATTTGCTGAGATTGTCGCCGAGACTGCCCAAGCCCCCGGCCTTCCTGCCCCCCTCCAAGGGAGGGTTTTAGGTTCGAAATAGTCAACGACTCCGCCTGAGGACTTCCAAAATCCCCCTTGGGGGTGGGGGCAGCATTACAGATAAACTGGTCATGGATGTTGCTCAAAAGAAGATTGCGTTATATGACAAAAAAGCGGGGAGCAACACTATGATATTATTTCTGCTTTTATAAAATCTCCGAGGCAGCGATCCCAATGCAGCAGTTTACTGGCTCGCCAGAATGATAGACGGAGGTGAAGAGTAAAGTCTCATCGCAAGACGAATGCTGATACTGGCCAGTGAAGATATCGGAAATGCCAATCCCACCGCTTTGGTAATGGCAAACGCAACATTTGAGGCAGTAAATAAGATTGGTTATCCTGAATCCAGCCTGATTCTGTCTCAGTGCGCTATTTATCTTGCTTCGAGTGCAAAGAGCAATAGCGCAACGGTGGCAATTGGCGAAGCGATGGCAGCGGTGAGACAGCATGGTGATCTCTCGGTGCCTTTGCACCATCCGCAATGCACCGACCAGGTTAATGAAGGACCTGGACTATGGCAGGAATTACGAATATTCACATAGCTATGAAAAATTTCTCCCCGCAGGAATACTTACCCAAAGAAATATCAGGCGTAAAATTTTATGACCCGGGCAAGAATGCACGGGAGGAAGAATTGAGAAAGTTTTTGAAAAGTTTGTGGAGTAGGGATAAACATAACTATTAGTCATGAGGGATATTAGTTCAAGAGCGGGATATTGAGATGTTGGTAAAAGAGTTCTACGCGAAGGGTCAGGAAGAATGAAGTATTGGGCTACATATTCGACGATGCCAACATGAAGATGGATTGGGACCATCATAACCTGATATATTAATCGACTCTCTGGGAAACGATCCCGCTCGATACTGGTCTTCATATACCCGCAATCCCATGGCAGAACATTTCAAAGTCAATCAAATGATCAAACTGGAGCCCTGCATTTTGCCACCTGGCTATATCTATTTGGATTCCACGGTAAATTCGTACTTGTGCAGGTGAGAAGGCCGATCTGGCAAAGAAACGAGCACATTCAATCGGCCAAATCATGGAGTTAAAAATGCAACAGATCAATAAACCTTATAACAAATGAAAAATCCTTGTATCTCTTACCGTGTTGCTTTCTTTGAAAGTAAGTTCTCAACCTTCTGCTGTTCTGGGATTCCGCGACGAGATGGAAAATACTGATTGAAGGGTATACCAATCCTATTATTAGCCTGGAAAGCTTTTAGCAATACGTAACTGAACGAAGTACAA
>ERZ1370068.7118-contig-6055_pt1 | contig 46522 bp, 76 predicted proteins | sample MGYA00561227_ERZ1370068 | MGnify/ENA primary metagenome ERZ1370068 (study PRJEB38410, sample SAMEA6850437) | metagenome | study: Metagenomic assessment of the ecological functions of the soil: analysis of the soil microbiota associated with the... | reverse complement strand
GTGTACTTCGTTCAGTTACGTATTGCTGGCTCTGTATGTTGCGTCGACCGCGGGTTCGCTCGCCTGACTGCGGGTATTCCAGCACCGCGTCCTCGTGATAGATGCGGTGCTCCGTTTCAAAATCGTTGGCATCGGACGCCGCCCAATGCTGATCCAGTGCCGCACGGATCTCTTGATCTCGCACTCCAGAATACTGCTCCTTCTTTTGTTGATCGTTCATCTTGAGCCTTCAATTTGACAAGAAGCTAAATGCTTTAGCGGGGAGAGCATCGGGGGTCAGTCAACAAATCAATAATCGCCGCGTGGCTTGGTGCGCAGAGAAGTGATGTGCTCGGACTAGTCGTTAGGCAGGGAATGACGCTGGCCGCGATTGGTGTTGTCGCCGGACTGGCCGGTGCCTTCAGTCTCACGCGCGTCATGGCAAGTTTGCTTTTCAATGTGCGGCCAGATGATCCGACGACGTATCTCGCGATTTCGTTTCTGCTTATCGTCGTCGCGTTTCTCGCCTGTTATTTGCCCGCGCGTCGCGCCGCGAAACTCGACCCACTGATTGCTCTCTCGCGCGCGCGGCGATGCGACCGCGTGTCCCGCCGCAGGACGGACTCGCCGTGGCGAGGCGAAGCCTTTACGCGGCCACTCAAGGGAACAACCAAGCGTTTGTTTCAGATGAATCGATGCAACTCTGTCAGGATGAGCACAGATCATCTACTGGCAGGGTGCATCAGGCCTGTCTGACCTTATCGACGATTTGCGGAGCAGAACAGAGAAATCTTCGAGCGGCTGCGTCCAGCAGTGGACGAGTCCTGCAACTTCAGGAAACGATTCGCTTTCACTACGGGTTGCTCGTTGGTGACTCAATAAAGCTTGATCTCGCCAGGTAGACCAAAAATTTGACAAACCACTAAAAACATTGGCGAAAAACGGCTGGTTTATCTCTTGGCGAGATACGCCAGTGGCTTGGAATATATATCGTTAGCCCGACTGCCGAGAAATTAAGCAGCACTTTGAGAAAGGCAATCAGCGGTTACAGGATCATTTCCAAAAGCAGGTGAACTCATTGGTCAGTTCGTTAAGTTATTCCAAGAAGAGCTCCCATCCTGCAAGGCATTTGAAGCCATCAGGCAACGAATATGAGCTATCGATACCGGTATTTCTTATCCAAGCAGACGGCATCGCTAAATCATCGGTGGAGATATCTACTCACGGCACTCGCAAAGCGGGAACACCTCAAGTTTCGTGGATCGAATCGGTTTCGATAAATTTCAGAGAGGAGATAATCGGTTTGATATTGCTCCAATACCCCTCAACGCGTCGACCGGAGACAAAACGTTGGTAAAGAATTGTGCCTTGCTGACTCGATACGAAATTCTTCATGGCATCCGAAACAATTACGCACATCTGCGGCGAATTCTTATCCAGGCGATTTCTTGGCTTCAAATTTGTCGCAGAATTCGAACACCAGAAGGACTTTGCGAGACATCAGAAGAAAAAAAGCGGTCAGCAGATAAAAAGGGTCAGACAAGTACTAAAGTGATCTAGGCAGCCTAGCAACAGGCAAAACCAGTGTCAATACTTAGCCTTGACCCCATACGCACTTCACGCGCTCTCATGCACTTGGGAGAACACCGCGTCAGGATAAACCGACAAGACCGCGTGATGCGTTTTCTTGAAGCCCAATCAGGAAATACCGCTCTTTCTATCGCGACAACCGCTTTGACAAGCATTTACGCGGCGGTCGGCGAGGTGAACGATCATTTTGGGAACGCAGGAAAAGCCGACGGGAGCTTTTTAACCAGCAAGTGGCGACGTTTATACGAAGGCCCTAATAGCCTGTGTCCAGCGAACACGAGATCAAGCAGGAGCGGTCGATTGTCAAGAGCCGGAGGATCCACAACTAAAATTCAATGATCACCGATCTGGGATCATTCGCAATAGGGGGCGTTGGAAAGACGACCTAACGGCACGACGTCGCCGCCTTCTTTTTGCCTCACGCGCAGGAAGCGAGTGCTGGTTGTTGATTGCGTCCACCAGTACAACTGCACTCAGCTGATAATGGGACAAGAATTCACAACGGTTTCTATTGGGGTGCTTTAAACTGCGCGAAATCACAACAATAAAAAGACGTCCTCCAACCGATCGAGGATGGCGATTCCCCGGTAAACGCCGACGTCAAACCTCTCACTTATCTAGCCATGGAACCTTTGGTGTCTGCCCGGTCAACCGAAACTCCATTGTCGAAGATCGTCTGGGGAGCAGCATGGCGCTGATCTTCTTGGCGGAGACGGGAGGAATTACGAAAGGAACGAAACTGGGAATGCACTGAACTCCTGCCGCATCTGGCGAGAAAACGTGAGCTATTGTTCTTCGATCTAGATTCAGGATCTTGGTTCAATCAATCGAAGTGTAGTTGGGTGCGATAAGTTCACCTTCAACGCCAATGGGCAGCGATATCTTTTAGCATCCTGGGCGCGTCAGGAATATCTCTGCATGGCTCGGTCAGTGGTTGAACCTCTATGAGGGCCAGCCTCCAACTTTGCGAGGAACGCACACTTGATCGGCTTCACGAGTACAACCAAGGAAAAGGTGGTTGGCTTCAATTCACCTCTCAGCTACACGATGCAACGGTAAACCACCAGTCAAAGAGAAGGAGTGCGACGCCCAACAGCTGCCTACGAGGGAAATGAATTAAAAACGTTCCCGACGAAGTGGAGAAAGCGCTGGGAAAATTTTTCTCCACAGGTGTCGACATCAACGAAGGCTCATGAGGACGTGCCTCACTTCTATAGTTTAATTCCGCTGGCGCAAGCTGTAGCGGCGCCGATTTTTGACCTTAAGGGCGCTGGTGGGTTAGTCGGTGCGCAGTTTAAACAAGCAGACGATGCGTCGACGCCAATCACTGTATCATTGACCGCCTGTCCCAGAGATCTACATCTCGATTAACTTGAAGCGTAGACTGGCCGCAAGCTGATTGCTGAACTGGCCTGCGTCGTTGCATCGTGAATTTCCTTGGTGCTGGCGCTTCTGGCTTCATAATAATTCCACGGAGTTGGAAACGCGGCCAAAATCCCAACGTGGCGAACTCTTTTGGAATCTTTGAGAGATTTGGCAGGGGCGCCATCGATGTTTCCTTGTTAATACATTGGCCAGCAGAAGAAGCCTACCTCGATGTGGCCCGAAAGATGATGTCTAGCTGGCGTTCGGGCGGTGATTTCAGCATGTTCATCGCCATACCATTAGATGCACCACGCATTTTCAGGCTTCACAAATTCCCGAAGCAGTCTTTTTTGATCGATCCAGTCGTAGTCACAAGCAATTTGATGAAGGATTTACGACTTATACTGCTCGACTGTGGTGATGCGGCTGCTGGTTACAACATGTAAATACTATGATGCATCTGGTTGCCGATCTGCCCGTTCTGTTCGACTAATTGTCAAGCGCATGGCTGCATTAGCGACCGAAAGCTCGAATAATCCTCACGCGATCACATTTTCGTCAGCGCCAAACCTATGCCAACTTCTTTAAAGGTGTTGAATGGGCTTTTCTTGGCTCATCACTTTGTTTCTTTTTGTCAGTTACCGGCCTCGGACGGACATCAGCAGTCCTGAGAACGCGACGATCGCCGCCGCCAGGTATTGCGCATCCGCGTTAGCCGCGATCCCCAAACAGCCATGCGCCGCCCGGACACTGGCACAGACAATACAATCTCCATTTGTTGTTTGGCAGGGAAACTAACCGGGCTGAAGGCCGGAGTTGGTGAGGCTAGCAGGAGAATTAATGCAATATCAACGCTTCAGTCACCCGGATTGGCGTTGGTGATGCCACCGACTGAACGCGGCTTTCATCCTCCGATCGATCTTGAGTTAATTGGCTGAGGTTTCGGGCGTTTCACTGCATCCACGAAGTAAACATGAACATCAATCGCCTTGTTTCCAGGTTCACCCGACGTTAAATCTGCACTGGGGTCAGGTTGGAAGTTCAGAAGGCACTTTGGCGCCTCAAAGGCCGAATAGTGGTTGCGAATTGTCCAGCGATATAATCTGGCGGCGAACGGTCTCCCCCAGATTGGGCGTCGGGACTGTGGTTCCCGATGATGTATTTGGCCAAACCGCCGAGATACCACTCTGCGTGAGAGCGCGTCTCGACTCGATTACGCCGCAATTGCGAGTTCAGGGATTAGTCAAAAATGTTCGTGTCGCCCAGCGCCTGTCGGTGGGCTTTCACGCTCAGGTCATTGCGCGCCCGGGCGCGGTTTGTCGGAGACGCCATCGGCGACGCTGTCGAAGATATCGATATCGACGCGTGTCCGCCTCACGGCCGCGATCACTGCTAATTGCCGATGCGTTCCATATGCGCGATCTGTGGCGAGCCGACGACTATGATTATCTTAAAGTCGCCGGCGGCGATTTCCCAAAAGCTGGATCACGTATCATGCTGCGCCATTCCAGCCCGGAGAGCAGCTCAGTCTGACAAACATTTGTGGCGAGGACCGACAGCAAGAGGATTGGGGACTTATTTTCATAAGCGAAACCACAGAACATCTTGCACTTTGGGTTTCCATCGCGGCTGACGGAGGTATGCGATGATGACGGGGTCTTTAAATTGGGCAAGTTGCAGTGGTGAAATCACCCGAAGACGAAGAGGTTCATGGCGTTCTGATCGCCATCTTTCACGGGACCTGAATGCGCCGGCAAGTCCATCGGTGATGCTGTTGGGCGGCCGGCGAAGTCTTGTCATTCTCACTTCTAGCTGAAGGCAGTCGCGAGAACTCCTTCGGTTTCACTTCCTTCTTCACCGCCAAGGACTTCCTGGCGCCCTTGTTGCACTCTGCCACTCGCGAACCACCTCGCTTATGCGAGAAGAAGAATTTCCGGAGTTCAGATTTTCGCTTGCATAAGGCGCTCTCTCGCTGCGTTGGCCGGGGCTCCTCCGCGGACACCGCGCCGCTGCGACGGTGCGGCCGACTACGTCGAGAGCCAGGTCCTCCAACTTTTCGGAGCGGACGCAACCTTTACCCATGTCGAGCCTCTTGCTAGGATTCGGCGTATGCGTCCGTCTCTTACTTTCAGCATTTCACTAATCATCGCAGCAAACCTCCATACCGCGATCGCGCAGTCATCTCCCACGCCCGCGCCTACGCCGGTTACGCTCCGTTCGCTCCTCTTATCGGAGCTTCATAGCACGCACGACAACGCGGAGTGGTTTACCCCAATCAAAGCTGCGGTGGCGGGACTAACGGCTGAGCAGGCGAAGTGGGTGCCGCAAAACGCGCAGGGCAAAATCGATTCCAGCGCTAACCATTCGGTAGGAATGCTCGCTTATCATCTGGTTTTCTGGAACGAGAATGCGCTCGCCCGTCTGCGCGGCGAAAAGCCTGCGAGTCCGGGAAACAACGAAGAGACGTTTAACGACTTCGACGCGGCGCATTGGGACCAGATCGTGCAGCGGCTCGATCGCGTGATGAAAGACCTGGAAGCGGTGGTGGAGAAAATGCCGGAGGAGAAACTAGCGCTGAAAGCGCCCTTGATTTCGCACATCAGCACGCACAACGCTTATCACACAGGGCAGATTCTTTATGTCCGCAAGTTACAAGGTTCCTGGAATCCGGAGAACGGCGTCAAATGAAATTCCTCTCAATCATCCCGGTATCTCTTGTGTTCTTTCTCGGCGGGTTTGCTTCATCCAGCTTTGCGCAGGAATCTCGATGGGGATCGCCTGGAGAGGAGACGGTGAAGTTCATTATTGCGGCCGAGGCGAAGTGGGCCAACTCGGCCTGTAGCCCGCAGCCGGATCTTAAGGACGTGATTGCGGACGACTTCCAGGGGACATCGCCGAGCGGAAGTCGCTACGACAAGGCCAAAGCGATCGCCACAGATACCAAGTCGGTCTCGCGCGATTGCCAACTGGGCGAGGTAAAGGTGAGATTCTTCGGCGACTCCATCGCGATCGCGTATGGAGCGGAAAGCGCGGTCTCAAGGCTAAAGATGGCAAGGAGACAAAGCATTGTCTGATCTGGACCGACACGTGGCTGAAACGCGCCGGGAAATGGCAGATCGTGGCTGCTGCAGGATACGGGTATCCCTTGTAACCCTTAGGCCGTCGCGCTAGCTCTTCTTCAACAATCACCGAACAAGCGTGAATTGATGCTATGCGTGAATCACGTATAGCATTGGTTTTCGAGCGGACATAAGGGTCAACAAGGGATCAAAGGGATCAACAACGGTCAGAGCTTGCTGTCGATTGTTCGCCGCAATGAACAGGATCGCAAAAATTAAGCCAGGACGCGCGTTGATTTATCCCACGTGAGTCCCCAGTCCGCGCATCGCCTTCAATACCGGGCCAAGCGCTTTCCCCTTTTAGTTAGGCGATAAGCCAGGCGCTTGGACTTGCCATCTTCGGCGGGGATTTGTTCAATGATGCCGCGCGCCAGCAGGCGTTCGAGCCTGTCGGTCAGGATGTTCGTGGGAACACCTTCGGGCGAGCCCGCGAATTCTTTGAACCGCGGTGCGTCCATAAAAGAGGTCGCCGGATGACGAGCAGGGTCCAGCGATCGCCAAAAATGTCCAGGGAGAGCGCTACCGGAAAGGCGAACGCTTCGAGGAAGACCCTTTCTGACGTTCTGATTTCGGTGGGATCTTCGACTCGCCAAATGAAGATCGCGATGCGCCTGCTGGATGCGGTCCCTTCCGATGCCTGAACGCGCGCGGCACGCTGTTTACGGTTCAGAAGGCGTTGCCGCTGTTCCACGTATTCGTAGACTTTACGAATCGTTTCGTGTGGTAACGGAGTCGATGGGTTAGGGCCTAGGGCTGGCGTTCATCTCGGAGGCCCGCGCCAGTGCTTGCGTGTCGATATACTCCCGGATGTTCGTCAGTTTGCCATTTCGAACGGTAATGGCGAAGACCCAATGGTCCTCGAACGTCTTATTCGTGGCTATGATTCTCCCCTTGGCGAAGCCGACGACCAGAACCCGGTCGCCTTGCGCTACGAATTCGGGGGGCTCTGGGTAAGAAGTTTCCAACGTGTCGGAAGCCTTCTGAAGCAAATCCGCCAATCCCGCGTGCCCGCGGTGCGTGCCGGCCAGCGGCCAGTCCTCGCCCGGAATAATCCACTCAATGTCCTCGGCAGACAACGCCAGCAGACCTTGCTTATCGCCGCGGCCGAGTGCTGCAAAAAATCCCTCACAATCTGAACATTCGCTTGTGTGCTCATCGAACTTTCTCCATTTCTCTTACATCGGATTGCGTGGTGTGTGTCATTCAGCTAGGACCGACGCCGAGTTGTTGCAGCATTAAGGAAGCTTCATTGTAGCAATGAAAGGATTTAATCTTCCCATTCTCAAGGTGAAAAACATCGCACGACGGGAAATCTATCTTCTTACCCGTGGGAGCTAGAGTTCCCGAAGGAAGCTTCAGCTCGCCTTTGTGCGTTCCCCGAATTGCCAGCTCGACAATGACGACGTTGTCCGCGACGTGGATTTTAAATATCTCACGGTGGACGTCGGGGAATGCACTTGCTAAGGCGGCAATGGAGTCACCAATGCCTTTCCCGCGGAACTTCGTGCCGGAAGCCATATCCCACATGTATCCATCGTGAGAAAACATGGAGACAAAACTTCTCGGTATCTAATCCTTGCCCTTCTGCGGCCGCGCACGTTTCTCTAATGATTTGTTCATTAACATTCATATCAAATCCTTCGTTCAGTTGGTTAATGTCTATTTGATTAAAGCTTTCAGCGAGCCTCTGTCCGAAGACGAAGGCTTCTTCTTCACGTTAAACCTGCGCCATGCCTCCATCGACGGCGAGATCCACGCCGGTGATGTATGAACTTTCATCGGAAGCGAGGAACACGACGGTAGCAGCGATTTCCTCGGGCTTGCCTCTGCGGCCGAGCGGAACTTGCGAGGCGAACTGAGCTGCCGCCTGTTCTACCTGTTCAGCGGTGAGGCCCGCCTTCTCCAAAGCCGGAGTTTCGATTGGGCCAGGACTCATCGAATTCACACGAATCTTGCGATCCTTTAGCTCCACCGTCCAGCCGCGAGCGAAGCAGCGCACGGCTGCCTTGCTAGCGGCGTAGGCGGTAAACGCTGAATCTCCCCTTACGTTCGCGACTGAAGAGGTCAGGATGATCGAGCCGCCATCTTTAAAGAGGGGAAGGGCCTTCTGCGCCGTGAAGAACGTTCCCTTCACATTTAAGTCGAAGGTTTTGTCGAAATGAGCTTCGGTAGCCGTCTCGAGCGGTGCGACTTCACCCCAGCCGGCATTTGCGAAGAGTACGTCGATGTGACCGTGCTTCTCTTTCACGACGGCAAAGAGCCGGTCCAGATCTTCTAAACGCGTTACGTCGCCCACGACCGTGGTGACGTTTCTCCCGATCAAGGCTGCGGCCTCTTTCAGCTCTTTCTCTCGTCGGCCAGTGATCACGACGTAGGCGCCTTCTTCCACGAAACGCTTAGCCGTGGCCAAGCCAATCCCGCTGTTGCCGCCTGTGATTACCGCAATTTTTCCTGCTAACTTTTGTCCTTGGTTATTACTCATATGTTTCCTGCTTTGTTTTTGTTCTTCGTTATCAACATTGCCAGCGTACGTCTTCTCGATCCTTGTGGATAATGCCGGTTCGTGATTGCAGTGATGCAAAATGCGCATCACTATTTCAATCATCCTGGATAAGCTTCGTTTGTTCTTAGTGGTCCTTGAGGAAGGCAGCCTCCGTCGTGCGGCTGACCGTCTGCGCATTTCTCAGTCCGCCATCACGCGACAGATGCAATCACTCGAACTCGATCTCGGTGGGCGCGTTTTGGAACGAACATCGGCCGGGGTGCGTCCCACGAACGGAGGACATGCCCTTGCCGAAAGGGCAAAAACGCTTCTGGCAGATCATGATTCCACCATGGCTGAGGTCCGCCGGCTGGTTCGCGGAGAAAGTGAACGGTTGCGTATTGGCTATATTGCGTCGGCCGTCCAGGAGTATCTTGGGCCGGCTGTGGCCGTGCTGCGGCGCGCTTATCCGAGGCTGAAAGTCAAAATGCTCGATCAAACGCCCGGCGAGATGATTATCGCATTACGGCAAGGTAAAATTGATTTAGCATTGACCTTGCACGGTATAGACCTGCTCTCGCGCGATTTCTATGCTCGTAAATTGGCGACTGTTAGGAGCCTTGTTGCGCTTCCCGTCAGCCACCGGTTCGCGACCGAAAGACAGGTCTCTCTTTCACAATTAAAGGGCGAAACGTTCGTGCGGGGATCGGACGATGTGGTGCCGGGATACACCCAGAGGATCATTCAGTTCTGCCGCAAGTATGGCGGCTTCCGTCCCCGCCTGGCCACCATTGACAAAGCAACTAGTCTTGTGGAATCTCTCGCCCTGGCAGCGAATGAAGAAGCGATTTCCATTCAACCAGTCTTCATTTCTCACCTGAACGTTCCGAACGTGGTAATGGTTCCCATCGCTGACGCCGGTGCAACCTGGGATTTGTTCGTTGTCTGGCAGCGGGGCAAAATTGCCGGCCCATTGCGGACCTTGCTGAGCGAACTAAACCTGAAGTCTCAATAAATAACGGGTAGGCGGGCGGGATCAGCCCTTTTTCTTGCATTGCTGGCCGCGGTGGCCGCCTGGCACGAGCTTGTCCTGCTCACTCTTCGCTGAAGGCCGCCGCCAACGCCTCATCGGCCTAACGAGTGGGCGCGATCCCAGGCGGCTTTGGCCAGGCGGGCAATGATCGCATCCCGCGTGTCATCATTGGCGGCGGAATCGGAGACGAATGCGGCCACGGCCAGGTGTCGGCCATCGGGCAGAGTGATAATGCCGATGTCGTTGGTCGCAGAGGTGATGCCGTTGCGAGTGCCGCCGGTGCCGGTCTTGTGTGCGACTACGGTTCCAGCAGGCAATTCGCCTTTGAGGCGTTTCGCGCCCGGGATGGCTTCGGTCATCAACTTCAGCAGCAGGGCTTGGCTCTCCCGCGAGAGGCCACGCTGAGATTGCAAGGCCACGAGGAGGGCCAGCGCGCCTTTGGGAGTCGCCCAGTTTCGATACTGCGTTTCCCAGTCGCGGCCGATTTCCTTCTCAGAGTTAACAACCTGGATGTCCGGCACCTGAATTTCCTCCAGGAAGGCCATGACACTGCCCGGACCGCCGATGAGTTTCATGAGCACATCGCTGGTGCTGCCATCGCTCTCGCAAATGGTGTAGCGGAGAAGTTCCGCGATGGTCAGCTCGGCACCGTCCGGATATTTATCGCGCACCGGGCTATACATTCCCGTTCGCACGAAATCGCTCGGCTCGACCTTCACTTGCTGATCGAGCTTCAGCTCTCCGCGATCAACGCGCTGCAAGACCGCCATCGAGATCGGCAGCTTGTAAACGCTATGCATCGGGAAATGCTCGTCGCCGTGCAGGTCCGCCGTTTCGCCCGACTCGAGGAGCTGGGCCGCGACGCCGACGCGCCCTTTCGCCGCGGGAGCAATCTTTTCGAATTGACTTGGCAAGCCAGGGAAAGGAGCGCGGCGGCGAGAGTGGCAGCAAAAAGAGATGTCTCATCCTCGCTGGACGCTAGCTGGGATTGCGTTTTCAACAACGGTCAGAGCTTACTATCGATTGTTCGCCGCGATGAACAGGATCGCGGCTTCTCGTCAGTTAACGGGCGCCTGTGCTTTTGGCGAAGTTAGGCTGCTGAGGTCGCGCATCGCGCCAATCGTTCTTCCGGGCATCAACCGAGCCAGAGGAACCGCGTGAACCGCTGCAGCGCGCCTCGGCTGGCCAGCACGCCGATCTTCGGCGCCGGAACGCTGGCCCAGCAACGGGTACTCACACCGGTCGAGTCGATTGATGATGATCGCCTGCACCACGAGCAGAGCGACGCCAGCCTCAAGGATAACGAGGTACGCGGGCCTGGTGACCAGCCCAAGGGACACGATCAACGTTGTCGCTGCCGCCGGAGGATGCGGAACATTCAGACGAATCATCAGCGCTCCGGTTGTGGCGAGGACAGCGCTGCGGCCGGGATCCGGCCCAGCCAAATTCCGTGACGATGGCTGGCCCCGCATGCTGCAACCCTGTCACCCACAGCGCTGCAGTATCCGCAGACGAGGGCAATGGCGTGACCGCACAGTGTGTTGCGCGGGCTCGCCGCCGGAGTCGTGGGCGTGAAGAACACCAGAAACGCGATGGCTCCAAGCGAGGGAAAAATGAACGGCGTCCGGAAGAGCATCGCCAGCCCGCAGAGGATGCCGATACTGATGAAAGCCGTTGATGAACATGAAGAGCGCCCACATCCGGGCCAATCTCGTAGTGCGGATCACGTTCGCCTGGACCTGCTGCTGTCCTGTCTGAGATAACAGGTCTTTCAGTGTGTTGTCGTTGCGTGAGGATTTTCTGAAACTCCGCCTTGGGGATTCGGAGGAGCGTGGTGTCCTCACACGCGCGAACGCTCGCGTTGCGACGGCCGGAGTGGCCGGGCAACAACGACTGCTCGCCGACGTGGTCGAGCTCCTTGAGCTGTGCCAGCACGACTTCGTCACCGTTCCGATCGATGGCGAAGACCTGCACCGAACCCCGGACGACAACGTAGGCGCAGTCGCCGGCTTCGCCTTCCCGGAAGATCGAGTGCCGAGGCGGGGGAACTGGACGACTTGGGTAACCTCGGCAAGCGCGCGGAGCTCGTCGGCCCCGAGATGGCTGAACAACTCGAGGCGCTGGAGGAATTGTTCGCGTTCGGAGCAATCATAATTCGTGGTATTTGTAGTTCCTAGACCTTCTTATCTTCGAGGTGGTTCTCAGAAGAGTTTCAACGCGACCGGCATTTGCTCTCCTCGCTCTTGCCGCGCCGTGACTGATGTCGAGAATCATCTCCTTTTCATTGAGTCTTTGGTTACATTATGCAAAAACGCAATCGTATGAAAACCATCGCCGTTGCGCGGCTTGCTCGCGCTTTCTCGCTGATATCAATAGTCCTTGCAATAACCTTCGGCGGCTCATTGCTACTCGCCAATGAGAATGACGCAGTAATTACCACCGCGCGCACGTATGTGGCAGCGCATTCCACGGTGTCGGGATTCAACCTAAGCGTACGAAGATTGAGGGCGATTACGCGCGCGTGAAAGTAACCCCCAAAACATGCAGGCGAAGCGGATTCTGCGTGGGTTTTCCTGAAACGCGAGAAAGGCATTTGGCGCGCTCTGACCATGGGAACATTTTCACGACCCGGGATTACGCCGAATTCCACATTCCGTCGAGTCTTCAGCTTTAAAAAGCTCGTTAGATGCGGACATGAGAAAAGTAAGAAGTAATTTGAATACCAGCTCCTTCTGACTGACCAATCGGACATCGGACATCAGACATTCACCGTGGTTCGGTGGGTTCTCGTAAACGGGTCGAAGCCGAAAGCAGCGTTTTGCTCGAAACTCTGTTCCCAGCCAGAATTTAAAATGCAAAATTGCTCTCCGGAAACGCTTGCTTCGCCTCGTCTTCAGCCTCGTCCTGACAACTGCAGCAGTCGCCGTTCAAGTCGAAGCGGCCTCCGACAAGAGTTCCGAAGCTGAGTCGAAGGATACGCCCAAGCCTACTGCAACCCCAACTTTAAGCCCGAATCCATCACCAGCACGGGCACCGTGACTGTCGGAGGCAGCCGCAATCGAGTATCAAGCCGTGGCCGGCACGATCGTCATGCCATCCCAAAGGCTGGGACGACGCAGCCCCGACAGGGGATCAGGCAAAGCAGGAGAGCGAGGAAAGTGAGGAAGAGCGAACAGGAGCCTAACGAGCATAAGAATCCGACGGCTGAAGCTTCGATGTTCTACGTGGCCTATAACAAAAAGAATGCGGAACCGGACAAACGGCCCGTCACGTTCCTCGTTCAACGGCGGACCTGGCTCTTCGACAGTCTGGCTGCACATGGGCGCCTTTGGACCTAAGCGGGTGATCACCGCCGACGACACGCCGCCGCCGCGGCGCCTATCAAGTTGTTAATAACGATTACAGCCTGCTGGACGCGAGTGATCTGGTGTTCGTGGACGCTCCCGGCACCGGCTTCAGCCGCATCGCCGGTAAAAACAAAGGAAAAAGAATTTTACGGCGTGGACCCGGACGCGCACGCGTTCGCGGAATTCATCGTGGCGTATCTCAGCAAGTATGGGCGGTGGAACTCGCCCAAATAAATTTTCGGTGGCTTCTACGGAACACCGCGCTCCGCCGTGCTGGTGAACCTGCTCGCACAGGAATACGACGTCGACCTGAACGGCGTGATCATGCTTTCGCAGATCTTGAACTTCGACTTGAGCGTGGATGACCCGGAAGGCAATCCCGGAATTGACCTGCCCTACGATTGTGGCATTGCCGACCTACGCCGCCAGCGCCTGTAGTACCCATCACAAGATTGCCCGGCCCGAATTCTCCCGCCGCGCTCGAACCTTTCGTCAAAGAAGTGGAGGAGTTCGCCACGCACGACTATGCGCGCGCGCTGGCGGCAAGGAGCGACTCTGCCGAAAGCCGAACGCCAGGCCATTGCCGAAAAACTGCACGGCTACACCGGCCTTCCCGTTAGCCTATATTCTCAAGGCGCAACTTGCGCATCGACGGCGGCGAGTTTGCAAAGAACCTCGAGGAGGATACCGACACCACCACCGGCCGGCTCGACACGCGCTTCTCAGGTCCCACCATGGACCCGCTGAGCAAGAAGGCCGACTACGATCCGCAAGCCGCCGCCATCAGCTCGGCCTATGTCTCTGCTTTCAACGACTACGTGAGGAAGTCTTTGCACTACGGTCAGGACAAAACCTATCGGCCTGAGATCCCGTTGTGGAAGAGTTGGAATTTCCAGCATCAGCCGCCGGGGGCGGACGCGGCCGTTGCCGCAGTCGACTAACACCATGCCGGATTTGGCCACCGCCATGAAATACAATCCGGACCTCAGAATTCTTCTAACAGGCGGTTACTTCCGATCTGGCCACACCGTATTACGAGGGCTGGTGCAGGATGCACCACCTGCAAATCCCGGAGCGGCTCCAGGACCACATTGACTATCGCTACTATCAGTCGGGCCACATGGTGTACGCCATCAGGAATCGCTCAAGGCTCTACACGATGACGTGGCCGCGTTCATCACACTCGACCGATCACCTCGACAAATAATCTCCCGGCGATCAGCCGCCGCGGTAACGTCGTTGCCTGAGGCGTGCCCAGGCCGCCGCTACAGCGAGTGAACTACGCGAGATCCACTGAATTACGATCCCAGCAGAGCAGCACTACGGCGCGCGAAAGAGGGCTTTCGCGTGTGGTCTCTTCCGACGCGAGGGCTCGCGCCTCACGTTCGGCGTCGGCGATAGAGCCGCTGCCGCGGGAAACCAGACGATGCCGGCGGCGAGGACGAGGGCGAGGAACACTATGGCTGTTGCGAGGCTGAATCGGATACCCTCGATGAAGTCGCTGTCGGCAACTGCAAGGATCGCCTTCTGCGTGGCCGGGTTGAGATGTTTGATCGGCCGGCCGGGCCCGATCTCGGCAGAGTAAGCGCGGGGATTCGCGTTTCCGATGATCATATCGGCGACTTCCTTGCGCTCGGCCGGATTCGGAAGCGCGTCGGCGAGGTGGGCGCTGAGGGTGGTCGTTAGTGTTGCCGCAAGGATCGAGCCGAGCACGGCAAACCCGACGGTGGAACCAAGCGCGCGCTGTGCGCTCATGATGCCCGATGCCATTCCCGCGCGCTCGGCCGGGACCGTCGTCATTGCGAGCGAGGTGATCGGCGTCAGACACAACCCGGCTCCCACGCCGACGAAGACGAGGCCGGCGGTGACGACGACTGTGCTTCCCTGCAGCCCCGCGATCAGAACGGCGAACCCGACGATCTGCGACGCGATGCCGAGGAGAATCAGACGCCGCGAGCCGATCACTCCCACGAGTTTCCCAGCCGTGAGCGACACGATCATCAGGCTCATGCTGTACGGCAAGAGGAGGAATCCCGCATCCGTCGGCGAGAAACCGCGCACGTTCTGCATACTGCGTGATCACGAGCAACATCCCATATGCGGCGAACAAAGCGGCGAAGATAGTGATGATCGCGAGCGAGTACGTGCGGTCGCCGAAGAGCTTGAGGTCCATCATGGGGTCCGCGTTCCTGCGTTCGCAGAAGATAAATGCCGCCAGCGCCGCACCCGCGACCACGAACAGCGTCAGGATCTTCCCCGAGAGCCAGCCCGCATGCGGACCTTCAATCACGGCAAACGCGAAAGCCCCGACCGTCGTCATGAATAGAAGCTGCCCGGGGATGTCGAACGTGCGCGGGCGTTCGTCCCGCGACTCCGCTACAAAGCGCCACGTCAAGGCCATGGCGACGAGCCCGACGGGAATGTTGACCATGAAGATCGAGCGCCAGCCGGTCCCCTGCACCATGAAGCCGCCTAGCGTCGGCCCGATGGCGATGGCGGTGCTCGCGATCGCGGTCCAGATGCCGATCGCCCAGCTTTTCAACTTCGGATCCGGAAATGCGGCGCTGACGAGCGCGAGCGACGTTACGTTGACCGCCGCTGCCGCAACCCCCTGGACCGCGCGCGCGAAGTTGAGTGCTTCGACCGAGGACGCCATGCCGCACGCCGCGGAGGCCGCCGTGAAGAGAGCGATGCCGGAAAGGTAGAGCTTGCGGCGGCCGTAGATATCCGCTGCCGTCCCGGACGACATGATGGCGATCGTCATTCCAAGGCTGTACGCCGTGACGACCCACTGCAGGCCTGCCTCGCCCACCTTGAAGTCCGACTGGATGGCGGGTAACGCGACGTTCACGATCAACGCGTCCAGATAGATCATAAAGAGACCGAGGCTCGTGGCCGCGAGTGTGAAGCGCTGCGTCTTGGTCATTGGGGGCTCAAAAGTTTCTTGCAGACAACAATTACGGGCCAGCGGGTGATGGTTTTTATGAGTTCCAAAAAGAGCACCAGACGGTTCAAGAGCTGAAAAGCAAGTTACAGAACTAGCAGCGGAGGAGGGATGAGGGAAGGGAAGTGAGGAAGAATTAGGAAGGAAAAAAAGCTGGCCCCTACGCACTCGCAAGCGAGCTGAACGCCTGATAATCCTGTCTCCGTCTCCCACATGAACAACGTGTTTGAGACTACACATCTAGGAACGCTGGAAGCGAGTGAAGTCGATCCGGCACTGCCATCGGTCGGTCGTCGTCGGAACCGCGCCAGTCGACCATCGCCTCCCGACCATCCGTCCCGTCACGGAGCAAGAGGATGTTGATCTGCGGACCGGTTCTGATCCGGCGGTGCTGCACATACCGCCCTCGCTAGTCGAGGAAGGCCGGACCATGGAACCATAGGGCGACATGAGGCTGATCTGCTTTTTCCAGTCGGTAGGTGTAGGTCAGGTCGTCGGCGAAGTTCCATTCTTCTATCCTTGAGGAGAGTGCGTTGCCGCCGTATCCAAGGTCGGCGAGGACGGACCCGCCGGTGGCACGCCACGTGCCTATCAGCCGCTCGGCGTTCGTCCGCACGATACTAGCGGAGTTGTCCGAGTTGGAACCGAGCACCGTCTCCGCGCAAGTGTGCGGCGCGGTCTCCGAATTCGAACGTCGTCTTCAGCACGTCGACAAACTTCGTCACGTCCGGTTTCACCAGGGCCAGCGCGATATGCCTGTTCGAGCAGCCCGCAGAGTGCAGCGACGCTCTTGAATTTATACATCGACGTGGATTTATGTTAGCCTGCATTTTCGGAAATGCGAGAGGCTGCGGATCAATGACAGAGCTACAGGAAATCGCGGGAAGGAGCCTTGCGCAATGCTTCGCAGACACGCTGGTCGCTTGATCCTCGAATTGTTTCGCGGAAGCTTTTATGCGCACGACGTCGGCAGTGAGATTGACAATATCTTTCCGGCTTTGCCAAGCATTTTTTGAAGGCAGCAAGGAGCAAAGAACAACAGCAAAGGGAGTTCACGAACTCGTTAGGCTGCGGGAACGGCGGAACGGGTCGCGTCTAAACGCATTTGACGTTTGGCGGGCGAACTTGGCGACGATACCCTACGGTTCGCGGGCGCGAACACGGCGGGGCTGTGACTGCGAATCGGCCTGGGAAGCCGGCGACTCGGTTTGGGAAACCGTAGCATCTGCGGGGGACAACCTCATGCACCACTTCGATCGTGGCAGGCATTTATCTGAACGCGCGTCTGGTCTCGCTCCGCATCCCGAAAAGGTTTACGATTGGGTATGAATCGGCTTTCGGGATTCGTCAGTCTGCATCCCTACTTCAAGGTGCCTCCGGACAAGATGCCGCATTTGAAGGCGATCCTGCCGGAGTTTGCGGCCAAGACGCGAAACGAAACGGGTAATCTTTTCTACGAGTTCACGATCAACGGCGACGAAGTATTTTGCCGCGAAGGCTTACGTCAACGCCGGAGGCGCTGCTCGCACACTTGGACAACGTGGGCGCCATGCTCGCCCAGGCGCTAACCATGGCCGAGCTTGGTCCGGATCGAGGTTCACGGACCAGCCGCAGAGCTCGACGAAACTGAAAGAGCCGCTGGCCCAGTCTGAAACCCGCCTGGTTCGAATTGCACAGCTGATTGCGATGGTGGCGCCAATTATTCTAAAGCATCAACGTGGTGTGCATCGTGGAGACTGTGCGCGGGCAGCGCGAGCACGCACGCAAATGTTCCGGCGCTCACTGCAATCATCAACAGCAAGCCTAACCGAAATCCGCCTACGGTTGCTGCCAGGACAAAAGCGCTGATGCCAGTGCGGCACCGATTGCCGGATAAATTGCTGGTAACGAAATTGGGGTCGTATCCTCGAAAAGTCAATAGGGAATCGACCAGAGCCGCCGCTCTGCGGCAATCTACATCTGGAAACTAACACGCCGAACTAGCGGGACGTAATTAAACAACGACGAAGTTTGTGGCCTTGAGCCGGCACTCGAGTTTTGCTGGCGACGGCGCGATTTCGCCGAGCCCAACCTTTATGCGCGATCGAAGATAAGGACGTTTGGCAGCGCTGATCCACGAGGTGCCGGGTCATGGTCAGGGTCTTGAGGTCGGGCGAGATGCGTTGATCTCACGAGTTTCCACAATCTTGCCTTTGAGTTTTTGGTTAATTCGATGGAGTGATCGCCGAGGCGGCGCGCGGATGTGGCGGGGCCTGCAGCGGGACTGGCGCCCGCCGGCGGATATTCCTTTCCATCGAACTTCACGTTGTTCGCCGGGCCCGCCGCCGGAAATGATGAAAGAAAGGCCGTCGCCCTTCGTAAGGACGAATTTCCATTTCATACGCTGAATCGGGCTTTTCTTCGCGTGGTTTCCCAAGTGCCCGGGATGCCGGAGTTGCCTGCGCTGCCCTCCGCGCGTTTGTAAACCAGGTCGATGCGCGACGTCGAACCATCCGGCTGGTTGCCAATGAACGTGTCGGTGAGCGCCTTGCCGTCGTCGGAAAGCTTCCAATTCGCGGTGAGCAGGGTGCGGCCGCCTTGCTTACGCACGATTTTCCAGCTGCCGGGCGCTTCAACCGTAATGGAAATGGTGCTGCCAAGAATTCCTGGCTGGTCGGTGCCGTCCGCCACCAGGGTCTCGGTGTCGCCGATCACCGGCAAAGGTGAGGGTGTAGCGGTTTGCGCCTGCGGGCGCGATCGTCATTTGGTCCGCGAGTTTGCTCTTGGAGAGGTTGAGCTTCCATTTGCCGATGAAGGGTTGGTCGGCGGCGCGGGACAACGGTGCAATGCCGACGCACAGGACCGCGATGGTTGCGAGTGAGATCGTGGTTGATTTCATAGAGCTTTCTTCCTTGGGCGTTAATGACCAGTGACGACTCGGAGAGTTGATGGTTGAGAGTTGAGAGATTAACACGGAAGGGACTGTGACGCAGATTATTTCTTGGCTGGGATCTCGTCGACTATATTGCGGAAGATTTTCCACGAACCGTCTGACTGTTTCTTCCAGACAAGCAGGTCCTTTCCGTGGAAATGGATGTGCTTCTCGTTGCCTGGTCGCGTCACCTTCGAAAACGGAGGCGGCAATGGCGATGTCACCAGCCAGCTGGAAGCTGTTCCAATCGCTCTTGAGCGTGAACGGCACGAAGTCCGGGTTAGCGAAAAGCTTCTTGTAATACTCGCCGATCGCGGCTTTACCGAGCACCGCCTCCTCCGATTGGGGCATGAGGACAGCGTTGTCGTCATAAAGATTCGTCATCGCCGCGATGTCTTTCTCTATTTGCGGCGGCGATTGATTCCCGGTAGCGGTCCTCGACCGCGGCTTTAACCCTGGCTTCTTCATTGTCCTGGGCGAGGACCGCCGCGCAGAGGATGAACATCATTGTGACTAAGATTGGTTTGGGCATCCTCGTTAGACAATCGCTCCTCTAATCTGTTGGGGAAAGCGGAAAAAAGTGACAAGGGCACTCAAGAAGTGACCAGTGACAAAGTGACCTGTGACGAGCTAAGAAGTTGAGAGTCGTGTTGAGAGTTGAACGGCCGAAAGCTCGCATGGCGCCGTGATTCTTAACGTTGCCCTATTCTAACGCATCGACTTGGTGTGCATCGTGGAGACTGTGCGCTGGCAGCGCGAGCACGCACGCAAATGTTCCGGCGCTCACTGCAATCATCAACAGCAAACCCAACGCGAAATCCGCCTACGGTTGCGGCCAGGACAAACGCGCTGACGCCGAGCGCAGCACCGATCTGCCGGATGAATTGCTGGCTGGTGGTCGCGCTGCCCATGCGGGCAACCGGGACGCTATTCTGCACCACGACAGTGAGCGCGGGCGAGAGCAGTCCCATTCCGGCGCCTGCGATGAGCGCCGCAGCGATGACCGAGCCGAGTCCATGTTCGAATGCCACCATGAAAAGAGAAGTCCCAGAATATGCACAACGATTCCAATCACACTCGGAAGCCGTTCTCCTATTCGGTGGACTAACCGCCCAGAAGCGAAGGCGAACGTGCTCCATCCAATGGTGAACGCGCCAACCACCAGGCCTACGAACGCGCGGTTGTCATGAAAAGCGGCGTTGGTTGCGAGCGGCAGATAAGCGCTCAGGCCAAAGCCGCTGAAGAAGGCGAGGAATGACGAACGAAATCGACGACGCGTAGCCGGCATGGTGAAAGAAACCCAGCGGCAGAATCGGATGGGGCGTTCGTCCCTCATGCCAGACAAAGATGGCAAGCAGAATGATCCCGGCGCCAACGAGCGCGGCCTGCATTAGTCCGATTTGTCCCTCACCGAGATCGACAAACGCCCACATCAGGCAACTGCCGCCGGCGCCGGCGAGAAGCGCACCCGCAAAATCGAATCGGCCGACGCTATGTCCGATGCTCTCGCGCATTCCGGCGATCACGAGGAAACCAGCCACAATGGCAATCGGGACGTTGATCAGGAAAGCCCAGCGCCATGAAACGTGCGTGACGATCAGCGTCCCAAGGAGTGGTCCGGCGACACTCGCGACCGCCCACGCGCTGCTGGCCGCGCCCAGCGCCCTGCCGCGTTTGTTAGGCGGATATACAACTCCGAGCAGAACAAACGGAAGCGTGGCGACGGCTCCCGCTCCGATGCCCTGGATGGCGCGAGCGCCGATGAACTCCATCATCGTGCGCGCGATGGCGCAGAGCCCGCTCCCGACCGTGAACGCGACAATGCCGATGAGGTACGTGCGCCGGCGTCCCCAGCGATCGGATCCCGGTCCCCAGATCGGCATCGATACCGCCGCGGCGAGCATGTAAGCCGCAAATGTCCACGCGTACAGGTGCGCACCGCCAAGCTCAGGCAACGCCACCGGCATGACCGTGCTGACGATCGTGTTGTCGAGACCGGCAAGAATGATCGTGAACAACACACCGAGCAACACCAGCACGCCGCTCTGTCCGGAGGAATCCACTTTTGAGGTTGTGATCTGAGATTGTTTTTCCGCGCGCTTCAGCGATTGGCTATCATCGTTTTTATGTCATCCGTCAATCCGCGGAAACGGTCAGGCGCGAGCTACACGATCGAGCCAAGACAACCGAGGCGGTTAGAGAGAAAGCGAACATCGACTGATATCGTCCGGCGATGCGCCATCGGTTTGCATTATCGAGCGGTGGATGGCGTCGAGGTTGAACTTCAGCACAGCCCGCCGAGGCGCGAGTTTCGATCCTGTTGTATGATGCGCTGGATTTTTCGACTGATCGTGATGACGGTGGCGGCCAAACTCGTGAATCGCTATCTCGGATCGCGTCAACCTCAGCCGCGGTCGCGCGGCTAAGATTCGGCGCGGACGAAACGCACGTCGCGCTTCTTGTGATTATCCTCTCGCTGGCTGTGTTCGACCGCGCGTCAAAAGCCGAGGGCTTCGCGCCCGTACGTGCCTATAGAACCCGCGCGCATTGGATCCCGGTCTGAGCAGGGCTCGATGACGGCCACCTGTTGTTGACCGGCATGGCCGGGGTAAGTTCGGTAATGATTCGCGCACGCTTAGCTGAACGCGTTAGTCGCGGACGGGCGGTGACAGTCCCCGGCAGGGATCGGCTGGAGATTGTTTGGATCGAGCAGGCTCCGCTGCGAGCCAGTGCAGCAGGCGAATGCACTCGACATGATGGCACGGTTGGAGCAAGCGCGACTTTGCTGGCATCAGTTTGAACGGCAGGATAAGCCTCGCGTTCGTTCGCTGGCGGGCCCGCGAGTTTGGCGCGTTGCTTAGCACCGCGCGGGATGTCGAGGATAAGATTCGGGACGCGCAAAACCTGATTCATGAAGTGGAGATGGAAATGCGGAGAAAAATCCAGGATCCGCACAGCGCCTATCGGGGGTGCTGTTTCGGCGAGAAAATCCCGGCGTCGCCGAAGATAGGGAGACTTCCTCTAACGGATCGCAATCGACGCCTCACCTGAAGCGAATTCGAGCAGGAAGCTCTGTTTCAGAGAATGGGTGCAAACATTTCTGGGCACGAACCCGGCCAAGATGGATGACGACGCTTATTCGACCAGCTTTGAAGTTTTTAAGTCACATATGTTCGTTAGGCCGGGAAGCGCGCCGGGTCGATCCGATCCCGCGACCGGAGGATGTCCGGCGTTCTGCGGTCGATGAGGAACCCGCGAGCGCAACGGAACCAGGAACGATTGATCCGCGGGTAAAGGAAATCTATCGGCGGCTGGTGCGTCGATTGCATCCCGATTGCGCGCCGATGGCGATGCCACCGTTTCTTCGCTTTGGCATGAAGTCCAGGAAGCGTATGCGGCCAGGTGACGTTGCCCGGATGGAACTTTTGCTGGCGCTCAGCGATTTATCGAACGCGCCCGGCGCCAGCACAACTCTGTCGCAGATGCGCTCGGCTCTTAGCGGAATTGACCCGGTCGGTCCGCGCTCTGGAGTTAAGCCTGGTCGGAAGCCAGGCGGGAAGATTCGTGGAACTTTGCACGCACAGGTCCATCGGAGGATCTGCGGTCGCGAGTGGAGCGGCAATTGAAGCGATGACCTCGCGTTGCGACAACAACGCCTAGAGCTTCTCACCGGAACCATCGCCGGATGGGCGACAGGGGAAGAGCTGAAACGCTGGCTACAATCGGAAACCGGGGTAGGGGACGGGGATCACTCTCTTTGGTTCTACGCTCACTTCACTCGCGGACCTCTTGGCGCCCTTCTTTGCGCTGCTCTTCGAAAGCCGGCGCTCCTTCACCCGCGTTGGCCACTTGCCCAGAGCGCCCTCGCCGCCCGGTAATTGGCCATGTGCTCCTCCGCGGACACGCGCGCAACGGTGCGGCCGACCACGTCGAGAGCCAGGTCCTCCAACGATTTGAAGCGGACGCAACCTTTACCCATGTCGAGCTTCTTGCCGCTCTTCTTGTATTCGCTGGTGAACCAGGTTGAGAGAGTGGGATGACCGTAGAAGCACAGGAAATGCAGCACCATGCCCGACTTCTGCGATGCGAGCGCAACAAATGACAGCGGCACTTTGGGATTCTCGCCATAGCCCGCCGGATACACGGACAGCGGGACGTACCCAGCCGATCATCCCGAACTGCATGCCCTCCTCATATCCGTCCGGCAGGTTCTCATTGATCGCCTTGCGCACGGCGCTGAGCGCGGCGCGGCGATCCGCGGGGAGTGCGGCGAGGTATTGGGCCACGGTGGAAGCTGTCATGTTGGCGACGATGCACCCGCTGCTGCGGGTTCGCGGGCGCGAACTTTGCCGGCGGGAGGCTGTGAGCCTTTTTTGCGAATGGAGCGCGCGGGGCGCGACGGTGACGCCGATGGTAAAGCGACGAGGGCAGGGAGCGGCGAGCGTGTGGGCAACGAACGAGTTTCAATCAGTCTAGGGGAAGCCGGCGATTCTTTGGGAGACCATGTGCGGGACAAGCTCATGCACACCGCGCTGGATTTCATGCAAGGTGCAGATCCTGGCGCTCGCGATTCAAATGGACTTGGCTTTTAGCGCTTAGCCCTGCGGAATTTCCTCGAACTCGCCGCGCTCGCGGTTTTCCGGACGCGGTCCCAGGGAAAGCATTGACCGTGTATGGCAATGTAAACTCCGGGAGGCAGTGCCTGCACGAACGAGAGCGCGCTGCCCAGATTGAAGAGGCCGTCGGAACTGCCAAAGGCGTAGGGGATCATCGCTCCGGTTAGCACGACTGTTTTCCCGGTGACAGCGCCAGCCACCGCGGCCGCGGTGTTCCGTCATTGTGTCGGTGCCGTGCGTGATGACGATGCGATCCTCGGCCGATTGCAGGCAGTTTTGCACGATGAGATTTCGATCGGCGTCGGTCATCTCCAGGCTATCGGTCATCATGACGGTGCGAATGGATACTTCCACCTGCGACCTTCCTAACCGGAGCATCTCGGCAATGTGAGTATCCTTGAAATAGAGCTGGCCGGTCCGCTCGTTGTATTCCTTGTCGAACGATGCCGCCGGTGGCGAGGATTCGAATAGCCATGGAATGTTTGCGCGAAACGAGTCTCGGGCACGGCTTGCCGCCAGCCAATCAAAAATTAAAAAGTTAAGAAATAAGAGGTCGCGTCTAAACATTTAACATTCGGTAATCGTTCCGGTTGGCGGAGGAAAGGGAGGCTAGGCCGTTGTTTGCGGAACGGAAAAGCGGCGCGAGAATTTACGGTCTCGCATGAGCAAACCGAAGCGAATCCAGCGCAGCCGCGCGAAAGGCTGGAAAATGCCGGCGAACGCCATCTACGTCGGCCGACCGACTGTTTGGGGAAACCCGTACGTGGTGGGCTCGGAGCTGATGAACGGCGAAACGCTCACGGCCGAAAAAGCCGTCGAGTTATACGAGCAGCACCTCGCTGATAATTTCAGCGAGCGCGACATCCGCCACTGCCTGCACGACAAAGATCTCGCCTGCTGGTGCGCGCTCGACCAGCCGTGCCACGCCGACGTGCTGCTGCGGATCGCGAACTCACGGCCGAAGTAGCCCGCCGCTCGCCACGGCGAGCAGGCTGGGTAAACTGCGCGCGGATTTTCGCAAACGCACAGAATGCGCGACGTTGCTCGCCCGTGAGCGATATTCCGATTACCGAGAAGCTCCTCCTCAATGCAGGGGATGGCAGGCGATGAAGCCTGCGCGCGAGTTGCTCAAAAGCGGCCGCGTCTCCGAGGCTAAATACGAGCCGCCGTTGCTGAGCGGCTACGTGCGCGAAGGCGCGAAGAATTATCGCTCGGGCCTGCGAATCAAAAGCGCGATCGACGTCGAGAATCTTTGCAGTTGTTGGGAGTCTCGCTCGGCGGGGAAAATTTGTGCGCATTCGGTCGCGGTAGGCCTGGGCTATCTGAATCCGCCGGCCGCTGTAGTCGCCGCGCCTAACGAGCCGACGATGCCCGAAGCTCCGGCAGGTCCACGGTTCGTCGCGGCTGATTCGGCTGACGCCGCCCTAACAACACTGCACGTGATCCTGCCGCCCAACTTCGCGGGCGCATGGCAGAAAGGGCAGATCATGATCGTCGTCGAAGCGGAAGTTTCTCGAAACCGCACGCTCGTCTCCGCGCTCCCGAAGAAGAACACGTTTGCAGTCGACGACGCCGATCTCGTGCTGATCGAAGGCTTGCGCGCGGTCCCGGCGATCTTCGAGAGCGGCATGGCGATCTTGTCACGCGACGCATTCCTGCGGCTGCTCCTCGCGTTGCAGAATCATCCACGCGTCACCTTCGGCAAAGCGACTCGGGCGACGATCTCTTCGGCCGCGCTGCGTCCCGAGCTTCTGGTCGAGTCGCGCGGCGAGGGGAGCATCGCGGTGAAATGCAACTTTCCGCCGAATGCTCTGCTTCTTTGGAACGCGACCGATGCGTGGCTGCTGCAGAACAACGAGTTCGTTCGCTGCGGCGAAGCGTTGCCGGCCGGCTCGACGCACCTGATCGAGCGGCCGTTGCTGCTCGATGGCGACCGCGCGTTGCACTTCCTCGCGTTCGATCTGCCGCGGCTGCGCGATGCATTCGATGTGCGCGCCGGCGAAGGCGTTCGCCTTCCAGAAATCGCAACGGCGCAGCCAGCCTTTGAGCTGCGGCTGGCCGGCACGCTCTTCAGCGTCACGGGTGAATTGATGTGCTAGCTACGGCGACCGCGCGCCGATCAAAGCATTGGCCAACGCGCAGGATCAATTCGTCTTCCGCGATCCACAAAATACCGATCGAGTGCTGATGCGGAATCTCGACGCAGAGAACGCGGCGGTCGCGCGGCTCGAGCAGATTGGCTTCGCCCGAACCGACGCCGGCGGCTTCGTGCTGCACGGCCAGCCCAATGTTGTCCGGTTCTTCGCGACCGATTATCTAGAGACTGCAGCGCGACTGGAAGACTAACCCTCACCGCGCAGGTCGAGAAGTGGACCGGCGAGATCGAGCGGGTCACGCCGAAGCTCGAGATTGTCGGCTCGGGTCAGGATTGGTTCGAGGTGCGTTACTCGCTGACCACGCCCGGCGGCGAGGTGTTTTCGAACGCCGACATCCAGCGGCTGCTTCGCTCCGGCCAATCGCAGACGCGATTAAAGAATGGCCACCTCGCGGTGATCGACACCGCGGGCCTGGAGGATTTCGAGCAGGTCATTCGCGATTGCGATCCGGCGCAGACGCAGCCCGGGCTTTACCGCATCAACCGCGCACACGCCGGGTATGTCGAACAAACGGCGCGCGAGCTTGGCTCCGCCGTCGCCGATCGTCGCGAAGCGCTGAAGAAGTTCATCACCGGCCGCGACGCGTCTCCGGATGCGAAGACGAAACTAGGCCCGCTCGCGGAAAGATTGCGCGAGTATCAACTTGTCGGTTTGCGAATGGCTCACGCGTCTCGCGTGCAAACAATCTCGGCGGCATCCTGGCCGACGAGATGGGTCTTGGTAAAACGGTGCAGACGCTCGCGTTTCTACGCGCACATCAAGGCGATGGCCCGGCCCTCGTCGTCTGCCCGACATCGCTGGTGACAAACTGGGAGAATGAAGCGCGGAAGTTTACTCCCGAACTCAAGACGCTCGTGCTCGAAGGCGCCGATCGCGCCGCGCGTTTCAAATCGATCGCGGACGTCGACATAGTCATCACGAGCTACGCACTGCTACGACGCGACATCGACACATTGCGCGAAATCAACTTCTCAACCGCCGTGCTCGACGAAGCGCAGCACATCAAAAATCCGGAGACGCAAAACGCGCAGGCCGCGTTCGCCCTCCGCGCGAAGCATCGCTTCGTGCTGACCGGTACCCCGATGGAAAATTCGGTGCGCGACCTCTGGTCGATCATGAACTTCGCGCTGCCCGGTTATCTTGGAAATCGCAACGACTTCCGCGAGCGCTACGAATTACCGATCGCGCGCGGCTCCGCGCCGGATGTGCAACGCCGGCTCTCGCGCCGGCTTCAGCCGTTCCTGCTTCGCCGAAGGAAACGCGACGTCGCGAAAGATCTGCCCGAAAAAATCGAACAGGTCGTGCCTTGCAGCCTAACGAGTCATCAACGCGCCGCCTATGACGCGCTACTGCGCGAGATCCAGCAGGGTCTCGGCAGTTCCGGCAAGAATGTGAACGCCGGTGCGCAAAGGATGAAGATGCTCACTGGTCTGCTCCGTTTGCGCCAGGTCTGTTGCGATCTGCGCCTCGTCGGCATCGATAAGGAAGAGACCTCCGCCAAGCTGGACCTCTTGGACGAGCTCCTCGAGGAAGCGATCGACGGCGAACATCGCGTCCTCGTCTTCAGCCAGTTCGTCTCGATGCTGCACCTCGTCCGCGAACGCCTGGAGAAGCTCGAGATTCCATTCTGCTATCTCGACGGCTCTACCAAACAGCGTCAGGAAATCGTGGATCGCTTCCAGAGCGATTCCGCGATTCCAGTCTTCCTGATCAGTCTGAAAGCCGGCGGCGTCGGCCTGAATCTTTCCGCCGCCGACACCGTCATTCATTTCGATCCGTGGTGGAATCCAGCGGTCGAGGCGCAAGCCACCGACCGCGCCCATCGCATCGGGCAAACCCGTGTCGTCACCGCCTACAAGCTGATCACCCGCGACACGGTCGAAGAAAAATCCTGCGGCTGCAGGAGAAAAAACGCGCCGCGATCGACGCCGCCATCGACAGCGAGGAACCGCTCATGACCGGCCTAACGACCGAAGAACTCGAAGAGCTGCTCGCGTAGGCCAAAGGGATCAGTTGCGTCGCAGGAAACGTGAACAACGTTGGACAAGATAAGCTCTTAATATCGCGCGCATGGCCTGGCTGGCGGTGAATCGCGTGTGCGGTGTCATCGAGCATCGAAGTTACTCAACGAGACGCGACATGTTCTAGTGTCAATTTCTGAAAGCGTTGATCGTTCCGGAGCGGATCGAACATCGGATCGAGCCGGAGTAGCGCAGGAGTGAGCGGCACGCGCGAAGCCAGTGCGCCCTCGGATGGTATCGACAACAGCTTCTGCAACGCCGCGATGGCGCGGTCCGGCTCTCCCATTTGTGCTGCCACCCGCGCGAGTACCTCGATCGGAGCGGGACCATCTACCGCATCTTTCTCGAGCGGAAGCACGCTCATCGCCTGCTCCGCAAGAGCGAACGCCGCGGCTTTATCACCAAGACCCATATTGACCAGCGCCAGATCTCCAATGAGGACATAGTTATCCGGCTGTTCTTTGAGGAACGGTTCCAGTTCGCTACGCGCCTGGCGACAACTTTCCTGGGCAGCGGCATGGTCGCCAGCGACTTGTTGTGCCCAGCCTAACCAAAAGCGCAGTTCGCCATTGTTGTAACCCAATGCCGGATCAGGGTTGGCAAGCATTTCACTTAGCAGAGAGATCATTTCTGCGGGGCGACGTTCCAGGATCGCCTGGTAAACTTGTATTTCCAAGGCGCCCGTGTCGTCGGGAGGCGGATGCAGTGGAGCGAGGAGCACACCAGCCCGCGTAAGGTCGCCCTGAGCTTGTGCAATACCGGCCTTCTGCGCAATGGTGTCGACGTCATCCGGTGTAATATCGAGCACCTGATCAAACTTTCGCAGCGCTTCCGGGAAACGGCGACATAGCATGTACGATTGGGCGTGCTGGGTGAGCAGAGAAACGTTGCGCGGATCGAGGCGCTCAGCCTCGTTGAAGTAGGAGTCGCTCCGCTCCCACTGACCTCGCCGCCGCGCGACATACGGCAAGTGATTCGGGAATCTGGCTGCTGTTCGGAAGGAACTGACGTGCCTGTTCAAAGTAACGCACCGCTGCGTCGTAGTCTTTCAAACAGGCGTAGTAATAATACCCCTTGGCCAGTATGGCTTCGCCGAGATTGGGCTGAAGAGCGAGCGCCGTTTCAGCGGCCTGTCCCGTCTCATCACGGAGCGCGACCGTTGGTTGAAGGGTGAGTGTGAGATAGCCGAGCGCATCAACGTACGAAAGCAGCGCCCAGGCCAGAGCGAATTTGGGATCCAACCGCACCGCTTCTTTGAGATATTTCTGCGCGCCAAGCGTATTGGCAGGTGAGTTTCCCGTTCTCAGTGCGTAAGCCAGACCACGCAGGTAGGCATCGTAAGCTTCGGGATTTTCTGTCGGTCTAGCTGCAATGACTTGTTCTTCCTGACCGGTAAGTTTCGCCCGCAACTGATCGGCAATGGCTTTGGCCACCTCACTCTCGACGGAAAAGATGTCGGTCAGTCTGCGATCAAAGGTCTCTGCCCAGAGATGCGAATCGTTCGCGGCTCTAATCAATTGCACATTCACGCGCACCTGATCATTTGTTTTCTGCACACTGCCTTCCAGGAGATTGGCGACACCGAGTTGCTTCGCAATCTCAGAAAGCTTTTGATGAGTTTTCTTGTAACGCTGCGTGGACGTGCGCGAGATCACTTTGAGATCCGCGATCTTCGAGAGCCGGGTCAGAATCTCGTCCTGGATCCCGTCTGCGAAGTAGGCGTTGGATTTATCTTCACTCAGGTTTTCAAATGGCAGAACAGCGATGGATTTTTCATTTGTTAATGCTGCCGGGGCGACAAAGAAAAAAAGCAGGCAACCGCCGCGGCCGCGAAGAGTGCCGCCACAAGAGTAACTAACACACCTCGCTTAGGACGTTTAATTTCGCTGGCGTTAGAATCGCCACCCGATCTTGTCTGCGATAACGAGCCTTCCGCTTCGAGCTTCGCCTTGAGAATGCGGAGCTCGGCGAGCATCTCCTTGATCGTCTGGTAACGTTCATCAGTGTTTTTGCGCAAGGCCTTTTGCAGAATCGATTCGAGTCTGGCTGGAACATCTGGCGATATGCCGGATAAAGGTGGCTGGCTCCGTTGGTCAGGATGGCGGCAATGCAGTCGCTCGGCGTCTCGCCGCGGAACGGCGGGCTCCCTGCCACCATTTCGTAGAGCACTACGCCCAGGCTCCAAATGTCCGAGCGAGCGTCCACCTTCTGACCGCGCGCCTGTTCCGGAGACATGTAATGCGCCGTGCCTAACACTAATCCCGGTCGCGTTTGCAGCGCCGCCGTTGTTTCGACGCTGTGCGATCGTCTGACGCCAGCCTTTGCTCGGTCAGTTTGGCAATCCCGAAGTCGAGCACCTTCACGTATCCGTCCGGTCGCAGCATGATGTTCTCAGGTTTGATGTCGCGGTGCACGACACCGGCATCATGTGCGGCAGCCAGCGCCGAAGCTACTTGCACGGCAATTTCCACCGCGTTATGCGCACTCATTCTCCCGGACGCGAGGGCGGCGCGAAGGGTGACGCCTTCGATGAACTCGGTCGCAATGAATTGCACGTTTCCCTCCGCGCCGATCTCATAAACTGTCAGAATGTTCGGATGATTTAACGCCGAGGCAGTTCGCGCCTCGTTTTGAACCGGCTCAACTGCGTCTTCGTCTGTCGTTAGGCTGTCTGGGAGAAACTTGAGCGCGGCTTTGCGCCCGAGTCGCTCGTCCCGCGCCAGATAAACCTCGCCCATTCCGCCGACGCCGATAAGCGACTCGATCCGGTAATGACCAATCAATTTTCCGACCAATGCGCCGGCGCTTGTCGGTAGTTGCCAGTTCGGGAGCGACTTCGAATGCTGGTAACTTCAATAAAATTCTCCGCGCGCTCATGCGAGGTGAGCAAAGACTCTACCTCGCGGCGCATGCCTTCGTCACCGTAGCAAGATTCATCAAGAAAGGCGGCCCGCTCCTCGGGTGCACGTTCGACGGCTGACTGGAAAAGATCGTTGACCTGTTTCCAGCGCTCAGGCTTCATCAGCTTTCTTCCTCGCTCAGTTCGCGGTAAAGCCAGGCCTTGGCCATGGTCCACTCGCGCTCCACCGTTCGCTGAGAGAGTTTCAGGAATTCAGCCGTCTCTTCGACCGACAAACCACCGAAGTAGCGTAGCTCGACAATCTGACTTTTGCGCGGGTCCTGCGCGGCCAGGCTTTCCAACGCTTCATCGAGGGCGAGTAATTCCTCCGATCGCGTTTCTGTTACTAACGCAGCTTCATCCAGGGTTACTTTTAGCGCGCCGCCGCCACGCTTGAGTGAGTGGCGTTCACGGGCATGGTCAACCATGATGCGACGCATCAACTGCGCAGCTGCCGCGATAAAGTGGCTCCGGCCTTGCCAGACCGGCTTCGTATCATCGACCAGCCGCAGGTAAGCTTCGTTAAGAATGGCGGTGGTTTGGAGGGTGTGGCCGGGGCGCTCCCGGCTCATGTAATGATGAGCGAGCCGGTGCAATTCGGGTTGCACCAGCGGGACTAATTTCTCCAGCGCTCCGTCGTCTCCGCCGCTCCACTCGCCGAGCAGTTGGGTGACCTCTTGTCGCGTGGATGAGGGCGTCGTCATGAGGGCTGCTCGACGCCGCACACTCTACCACGATCGAGGATATTTTCACAGCACGGCTGGAGCCGATCAAAAAAGTGCGCAGTCGTGGCGGGTTTCAGTCGGCCTTTCCGCTTATGCACAGTGAACCGGCACAAACAATAAACACGCCGGAAAACCAAAACAGAAACCAAACCTAAACAAGAAAAACATATGAAAACCAAACAATCAGTAATCAACTCAAACATCCGTTCGACCGTCATAGCCGCCTTTGGCTTGCTCGCGAGTATCTCGCAACTGGCCAGGCTGCTCATGCACAGGGCCCGTCCAGGTTCAACCTGAGTACCGGCTTCAGATGCCATAGCAAACTGCACCTCGATGCCGAACCCGGCGGCGACCGTTTCCGTTTTCCCGAGGGAGGACAGTCGCGGCGTGGATACGCTGGATTTGCATGCCGAGGGTCTGCGGCCCAATACGACATTTGCGGTCTTCCTGACCGAACTGCCGGTGCCTCCCTTCGGTGCGGTTCAGTATATCGGGGACTTCACCACGAATGCGGCGGGCAGAGGGCATGTCCGCGTGGATGCCATCATCGATGAGGCTTTTGCCTTTAATAACATCACCGGCGTCCGTACGGAGCTGAACCACGTAGTCTTCTGGTTCGCTGATCCGAATGATGATGAAGAATGCGTACCCGGTTCTGCTCCCGGACACTTCGATGGAGACGATGAGTTCCGGAGTCGCGGCGATGTCTTCGAAGAATTTTCTTCCTGGCGCGCCACTCCCGTAACCTACGGCGCCGTCCGTAACAATCGCGTGGAGTGGGACGCGCCTTAATCGACGCTCCCCTCCCGCGAAGTGGCGCAGGGCAGTCTCTTACGAATTGAAAACGACAAACCAAAAAGAAAGAAATCGACAGCCATGAAAACACTAATCACTTCCCAGAATTCACTTCTCACGATTCTCCGTTCGCGGTTCACTTCCATTCTCGTCGCGCTTACGCTTGGTGCGTTTGCACTTGCGTCGGTCCCGACGGCTTTCGGGGTTGTTCCGGCACCCGACGGAGGCTATCCCGGCGGCAATACCGCCGAGGGTGATAATGCGCTTTTCTCCCTGACAAACGGCGCGAACAATACCGCCGTCGGTCAGGCTGCGCTCTTTCAGCAACACAACTGGCAGCAACAACACGGCTAACGGCGTTGATGCGCTCGCGGACAACACCACTGGCAGCTTCAACACAGCCAACGGTTTTGTCGCGCTTTCGTTCACAACACCACCGGCATTGAAAACACGGCCAACGGACTTTCTGCGCTCCAAGAGAACACCACTGGCAGCTTCAATACGGCCAACGGTGTTGATGCGCTCTTTGGCAACACAATCGGGAGTGTCAACACGGCTGACGGTTTCCTAGCGCTTTTCGCCAATACGACAGGCAACTTCAACACGGCCAACGGTGCTGCTGCGCTCCAAAACAACACCACTGGCAGCAATAACACGGCCGCTGGCACACAGGCGCTCAGCAAGAACATCACCGGCAGCAACAATACGGCCGATGGCGTGAACGCGCTTTTTGGCAATACAACCGGCAGCAACAACACAGCCAGCGGTGAAGCGGCGCTCTTTCGTAACACAACCGGTAGCTCTAACATCGCCGTTAGGCGTTAACGCTGGAAGCAATCTCACTATAGGCAATAACAATATCGACATCGGTAACGTAGGCGTTGCCGGCGAAGTCCAACACGATTCGCGTCGGCACGCAGGGAACCCACAGAAGAACCTTTATCGCCGGCATCAGTGGCGATAGCGGTTGCAGGTTCACCGGTTGTGGCAAACGCCAACGGGCAACTTGGCATTGCGGCCTCCTCGGAACGGTTCAAGGACGAGATCAAACCCATGGATAAAGCAAGCGAAGCGATCCTGGCGCTCCAGCCGGTGACCTTCTATTACAGAAAGGAAATTGATCCGACGAGGACATCGCAGTTCGGACTTGTGGCCGAGGACGTAGAAAGGTGAATCCTGCCCTGGTGATGCGCGACGAAGCAAGGAGAAAACCCTACGGCGTGCGCTACGACCAAGGTGAACGCGATGTTGTTAAATGAGTTCCTGAAAGAGCATCGCAAGAATGAGGAACAAGAAAAGACAATCGCAGAGCTAAAATCTGGAATGACGGCCCTCGCAGCAACGGTGAAGGAACAGGCGTCTCAAATCCAAAGGTGAGCGCACAGCTCGCCACAGCGAAGTCCGTCCCGTGGCGGACTTGAGGCGAGCAAATTCGCCACAAGACGAATCCACAGTGGCGGACCTGCGCCGCAAGTGGTGAACAATCCTTAAAGCCGCGCTCGCACCAACAAAAACAGCAGCATTTCAACAATCAGCCGTCACGCTTCACCGCGTGGCGGCTTTTCTTTTACGCGCGCACCACTAACCACGCGCCAAAGGCGATCAAAAAAACTGCGCAGTCGTGGCGGGTTTCAGTCGCTCTTTCCGCTTACGCACATGAACCGGCACAACAATAAACACGCCGGAAAAACCAAAACCAAACCTTAGAAAGAAAGAACCCATGCAAACTAAACAATCAGTAACCAACTCAAACATCCGTTCGACCGTCATCGCCGCCTTTGGCGTGCTATTGATGGTGCTCGCAGTTAGCGAGACTGCACAGGCACAAGCCAATCAACCCACGCCGCTGGTATTCCAAGCTGCCGGACCAGACGCTACGTCCATTCAGGGCGCAGTCGATGCATTCCGCGCTTCCTTGGGGGACAACAACGGCAATAATCCAGGCCCGATCCAAAAGGGTCGGCGCGAGATCAACTGGGACGGTGGCAACCCCAACCTTCTGGATACGACAGCTCCGGTAACGCCGTTCCACGTGTTCCTGAACACCCGAGGCAGCCAGTTCAAAACACCCGGGTTGGGGCTTTCGCAGGCTCCTCCGTCCGGGCGGACTCAGGGCGGATTGGCCGATGCTCTTTGGCAATCCGACCTACGGCACCAATCTTCAGGGCGTTCAGCCGGTCGCGGTTGTTCACTCCTGTGGGGAGCAACATCACCGAAGCGTCCTTCTCCATACCGGGCACCAATGGCAATGCCCCGGCAACAGTAAGAGGCTTCGGCGCGGTGTTCACAGATGTTGACCAGCCAGATGGCAAGGGAGCTCTCGCGGCCACGGCGCAGCGGCAGCACCCGTGATCGAGTACTTCGACAAGACCGGCAAGCTTCTCTTCCAGCAGTATCGTTCCGGCCGCGCCGGGCGACGGAAGCCTGTCCTTCTTCGGCATCAAGTTTGATGACGCCCGCATCGCGTCGGTCCGGATCAAGACCGGCGACGTTGCCCCGGGGCCGAATGACGATCGCCAGCATGACATCGTCATGATGGACGACTTCATCTACGGCGAGCCCCAGATCATTCAGTAAGTAAAGGTGAGATTTCACGCTAGATACTATGGAAACGCCGCCCAACCTGAACGCAACGGCTGAACCCATAGAATCTAACGAGAATAAGATGAGCTGCCGGGGCAAATCCCCGGCAGCTTCATTTACGCAAAGACGCGATGCTGTAGCCCCGAAAGCATTCGGGGCTGTCCTCAGCGGAAAAACCTCCGAGGAGCGCACGCTTCCAGCGTGCTGGTTTCGGCATCTTGCCGAAACGAACTTTTGTTAACTCGGCTATCAGCGCCTGGTGACAATCGGCGATTCCTGTGGCCGAGATCCTGAGCAATTCGGAATCGTCAGCACGCAAGCCATGTGCGGCTCCTCACTTCATGGACTTAAGGATCGGAATAATCCCCGTTTGAATTGGCTGTCCGGTGACTTCGATGTCTCTACCTGTGACAATCAGCGGTAGGCGTCAAACGTCAAAGAACGCCGTGAGGCGTGGCAAATTGACGTTCAGCCAAACGAATCGCAAGCTACGCGTATGACTAACTCGAATATGTCGGTGCAACCATATCTGTTTTTCAACGGTCGCTGCGAAGAGGCGCTGGAATTCTACCGCAGCGCTGTTGGCGCGGAGGTGGAGATGCTCAGCCGTTTCAAGGACGCGCCCGAACCGGGCATGACGCAGCCTGGAATGGAAAACAAAGTGATGCATGCCAGCTTCCGTATCGGCGAAACAACCCTGATGGCTTCGGACGGCAGGTGCGAAGGCCAACCGCGCTTCGAAGGTTTCTCGCTTTCAATTATCGTTCCGGACGAGCAAAAAGCCGAGAGCGTCTTCAACGCGCTTGCGGACGGCGGCAAGGTTACAATGCCTCTTGAGAAGACATTTTGGGCGCCCAAATTCGGAATGCTTGAAGACCGGTTCGGCGTCGGCTGGATGGTATCGGTTCAGCACAAACCTTAGCCATCACCGAGTCTTAAGGATCGGAATAATCTCCGTTTGAATTGGCTGCCCGGTGACTTCGATGTCTTTGTCCGAAACGTAAACGTTGATTTCCGATCGAACGCCAAATTTTCCTTCGAGGTAAATTCCCGGCTCGATGGAAAAACAAACTCCGGGAATGATACGCCGCGAATCGCGCGTCTCGAAATCGTCGATGTTGACGCCATTGCCGTGAGTTTCTTCGCCAATCGAATGGCCGGTCCGATGCGTGAATTGTTCGCCGAAACCTGCGCGTGTAATTACGCCACGCGACACGTCGTCCACTTCGGCGCCGCGAATCGGTTTACCAGCGCGGATATTCTTGCGCACGAAATCGACCGCCGAATCGCGGGCTTCCCGCACAATGTTGAAAATGCGTGAGTACTCTTCCGGAACAGATTCGCCGACGTAACCAGTCCAGGTTTGATCGGTCGCCACCGCGTCCGGTTTGCTCAATTTCGTAGCCGCATCGATCAACACGAAATCGCCGCGCTTGATTGGCGAATTCTTTTCCTTTGTCGGCATGTAGTGCGGATTGGCAGCGTTCGCGTTCACCGCGACAATCATCGGCTCCTGCTCCATCCCTTCCTCCTTGTAACGACGCAGCATGAACTGCGCGATGTCCCACTCGGTCGTTGGTTCATCGGCGCGAATCCGGCGCGCAATCTCGGCAAACGCCTCCTGAATGATGCGATGCATTTTATCCGAGGCTTCCACATGCATCTGGTGCTGCTCCGGCGAGAACACCGCTTCGAATCGTTGCACCAGTTCCGCACTCGTGACGGGCTCGACTCCGAACGAGCGGACGAGCTCGATCGTTCCCGCATCCACGCGCGAGATGTAGGGGATGTCGTTCATCGGCGAATACTGCATCGCAACGCGACGCTTCGATTCCTTCGCCGCCGGAGCCAACACTTCACGCAACCGCGCGTGCAATTCCTGCCAACCGCGAAACACAAGTTTCCTGCCGGGAAGCGAGTCGAGTTTAAATTGCTCGATCGACTGCACAATTTTGACCGGCTCGCCCGAGGCCGGGACGTAATAGAACCAGCGGCGTGACGCGAACATCTTTTCGTCCAGCTTCAAAATCCGATAGGCGAGGGGATCGCTGTGCCGGAAATCGTAAAAGAGCCAGCCGTCCAGTTTCGCCTCGCGCAAGGCGGCCTGAATTTCAGCCACCCGTTCTGCCGGAGATTGTTGTGCGTCCATTGATGCGACAAAGGTGAAGCAAATAATGAATCCTACGAATAAAGAACTGTGCTGCGATTTCATCTGGTATTGAAATATCAACCACTCGGCGCAACGGCGAAGCAATTTCACGGGGTGCCATAAAGCTTAGCCACGGTGTTCACTCTACCCGAAGGCCGGATGCTGTAGCCCCGAAAGCATTCGGGGCTGTCTCATCGGAAAAATCCGGGAGCGCACGCGCCTCGCGTGTTGGCGATGGCGTCCTCGCCATCGCGAACTTCTTTTATTAAGATTGCCGTCAATGCCTGACGAATTCTCTGCGATTCCACTTGCTGATGTTTTGCGCGCCGCAAACGAACTCGTTTCAGCTGGCTTGATCAAAGATTACGCACTCGGCGGCGCGCTCGCCGCTATCTACTATACCGAACCGATTACCACGTACGATGCGGACATCATTTTCGTCGCGAGCGACAAAACATTGAGCGCCGGAATTCCGGCGATCTACTCGCATCTCCAATCGAAAGGCTGGCGGGTCGAGCGCGAGCATCTGTTAATTGGAAATTTCCCGGTGCAATTTCTCGCTGCATCTGGATTAACTGAGGAAGCAGTCCGCGAAGCGAGACCGCGTACAATATGAAGGTGTGCCCGCAAAAGTCTTTCGGCCCGAATACATCATTGCCATCGCAGCGAGCGTCGGCCGGGCACAAAGATTTCGCGCGCATTGAGCAAATGCTTGATCAGGTGAAAATTGACAAAGCATTGCTGGACGACATATCTGCGTCGCTATAGCTTGCAGCTGCCAAACACATGAAATCCGAATTCCGTCGCGACTTGGCTCAGCAACCGTTCGAAGAAAAATTCACAAAGTCGGCGAACTGATCTCGCTTTCTCGCAAGGTCAAGGCGGATGCCTCGAGTGATTCGGAGGAGAACACCGCGTTCAACGGCGCTGAGCTGAGCGAATCTGTTCTCGGGCGCGACTGGAACTCTCCAGAAGAGGATGCCGCATGGTCAAACCTGTAGCCGGCGAAATCGTTGTCATACCATTTCCGCGGAACGATCCTGCTGCCGGAAAACGCCGGCCTGCTTTGGTGATTGCCGATCTTCCCGGCGCGGATTTGATTCTCTGCCAGATCACGGGCCGCGCGCATTGGGATTCTTTCGCCGTCCCGCTGGACAGCAGCGATTGTGAACGCGGCGAAATCGATCAGCCCTGCTTTATTCGTCCACAACGACTGTTCACCGTCGAGCAACACGTCATTCTTCACTCAGTGGGAAAAGTGACGGCGGCGAAATACGACGAGGTATTTAAGAAAGTGCGCACGCTCTTCATCGATTAACGGTGGAACGCGCTGTCCTCAACGCGTTAGAAAGCCATCGTCTTCGGAGAAGCCGATCCACCTATTTGTAAATCGTCTTCGGTTCAGGACTGGCGAGGATTTTTGAAAACGCGGATCGTTCCGCAACGGATCCCATTCCCAACGTTGCCGCAGATCTGAAAGCGTGATGCTTGCGTCGTCATAATCGACGGCAAACGGCGTGGTGAGTAAACGTTCGATACTGCTGATTGCGTCATCGGTCATTCCGAGCCGGGCGCAAATCACAGCGTAAAAGCTTCCACGACCGCGCCCTCGATCACATCGTGCGTGATCGGTGTCAGTTCCATCGCTTGTTTTCCTTCTCGTAATGCGTCCTCCTTTCGCCCGAGGAATGCATGGAGCAATCCGAGCTGCGCGCGTCGCGTTCCGTTTTGCGGACTCTCATGAACGAGTTTCTCAACGAACGGCAGGGCGGCTTCGAACTCCGCCTGCGCTTTCGCTGTGTCGCCGCGCACGACATCGATGCACGCTTGAAGATAGCTTTTCGGCAACGGGACGCCCGTCTGAGAAGTGATCGTGTCGAGCGGGGAGTTCGCCAGGGCTTTCTCTGCGCTGCCCGTATCTCGATCCATCAAGTTCACATCCCAGCGTGCGAAAGTGACCACGCCATCGGGATCGAGATTCGGCGGCAAAGATTCCAGCGCGGCTTTAATCGGCGCCGTGCTGCCTTTCCAGAAAAAACTCAACATAGGCACGCTGTATTTTGACGTTGAAAGAATCAGGAAAAAGAGCGAGCACGCGATCCATTCGTTCGGCTGCGGTGCGCCAATCGCGCAGACCGAAGCTAGGTCTGCGAAGAATCATACAGCATAACCGGGTTGCGCGGATCGATTTGTTCGGCGTGTTGATAAGCGGCGAGCGCCTGCGTCAAATCCCCACGACGTCTAAGAACTGCCGCGGTGTACAGACCCACGTCGCCATCGTTCGGAAGCGCCTCTGCTGCGAGCTTCATTTCGCCCAGCGCTGCATCGTAATCGTTTGCCATGTAGTACTGGTAAAGCCCCAGCGCCAGGTGGCCTTCGCCGAGGTTCGGTTGGAGTCGCACCGAATCCAACGCCTGAGTTTGCGCCTTCTGCTTCCACGGGTCCGTCGGTTCGTAGAAATGATACAGGGCGCTGATGGTTGCCGAGAGTCGCGCATGCGCGAGCGCGAAGTCCGGATCGAGTTTGATCGCCTGATCGTAAAGATTTATCGCCGCCTTAAAATCCTGCAGCAGATTGTCCGGTCGCGTTTGATAATCGCGCGCGCGCAAATAGAGAACGTACGCGTCGGCATTGGTTGTCGGCTTGGTTTCGACGCGCGCTTTTTCCTGCGGCGAAAGCGTTGCCTGCAAGGAGTCGGCGATACTTTTCGCGACCTCGGCTTCTACTCCGAAGATATCCGTCAACTGCCGGTCATAACTTTGAGCCCACAGATGCGCATCGTCGTCGGCCCGGATCAGCTGCACATTGATGTGCACCCGATCGCCGGCCTTCTGCACACTGCCTTCGAGCACATTGGTCACGTGTAACTGGCGCGCGATCTCGGGCAGATTTTCGGGAGCGCTGCTGTAGCGCGCGGTGGATGTTCGTGAAATAACGCGGAGCCCGCTGATTCTCGACAGCGTGGTGATAATTTCATCCTGAATCCCTGCGCAAAAAACGCGTTCTCCTTGTCGGAGCTGAGATTCTCGAATGGCAGCACAGCAAGTGATTTGTCCTGCGCCGCGATTGGTGCGGTTTGTTGTGGAAGCTCGGCAGTCGCCGGTTTTCGTGTTCGCGCGAATTGAAACGCGAGCAGCGCAGCCGCCATCACGACAGCAGCGATCGCAGCCCAGCGTATTGGTGCACGATGCTTCTGAAGAATGTGAAACCGCTTTGGCACTTTCGGATTCCCGATTCCATCACCGTAGAAATTCACCACGTCGATGCGCACGCCGTGTTTGACCTCGCATTCGCCAAGGTCATGAAGGAACGATCGCCAGCGCGGATATTGTGCGAGATCATCGGCAACGCGCTTGGAAAGCAGGATGTGACCGTTATCGCCGCAGTCCATCACGCGTTGCGCCATGTTTATTCCGGCGCCGGCGATATTGGCTTGCTCGTTCAAATCAGTGATCTCGTTCACGGGACCGCTGTGAATGCCCATTCGCACGCATAGTTCGGGATGGTTTTTCAGTTCCCTGGCGATCTCGAGCGCGCATGAGACCGGCGCTTCCGGCGTAGTGCGAAATACCAGCGCTCCGCCATCGCCTGCTGGCAATCGCAACAGCTTCCCTTCTGCTTCGGCCGCCCGGAGCTGCTCCGTGCCGCGCACAATTCGCTTCAAACGTATCAAGCTGCTGGCTCTGCTGAGTGATGAGCAACTGTGAGTAGGCGACAATGTCAATGAACAGGACATGCCCGATCTCAAACTTAACTTCTGACGCAGTATCAGTGGGGGACATATCTGTTGCTAAGATGCGACGCGCCTAAAGCGAATCACCATGACAATGGCGGGAATATTAGCGCAACGCGCTTTTTATGCACAAACAGGAATGCATGTTCAGATGCGCCTAGTCAGCCTTTGTCGACTAAAGGCGAAGGTGGAACGCGTTGTCCCCAACGCGTTGGCACTGACATATGCGCTCCGCCGCCGATTTATTTGCGCCTTCGGCGATTTCTTAAATTCATCGTCTTCGGAGAAGCCGATCCACCTTTGGCACAGAGATCAAAGATCGTGAAGTTCGGCGGCTTGCCGAAACACATTTCTTAGCCGAAACGCGGACGCGAACCGCGCACATCCTTTTGCGCGGCTTGACATTACCCGGCGCGTCGAGCGACAAAGGAGCGCCCGGATGAACTTTCTTACACGCCGCTTCGCCAAGGCTCCGGAGGGAACGGCCGCGCTGTTCTTCATTCAGATCTTCGCGACGCTCGGCTTCGCCGTCCTCTACTCGACCCTGGTCCTCTACGCGACGAAGCATCTGCATCTCGGCGTGAAAGAGGCCACCAGCGTTGATGGGCGTGTTCGGCGCGTTCAACTACGGCCTGCACCTCTTCGGCGGTTACCTGGGCGGCCGTTTTCTTTCGAACCGCAAACTGTTTGTCGGAAGCATGGCGCTGCAGGTGATCGGTTGCGCCTGCATCGCGACCGGCACGCTACCGCTGTTCTACGTCGGCCTCGCCCTCTTCCTCACCGGCAGCGGCTTCAACGTCACCTGCATCAACATGATGCTGACGCAGCGCTTCACCCCGGAGGATCCGCGCCGCGAAGGAGCCTTCCTCTGGAACTACGCCGGCATGAATGTCGGCTTCTTCGTCGGGTTCAGCGCCGCCGGTTATTTCCAGGCCACCGAGAGTTACTCGAGCCTCTTCATCTTTGCGACGCTCGGCAACTTCGTCTCCATCATCCTCGTGCTGCTCACGTGGAAGACGCTCGCCGACCGCAACACCACGCTGCTCGACGCTACGCCAAAGCAGTTCCGCGTGCGCCAGCTCGCCGGCCTCGGCATTGTCATGGGCATCGTTCCCGTCGTGTGGTTTATGCTGCAGCGGCCCGGCAGCACTGGGACGATCCTCAAAGGAATCTCCGCCGCGGTGGCGCTCATGTTGATCTATCTCACGGTCCGCCACTCAGGATCGCCGCGAGCGGCGAAACATGACAGCCTATCTGATTCTGACCATCGGCTCGCTGATGTTCTGGTCGCTCTACCAGATGGCGCCCAACGGTCTGATGCTGTTCGCTGTCCACAACGTCGATCTGATGGTCGGTCCGGTGAAGATTCAGCCGCAGTGGATTCAGAACATCAACACCGTTTGCATCGTGCTCGGCGGTCCGATATTCGCAGCGCTCTTCATCCGCATGCGCGCGCGCGGGTGGAGAATCGATATTCCGCAGCAATTCGCGGCGTCGCTGCTCTTGATGGCGGTCGCCTTTCTCATTCTTACGCTTGGCATCAAGCTGGCGGGCGCAGATGGCAAGAGCGCGTTCATCTGGCTGTTCCTGAACTACGTGCTGCAGAGCATCGGTGAACTGCTCCTCATGCCGGTCGGATACGCGATGATCGGCAAGCTCGCGCCGAAGCAGTATCAAGGCATTATGATGGGCAGCTGGATGCTCGTGACCGGCCTCGCGTCACTCTTTGCAGGCGACTTTTCGGGAATGATCCCCGAACCCGACCGGCACCACGGCGGTCGCCACGAATCCCGAGTACGCAAAGCTTTTCGCGGAGCTTGGCGCCGGCAGCCTCGCGGTCGGTATTGCGCTCGTCGTGCTGATTCCGTTCCTGCGCAAGCTGATCACCGACAAGGCCGAGACGCCTCCCGTCGAAGCGGCTACCGTCGTTCCCGTCGCTTAAAACTTGCAATGAGACATCAGATGCTCGAACATCAGACATCTGACATCTCGCCATGAGAAATCCGAGATCCGACATCAGAAATCCAGACATCACACATCAGATGGGTTGCGCTTTCGAATGACCATCTCGCACACTTCCAGCGCAACATGAAAATCGACACGCTCCATATCGGTATGAAGGTGCGCCATCCGCAATACGGCGTCGGCACGGTGAAATCGCTGACCGAGCAAACCGCGGAGATCGCGTTTGACGACGCGCCGCGGACAATTGCGCCGGCCTCCAGCGATCTCCAACCGGCGGAAGCGACCGCTACTTTGAGCGAGCTAGAGATGCCGCTTGCGAATCTGATCCGCGATACTGCTCACGCTGTGGTCGAAGCGCTCGGGCTGGAACAAAAGGATGTGCTCGTAGAAGGTCTGGCGACTCGATGGCAGCGCGGGACGCTGGTCATGCAGCCGGCGGACAGTTCGCTTCAGCCGAAAGAAGTCCCGCTCGAGACATTCTTCCACAAAATCGTCATGATTCGGAATAATCTGCGAGTTCTCGAGCAGAAGGTGAACGCGAGCGACAAACTGAGCGATGCGGACAAGTTCGACCTGCAACAGTATATCACGCGCTGTTACGGATCGCTCACCACGTTCAACATCCTGTTCAAAAACAAGGACGACCAGTTCCGAACCGGCGCCTAGAGCAGCACAGTGGGCAGGCCGAGTGCCTGAATGAACCGATGGGAATTGAGCGACCCAGATGGGCAAACTGAGAGGGTCGAATGGAGCTTTGGGAAAAGCGACATAGAAGGTAAAACCGCGAGGGTAGCGGCGAGAGAGCGGGGACGCGAACGAGTTTCAAATGCGGGGACGCGATGAAATGGACGGGCAGCCCGAAGGGCGAGAATGCGGGATACAGTCGAGTCAATGGAGCCCGCGGAAGCGGTGCGACATAGACAACGCGAAGCGTTGGGCGCAGCCGAGAGCCGGGAGGATCGAGTCAATCATTTTGTCCCGCGGACTTGATGCTATACGTGATTCACGTATAGCATGTCAGGATAGCTTTCGGGACACTCCGTGATCATGTTCGGCATCAGAGGTTCGCAGCCGGTGCGTTCCCACGAAGATTACGAGCGTGGCGCGAGCGGAATAATCTCTCGCAAAGCGAGGCGGCGTTGAAATTACAGATCTCGAAGCGAACGCTGCAAGAGTGGGAGCAAGATCGAGCTGCGCCACGCGGCCTTGCGCGAACCGCAATCGAAAAAGCCATTCGTGCCTAGCGCGCCCACACGAGTTTGTTGGCGGATGTTGCTATACGTGAATCACGTATAGCATCGGACGATAGCTCGTCGTGCTGATTCCGTTCTTGCGCAAGCTGATCACCGACAAGGCCGAGACCTTCCTCGGAAACGCCTGCGACCGCTTGCCGCGCCGTAGCATTGCGGAGGGGGTCGTTCCCGTCGCTTGAATGGAGCGCCTGGACGCCCGATCATGAACGCGTAAAGTCGACCGAGGTCGATAACCCCACGTGAGCGCGGTGCGAGCGACTGACGTTGCAACACGCACGCCGCCTGCGATCTTCGTAACGTTGGCTTCGACTCCTGAAGGCCGCGTGGCGTTAGGGTTGATAGGAATTACGGGAATGGAGCGAATGGGATGAGCGACATGGCCGGTGAGGCTGGGATCGCGACCCGGGAGGAGTGTTTAGCGGTCGAGCGCTGCGGGCGCAGTCGAGATACAAAGAAGAAGCTTTATGACCTGCAATCGAAGAAGAATCAGTCAATACACTTTATGCCCAGTCTAATCAGAAAGCTGTTCCATAAATCGGAAGCGCCGAACGACGGCCTCACCCAGCCCCAGCGTGAGGCGATAGTCGACTTGCTAAACTATTGCATGTACGCCGACAATTTGATCTTCCTCGCGGAGGACAGGTTGATCACGGATACGGTCGCGAAGTTCAATTGGGACCCGAAATACCGTTCGATCAGTTCGATGTGAGATCGATTGATAACGCACGGAACGCGAGAGAAAGTCAGGAGTACAGAGATCGATTCCTGGCTTCGATAAGGGATAGGCTTGAGTACCGCTGCAGTGAAGGGACAAGCATTGGACCTGTGCCAGGAGCTCTTTGTCGCCGATGGCGCGCGCTCTGACGAAGAAGACGCCGTGCTTCAAAATCTGAGGAAGCTGCTCGAATAGAAGTGGTTATTCCGGCCGTTGAAGCCGGGCTTCAGCGCGGGACGCTGGTGATGCAGCCTGCGGACAGTTCGCTGTCAGTCGAAAGGTAAGTCGCCGTCGCTCGAGACATTCTTCCACAAAATCGTCATGATTCGGAATAATCTGCGGGTTCTCGAGCAGAAGGTGAACGCGAGCGACCCTCCTTCGCCGAGCTACTCCGAAAGTTTTCGCGAGCGGGCGGCGTGCCAAGCAAACTGAGTGACGCGCACAATTTCGATCTGCAACTCCGTAAAAGGAGCGTCGGCCTCCACGGGCTTTACGCTCTCACGCGCTGTTACTGGCTCATCACCACGTTCAACATCCTAGCTTAATATCCATTGTCATGGAATTAAGCTACGGAGCGAAGCGGAGGGTAGCGCCTGCATCTTGCTGGCCGAGACCGAAGTGACGCAGGAACGAGTGCGTGTTCAGGGTTTCGAGCGCACGTGTCACCGCTACCGTTGCGCTTCGCAGGCTGAGTGAGACACCCACCCTGACCCGGCGTTAATCTCACTGCGCTCGACCTTCGCGAAGCGAAGGGGCACACCTCAAAAACAAGGACGACCAGTTCCGCACCGGCGCCTAGGGCAGCGCGGTGGGCAAGGCCGAATGTCTGAATGAGCTGGAGCGACCGAATCGAAATGCGGGGACGCGATGAGATGGACGGGCAGCCCGGAAGGGCGAGAATGCGGGATGCAGTCGAGTCAATGGAGCCCGCGGAAGCGGTGCGACATAGACAATGCGAAGCGTTGGGCCACAGCCCGAGAGCCGGGAGGATCGAGTCAATCATTTTGTCCCGCGGACTTGATGCTATACGTGATTCACGTATAGCATTTCAGGATGGCTTTCGGGACACTCCCTGATCACGTTCGGCATCAGAGGTTCGCAGCCGGTGCGTTTCCACGAAGACTGCGAGCGTGGCGCGAGCGGAATAATCTCTCGCAAAGCGAGGCGGCGTTGAAATTACAGATCTCGAAGCGAACACTGCAAGAGTGGGAGCAAGATCGAGCTGCGCCACGCGGCTTTGCGCGAACCGCAATCGAAAAAGCCATTCGTGCCTAGCGCGCCCACAGGGGTTTGTTGGCGGAAGTCGTTACTATACGTGAATCACGTATAGCATCATGATAGCTGCGATATCGTTCTCTTGTAGCCGCGGCCTATCACCGTCGATGCAGACTTTACCGCTGTTGCGACAATTGCTAGAACCTCATCGGCTAGTCTAAGGCTATGCGCGCTGGCATCTGCCATCACTCGGCTGCACAGTCCGCTGCATGACCAGCGGAGATTCCATGACTTTGCCAACCAGCCCGGCGCTGACCTACTCCATCGGCCGCGTCGATCATCCGCCCACATACTACGAGGTGCTCACCCCAGCAGCAGGCTCCACCAAGCCTCCGGTGGTGATGATCCATGGTGGCGCGCACACCGGCGCCTGCTATCTCGCGACGCCCGACGGTCGACAGGGATGGGGGCACGTTTTTGTCGCCCAAGGATATCAGGTCGTGGTGCCGGATTGGCCGGGGCTTGGACGCAGCGGCTACATACCCTTGGCGGAGACCAGCGGGGAGGTGATCGTCGCCGGCCTTGGCGAGGTGCTTACCGCCCTTGCCGGTCCCGCGATCGTGCTCACGCACTCCATGTCGGGCGCCTATGGATGGAAGCTGCTCGAGCGGCATGGCGAACGCATCACCAAGCTGATTGCGGTGGCGCCGGCGCCCCCGGCAACATTCAGAGGCCGGCGGAGATTGTCGGCGAGACCGTCGACGCGGTGACAATCCGCCTGGAGGGCACCACGATGGCAATCGCGCGGCATTCGGAGCAGCCGATCGAACGGGCGTTCGTCGATCACACGCTGATCGGCGGAAGCACATTGTTTCCGCGCGACCAGATTGCCAGCTAAGCAATACGTAACCGAACGAAGCGCATACC